>Ga0247740_1000412_pt1 | contig 21234 bp, 18 predicted proteins | sample UWRJL148409B2_FD_180942 | JGI IMG/M metagenome (GOLD analysis project Ga0247740, IMG submission 180942) | Plant litter microbial communities from Arlington Agricultural Research Station in Wisconsin, United States - UWRJ-L148-409B-2 | ecosystem: Environmental > Terrestrial > Plant litter >...
TCGTCGGCTGTGACGGAGGTCGCAGTTCGATCCGCAAGCAGGCGGGCATCGCATTTCCGGGCTGGGCGCCGTCCGTGAGCTACCTGATTGCGGAGGCATCGTTTTCCGGCGCGGAAATTCCGAATTGGGGCGTCCGCCAGGGCGAGCGCGGTATCAACGCGCTGGGCAAGATCGATGACGGCGAACGCGCGCGGATCGTGCTGGTAGAACCGCAAGTCGTACCCGCGGAGCAGCCGACGCTGGACGAACTACGGAGGGCGCTGGTCGCCGTTTACGGCACGGACTTCGGGGTACACGCCGTCACTTGGCTGTCGCGGTTCAGCGACATGGCTCGCCAAGCGGCGTCCTATCGAGCGGGCCGCGTGCTCTTGGCGGGCGACGCGGCGCACGTGCACGCTCCGACGGGCGGGCAAGGACTCAACATCGGTGTCCAAGACGCGGTGAACTTGGGTTGGAAGCTCGCGCAGGTCGTCCGCGGCACGTCGCCCGAGAGCTTGCTCGATACTTATCAGCGGGAACGCCACCCGATTGCGGCTCTGGTCCTCGAAAATAGTCTGGCGCAAACCGCGCTCATGCGCGGTGACGATCGCAGCCGCGCCGCGCACGCCAAGCTGTCCGAGCTACTCGCGCTGGACGAGCCACGCAAGCGCTACGCCGGCATGATGTCGGGTCTCGCCGTTCAGTACGACCTCGGCTCTGGCCACCCATTGCGGGGACGCCGCATGCCCGACCTGGAATTGAGCACCGACCGCGGCCTACGGCGTGTGTTCAGCTACCTGCACACGGGGCGACCCATCCTGCTCAATCTCGCGGGTTCGGCCGCGCTCGATATCACCCCGTGGGTAGATCGGGTGCAAAGCGTCGGCGCAACCTACGACGGCGCATGGCAGCTCCCGGTGCTCGGCCCGGTCGCGGCGCCCAGCGCCGTCTTGATTCGGCCCGACGGCTACGTCGCGTGGGTCTCCGATGGCACGCTTCAAGGCCTGCCCGAGGCGCTCGAGACGTGGTTCGGTCCACCTGCTTCGAGCGCCGCCGCGGACTAGCCGAAACCGACGCGGCGCGGGGTCAAGACGCTTTCTGTTCGAAGTATTGCAGGTCGATGAACAGCGCGGCCGCCAAGACCAAGGCGCGTTCGTCGAGGCCAAGCTGCGGAGATTGAAACAAAATGCGGAAGCGATCGGCGTCGGTAAAGATCTCGGTCAGCGCGCCGGTCCACTTTTTCTCGACCCGCGCGAGCTCCTGGCCATCGCGTTCGAAGGCGAATGTCCACGGCCGCCACAGCGGAGAAGACACGTGCAGGATCACGCGACCCGTGGCATCCGAAACGTCGAAGGTCTTCGAAAAAAACGACCAGCGCTGCTGAATCGCGCCCAAGACTCGGCCGTCGGCGCCATACACCTCCAGCCGCTGGAAAAAGAAGCGAAATGGGTGCACCGCGCGCAGCACGAGCTTCCGCGCGTTGTCGAAGAAATGGATCTCGAACGGCCGCCAATGGCCGAGGAACATGCGCGCCAAGAACGCGAGCCCGCCCTTGCCTTGCTCGGCGGCGAAGGCGAAGGGCGCGCCGTTGACCTCGATCGAGTACTTGTTGCGCGTCTCGAACCCAAATAGCTCGGCCAGCTCGCGCCGCTGCACGACCATCAATTCACTCGATTGCTGCACGATGCCGAGCATTTCTGACATGGTGAGGAGCCTACACCGCGAACCCGGCAGCAGTCGCGTTGCCTCGGGCGGCCGCTGACGAGTTCGTCACAATCGCTGGCTTTTCCGGGCTAGAAAGCGAATTTTTTGATGGTCACCCGCGGCGGCGCGGACGGCCCAGCCTTCGGCGTCACGCCCGGCTCCGAGAGTGCGCGCCATCCGTCGGCGTGACCTTTTTGCGATTGATGGCGAGCTCGTCGATCGCGCTTCCATGCGCCGTACGATTGGGCTCATCTCTGGGCACGAACCTCGCCGCGTTGGTGGCGCAAGGAGCACGAGGAGAAACGACCATGATAGCGAAAAACACGATCTGTCTGTGGTTCGATAAAGACGCGCACGAAGCGGCGCGCTTCTACGCGGCCACTTTTCCGAATAGTGAAGTGACGGCCGTGCATCGTGCGCCGGGCGACTTTCCGAGCGGCAAGCAAGGTGATGAGCTGACGGTAGAGTTTACCGTGCTGGGTATTCCTTGCCTCGGGTTGAATGGTGGCCCCACCTTCAAGCACAGCGAAGCTTTTTCTTTCCAGATCGCGACCGACAATCAGGAAGAGACGGATCGCTACTGGAACGCAATCGTCGGCAATGGGGGGCAGGAGAGCGAGTGTGGTTGGTGCAAGGACCGCTGGGGAATTTCCTGGCAAATCACGCCGCGAACGCTGACCGAAGCCATGGCGGCAGGCGGCAAAGAGGCCAAGCGCGCGTTCGATGCGATGATGACGATGCGGAAAATCGACGTCGCCGCGATCGATGCGGCGCGCCGCGGCGGCTGACCGAGGCACCATTCAGCTCCGGCGCCGCGCGCGGATCACTGCATCGACACCAGTGCCTGCGACGGCGCGCGGGCGTTCCTCGGCGACGAGTACGTCCCAGTCCTTGCTGTCGAGGGCAGTGAGCGCATCTTCGACCGAGACTTGCACTTGGCCTGCTGCTGCCGTCGCCGCGCCGCTGCTGGGATCGATGGGTCGGTGTCCGACGAGGAAGAACGTGCCACCGGGCGCGACGCGGGTCGACATCCGCTCCAGCATGTCCCGAACGGTGCCGGCTACGTGGACGTACAAGCAGACCACGAGATCGTAACGGGCTGGCTCGGCCGTCCATGTCGCTAGATCACCTTCGACCCAGTCGATGCGTGAAGAGATCTCCGTCCCCGCGGCGTGGGCGATCGATCGCCCGTGCGCGAGCGCCGCGGCCGAGAAATCCACGGCCGTGACTTGCCAGCCGTGGGCGGCGAGCCAAAGCGTGTCGGCCCCGTGTCCGCAGCCCGCGTCGAGGGCGCGCCTTGGCTCGAGCTCTGCTAGTTCGGCCATCAAATGCGCGTTCGGGGCACGGCTCGCGACTTTGTCGGCGTGTTCGCGCAGCGTTTTCGACCACAGCTGCTCCCAAAAGTCCTGGTCGTACTTCGCTTTGGTCATGACACCGTCTACCGTCGCGGCACGGCGAGACGCCGCGGCATATCGTCGCATCAACCGAAGGCGTGCGCGGCGCGGAGTTCGAGCAGGAGCGCGCGCGGTGTCACGCCGGCGATCGTGCGGAACTCGCCGATCAAATGCGCTTGGTCATAATAGCCGGCGGCAGCGGCGATGTTTGCCCAGCTCGGCTCGCTGTGCTCCCGGGCGGCGTGTAGCGCGCGGCGAAAACGCGTGAGCTTGGCAAACGCCTTCGGACTCACGCCCGTGCTTTCCCGGAACAGGCGACGCAGATGCCGCTCGCTCACGCCGAGCTCGCTCGCTACGGCACTCACGCCACTGCGCGCGTCGCCGCGCGCGAGCTGGTCGGCAGCAGCGAGCACCAGCCGCGTACGGGCGCCATCGACACGGCTAGACGCGAAGCGCTCGCTGATGGCGCTTTCTAGCTCGGTCGAAGCCTCGGCCGGGGTGCGCGAGTGGGCGAGGCGAGCAAACAGACGCTGCGTCGGGGCCTGACCCCAGAGGTCCTCGAGGGTAACGATGCGGCCGGCAATGGCGGACGCGGGTACACCGAGCACGGCTTCGGCCGTGCCCAGCTGGAGCCGTGCGGTCACGACCCGCAGCCCCCCGGGCAGTAGCTTGCGATGCACGCTCTCGCGTCCGCCCATGGCGTGGGCGTCGAGGCCACGCCGCGTCATGGTTCCGAAGCGAACCACGAGCTGCACCTCGGGCCGCGGTAGCGCTACGCCGGGCATGTCGCGCTCGCATTCGTTCACGAACAGCGCCGCCACCGCGGAGCTGCGCGCTGTCCGCTGAGCCGGCACGACAATGCGAGGGGCAACGCTCGCGTACATGTAGTGATTGTGACGGGCGGGGCGCGGCCACGCAAGCTTCACTCGGCGCATGTCCGTTTCTTCCAATCCGCGTGGAACCGCGAGCACTACGCTTTTTACATGAAAATCCTCATCACCGGAGCGACAGGAAAGGTCGGGAGTCGACTCGGGAAACGACTCGCCGCGCGGGGCAATCAGGTCCGCGCGTTGGTGCGCGATCCGTCGCGCGCAGAAGCGCTGCGCCGGGCCGAGATAGAGCTCGTCACGGGTGATCTGCTCGAGCTCGATTCGCTTGCGGCGGCCGTGCGCGGCGTCGATGCCGTGGTGCATTGCGCCGCGTTCTTCCGCGGCGCAACCGCTGAGCAAGCACACGCGGTGAACGACCTCGGCACTAGGCACTTGGCAAATGCGGCCCGCGCGGCCGCCGTGCAGCGCTTCGTTTTCACGAGCACGGGCTTGGTTTACGGACCCAATGGCGGCCGCGTGGCCAGCGAAGACGACCCTTGCGCGCCGGTGGATGCTTATCCCCAAAGCAAGCTCGCGGCCGAGCGCTTTCTGTTGGCGCTCGATGGCCTCGACGTGCGCGTGCTGCGCCTGCCGTTCGTGTACGGCGATGGCGATCCGCACATCGCGGACGCCGTGCCCATGATGAGCGGCTTCCCGGCGGCACAACGCATGTCGATCGCCCATCACGCCGACGTCGCGCAAGCCGTCGCTCGGATCTTGGAGGCGACTTCACCCGCGCACCGCATCTACAACGTGCTCGACGACGAGGCGCCCGCCCTCGCCACTCTGTTCGCCTCGGTGGGCGCGCCGCCGCCCGACGGATCGAACGCAGAGCGCGCCCGCGCGTTCGACTGCCTACTGGACGGCCGCCGTATCCGTACGGACCTCGGCTTCGAACCCGAGTTCCCGCGCCTCGCAGACGCGATCGCGGCGGGGGCGGACTAGCCGGCGCCGCGATCCGAACGCGGAAACTCGAGCCAGCTCGGTTCCGCGTTCAATCGGGCTCGGCCGCGCCGTGGTCAGCGCGCTGCCGCTCTCGCGCGCCGGCGCCGTACGAGCAGCATACCGAGCATGCTCAGCACCAGGGCGGCTCCGCTGCCCTTGGCGCGCTGGCCCGCCGAGAGCGCGCAGCCGCCCGAGTCCTCGTTCTTGCTACCAGAGGGCGTGCTGGGCGTGCCTGCTCCGCTTGCCCCGCTTGCCCCGCCTGCCGCGCCGGTCGAACCTCCTGTGCCCATGCCCGGAGGGGTGAGGGGTGTCCCATCCGGGTTGTACTTGGCAAACACCTCGCTCATCGCAAAGTAGGCAGGCTTCGGCATTAGGTTCGTGTCCCAGAGGTGCGCGAAGTCGTACTCGGGGAACGTGCTCGGTACCCAGGAGTCGAGATCACTCAGGCCCCAGACCGTGAAGTGCGAGCAGCTCGACGCGTCGATGCAAGCTTGCAAGAAGTCGGCATAGAACGCTTTCTGGACCTGAGTCTTGTCGTCGTCGAGGGGTTTGCCGACGCGGAAGTCGCTCTCCGTAACCTGCACTTCGAGGCCGATCTCGGCGTAACGAGCCATGTTGTCGCGAATCGCCTGCATGTTGGGCACGCCCCTCTTCCCGCCATCGGGCTCGACGAAATAGTGCCCTTGTAGGCCGACGCCGTCGATCGGAATTCCGCGCATCTTCATGTCACGCAGCATCTCGAACACGCGATCCGCCTTGGCGTTCCCCTTCTGCTCGATGTTGTAGTCGTTGTAGAAGAGCTTGGCTTTCGGGTCCGCCGCGCGTGCGTGCGTGAACGCGAGATCGATGAAATTTGCGCCGATTCGATCATGCCAAATCGTGGGCCGAAAGTCTTTGCCGTCGTCGGCGATCGCCTCGTTCACGACGTCCCAGTAGGGCAACTTGCCGGCGTAGTGCCCCATTACACCGTCGATGTGCGCGTACATGATGTCGATCATCTGATCGCGATCGAACGTGCCGTCGGTCAGCCACGCCGGAGCCTGGGTGTGCCAAACCAGCGGGTGACCACGAAATTCGAGACCATTGGCCGTCGCCCAGTTCACGAGCGCGTCGGTATCGGTGAAGTCGAACACGCCTTGCGTGGGCTGAATCACGTTCATTTTCATCGAGTTGGCGGGCGTGACCATGCTGAACTCCCCGGCCACGATCGCGTTGTGCAGCGGGCTACTGAGGAAGATAGGCGTATCCACCGCGGTCCCCATTTTCACCAGCGCCGCGTAGTCCTTGAGCGGATGATGCGACGGCGCGGGCGTCACGTACGCGGGCGTCGAGGGCGCAGCCACTGGCTCCAGCACGATGTTGTCGAGGCAGACCGTGCCCGGAGTTTTGCCGATCTGAAATTGAAACTGCGCCGTCGGATCGGCGCGTAAGTTCAGGTACGTGTAGTCGACGAGCTGAGGGGTAGCGGTGGTCGGGACCGCTGTGATGGGGACACTCTTGATGAAGTAGTCCGTGTACGGGGCGTCGCCGAGTCCCGTCTTGAACTTGATCGTGCGAGCCGCGTCGGCCGTAACCGTGAACGAAATGTGATAGTACTGATTCGGCAACAGCGCGACGCCGCTCAAGCCGACAATCACGTCCCAAACGTTCTGGCCGCCAGCCGTCATGGTGGAGCACAGCTGGCCGTTGGCGACTGCCAACACTTGGGCCGCTGGGTAATCCGGCGTGTCGTTGGAATAGTCCCACCAAGGATCTTTGACGCTGGTCTCGAACGTGCCATTCGAGACCAAGTTCCCGCTCGCGGCGCCGCTCGTGCCCGCCGCGGCGCTGGGCCCGCCCGCGCTCGCGCCGCCTGCGCCCGCGCTCACTCCGCCGCTGCCGCCGCTCGGGGTTCCGCCGCCGCCGCTCGCGCCAGCGACGCCCGTGACTCCGCCCGCGCCCGCGCTCTGTGCGCGGGCCGGGGTTGCCAATAGGCAGACCACGGCGACCGAGAGCCCGGTGAACTTGAACACGGATGAAGTTCGAATCATGAATAGCGGCCCTTCGACTTGGACAAGGATGGACGAATTAGTTTTTGATAGCTGGTCTCGGACGACCTACCAACCTGAACGGCGCGAAAAGTCCGTTTGCATGCGTGTCTCTGCCCTGAAGTCAGGCCGCTCGGGCAGCCCGGTCGGAAATCTTTCACGAGCAGAGACGAGTTCACCGCTTTCGCGAGTGCGGCGAAATTCGGCAGGCCGGCACGGGTGAGGCGGAGACCCGCGCCCAATTCGGTGGCCCCTAGGGCAGAGGGTCCTTGCAGCAGCGAAACCCCGTCGAGTAGTCGTGGTAACTCGGCTCGTGCGACATGGTGACGAATTCACAACCCTCGCCGTGCTGATTCATGGTGCTGAAGAACCCACCCATGAACACGCCTTTGCCCAAGTTGCGCTCGATGCGCGCACGGATGCCGGACTTGAGCGGCAATTTTCGAGTGATCGTCGCGTCGACACGGTCGGCGACCCACTCGTGTAAGTTGCCGACGAGATCGAACACGCCGCTGCTCGTCACGCATCCCGAGTACTCGCCGCTCGCGGCCAAGAATCCAGGCCGTCGATCGAGCTCGGGATCATTGAAGCTCGCATCGTAGCTCCAGGCTCGCGGATCATTGCCGTGGAGCATCGACAAGAGGTGCGGTTTGCCGACGTTGCAGCGCCCCGCTACGTACTTCGGGCCATAGGGGTACAGCGTGTCCCCCTCGCCGCGGCAGGTTCGATACCACTCGCCGAGTGTGCACAGTCGCTTGCCCGCATTCTGGCATGCGTTCGCGGCCTCGATCTGGCTGATGTAACCTTGCGGGCGCACACCGGCGCGCGACTCGGCCACGAACACCCCGTGCTTTGGGCGCGTGAACGGGGGAAACGGTATGAGCGAGCCGTCTTCGCTCCGCTCGAGCAAGCGTGCTTCGTAGCGGTCCATGCAGCTGCCGGCGGCCAACACCATATCCGGAGGGCAAGCACTCCGCACGGCGTCACTCGCGTGTACCGGACGCACGTTGGGTGCGAGAACTAGCGCGAGGCCCGCGCCGATCACGAGCGCGACCATCAGCGGTTGTAGTCTCGAGTGCGCCATCGCTCTTGAGCGTACGAGAAGCGCTCGCCCTCGTCGACCTTTCCCGCGGCCCGCATGCTAGCGTGCAAAGGCATGGATCCTAGTTCGCCGAGCCAGGGCGATCGTGGCTCGCGAATGCTGCGTGAGCACGGGCTCGCCGTGTTTCTGGTGCTGTCCGTATGTCTCGTCTACCTTCCCTCCCTGGGGGGCGGGTTTCTCAACCTGGATGACCCATGGTTGATCGAGGACAACCCAGTGTTCCGCGAACCGTCGTGGCAAGCGTTGCGTCTCATCTGGAGCGACTTCTCCGAGGGAGCACGGCTTTCGCTAGGTGCGGAGTACCTCCCCATCCGCGACACGAGCGTGTGGCTCGACGCCGTGTGCCACGGGCTCTCTCCCGGCATCATGCGCTTTGGCAACTTGGCGGCCTACCTGACGGCGCTGCTCTGCCTGCGCGGAGCTCTGCGGCGCGCGTTGGGAGCGACGCTCGCAGTCGAAGTCGCCATTTTTGCGTTTGCGTTACACCCCGTGCACGTCGAGTCGGTTGCTTGGCTGGCGGGGCGAAAAGACGTGCTCGCACTCGCGTTCGTCGCCCTTGCGTTGTACGTGCACGCTGGCGCGTCGCGCTTTCGCCCCCTGCTCGTGACGGCGCTGCTCGTTTGCGCCTACCTTTCGAAAGCGCAGGCTGTGGTGGCCGGCGGGCTGCTCGTCGCTCACGACGTCTTGCTCAAGCGTCGGCTCGAGGCGCGGTTGTATGTACCGGTTTTCGCGACGGCGGTCGCGGTCGCCGCGCTCCATGCGTCCGTGGGGCGGGTCGTCGGCATGACGGTTGCTCCCGCCGGAGGGAGCCGCCTCCATGCCGCGTTCACACTCGGTGATATCCTCGCGCGATACTTGGCGATGCTCGTCTGGCCCGCGCGCCTCAGTGTCGTGTACGACGTTCCAGATCGACTGCACCTCACTCTCGCGGGAGCGTGCGCACTTGCCGTGATCTGCGCATGGGCTAGCGCGGGCATCGCACTCGGGCGACGGCGCGGGGATCCTACCCTGCTCGCGGCCTGGCTTTGGTTCGTGGTGCCGTTGCTCCCGGTGAGTCAGGTGTTCTTTCCGCTGCAAAACCGCATGGCCGATCGCTACCTGCTGTTCTCGGTGCTCGCGGCCTCCTTGTGGCTGTGGTTCGCGATCGAACGTGCGCCGCAGAAGCTGCGGGCGCTCACGCTGGGAGTGTGCGTTGCCGCAGTGGCTGGCCTCGGGATAGTGGCTTTCGAACGCGCCGACCGATTCGGCGATAGCGCGGCTTTGTTCGAGGATGCCACGCACAAAACTCGCACCAGTCAGCTCGCGCCGTTTCAGTGGGCTGATGCGCTCCAAGCCGACGATGACCGAGCCGGCGCCGAAGCAGCCTATCTGGAGGTGCTGCGCCGTTCATCGAAAGCGACCGAATTGGGGAGGCGAGCCACGAACAATCTCGCCCGCAACTACGCCCGAGAAAACCGACTCGACGACGCACAAAAGGTGCTCCGGGCCGGCCGCAAAATCTGGCCCTCGGATCCGAAGATGCTCGCAAATCTAGCGATCGTCTGCGCCCGCGCAGGCAAGCGCGCCGAGGCAGAAAAACTGGGAGGCGAGTTGCGACAGCGCTTCCCCAACTTCGAGGCCACCCCGCACTCGCCATCGGATTACTACAGCGTCGACCAGTGAACGCGCGTGTTAGCCGACTCGACCCGCGTCGCTCACTTGACTATTGTCGAGACGCTTCGCGTCCGCTCTGCGCGGTTTCCTCGGTCAGCGCGCGAACCAGAGATTCGCGGAATGTGCTTCTAACTCTGAGGACGCTCGTTCGGTTCGGGCTTGCTGGGGAGCGCGACCGCATCACCCCGCACCTTCTTCATCACGCCGGCGACGATCGGCGTCAAGGCCAAGGTGCCCGCGATCCGCAGGGGCTGGGTCAGCTTCGTCGCAAGCCAAGACGCCATGAGCAACCCCGCGCCGCCCTTCGCGCTTTCGAGCTCGAGGCCGAAGCTGATTGCGATCGCGAACCCCGCCAAGGTAGCGATGAAAATTCCGAAATAGACCACCAGCGCGACCCGACCGTAAACTTCGAGCAGCTGCTTCAACTTTTCGCGCGTCACGCTGGGCAAGCTAGCACGCGTCACGTGGCACGCTTGGGCGACCTTCGGCGCGGCTTGCGAGGCGCCGCGGCGAAACCGCCTCGGTCGCCCCGTCGAGCCGAGAAAACTGGCAATTACCGAACGATCACGGCGTACTAACGAGCTTGAGCATGACCACGCCGTGGCTTGGCACGTTGCTCGCTGTGTAAGAATTGGTTGCCGGCGCCAAGTCTTGCTTGGTCCAAAGATCACGGACCGAGGCAGTCCCCGCCGGTAGGCCAATCTGGCTCCATTGAACGGTGATGGACGCAGCTGAGGAGCCGCGATTGAACAGCGCCACCGCTCGCGTGTTGGTGCCCGACAGCTCCTTCCACCACACCTCTTGGCTCGTGCCCGAAGTGGACGCGACGACGCGGCCCTGTTTGCCGAGCGGGTCTTGATCGACAGCGATGACTTCGGCATTCGTCAGCGTGGCTTTCGTCGCCGCGCTCATCTTCGTGAGGTCGTTGCCGGTGATCAAGGGCGCCGCCATCATGGCCCAGATGCTGAAGTGGGCGCGTCCTTCGGTGTCATTGATTCCGTTGCCGACCTCGAGCATGTCGGGGTCATTCCAGTGCCCCGGGCCCGCGCCGGCGTACTCGTTCTTGTTGGCGTCGATCAGCCGAATCACGGACTTCCAGCTGGCGTCGATATCGAATCCAATTCGCCACATGTTGGCGACGGTGGGTAAGTTGATGCTGCAGTTCGTGGGAGTGCAGAACGGGCCCTGGTCGCCGGGATTGATACTGTAGAAGATGGGACGCCCGGTCGCTTTGAGCGCGTCGCGCATCACGGCGAAGCCACTCAGCGCCCCCTGACACTTGTCGTACTTGAGATAGTCGATTCCCCACGAAGCAAAGGTTTGCGCGTCCGTCGTCTCATGGCCAACGCTGCCGACGCCCGGCGCATAGCCGCCATAGAGGCCAGCGCACGTCTTGGTGTTCGGGGTCTCGTAGATCCCGATCTTCAGGCCGAGCTTATGGATGTACTCAGCGAGCGCGGGGATGCCCGAAGGAAACCTGCTCGCGTTCCACTTGAGTTTGCCGCTGCTATCACGGCCGTCCATCCAACAGTCGTCCAGATTGACGTATTCGTATCCGACGTCCTTCATGCCGGTCGATACGAAGGCGTCGGCCATGCTCTTGACCACGGCTTCGTTCAGCCCGTTGCAGCCGTAGGCGTTCCAAGAGTTCCAACCCATAGGTGGAGTTGCGGCGAGCGCTTTCGGCCCAGTGCCTCCATTGCCTCCATTGCCGCCAGTCGAACCCGCGCCTCCTTTTCCGGCCGTGCCGCCGGCTGCGGTGCCAGCGGTGCCGCCGCTTGTCCCACCGTTTCCAGCTCCGCCCGTGCTGGCTCCTGCGCCTGCGCTACTGCCCCCGGCGGCGACTCCGCCGCTGCCGGCCGTTGCCCCGCCGCTGCCGCCCATCGCGAGCGCACCGCTCGCGCCGGCGCTCGAGCCCCCGGCGCCCGACCTGCCGCCCGAATTGCCCGCTACCCCCGCGCTGGGACTTCCACCTGTCGCCGCCGTCGAACCGCCGCTGGCGCCCGTGCCAGCAGCTGCACCTTGCTCGCCGTCGGAAGAACACCCACCGAGCGACGCAAACCAGAAGCTGACCGACGCCAGCGCAACGATCGGTCGCCCTAGAAAAAGAAGATCACGTTCCACCCCCGATCATTGCGGCGAGGCTGCTCGGTTTGTCACGCAAATCTACGCGCGCGCCGACTGGGGCGTGAAAAACGTATACGCTTGGTGATCATTTTTGAGTTTTCTTCAGGCTGACAAATTCCGAGCAGGGTTGACTCGTCGCGTAGGGAATTATCCCGAATTTCGCCAGGTCAGAGGTTTCGGCGACGGAAGGTAAAGGTCCAAGACATTGCACACCGATGCCGCGCGTGTTGGTCCCGTACGAGGACCGCGTCGCTCGCGCATCGCAGGCCCGCGCAGGAGAACTTGGACGCACTCTTGGAGAGCTCCCAAGTTCGCGCACCGCTGATTGGGAGTCGAGATTACCTCATGAAACGAATGCAAACGTGGATCACCAGCGCCGGTTGCGCATTCGTCGCTGCCGCGTGCAGCACTGGGCCAAGCGATTCTGCGGGGAGCGCCGGAAGCGGCAATCCGAGCGGCACGGCGGGTAGCGTCACCGGCGCGGCCGGCAGCGTCACCGGCGCGGCCGGTAGTGCCGCGGGGGGTGCTGCTAACGCTACCGCAGGCGCGCCAGGCAACGTTGGGGGCGCGCCTCCGGTCGGCCAAGCTGGCACCAGCGCCAACGGAGGAGCGCCGGTTGCGGCGGGCGGGTCCGTGGGAGCAGCTGGCGAAACCGCGGCCGGCGGAGCGGCAGCGGGTGGCAGCGTAGGCGCGGCTGGCGCGGCCGGGACACCCGGCACGCCCGTGACGAGTCAACTCGTGACATCGGCGGCCGGAGCTTTCTGGAAGACCGGCACATGGACGGAGGCCACCGGTGCGGCCACGGTCACGGTGAACGACGCCACCACATACCAAACCTGGGCCGGCTTCGGCGGGGCGTTCAATGAACTCGGTTGGAGCTACCTGACCACCAAAGCGCTTCAGGATCAGGCCATCCAGTTGTTGTTCGGCGCCGAGGGCTGCCGCTTCGCTTGGGGCCGCATTCCGATGGGCTCGAGCGACTACGGGACGGACCGCTACACGCTGAACGAGACCGCGGGCGACACCGCCATGACGAAGTTCTCGATCGAGCGGGACAAGCTGAAGCTCATTCCGTTCATCAAGGCCGCGCAGGCGGTCAAACCCGACATCCGCTTCTGGGCCAGCCCGTGGACACCGCCCACGTGGATGAAGTCCAGCCCGTATCAGACGCCGGGCAATCCCGTGAATGCGTTCGATGGCGGGACGATGAAGAGTGACGATGCGACCTTGAAGGCGCACGCCCTCTACTTCGTCAAGTTCATCCAGGCTTACTCCGAGCAAGGCATCAAAGTCGAGTACGTGGCTCCGCAAAACGAGCCCAACTACTCGCAGAACTACCCTTCGGCGATTTGGTCACCCAGTACGTTCACGAGCTTCATCGGTAAGTACTTGGGGCCGGCCTTGGCGACCGCGAATCCAACCGCGCAAATCATGCTCGGCACCATGTCGAACAATGGTGCGAACGCGGATGTGGCCGTCGCAAACGCCGTGTTGGCAGATGCCACGGCCAAGGGTTACTGCAAAGTCATCGGCGTCCAGTGGGGAATGTCGGACTCGGGCCCCGTCAGCAACTTGCAGAGCAAGGCCGCCGGCATCCCGATTTGGTTGTCGGAGCACAAGTGTGGTGGAAGCCCGGGAGCGAACGTCGCGGCCGCCCCCAACGACTTCAACTATGCCAAGGACAGCTGGGGCTACATTCGCGACGCCATCAAGCGCGGGCTGAGCGCCTACAGCTCGTGGAACATGGTCCTCGACAAGGGGGGCAAGGGCATCGACAACACGCGTGTGTGGGCGCAGAACGCGCTGCTCGTCGTCGATGGCGGGCAGATCGTTCAAACGCCGGCTTACTACGTGTTCCGCCATGTCTCGCAATACGTCGCCCCGCAGGCCAAGCGAATCGAAGCGACGGGTGGCGACGCCATCGCGTTCAAGAACCCCGACGGTAGCTTGGTCGCAATCATGTACAACTCTGGCGCCGCGAACAGCAGCTACTCCGTGGCTATTGGCGGCAAAACACTGCAATTTGCCATGCCTGCGAGTGGCTGGGCAACGGTCCGCTACGTCCCCTGATGTTTGCGCCGGTCGGCACTGTCCTCGTTTCGAGGGCAGTGCTGACAAGCGCTCACGACCCGACGTTTACATGACGGATCTGACAGCCGCCGGCTACTGTTAGAGAATGAAGCAGGCTATTGTCTGGGCTGCCGCGGCCGCCACGATTGCTTTTCATGCTGAGTCAGCGCGTGCCGCGACTTCGCAGAAGGTGGAGCAAAGCGCGTGGGGGGTTAGCGGTTTGCCGAGCTACGTCAACATGTACGTCTACGTGCCGGACAAGCTGGCCGCGAAGCCACCCATCTTGGTGGCTTCGCACCACTGTCAAGGCACTGCCGCGAGCACCTATAGCGAAACCAAATCGAGCTTCGTTTCGCTGGCGGACAAGAATGGCTTCATCATCATCTTTCCGGAAGCGACCGGACACAACTGCTGGGACGTGGGCTCCGCAAAATCACTCAAGCATGACGGGGGAGGTGACACCCACGCCATTGCCCAGATGGTGCGTTACGCGCTGACCAAGTACAACGCAGACAGCTCTCGCGTGTACGCGTTCGGAGGATCTTCGGGCGCCATGATGACGCAAGCGCTGATGGGCGTGTATCCCGACCTCTTCATGGGCGGAGTTGCCGTTTCCGGAGTGCCCTGCGGCTGCTGGGCGGTGGATTACACCGGCGATACGGCGACGAACGGCCAATGGAGCGGGCCCTGCGCGGGCGGGCAAGTCAGCAAGACCGCGCAGCAATGGGGGGACCTCGTGCGGTCCATGTTCGTTGGCTACACCGGGCACCGACCACGCTTGCAGCTGTGGCACGGCACTGCAGACACGACCATCAGCTACAAGAACCTGACCGAAGCCGTGAAGGAGTGGACCAACACCCTCGCGCTCGATACGACGCCGACGACTGCGGATAGCAAGTTCGGTGGGCCGCATGAGTTATGGCGAAACAAGTGTGGCTTCGGCGTGCTCGAAACGTTTTCGGTGACGGGGGCCGGGCACGGCGTAAGTTGGGACGTCAACACTGCGGTCAGTTTTTTGGGTCTCGATCGCGTCGGCAGTGCGGACCCGGAGGCTGAAGCCTGTGCAACAGGCGGCGGAGGCGGCAGCGGCGGAAGTGCCAGCGGCGGAAGCAGCGGAGGCGGCAGCGGCGGAGGTGGCGGCAGTGCTCCGGTCGCGGGAGCCCCGTCTTCGGGTGGTGCCGGAGCCGACGCAGGCGGAAGCGGTTCGGTCAGTGGTGGAGCGTCCGGCGCGGGCGCTGGACCGGCGGCGGGCGTGAGCGGAGCGATCGGCAGCGTGGGCGGGACGGCTGGCGCAGCAAACGGGTCCTCTCAGGGCGGCTTGACGGCGATTGCCGGGTCCGGTGCTGGCGCTCCGCTGACCGGTGGCAGCACGGGCTCGGTCAATGATTCGAGTTCAGACTCGGGGTGCAATTGCACATTCGCGAGCCATTCCCGAGGCGAGGCGCGTTCGCCATGGCTTCTACTTACGGCTCTCGGCCTACTAGCGCGTCGTCGTCGGCGCGAACGTGAGCGACGAGCCGTTGCTAGGGGGTCGGGCGCTGAATTCGCTCCGTAAGATCACCCCGCTGGAACCGCCTCCACGTCGAAGTGTCGCTCGCGTGCCAGGAGCAGATGACGTGAACGTGCACCGGTCGGCGAGCGCGCGACAACGGTCAGCACCGCGGTGGATGAAGTAACCCTCGTCGTCTCAGCGGCCCGCCTCACCGGGCGGGTCAGGAATGCGGCGCCGCCGCAACGCACCGCAAGCTGCGGCGCTCTTCGCTCGCGTTCAGGACCCGCTGAGTCTCTTGCATCAGCTCTTGCCGAGCCTTGCGCAAGCGTGAATAGACGGTAAAGAGCGGAATCGACAGTGTCGCAGCCACTTCGGTCGCAGGCAGGCGATCGAACTCATGCATCACCAAGACGGTGCGTCGCGGTAGTGGGATGCGCTTCAGCGCCGCCTGCAGCAACGCCCGCGTCTCTTTGTTGCTCAAAGTTTCCTCTGGCCCCGGGCCCTCGTCGCTCAATTCGAGATTTCCGAGAGCGACTTCGCGTAAGCGCTTTCGCTGATTTGCCAACGCGATGCGCACGGCAACTCCGAATAGGTACGGCCGGAGCGGGCGACTCTGGTCGTACTCGGACCAGCGTCGATGCAAGACCAAGAAAACTTCTTGAGCGAGATCATCCACTTCCGAGCGCTCGGCTCCGAGGCGGCGTAACGTACGCTGCACGTACTCGAATTCGATGCGATAGCCCCGGCCGGAGCCCACGACACTCGGAAGTTTAGTCGATTCGGATAGCATCGCGTTCATCACTCGGTCCTCTCCGCAAGAGGACGAAAGATTTCCCAGAAGGCGCTGGGAGCAGCGTCCTGTTATCGAATGCAGTGTTGGCACCCGGCTGATCCCGTCGACCCAAACGCTGTGACGGTTCAAATCAGCCAACGAGGCGCTTCGGGTCCCGTTACGCTCAACGGTGGAAAGTCTGAACAGGCTTGCGGCGTTTGTCGCCTTCTCAGCTGGATGAAGGTCGACTGTCGGGCCGCACCCACGCGAAGACCGAATGTTTCGCGCTGGTTCTCTGGTGGCGTTGAGGTGTCGACCCGCCTGCAGACGTGCAATAGAAGCAGCGGCCCATTTCCGTCTAACAATCGACCACGAGCGACTGCTTGCGCGAGAACCAGGAGACCTCACGCTTCGCCGAAGTCGCCCGCGTCCGTTTCCGGCTTGCCGCGCCTGCAGGAGCGTGTGAGGAAAGTCAGGACTTGCGCAGGTGCGCGCGAGCCGGTGGGCGCCAAACGTCAGTAATGCTAGTAGTTAGTTGTGGTGATTTCCTTCAGATAGCTGTGGCGGCCTTGCGAGCGTGGCGCGGTCGTTTCAACACTTGAGAGATGGTTTGGGTTACTCTGCTTCCCAACTTAGTGACGGCGGGGTCCGCGAGCGGCGGGGTCGGCAACTTGTCGCATTCTTGCGCGGTGCGGGCCGCCTAGGCTTCGTGTCCATTGTCGCCACCCTGCCGGTACTCAGCGCCTGCGCTCCAAAACTGAGCGCGGGCGCATGGCAGTGTCCGGCTGACGCAGGGGCGGACGGCGGGCCCACCCAACCTGCGCTCGAGACCGATCTGGTGACGATGCCCTGGTCGACTGGCTTCGAGGACGGCTTTTGCGATTACTCGAAGGTCGCCGGGTTCTGTTACGGCAACGAGCCGTACACCATCGCCACCGCAACGGATCCTCCACCTCGCAGCGGCCGTTTTGCCGCAGAATTCAAGGTTACCCAAGCCGACCATCAAAGCCGTTGTGTGCGCCGGGGCGAGCTCCCCGAGTCGGCCTACTACGGGGCCTGGTACTACATTCCCGAACCACTCACCGACGTTGACGTCTGGAACCTCTTCCACTTTGACCGTCCCGACAGCACTGAGGGGAGACCGCCGTTGTGGGACGTCACATTGGTCAAGGGTGCGCAGCCGGGCGACTGGGAGCTAATCGTCTTCGACCCATTGGCCACTGCACCAAACAGCAACACGTATCGTAGTGCCGATCGCAAACCCATTCCGTTCGGCCGCTGGTTTCACATCGAGCTGTTCTTGAAGCGGGCCACCGACTCGACCGGAGAGATCGCCCTATACCAAGATGGCGCGCTGCTATTCGAGGAGAAGAACTTGAAGTCCGACGCCTCGAAGTTCAGCCAATGGTACGTCGGCGACTTCGCCGACGGCGCCACGCCGGCCGATTCCAGCCTGTATGTGGATGATGTGTCGATCCGCGCGACGCTCAGTGCGGCCCCGTAGGCGTAGGCAAGAAGTGAGGCGAATCGCAGGTGTTTTGCTGTGCGCCGCTGGCACGGCTTTCTCTGGGAATGCCACGGCCCAGTCCGCGGCCCCGATCGAGCTCAAGTGGAATGCTCTCGAAAGCTGCCCAAAAGCGGACACCGTGTTGGCGCGCGTTCACAAGATCGCGGGCTCGAGCCGCGCGACGCCCAATATTCTACGGGCCGAAGCAACCATCACGCAGCCGAGCGAGCGACGCTTTAGCCTCCGGCTCGAGATTCACTACGGCAGCCTCACCGCGGTCCGAACCATCGACGGCAAGTCCTGCAAGGATCTCGCGGGCGCGGCGGCCGTCGCCCTTGCCTTACTCTTGAGCTCCGAGGAGCCCTTGAACGAGGGCGACCTTGCAGGGACCTCAGCGACCACCGGTTCCACGGCGGGCTCCAATCAAGCGGGCGACGACCCGGTAAGCGCGCCGAAACCCGCGCCGCCGGCTCCGCCTATCCCCCCGCCGCCACCATCACCCGAGCCGGACTCCGCCGCCGGGCCTCCACGCCGCTGGAATCTGCTCCTGGTGGCACCGCTCGCGGCACTGAGTTTTGGACCGATGCCCCAATTGAGTCGCGGAATCGGGCTTGCGGCGGGGTTTTCGTACGACGGGTGGCGTTTCCTAGCTGAAGGCAAAAGTTGGGCTTCTCAGCGCGAGACGATTAGCAATCTGGGCGAAGAATATGGCATCGAATTCGGGCGCTACACTGTAGGTGCGCGCGGCTGCCGCAGCGTTTTTGGCGCTCGCTTCGAAGTTGCACCGTGCATGCTGATGTCCCTGCACCACGTTTCTGTGCGTGGAAGCGGGCGTAATCTAGTCTCGGGGAGCGACGCCGCGACTTGGGCAGCTGTAGGTATCGGCGTGCAAGCGCGCGTTCTCATCACCCCTTGGCTGGGTCTCGTCGCCTCGGTCGATGGCGAGCTCCAGCTTTCGCGCCCGGAGGTAAGCATGATGCTGCCCGCGCAGGGGTCCGAGTTCACGGCCGTGATTGGGGTGCGGCGCCTGGAGCCGGTAGCGGCTACACTAGCCATCGGGCCTCAATGGATTTTCTGACCGAGAACGCGGCCCAGCATCACTGCATCACGAGCTGAAGTATGGCAGGTCGCAACATCGAAACGGCTGGGTTCTCTGCGAGCGAACCCCCAGCTCCCAGCCCCGAGCCCGCTTCACAGGACGTTCCTCCGTTCAAGGTGGTGTATCAGGAGTACTTCGACTTCGTCTGGACATCGGCTCGGCGCCTCGGAATTCAGCCGAGCGGCATGGACGACCTGATTCAGGAAGTGTTCCTCGTCATCCACTCCAAGCTGCATACCGTCGAAAAGCGGTCGTCGTTGCGCAGCTGGATTTACAGCGTCGTGCGGCGCACCGCCAGCAATCACCGCCGTGCGCGGCGCGCGCACGCAGACGCCAGTTCGGGTCCGCCCGGGGACGGCGAAGCGCTATCGCGAGAGCCGACGCCGCTGGAGAATACCGAGCGGAACGCGGGGTTCCAATTGCTCATGTCGCTGCTCGAGCAGCTGGAAGAGCCGAAGCGCGAGATCTTTTCCCTGGTCGATGTCGAGGACCTATCGGTACCGGAGGCTGCTGAACTTCTCGGGATCCCTCTCAATACTGCTTATTCTAGGCTGCGAGTGGCCAGGCAAAATTTCGAAGTTGCATTGGCGCGCCATGAGGCGCGAACCAAGGGAACCTGATACATGGCCGCTCTCAGTTCAAAAGCCCGAGCGCTGATCGAAGACGCGCACGAGGAGATTCGGCCTCCCGCGGGCTGCCGCGAGCGTCTCGAGGTGATGCTCGATGCTCACCTCGCTGCCCAAGTCCCGAACCCGGTCGACCAAGTGCTGCAGTCTGTTCCTCGCGCCAGCGGCTGGCGCTTGCTGGGCTCGCTGACCGTCGGGGCCGTGCTCGTCGGCGGAGCCGCCATTTGGGCGTTGCAACCGAAGGCCAGCCGAACCCCCGCCGCCCCGGACGCGAGCGCTTCGGCGGTGCAGCTACCCCCACCAGAGGTCCCGGCATCTGCGGTCTCGGTCGAAGCGCCAGAGCCGATCGCCCCCGAGCCGCTTCGTCCTCCAAAGCCGCCGGCCGAAGCGCAAGCGCCTGCCCAACCCGCGCAAGACCGTCTTGCGCAAGAAGTCGCGCTGCTTTCCCGCGCGACGAGCGAGCTCAGGGCAGGCCGTTCGGGAACCGCGCTCAGGTTCCTCGATGAGCACCAAAGGAAGTTTCCCAAAGGGGCGCTGACGCTGGAGCGCAAGGCGGTGAGGGCGCAGGCGCTTTGTACGTTGAAGCGCGTCAACGAGGGGCGCCTGGAGCTCTCCCAGCTCCCTCCGCAATCACCGGCCGCAGGGCGCGCGAAGCAACTCTGTGACGCCGCCGCCGCCGGTTCCGAGCGGCGTTGAGCCTGAACGGGCGCCGGCTAGTCGGCGGCGGTGTTTCGCGACGAACCGCTCAGCACGGTTCGGGATGAAGCCGCGTCGCAGTCTTCTTTGACGCGCGCGGCCAAGGGAGTGCCAGGAGTTAGCAAGGCAAGCGTGGAAGTCGCTTCGGCGAACCGCTGCAGGGAGCAGAGGGCTCGTGCCTTGGCGGCGTTCCGTTCGTCGCTCAGGACACCTTGCGAAAACTGCCGCTGATGCTCGTCCAAAGTTGCGAGCGCCAATCCTGCTTGCCCCGAACTCAATTGGCTCGTCGCGCGGGACAACAGCCGCACCTCCTGGGCGAGGCTGTCTTGCGCGGGCGTGGTTCCGCCCCGACTACTCGGCGCGGACCGAGGCTTCAGGGGCGCAGCCAGCTTCGCTCGAGGGGGGACGGTCGGTTCACTGGCGGAGCTCGGTTTCTCGGTCGGGGCAGGTGAATTGGCAGACAGCTGCGCGTCGAGGGGCCTGCTTTGCAGTGGTGACGGAGGGGATGCCACCTCCATAGCCGTGCCGGGGCGTCGGGCGAAGAACAACACCGACGCGACGGCGCCTACCCCCAGCGCCGTTGCAGACCGGCGCTGCCATGCGGTCCAGCCTGCCCGGGGCTGGCTCGACGCGTTCAATGGCAAAACTGCCACGCCCAGCCGCTCACGGAGCGCCGCCGCCACTCGATCACGGTCTGCAGCGGTGGGGCGATGCGCATCGCGGTGCGCCTGGATGAGCGCTCGAGCTTTGGGACTTAGGGCGGCCGCGATCATTCACTTTCCCTGAGTGCGGACGGGCCCATTGCACCCCTCGGTGCGGGCCGGCCACCGTCCACTCATAGGAGCAATGGCGCGAGAGCAGACACTCCGTCGAAAAATCCGCTATGGCCCCCATAATCGCGGGTCACCGCAATTAGGCAGACGGAAACCTGCACGCGGTGACATTGCCGTGGCGTCGCTGTGTAGAGCGGTGCGCCGCCTCCGGCGGTGGGGCGCAGCAGACGGGAAGGGGCCCCGGCGGAGGCGCCGCGGCGGGAGCCCGAGGAACGGCGGACCGGCGCTGGGGCCGGGCCGTTCGAGCGGATCCCCCCACTCCGGTACTGCTCCGGCTCGCCGTCGATTGCCGTCGTGCTCGGTCCGTTGCAGGTGTCGCGTGGAGTCGTCCCGGGAAGC
>Ga0247740_1000414_pt1 | contig 21168 bp, 23 predicted proteins | sample UWRJL148409B2_FD_180942 | JGI IMG/M metagenome (GOLD analysis project Ga0247740, IMG submission 180942) | Plant litter microbial communities from Arlington Agricultural Research Station in Wisconsin, United States - UWRJ-L148-409B-2 | ecosystem: Environmental > Terrestrial > Plant litter >...
TCGTTAGCTCATATCCTTCTCTGCGCATGGTTTCTATTAAGATACCAAGGTGCAAAATACCACGACCAAAAACCATCAGGCTATCACCTTCCGCACTATCTTCTACTCTTAAGGCAAGGTTTTTTTCTGTTTCCTTCATCAGGCGATCCCGAAGATGTCTTGAAGTAACAAATTTTCCATCACGTCCGAAGAAGGGTGAGTTGTTTACAGAAAACAACATATTCATCGTTGGTTCATCTACACTGATAACGGGTAATGCTTCCGGCGTTTCTGCATCAGCTAATGTATCGCCGATGTTGAAACCTTCTATACCTACCACTGCACATAAATCACCTGCTATAACTTCTGTCACTCTCTTCTTACCCATTCCTTCAAACACGTACAGCTCTCTCACTTTTGTTTTCTTAATGCTGCCATCGGCCTGCATTAAAACAATGTTCTGTCCTTCGTTCAATACACCACGGCTTACTTTACCGATAGCGATACGACCAAGGAAAGAAGAATAATCCAGTGAGGTAATTTGCATTTGCACCGGACCTTCATTCACTTTTGGTGGTGGTACATATTTTACAATACCATCCAGCAATGGCTCAATGCCTTCAATCTGCTCCAAAGAAGAGTTGAACCAACCATTTTTTCCGGAACCATAGAAGGTAGGGAAATCCAATTGCTCTTCTGTAGCATCTAAGTTGAAGAACAATTCGAAAATTGCATCATGCACTTCATCAGGGCGGCAATTTGGTTTGTCTACTTTATTAATAATTACAATTGGCTTCAATCCTAATGCAAGGGCCTTTTGTAATACAAATCTTGTTTGCGGCATTGGCCCTTCAAAAGCATCTACTAAAAGACACACGCCATCTGCCATTTTCAATACTCTTTCTACCTCACCACCAAAGTCGGCGTGACCAGGAGTATCGATAACATTAATTTTTACGCCTTTGAACATAACAGAGGCATTTTTACTGAAGATGGTGATACCACGTTCTCTTTCGAGGTCGTTGCTATCCATTATCAGGTCACCAGTTTCTTGGTTTTCCCGGAATACTTTTGTGGTGTGTAAAATTTTATCAACCAGTGTAGTTTTACCGTGGTCAACGTGTGCAATAATTGCAATATTTCTTATTTCCATAATTTGTCTTTAAACCATTGGCAATTAGCGATTAGTTAGGGCTAAAGGCTTACACCAGCGGGCTCTTTTTTAAACGAGCGGCGAAGGTACTGAATTTAAGCGGGGGGAGCAAATGAAAACCGATTGATTATGAATATTTAACAGGCGCAGAACGGTCACAAAAGCCTTATTTGTTGATATTCAGGAAGTCCATCATAAAAACAAAAGATAAAGTACAGAAAAACAGATTTTAGAAATATTGTTTTACCAGCCTTTGTACTACTATCATCGTCCCTTGCGTCGCACTCTTCATCGTCCCGTTCGCTATTCAACATACATCACCTACCCCGATTTAGTTCATGCATTCTCTAATATCATAATATCTTATTCACCTATTCAATCTGCAAATCCCTGATTTCCTGTAGCTTTATATAAACCAACTATCATGAAGTTCCTCAAATGGTTCGGCATCATCCTCTTAGTGTTGATTGTGGTGTATTTCCTGGGGCCACACCCTGCCACACCCACATACAATACGCAGCTACCCGCTGTACCTGCCCAAGGATCGTTACTTGAAAAATATATCAGCACAGAAGAAGCAAAGCATAAATTAAAACCCGACAATGAAGCGAGGATACTTTGGTTCAATGATTCATTGAAAGAGAAAACAGAGTACGCAGTAGTTTATTTACACGGTTTTTCTGCCAGCCAGGAAGAAGGCGACCCCGTGCATTATGAATTTGCGCAGAAGTTTGGTTGCAATTTATTTTTGAGTCGATTGGATGCACATGGAGTGGATACCACAGAACCACTAGCCAGCTTTACTGCCGAAGGCGTATGGAACTCTGCCAAAGAAGCTTTTGCTATCGGCAAGCAATTAGGTAAAAAAGTAATATTGATGGCTACATCAACAGGCGGCACACTGGCATTGAAACTGGCTGCAGAATATCCTGAAATAGCTGGCTTGATTTTACTATCGCCCAACATTGCTATCAACGATCCCAATGCATGGTTGCTAAATAATCACTGGGGATTACAAATTGCCCACCTGGTAAAAGGAAAATATAATACGGCCAAAGACACTACGGCTACCTACGCACAATACTGGAATAATAAATACCGCATGGAAGCCACTGTACAGTTGGAAGAACTATTGGAAACAACTATGAAAGAATCGGTTTTCAAAAAAGTAAAACAACCTACTCTCTTGCTCTACTATTTTAAAGATGAAGATCACCAGGATGACGTGGTAAAAGTATCGGCGATGAAAAGAATGTTTACACAACTGGCAACACCTGCCAATGAAAAAAGAGAACAGGCTTTACCAAATATCGGCGACCATGTTCTTGGCTCTTATATAAAATCAAAAGATTTACAGAGTGTAGAAGAAGCTTGCGAAAAATTTGCAGTGGAGGTGCTTAAGATGAAAGAAATACAACAACAATAGAAAGTTTTCGTTTGAGCATTATGAAACCTGTATTGCTATTCGTTTTGGGTTTTTTACTTATTGCTGATGCCTGCTATTCTCAGAAAAGTAAATTAAAAAAGAATCCTCCTGGAACTGTTCAGGTAAACGATACCCTGTTCGTAGACATCACCGAAATGCCAAATGTTGGATGGCGGGAATATCTGCATTATTTAATCGGAGTAAAAAAAGATACACTTGCTTATGAGCAAGCATTTCCAGATACAACCATATGGACTGTTGACAATACCGGAAGAGGCGAATATTATTTCCGGCACCCCTCATTCAATGATAGCCCGGTTGTTGGAATTTCGTATGACCAGGTTATTGCATTTTGTAAATGGAGAACTTTTGTAGTTAACCTGGCTCTATATGTAAAAGAAAATAACATCTCAGATTGGAGGCTTCATCTAACAGACTCCTTTCCTATACGGTTATATTATCGTTTACCGACCACTACTGAATGGGAAACCATAGCAGCGGGAAAATATTTAATTGATAAATTTCCATATGGATATCCGGACATATATGTGAAACAAAAAAGAGGACAAAAAATAGCTTTTAATTGCAGGTACATTTCCGAATCTAATCCGGATAATCCTGTAATGAGTTTTTATACAGTATCAGTCAATTCTTTTTTCAAAAATTCTTCTGGAACATACAACATGATTGGAAATGTTGCTGAAATGGTTGCTGAGGAAGGAACGGCGAAAGGAGGAAGTTTTTTTAATTTATTGGAAGATTGTAAGATTACACAAAACCAACAATTCCAAAAACCTGAACGATGGCTTGGCTTTCGATGTGTAGCAGTAAAATTAAAATAATTAATGACTTTTCTCCAACGATGAGCTATGTGTTACATCTAAAGCCAAATGTTTTACCAACCACCTATACCCACGTTCCACCAACAAATGAAGTTTAGATTTTACCGGAACTATATACGACTCTGTATATTGAATAATATTCATCGTCATTTTTATCAATACAGATTTTTTTGCCTTCATATCCTGTGGTGCATATAATTCTGTGTCTGAAATATTGCTCATGATGGTAGCCTTACCACTAATTTCTAAAGAAACATCAGTTCCATTTCTAAAAAAATGTAAGCGGGCAGGAAAAACCTGGTTGCATTCCTTCAATATTTTAGGGGGAAAATGAGAGATGAACCATAACTGCGCATCATCATCAATTCTTACAAAATCGATATTGTCAGAAGGTAATTTTATTCCATGCTGATTAATGCTGTACATAATAGCACCGGGTAGATCTGCTATTTTTTGTCTGACTTGTGAAAGGTTATTTTCCGTTTCCATAGTAAAGGGTTTATACTATTAATTCAAATGTAATACCACCTTTTCCATGTTTAAAAATCTTCATGTATGGGGAATGACGTGTAAGAAATTCCTCATAATTTTCTCCTATAATCACTTATCCCACACATATTTGAGGGTTTAACCTTACGGCCCTTAGTGGCATGGTTTTTTAGAAAAATTACAGGAAACATCTAAAAGGAAGTTGCCATTAAAATAGGTGGCAATGGATTTAAACATTTAAAATTTGAAGTTATGGAACACAATGAAAAGACAGCAGAAGTGCTAAACGATCTTATTGAAATTAACAATGATAGAATTATAGGTTATGAAAAAGCTGCTAAAGAAACCGCTGTTGAAGATGCAGATCTTCGGGAGTTGTTTTCAGGTATGGCAGAAGAAAGCAGCGACTATGTGGCTCAATTAAAAAAGCATGTAGTAAGCACCGGTGAAGAAGCTGCTGAAGGTACAACAGCCCGCGGTAAAATTTATCGTGTCTGGATGGATGTAAAGGCAGCTATCTCAGGCCAAAGCCGCAGAGCAATTCTTGCATCCTGCGAGTTTGGTGAAGATGCGGCTCAAAGAGCCTATGAAAGTGCATTAGAAACAGAACCACTTCCGGGTGAAGTGAGACTACTTATTACTGAACAAAAAACAAAGCTGAGAAAATCGCATGATAAAATAAAAGCAATGCGTGATACTCAAACAGCTTAATTGAAAGCTTTTAATAGCCACCCGGAAAATAGCCGGGTGGCTATTTTGATTGTAAAATGACGGGGCTTATACAAGCTCAATAAATTAATTCAGAACCCAGATAAATCCATCGGGGTTTATCAAAATGCAGAATAGAATTGCTGCACAAGAGTGGTGCTCATCTTTCTTCTACTGGAAGAAAGATTGCGAACTATCCGCCGCAGGCGGATGCAACCACAGCTGAAAGTAGTACTTCAGTTGATTTAATAAAAAATACAATGACAGCAATTATTAACAAACAGATTGACAGTTACATTAAAGTATGCATGAACACCTGGTTGCTTTGTGAAGCCTGTATTCATACCGAACAGGGAAAGCTTTTTCCTAAAGAAAATTTGTTGAAAGCCTTTAGAAATTGTGCACAATCCTGTTTATCGGTAGCCAGTCAGTTTATAGTTAATCCGCTTTGCATAGAACAAAAAGTGTCTGAATGTATGCATCATTGTATGGAATGCCATAATGAATGTATGCAATATGATGAAGAAGAGATTGAATATTGTGGCGAAGTATGTGAAAACTGTGCACAGAAAATAAAAACATTAATTGCTATTCAGTTAAATTAATAAACCCATGCAGGTTGGAGATAAGAAACAAATACGAAAACCTCAGCATCAAACCCGCCCGGGAATAGAAAAAAGAATGCACACTCTTCCGGTGTTTGATTATCCCGAAAACCAAGCCAGTAATAAATTAAAAAATAAGATTGCCTTAATTACCGGTGGCGATAGTGGTATTGGTAAAGCAACCGCTATTTTATTTGCGAAAGAAGGCGCTGATATTGCCATTTCTTACCTGAAAGAACATACCGATGCGAGGGATACAAAAAGAATTATTGAAAAAGAATACAATAGAACTTGTTTGCTAATTCCCGGAGATATAAGTAAAGAAAAAAATTGTAAAGCCGCTATTAATAAAACAATTAAGCAATTTGGCCGTATAGACATTCTGATTAATAATGCAGGTCTGCACTTCGAACATAAAAAATTTACCGATATTACTACAAATCAATTGCTGAAAACATTTGAAACAAATATTTTCTCTTTCTTTTGGTTTACAAAATATGCATTACCTTATTTAAAAAAAGGAAGCTGCATAATTAATACAGCTTCTGTAACTGCTTATCGTGGCAGCCCCGCTTTAATTGATTATGCTGCTACCAAGGGAGCAATTGTTGCTTTTACCAGAAGCCTTGCAACCAATCTTCTTAAAAAAGGGATTCGGGTAAACGGTGTTGCCCCCGGACCTGTATGGACACCTTTAATACCTTCTTCACTAAAAGCTTCTAAAACAGCCATGCATGGAAGTACGTCTCCCATGGAAAGATCAGGTGAGCCGGTAGAAATAGCCCCTTCATATCTTTTTCTGGCCAGTGATGATGCAAGTTATATGACAGGACAATTTCTCCATCCCAATGGCGGTGAAGTTATCAATGGGTAATAGGAGGGCTGGCACAGTTTTCTATTTCTTTAAATTATTAATACACTCATCATGAAAAAAATAAAAGCATTAGCCGTTTTTAATGCACTGGCACTTATTATTCAGCTAGTTGTTACCTACGTTATCCAGACAAAAGCTGTTTTTCCGCAAGATGTAAGTGAAGTCTCTGCTAAATATGAATCTTTATTAACGCCTGCTGGTTTTACGTTTGCTATCTGGGGGCTGATCTATACATTGCTCATTATACTTTGTCTATATCATATAGTTATTGCTTACAAGCATGAAAAGTATCATCCAGCCAATAAGGAATTGGAAAAAATGGGCAGCTTGTTCATTATAGTAAATCTGGCGAGTGCGGCCTGGTTGATAGCCTGGGTGAAAGAAGAACTATTAGTTTCAGTTATTTTAATAGCCGTACAGTTAATTGGACTTATCGCTATTCATCATCGTTTAGGAATGTACAATACATTAAAAGCGGCAGGGCTTAAAGTTTGTAATCAATTTCCGCTGAGCATTTACCTGGGCTGGATAGGTATTGCCACCATAGCCAATGTTAGTTCCTTTTTGGTAGCGCAGCAATGGTCGGGTTTTGGGCTGCCTGCATTACAATGGGCAATTATTTTAATAAGTACAGCCGTTTTTATTGCTGCCTTTATGATATTGATCAGAAGAAATATTTATTTCGGATTGGTAATAGCCTGGGGGTTGTATGGCATTATTGTAAAAAGAGCAGCGATTAATGAAGCATTGTACTCTCCTATTATTGTAAGTGCCTGGGCAGGCATTGGCATTATTGGACTATTAGCTATAATTCAATTAGTCAGAAATATCTCTTATAAGAAACCAAGAGAAATTTTTCCCGCCGCACCTATTCCCTTAAAATAAAAAAACCGCCTCAGTTGTAACCGAGGCGGCAATACTGTTTTTCAACAGTATTCATAAAGCTTGGATTGTGGTTCTTCAAAAGGATAGGGGACTGAATGTTTTGTTCAGTTCCATTGCTGGGTTTTCAAAGGATTGGGTTGGTGGTTTTTTCAAAGAATTGGAAACTGGTGGCTTTTCATAGGGTTGGGATTGCAAAAAAGGATTTGGATTGGGACTTCATAGTTTTTCAAAAGGATACTGACTCTAAACGGGTTTTTCGAAAGGATGAACTTTGGTTTTCAAAAGGCGATTGGATTGGAATAATAATGTTGTTTTATCGGGTCGCTGTTTTTTCAGAGGGTTGGATAAGGATTCGTCGGATAGTTTTCAATTGGGCTTGTTTGGTTTTTCAAAAGGACTGGATAAAAACAGTTGGTTTTTTCATAGGATATTGACTTTCTACAAAAGGATAAGGTGTACGATTTTATAGGATTTGGATGATATTGGTTTTCAAAGAGCCGATTTTAACCCCGGTTTTTGTTGTTACTGTTTCTCCCGGTTGCTGATACAAAGAAAGTATATTGCTGAGCCCAAAAACATAGTAATATCGATACTTACCTGTCTTATAAGTTCTACACCTATAAATACACATAAATAGTTCAGAATGAAATCGTTTGCATCTGAAACAGTTGCAATTCCCTTACATTTCCTATCTTCCTTGTTCAATTACTTGCCATGTATAAATCTAAAATAGCCGGAATCGGCAAATACCTTCCTGCCAATGTGGTTACCAATAACGACTTACTTAAGTATATGGATACCAGCGATGAGTGGATACAGGAACGTACCGGTATTAAAGAACGCCGCTATGCCCACCGTACCGAAGAAACTACTACTACCATGGGTGTGGAAGCTGCAGCCATTGCCATAGAAAGAGCAGGCATTACCCCACAGGATATCGACTTTATTGTTTTTGCTACGCTAAGCCCCGATTATTATTTTCCGGGCTGTGGTGTACTACTGCAACGTGCCATGAAGATGAAAGAAATTGGTGCCCTTGACATACGTAATCAATGCAGCGGCTTTGTGTATGCACTGAGTGTGGCCGACCAGTTTATAAAAACGGGTATGTATAAAAACATACTGGTGGTAGGTGCCGAAAAACATTCTTTTGGTTTAGACTTTACAACCAGGGGAAGAAATATCTCCGTAATATTTGGAGATGGTGCAGGAGCCGTTGTTTTGCAAGCAACCAGCAACAATAAGCAAGGTATACTTTCTACACATTTACATAGCGATGGTGAAGCCGCAGAAATATTGGCGATGTATAATCCGGGTACACATGCCAATCATTGGCTACCTCAAAAACTTGCCGATTTTAATGAAGCAGAAATTGGAGAAATGTTTATGAGTCATGCTATGATTGACAATGCACAAAACTTTCCTTTTATGGACGGCCAGTCTGTTTTCAAAAAAGCAGTGGTGAAATTTCCGGAAGTAATCATGGAAGCATTAACGGCTAACGGGCTACAGACAACTGATATTAACATGCTTATTCCTCACCAGGCTAATTTGCGCATTGCACAGTTTGTGCAGCAAAAGTTGAAGTTGAGTGATGAGCAGGTGTACAATAATATTCAGCAATACGGCAACACTACTGCTGCTTCAGTTCCTATTGCCTTATGCGAAGCGTGGGAGAAGGGAAAAATAAAAGAAGGCGATTTAGTTTGTCTTGCTGCTTTTGGCAGTGGCTTTACCTGGGGCAGTGCTTTGCTGTATTGGTAGTTGTGTAATTGTGCTATAAAGTACATCTTAAAGCCACCATACTATTGTGGTAAGATTATTGAACAGTACACACTATGAAAAATATTTTTATTTTACTTGGCTTTCTTTTAACAACTACTATCGCTGTTGCACAAAACAACAGTTGGAAGATTACATTAAACAACAAAGTACTGATAGCAACTGCTAAAGAAGATGAAGCTAAAAATACTAAAAAGATAAAGGCCGCTGATTGGAAGAAGAATGGTTACTTCCAGATAAATTATAAAGAAAAAGACACTTCTGTATTTTACCGCTCCTTTCTATTTTTTGATGAGAACGACAATGAAATACTCAGAAAAGATAGTGTGCGGAATTATAAAACACCGGCAAAGGACCTTATAAAATTATTTGCCGGCAAAAAGGAAATTCACATCTATACTATCATCAGCCCCAAAGACCCCAACCTTGCTATCCGAGTTCGTAGAGTACATTTATGTACCTTGCAGCTTCAATAACGCATGAGCCGACGAATAATCTATATCATCAATCCTATTTCGGGTACCCGTACCAAAAAAGATTTGCAGCAGTTTATTGAAAAAAAAACTGCGGAGAAAAAAATCCCTTTCCAGATTTTTCCTTCGGTTGCAAGCGGCGATTATTCTTTTTTGCATTCCATTATTAAAGATGAAAAAGTTACGGATATAGTTATTGCCGGTGGCGATGGTACGGTAAGCCAGGTGGTGAGCAGCCTGATGGATTGTCATGTAAACTTTGGTATTATTCCTTGTGGCTCGGGAAATGGGTTGGCTTACACCGGCTGCATTCCCAAACAACCTGCTAAAGCATTGGATATTATTTTCAACGGCAAAGCCCTGCTTACAGATGGATTTTATATCAATGGGCATTTTGCCTGTATGCTCTGCGGCCTTGGTTTCGATGCAAAGGTGGCACACGATTTTGCGCAGCAACCCAAACGTGGATTAATGACCTATGTAAAACAGGTGGTCAAAAATTTCTTCTCTGCCACTACTTATTCTTTTGAGTTGGAAATTGGAAGACAAAAAATAAAAACCGACGCTTACTTCATCAGTATTGCCAACAGCAACCAGTTTGGTAATAATTTTACCATTGCACCAAAAGCAAGTTTAAATGATGGCCTGGTGGACATTGTAATTGTAACCAATCAAAGTAAGTTGAGTGTGTTGATGCAAACCTTGAACCAGGTGCGTGGAAAAAATAAATTGCAACCACTATCGGCTATCAACAAAGAAAAAGGCGTTATCTATTTCCAAACCGATAAGTTCTCCATCCACAATCTATCGCAGGCTCCACTGCATATCGATGGCGACCCAGCCGAAACATCCGATACATTGGATATAGTAGTTAAGAAAAAATGTTTCCGGCTTATACAACCTGAATAATTATTGGCCTGGCTGTAGTTTTTACTTCGTTATCATTATTCTATTTTGGATTCAGTGAATGCCGCCCCATTTATTATATACCCAGCAGCGGCATTTCATGGCATCGTCTGTTGCGTCGCACACTTCAACTGTAGTAACACGGATGAGCAAATACAACCCATCCTATTTTGTTTTATTGTAAAAAGTCCTTTACATCGCTCCGCCAGCTGGCGGAAGAGGAAGAACCCTTTAATTGAATTTTACTTCCCACCAATTCTTATTATTAGCAAGCAGGAAAATGAAAGCTTTAGCACACATCCCCTCCCGGGAGGGGCGAATTAAGGAAAATAAATTACTATAGTGAACCGGGGTGGGTTGATGCACAAAGAACGGGACGTACAAGTGTGCGACGCAAGGGACGATCATCCGTGTTAATGTCGCCGGTAAACAAAAAATAAAAGTTTACTTATTTGAGATTTACAGTATCTGGCAGGGCCTTATACTTAAACAGTTGGAGTAAATTATAAAAATTGGCCTGGTTGTTTTTGGAATACACCGATTGCATGATATCTTTTTCTTCCCGCTTGGTTAAATGAAAGTTGAGTGCGGCTTTATTTTCTTCGTTATCCGCTGCATATTGAAATGCAATTTTGTAAACCGGAAACTTGCTGTGTTTGGAATAGCTGTTTAATAAATCATTTTGCGAGTATTCCATCATCTTAAACCAATTGTGTTGCAGCAATAAAAATGGTTTCGTTACGTGGTCACTCATATCGTCCGATACATAGGGGACTTCCCAGCCTCCGGCTTTTCTATCTCTTATCTGCAATATCAAAACACCACTGGTGTTTTCTTCAATCCATTGGTCGAAGGAGGCGAGAAAACGAAAAGAAGTCTCTTGTCCAAAATTATCTCTTAAGCCTGCATCCATTACATCTATAACAGGGGTGGATGGCAACCATACATTTGGCAATACTACAGGGAAAGTGGCATTCATACGCAAGGCAGTCAGCATACGGATGCTGTACGGGTCTTGTTTTGCAAAGAAGGAATTGAAATCAATTACATCAGGGTCTGCTACCGGAATATTGACGGTGTCCTGCGGTGCCTTCATCATAAAACGGATGGGCTGCGTAGAGATAAGCATCTTTCGGCTATCCCTTGTTACTACCGAACCAAAAAACATTAAGGGAATGTTAGCTGCTTTTTCTTCGGCCGTATAATCTTTTAATTGTTTATCGAGATAGCCTCTTGTATTGCTGTTTAGTTTTTGTTCAAAAGCATATCCTCTATCTTTTACATAGCGGTAATTACCAACACTAAATTTTTGAGCGGGTGAAACAAGGTCTCTTGCAAAAAAGGAAGTGAAAATAGGATTGAGCAAATCGCCTGCAATATCATCAACATACTGGCGGCTTTGCAGGTTGATATTTTGTCCTTTTTGTTTTCGTAAATATAATTCCCGGAAATAGGTAGCGCCAATCATTCCGCCTGATGCACCATTAATGAGAAAAGTTTTTTTCATCATCTGCCCATTGGTAACACTATCCAGGTATTGCAGCACACCCATAGTAAAGGTAGCACTGCGGTGACCGCCCCCACTGGTATTGATAAGAACAAGCAAAGGTTTATCGCTGTCTTGTTTTTTTTTCCAGTTGTTTAGCACCGCAATCATATTCTGCTTATCAGCCTCCATGTTTTCATATGTACATAGAGCCAGCAATCCTTCACGGGTATATTCAGGTCGCTGGTCTTTGTTCCAGTAATTAAGTCCGTACGCTTTGTTGCGTGGGTCTATCCAGTCCATCTGGTAAAAGAAGTTGAGCAGCAATACCAGGCCCACCATATAAGGTATACTCCAGCTTTGTAAGAAATAAGAAACAGCTCCCGCTACACCAATTAAAATAGAAAAGAAAATAGTAATGCTGGCAGCGGCTGGCAATTGAAAAAAAGGATTGTCTAAGGTAAAGCCGATAAACACCAGGAACACAAATGCTGCAAACACGGAGAGTATAGCTGCAAAGTGATGCCGCTTGAAAATAGTTTCTACAAACTCGTTGGTATAGTGCGATACATTTCGCACAGGCTTTATCCGCAATGGCGATTCAAAATAATAATCCACTCGTATCAAAGGCATGCCATGGTAAATTTCTTTTACTGTACCCAGGTGAGTAATATAAGATTTGGGGTTACTGATAATCGGCATCATTCTGCGGAGAATAGAAATATCTGCACGGAAAAAATAAATGAGGGAGGCTGCTAATATTAAAATCAGCCCACTGGCAAAGCCGCCGAATAAAAATAAAATTTCTGTAGTACTTACTAATTCCTTGGCATGAATAAAGTGATAGGCTTTGAAGAAGTAGAAAATTAAAAACAGTAAGGGTATTACAGAATTGTTGATACAATATTTTAAAAATGGATTGGTAGTAGCAGCCAGAAAACGAAAATGTTTACTGAAGAGAATGAAGGTAGAAATATTCCAACTCATAATAAACATACCTACCGACATACCTACAATGGCGGAACTGAAAGAGTTTACATTGCCCAGGTATTCCGGTGCCAGGAAAAGCGAATCGGCACCAAAGGTTTTCATAAATGTGCCGTTCACCGTGCTGAATAAAATAAACCAGAATACCAATAGCACCTGGTATTTTCTGAAATGCAGAAAAAACAATTGGATGGGAAAAGAATATAAAAAGCCCTTTAGCCAGGTTTTCATGCAAATCGTTGATAGTTACATTAAAAATACTCAATAAAGGGGTATGTGCATAGCAAATAAGTTTATTTTAACTTCAACCGCAATGTAAACACAGCCAAAACAAGAATACTTGCCAAAAGAAGATGAAGCGGTTGTGCCAAAGCAGGAATATTGTACCAGGCCATTGTTACACCTAATAAAATGGTGGCTATAACAGCCGATATAATTACGTTTGAAACAGTTCTTAATTCAATAAAGGGTCTGGCTTTCCAAAAAATGAGTAAACATCCCAATGCTACCAGCCAGGAAAAACTACGATGCACAATAAACATATTATCCAATTGTGCTATCCAAAGTTCCCTGCCGGTATAGTTTAATGATTTGGATATTTCATCAATCTGTTCTCTTACCTGTGTACCCAATACTATTTGTATAAGTATTACCGCTACCATGGAGGTAGATGCTATTTTCAGGAAGGAAGACGATGTTCGTTGGGCTGTTTGCAATTTGTAAATAATAACTAATGGAATGGCAGCAATAAGCAAGGCCACCAGCATATGCGTAGTTATTTTAACTACAGCCAGATTATGGTCTACTACTTTTTTACCCAACCATCCCTGGAAGCCTACTGCTATCAATAAAAAAAGAGAAAGCCAGACGATTGATTTATTTACTTTCCAAAACTTTCTGTAACTCCATATAAAATGAGCAAAAATAAAAACACCTAATAAAGCACCCAGCAGCCGGTTAATGTATTCAATCCAGGTATGATAAGCGTTGAATGTATGGTCTATATCCTGTGCCTTTAAATATTTCTCAAAATCCGGGGGCAACTGGCTGGCATTGGTTGGGGGTATCCAGCGGCCAAAACACCTGGGCCAGTCGGGGCAGCCCATGCCGCTTTGTGTCATCCGCACTACACCACCGGCAATAATTACCAGGAAAACCATTACCAATAAAAACCAGGTGTATCGTATGTATTTCTTATTGTACTGCATGGTGCCGCAAAATTAACAGCCATTCTGTGGTTAAAATAATTTTTATTGCCTGCGTTATTTCAGGAAATTGCACCCAATGCTTCAACCTTTTTTACAGGACATACTGATAGAAGCCGGCTGCGATGAAGCCGGAAGAGGTTGCTATGCCGGGCCCGTATTTGCAGCGGCCGTTATTCTGCCGAAAGATTTTTATCACCCACTACTCAACGATTCTAAACAATTACCGGAAAAACATAGGGACGAACTTCGCCCTATCATAGAAAAAGAAGCGATTGCTTTTGCCGTGGCCAGTGTAGATAATAATGAAATAGACAGAATAAATATTCTGAAGGCTTCTTTTAAAGCCATGCACCTTGCACTGGATATGCTCGCCGTGCAACCCGAAGTATTATTAATAGATGGCAACCGTTTTACCCCTTACAATACCATACAGCACCATTGCATTATAAAAGGCGACGGCATTTATGCTTCTATTGCGGCAGCCAGTGTGCTTGCAAAAACATACCGTGACGAATATATGTCGCAACTGCATAATCAATTTCCTCAATACGCATGGAACAGCAACAAAGGCTATGGCACACTTGCACACCGCAAAGCCATTGAAGAATTTGGCCTATGCGAATACCATCGCAAAAGTTTTAAGTTGCTGAAAGAAGAGCCCGAGCTTTCCTAACTGTTAATGTTTTCCTACTGCTTAAACTCCTGCAATCAACTTACGTCATAACTACGAACAATTTTGATTCACAAAAAAAAGTACGTTATGAAAAAAATACTATCTCTTACAGTAGCCTTTACATTAATTGCTGCTGCTTCCTTTGCTCAACAAGCTTCTTCCGGTGATAATATTCGCAGACATTCTGCCAGGCAAGAATATAAAAAAGGAGAAGCGAACAAATTTGATAAATCTGATTCCCGAAAAGATGCTGCAAAATTTAAAGCAGGAAAGCATCGCTCATGGAAGGATGGAAAAATTACGCATAAGGAAAGAAAAAAATTGCATAAAATGAAAAAGCATAACCGCCATCATGGCTATGCTGCCAGGCACAATCATCATCGCAGACATAAATAAATTTGGTTGGTACTCTATAATTAAGCGTTGGGATATTTCAGAACGTCACTCTTTTCGGGTGGCGTTTTTTTTGTTTTCAACACAGAGGGAAGGAGTGATGGAGTTACACGGAGAATTCTCTATGTAACTCTACTTTTCGGTATCTCTCCATCATAAGGCCAATCGTGTGGACGGTGAAATAGAAATACAGGCACACGGATGATACGGATTGGACGGATTAGATAGATTTATCATTATTAAAATGATTATACATCCTCATGGGTCCTTATTATGGATGAACACAGATTATCCTGCTTCGCAGCATTTAGGATACTAAGCACTCCGACTTTACTGCGAAGCAGAAAAAATCTCCGGACCATAAGGTACGGAACAAGTTGTGTTGACCTGTATTTGTATTTGTTCATCAGTGTTACTACAGTTGAAGTGTGCGACGCAAGAGACGATGCCATGGAAATATGTCGCTGGTTACCAAATAAGGTTACTTATGCTTGCAATACAAAGGCCTCGCAGGATGACGAACAAAAATTTATTCCGGCCACTCTCCCAATCCCTGTCGTATCAATGATGGCTCATCGGTAGTGCAATCAATAACAGTAGAAGGTGTGCTGCCACCAATACCTCCGTCCACCACAAAATCTACATCATTCATAAAATTTTCATACATCACTTCGGGGTCGGTATAGTCTTCCACCATTTCGCCGGGAAGCGAGGCACTGAGAATAGGACGGCCCAACTCTTTTACAATTTCATATGCTATTTTATTGTTTGGTATGCGAAGGCCGATAGTGTCTTTTTTACTCTGCAAAATTTTAGGCACCAGTTTGCTGGCTTGTAAAATAAAAGTATACGGACCGGGCAAATGTTCTTTCAGCAAACGATAAGTAGGCGTAGAAAGTGGTTTGGCAAATTCGCTGAGGTGCGAAAGATCGCAGCACACAAAAGAAAGCTGTGCCTTCTTAGGGTCAACTTTTTTAATACGACAAATTCTTTCTACGGCTTTTTGTTGTAATATGTCGCAGCCCAAACCATACACGGTATCGGTGGGATAAATAATAATGCCCCCTTTCTGAAGTGTTTCCACCACCTGTTTAATGAGGCGGGCCTGGGGGTCTTGCGGGTGAATGCGTATTAACATAGGCTATTGTGTCTTTAAAAGTACAGTGTTTTGCTAAAACAATTAAACTTCAATGCTATTTGCAGTACAATTTGTAATTTGCCCGATAATTACTCTCTGACTTATGCACTTAAAGCCGGTTGCTACATTTGATACTATTAGCCCAGAAAAATTCAAAAAAGAATTTTATGAGACGGGCACACCTGTGGTTATCAAAAATCTTGCTAAAGAATGGCCCGCCTATAAAAAATGGAACTGGGAATATTTTAAAGAATTGGTAGGCGACAAAAAAGTACCGCTATACAACAATGTAAAAAGCGATGCCTATACCCCTATCAATACAGCGGATGACTACAAAACATTTGGTGAATATATAGATATGATTAAGGCAGGTCCCGCGGCCTGGCGCATTTTCCTGTTCAATATATTTGACCATGCACCGCAATTGATAAAAGATTTTACCTGGCCCGAGCATTTAATGAAAGGTTATGTAAAAAAATACCCGATGCTGTTTACCGGTGGCGCCACCAGCATTACGCATATGCACTTTGATATCGACCTCTCCCATATTATGCACACACAATTTGTGGGAAGAAAAAGAGTGCTGATGTTTCCCTTTAAGGAACAGCATAAACTTTACCGCAAACCTTTTGAAGTACTGAGCCTTGCCGATTTTTCTAACTACTACGTGGAAGGAAAAGTTGATTATGAAAAATTTCCGGCATTGAAACTGGCAGAAGGTTTTGATTTTATTTTAGAACCGGGTGATACTTTATTTATGCCTGCCGGTTACTGGCACCATATGGAATACCTGGACAGTGGTTTTGCCATGAGCCTTCGTGCAATGCAGCCCTCTATTGCGGGTAAACTAAAAGGCGTGTGGAGCCTTATTGGTATGCGCAGTATAGATACGATGATGAAAAAGACCTTGCCGAAATGGTGGTATAAAAGAAAGGAGAAACAGGTGTATGAAAATGCAGCGAGGGTACTGGCGAGGGGTTAGCTGAATAAATTATCTGGCTTTTAATTCATCTATTGTTTTACGCATCCAATAGCCCGTTACATAATTGTAGCTAACCGAATGAAAGGCCACCTTTCCCTCATTATCTACGATTACCTGTGTAGGAAAGCCTTTGATATCATATGAAGCTGCAATCTTTCTTCCATCGGGTATTATGTTATAGTTGAATTCATGTTCCTTCAAATAAGTTTGTAGCTGTTCTTTTAAGTCCAGTGCTATAGCAATAAAAACAACGTTCGAATCGGATTTATAGTCATTGACTATTTGATTTAAATAGGGCCGCTCAGCTCTGCAAGGCGGGCAGTTGATAAACCAAAAATTGATTACCAATATTTTCCCTTTTAATTGCTTTGTATCCACCAGTTTGCCATCCAAATCGTAGGCACTAAAATTTTCAAACTTCTTGCCTGTTTTAAAAGCGGTGGATTCTATAGGTTTTGGAGCAGCCGCTGCTCTTCTAAGTTGTTCTTCTTTATTAATACCAACGATTAAAAATCCTTTGCTTGCGTCTCTGGGGTTTGCAGGTATTATTTCATATTCTCCGCCCATCATTACCAGCGACATCTCATTATAATTATACTCCTTACCAAGGGAATCTTTAAAAATACTTGTTTTCAATACCGAGTATTGTTGCCCATTATAGGAAAAAGTGAACTGCGCCTTTATACTTATACTGAGTAATATAAAACTTACTGATAGAAGTAATTGCTTTTTCATAAATCTATAAGTTAAAAGAGATTTGAGTAAAGAATGAATAAAACTGCAGAGGGTTGCATCGTTTTATTAAAATCTACACTTTTAAGAAGGCTGGTTTGTTTTCAACAGCCGATAGGTTTCCCTTTCCCCCTCACTCATTTTTCTGCTTTCTTTAATTAAAGAATATCGTTTCCCTTTTTTCGCTTCTTCAAACACAAATACGGAGTCGGCAGCCGGATAAAATAATTTTATCCCTTTTATTTTAGCTTCGGTTTTGTATTCGTAAATCACTGCGGGAGAACCTTTGCTTGCTAAAAAATTCGTAAAGCAGGGGCAGCGATGAAAAGATTCGTTGTATTTAATTCTCTTGTCGCCGAAATTGTCTTCGCTACCCGTAACTAACTGATATGTGTTTAATGCTTTTCTTTCGGTGTAGCCGTATTTGTAGGCATTGCATCCTGCAAGAAGGAAAATCAACATCAACACTGAAAGCTTTTTGTTAGTAGGCAGATTCATTTTTATAATTAGCTTTTAAAATCTTTTACTTTACCACCCATTTCCCATTTATTAAGGAGACTATTTTTGGTTTCAATTTTTTAGTTTCCGAGCCATCATATTTCTCCGCTTCTACTTTAATACTTGTATTAGTAACCCATATTGCTTTCCCTGCGCCCCAGCTCATACCAGATAATTCGAAATCCTTTTTAGGTTTTCCATTTACAAAGCTCCATATTTCCAGATAATTAGCATCAAAGCCTGCTTCATTCTCTCCTGATGTTGTACAAATCAATCTTTTTTTATCTGGCGATAAAACGGGCAGACTTGCAATTGTGACTTTCGTCCCATTTTTTTTATCCAGCAATATCCAGGATATCGTCTCCCATCCCATTACTTCAAACAGGTATGCATTAAAAGAAGATAAACAACCTTCAAATGTATATTTTTCAGTTGCTTCTCCTTCATCCTTATTTTTAAAGGACAACAATTTGCCATTCCCTAATTTTATTTCCAGTACATCGACAGACGGTCTTTTTATAGTTGCAGCGGCACAACCTTGTATCAGGTTAGCTTCCCTTTCTTCCGGGTCTGGCTCCTGGGCAATGGAAAAAACAGGCAGGATAAAAAACAGGAGTAATAACAATTTTTTATTGGGCGAAAGAATAAGCATAAGATTGGTTTACTCTCCAAAATAATCCTATTCTGATAATTCTCAAAATCAGTAACTATTAATAAAAAAGCCCCTTACCGGGGCTTCTCAAAAATAATTTACTGTATCGTCCAAACCTCATTCCCCCTCAGCAACTTATCCAAATCTGCAGGCTTTCTCAATTTAGCTTCCGCTATTTGTTCAGCCATTACATCTTCGTAGCAGGCACGGTTGTTCTGGTAAAAAACACCAAAAGGTCTTGGCAGGTGACCTTCAATTCTTGGGTCATCGAATATGCGGGTCAATATCTGTGCTTTGTAAATATCGTTTTCGTCATGTATCCAAAGGTCGTCAGCACTATGTCCTTCGTTCAGGTCAACGACAACAGGTTTAAAACCATCCAGCTTTATTCCCTTGTCCTTCGCCGCTCCAAATAATAATGGCTGGCCTTGCTCCAGGAATAATGTTTCTGTTGGCTTGCTGCCTTTCTCGGTAAATATTTCAAATGCACCATCATTAAAGATGTTGCAGTTCTGATAGATTTCTAAAAACGAAGCGCCTTTATGCTGATGCGTTCTGATCAGCATGGCCTGTAAATGTTTAGGGTCACGGTCCATTGTTCTTGCTACAAAAGTTGCATCTGCACCAAGGGCCAGGGCCAGCGGGTTAAACGGATGGTCAATACTTCCCATCGGCGTACTCTTCGTTACTTTTTTCTCTTCGGAGGTAGGAGAATATTGTCCTTTCGTTAATCCGTATATCTGGTTGTTGAACAACAATACATTCACATCAAAATTTCTGCGCAGCAAATGGATAGTGTGGTTACCACCAATACTCAATCCATCACCATCGCCGGTTACAATCCATACGCTTAGCTCGGGGCGGCTCGCCTTCAGACCCGAGGCCACTGCCGTAGCACGACCATGAATCGAGTGCATCCCATACGTATTCATATAATAAGGGAAACGGCTGCTGCAACCAATACCCGATACAATCACTATATTTTCCTTCGGTATGCCCAATGTCGGCATCACTTTTTGCACCTGTGCCAGTATAGAATAGTCGCCACAGCCGGGGCACCAGCGTACTTCCTGGTCGGTAGCAAAATCTTTAGCGGTCAGTACAGGGGCAGTCGTTACTTCACTCATGATATAAATATTGTCTACAAATTTAATTAAAGAATCGTTTAATACGCAAGGTCTTTTTTGGGGTCATCGTCCCGTTCATTGGGCATCGTCCCTTGCGTCGCACTCTTCGGCGACATTAACACGGATGGGCATTTTGCAATACCCAACAAAAAATCAAAATCCCCGCATTGCACGACTTGTACCTTGTCTCTTGCACCTTGTGTCTTGTCTATTGCCTATTGCCAATTGCTCATTGCTCACTCCCCACCAGCTCCTCCCAGTACTCCGCCGCCCTTCTCGTATGTGGTATAACGATGGTTCCTCCCACAATATTGGCTACTGCAAACACCTCGTACATTTCTTCGGTATTAATACCCAACTCGTGGCTTTTGCCTAAATGATATTTTATACAATCATCGCAGCGAAGCACCATACTGGCTACCAAACCCAATAGTTCTTTTGTTTTTACATCCAGCGCACCAGCCGCATAGGTATTCGTGTCAAGGTTCCAGAGGCGTTTAATTACCAGGTTGTCTTTGCTAAGTATTACATCATTCATTTTAGCACGGTAATCGTTGAATTCTTTTACAAGATTGCTCATAATATATATTGTTTAATTATCAAATGTACTTGTTGCCGCCTTTTATCATTTACCATTGCCGGAAACGATGATGAATTCGTATTTTCAGCATCCTAAATACCACACATGAAAAAATATATCGCCTCATTACTTTTCTTTTTTATAGCCAGTGTTTCTTTTGCGCAAAATGGTAAAGACCTTGTAAAAGTAACCGACATGCTGAAAATAAAAACGCCGGGGGCTGTTTCGTTAAATAAAGATGGCAGCAAAGCCGTGTTCACCGTTACCAGTATAGAACCCGATGGCGATAGCAAACTGGAGTATAAATATGTAACTCAAATCTGGATAGTAAATACCGATGGAAGTTCCGCTCCAAAGCAATTAACATCAAAAGATAATTCGTCCCAACCCACTTTCAGCCCCGATGGAAAACAAATAGCTTTTGTACGTGCCGTGGATGGTAAGGCACAAATATTTTTATTATCGCTCGATGGTGGCGAAGCAGTTCAGTTGACTAAATATAAATACGGGGCAAGCAATCCTAAGTGGAGCCCCAATGGAAAGCAACTTCTTTTCTCCGCCAATATTCCTATGCGGGATTTATTAAAAGA
>Ga0247740_1000415_pt1 | contig 21150 bp, 12 predicted proteins | sample UWRJL148409B2_FD_180942 | JGI IMG/M metagenome (GOLD analysis project Ga0247740, IMG submission 180942) | Plant litter microbial communities from Arlington Agricultural Research Station in Wisconsin, United States - UWRJ-L148-409B-2 | ecosystem: Environmental > Terrestrial > Plant litter >...
ACGATTGACCGTCGATTGATTGGGCGGTGTTCCGTTCGCCACCCCTTTCGTGGGCACATGCGGTGCTCACGGGCAAGGGTGTCGGGGATGCCGAGTGTCCGCAGTATGCGGGGAGACCGGTGGAGATCATGGTAAATCGAAATACGTTCAAGAGTTGGGCGACTCTCAGCGCGCTCGCGGGCAGTGCATTCGTGGCGGCTTGTTCTGGAGAGGGCGGCCAGGGGTCGGGCGAGGTGAGCGGGCCGCCGCAGCTCGAACAACCAGCGGAGGCGCAAGCGGGCGAGCTGCTCGCGAGGGTAGACATCACCAAAACGCACTATGTCGAGTTTCGAGGGCTAGTCGATGGAAAGGCGGGACTTGGCATCATCGAATACGGGCAGCAAGGCGAACCGCCGCTCGACCGAAGCGACTGGGACGCACTCGGTGCCGAAGCGGTATACGCGCGCCTCGCCAAGGTACCGGCCCCGAGTGCGTTGGTGCGCGCCGCAGAGATCAACCGCGCGAAGCAGAGTGAGCCCGTCAAAGTCAAGAGTGACGAATTCGAGCTTCCCACGCTCAAGCGCGACAGCAAGTCGATTCACATCACTCGCAATGCGGCCGAAAGCCCGAACATCGACCTCATCCAAAAGCCGCAGACGACTATCCCCCTGAGTGATGGAACGGGCATCGACTCCGTAGATGGGTTGGGCAAGTCGACGCAGGGCGTATATGGCGACAATGCGTGGTTCACGCAAAACTTCTGCGCGCCCACGACGGATATCGAGGCGAGCACGATTTGGTGCATGCCTGGCTACGGCTCCGTGCAAGGCGGTACGCGCTACACCATGTACTATTCAGCGGCGGGTATGGCCGCACCGGCGAGTCAAGGCGCGAACTTTTACGTCGAGTGGTACGATTGGTCAGCGAGCGTCTGGCGCAGTCAATACTCGGTGCGCCTCACGCCGGGACAGTACGTCACTTATACTTGGAACGGTGAGGTGACGTTTCGTTCCTCGATCTACGGCGTCAACAACTCCGCCGTGCACTTCGTAGACAAACAGCGCCGGCAAATCAGCTACCTCAACCACTACACCGACTACCCGTCGGACGTGGGGTGGGATTTCGGTAACGACATTCAAGGCTTGACGCACGACGCGAGCAACTGGTTCATGACGCGTAGTGACTACGGACTCGACAGTAAGTCAGACTACGGTCAACTCACCAAGATCCCAGTCTCTCGTGATCTATACAGCGAGCCCACGAACGTCGTTTCCGAGCCGACGGCATGGCGAGGCCAGTACAACCACTACGGCGCGCTGGCACGTCGCAGCAGCTATCTTTACGTCCCGATGGACGGCCCTGGAGGTTGCGCGGTCGGCGTGTTTTCTACGAGCACGCTGGCCGCGGTCGGCAAGCAAGTCTTGAGCACCGCGGGCAAGTGCGGTTGGATCGCGTACAACCCGTTCGATGGGCTGTTCTACGCGCCTATCGAGGGCCAGGGTAACAACAAGGTGTTCAAGTACAGCATTTCGGTCAGCGGCTCGACCGTCAGCGTGACTCCGAAGGGTGTGCTCACTCTCTCCTCCGGCATTGCGCACGCGGCAGGGGCTGATTTCTCCGCGCGTGGCACCATGTGGGTGGTTGCCGGTCTCGGCTCACAGCCGCTGTACCTCTACGCGGTCGATTCGCAGAACGGCTTCGTCTACTTCCGTCAAAGCTTCAGCCGTGGCGGCGGACCGAATGAAGACTTCGAGGCAGAAGGCGTGACCCTATGGGATCTGAGTGGTGGGCAGGCGCCCGGCATTCGGGGTCACGTGCATCTCCAAATCTTGCGCAACGACGACCTCTCGGACGACCAACTCTGGATCAACCATCTCGTCGCAACGGACCCCAGCGCCCTCTGAACCACAGCTACCCCCTCGGCGCGCGGCCCTGCTTGGGTTGGCGCGCCGAAGTGCCGGCGACAGCTAGGATGCTTGCTGCTCGTTGCCCGACTTCTGTAGACGGAAAGTAAGCGTGTCTTGGTCGAGGGTCGAGGTTTCGATGGCGAACTCGGCCCCCACCGCCTTCTCCAAAAATCGCGTGGCGGACGCCATCAACCAGGGCGCGGCCGCGTCATTGCCCAGGAGCTGCCAGTTGCGCAGCTCCACCTGCATGCCGTGTTCCTGCGCCTCGACCTCGATCCCCTGGCATTGGGCTGCGTCTTCCAACGCGCGCTTTAGGGCGGAGGTCGCATCGCCAAGATTCGAGGCACGCTCCACGTGCCCGTCGTCCACCCCGAGCACGAGCGCCAGGAGGGCGGCATCGCCCACGGCGCGGTCGAGGGCCCCCCACAAGTCACTGGCCATGGTGAATGCGACCTCCCGCTGCGAGCGCTCCTCGCCGAGGTTCGCCAGCGCGCTCTCTAGTTCGGACTTTTGCCGTGTAGCTTCGTCCTTGATCCGGGCGTAGTCGCTTGCGACCTTACCCAAAGTTGCGGCCGCGGCCTCGGCGCTCTGCTGCGCTTGCTTCGTTGCGGCGAGCTCGTGCTCGAGCGTCGAGGTTCGGATCTCGACGGCCTGGAGCTTCTGCTTGCAATCGGCCAAATCCATTGCCCCAACCTCGGCGACTCGTTCGAGCTCGATCGCTTGGGCGCGAGCCTTTTGTGCGTCCTCTTTTGCCGCCCCGAGCGCCTTCGCGAGCTTACTGGACTCGTCGCGTTGGCGAGTGAGGGCCAGGCTCAGCTTCGTCCTTTCATCGGTCAGCTTCTGTTGCGCAGCCCTCACGGTCTCGAGTTCGGCCGCGAGCTTGTCATATTCCCGTTCGAGGTCTTTGCGGGAATCGAGCCGGTCCTTCGTGGACTGCTCGAGGGCGGCGAGCTCGGTCTCGAAATGTCGTTCTGCGCTATCCGCTTTTGCTTCGAGCTCTTCGATCTTCCGATCGCGAGCGGCGAGCTGTTCGCGCTCTTCCTTCAGTTGCTCGCTGAGGCGTCTCGCTTCTTCTTTGGTTCGCGCGAGTTCTTCTTCGGTCGCAGGGCTCGTCACTCCGTCGGCGCCGACCAACCGCTGAAACCAATTGGTTCGTTGCTCGCTCATGGGGTCTGCTCCTGCCGGAAGATGCGCCGCGTGTGGTTCAGCAAGGTGCCCAGGTTCGCGGCGGCCGTCGCCAGCACGGCGACCTGCAGCTTGCCCGACCCCGAGAGGATGAGCACGCCGTCTTGGTAGACACACGCGTTGACCTCGCTGCGACCCAATTGGAGTGCAGCGCCCATCCGCGAGATTGCGGCGAGTGCCAGGTCCGCGACCCTCGCGAGATCGTCGGGTGTTGTCGTCCTCCGGTTCGAGCGCAGAGTACGCCCCTTGCCATCGGTGAAGACGACCGCGCGTACGTAGGGCAACGCGATGAGCTCGTTCACGACATCTTCATCCCATGTCGTAAGCGTGGTCGAGGTCGTGTTCGCGGCCGTCCTCGATTCAGTCAACGCTGACCTTGGCGGGTTTGCTGACATCCACGAGCTAGACGGTCAGGTTTCGTGGACGTAAAGGTGTTCGCCCAATATGAATGGACGGCCTCATCCGACCATCCGGCGGGCCCCGGCATTGGACCGCACAGCGTTTTCGCAACACTTTCCCCAAGGTTATCCGCGGGTCACCGCGCTCGGAGCGACCGGCAACTCTGACTACGCAAGCGCGAGCTGGACTGGCGCCCGGCTCAGTATCGCGGAGTGCTCGCCGACCAATGCGCTAGTACGTTGGATCACTGCCTGGCTCGGCTCTCGGCGCGCTCCTTGTTTCGCGACCAGATAGCAGCCGTTTCCTGAATGCTGCTGTCGAAGCAGCGTCAGTCACAGACAGGACTGCGCGCGAACAAAAGCGTCATGCACATAAAGTCGATCGCTCCCACTTCGGCGGCGAGGCATGATTCCGCGGAACCCAGCTACGCTGGTTGCCAGCTGAGCCCCAGATCAAAGAGAGAGATGAAAGACGCATTCTCGTTCGGGCCCTTCATCCTGCACCCGGGTGAGCGCATCCTTCAGAAGGGGGGGGCGGTCGTCCCTCTGGGCGGTCGAGCTTTCGACATGCTGGTTGCGATGGTCCAGCGCAACGGAACGGTCGTGACCACCGAGGAGCTGATGTCGATCGCTTGGCCAGGGGTGATCGTCGTAGAATCGAACGTGCGAGTGCAGGTGGCCAATCTTCGCCGGGCACTGGGCTGCGGTCGCGACGGCGCGCGCTACATCGCAAACGTTGCGGGCCGCGGCTATTGCTTCGTAGAGCCAGTGCGCACCGATTCGGACGACCATCCTTCGACGACTTCACGAGAATCGGACGCGGTGCCGACGGCGACCCAGGTCGACGGTGCTCCGCATATAGCTGGATCGCGTTCGACCTTCCCAGCACCGCTAGAGGGCGCGATTGGCCGGAGCGCTTGCATCGCGGAGTTGGCCCAAGTGGTCAACGAGAGGCGACTGGTCACCGTCGTCGGCGCCGCGGGTGCGGGGAAGACGACCTTGGCGACCCTCGTCGCCCACGCGATGGACGCCTTCGATGGATCCATGTTCTTCGTCGACTTGAGCGTCGTTGAGCGCGATGAAATGGTGACGGAGGCGCTGGCGTCTGCAGTCGGCTACATGCCGTCGGACAAAGACCTCCTACCGGGGCTGCTGGAGGTTCTTTCGGCAAGAAAAGCGCTGATAGTCCTCGACAACTGCGAGCATGTGATATCGGCTGCAGCTGCGCTCTCTCAGCGGATCGTTCACGGAACACGGCATGTGTGCCTACTGAACACCAGCCGAGAAGCGCTGCGCGTCAGGGAAGAGTTCGTCTACCTGCTGCGCCCTTTGGCATCCCCTCCGCCCACGGGGCGGCTCACGACGGAACAGGCAATGGCTTGGCCGGCGATTCAGCTCTTCATGGAGCGCGCGTGGGAAGGCGGCGCCCGAGGGGCCATGAATGACGCTGAAGCTCCCACCGTGGCGGCGCTGTGTCGCCGATTGGACGGCAATCCGCACGCGATCGGACTGGTCGCCAGCCGGGTGGGCACCTATGGCATACAGGGCGTTGCCGATCTGTTCGACAGTCAGCTCGCATTGCACTGGCAGGGGCGCCGTCATGATAGTCCGCGCCATCAGACGGTCGAGGCGCTGATCGACTGGAGCCACAATCTCCTCCCGGAGCGCGACCGCCAGGTGCTCCAGAGACTATCGGTTTTCTCTGGAGGCTTTTCCGTCGAGGCGGCCGTGATCGTGACGTCGGATGACGTGATCGACGCCTTCCAAGTACGCGAGGCCGTCAGCAATCTCGTAGACAAGTCGCTCGTCGCGGTCGGCGGCGAAAGAGACGAGACCCATCTCCGGTTACTCGAGACCACGAAAGCATACGCCGCGGCGCGCCTGGCCCGACATCCAGGCGGGGAGCGCTTCGCACGACGGCATGCGTTGTACTACGCGGAACAGCTTCGCAAGCTGTCGGACGGCCAACTCGGGGCTCGCGCGGGGGGCGAACGTCCTCGCGTTGTCGAGATAGGAAATATCCGAACCGCGATAGAGTGGGCCTTCTCGGCGGGCCACGATCCAAAGCTGGCCACGACGATGTGGTGTATGGCGGCGCCCCTTTTTCTGGAACTGAGTCTGATCCGAGAATGCAAACGGAGCTGCGAGCGAGCCATCCACGAGCTGCCCGACCAACTCCGATCGACACGTGCCGAGCTTCGTCTCTTGGACTTGACGGCGATCACCTACTTCGCCGGGGCTGACTACGATGGCCCGATGAAGCCGGTTTTGGAGCGCGGACTTTCGTTGTCGCGCGAGCTCGGTGACAACCAGTCGATGTTTTGTTTCCTCACGGGGCTCCATTTGGCCATGATCACCACGGGCGAGTTTCAGAGCTCGCTATTCGTCTGTGATCAGTATTCGGCATTGGCCAGCGCGCACGGCGGCCCGACTGAAGCCATCATCGCCGGCTGGATGGCAGGGTCGTCGAAGCATTACACGGGTGATCTGGTAGGGGCTGACGCGAGCTTCGCGCTGAGCGCGCAGCTCCTCGCGCAGCAAGCAACTCGTCCGCTGCACTACTTCGAGGTAATGAAACAGATCATCGCCAGCATCAACACCGCTCGTGTCAAGTGGGCGATGGGAATGACCACGCAAGCGTTGCAGCTCGCCTCGGACGTGATAGACGCCGGTCGAAAGCTCCCTGGCTCACTCGCCATGCGCGTGACGTTGTGTTTTCACATCCTTCTGATCCATGGCTCATACGATCAAGCGCGAGGCTTGACCGAAGAACTCGAAAATCTATCCATTGACTACAATACTTCGGTGCGCCGCCAGGTAATCAACGTAGTGAAAGGCTTTCTGCTGGGTTACCTGGGGCAAAGTGAGGCCGCTATCAATCACTTGCAGCAATGTTTGGCCATGCTCCCGCCTCCAAAAATGAGCGTCGTTCGGACGGATGCGCTCCAGGCGTTGGCCGAAGCTCAACGAGCATGCGGCAACGTCACGGGAGCGCTGGCCTCGATCACCGAAGCGCTCGAGCTGGCGAGGGAAACGAAGGGGGAGTTCAACTTCCCGGACCTGTTGCGGACGAAGGCGGAGGTGCTGATGAGCGCTCCTCGTGTTGGGCGGGAGCAAGTCGAAGCAGTGCTCTCGGAAGGTTTGGACCGTGCACGACAGCAGGGAGCGCTCAGCTGGGAGCTGAGGATCTCGTTGACCATGGCAAAGTTGCGCGTCTCTCAAGGGCGGAACCAAGAGGCCAAGGAGATCCTCGAACACGTCTATTCCCGCTTCACGGAAGGGTTCGAAACGAACGACCTCAGGGCCGCCGCGCAGGCGCTACACGCGCTGAGAGTGGCCAGTTGACGTCGATTGGCATCGCTTAACGTCCGCGCGTGCGCGCCAGTCTTACACTCGCTCGCATGCTGAACATCGTCCTCGTCCACGGCGCCTGGGCCGACGGCTCTGGCTGGCACGGCGTCCACGAAATCCTGCATGCTCGCGGCTACAATGTGAGCGTCGTGCAGAATCCCTTGACCTCGCTCGCAGGCGACGTTGCCGCGGCCGATCGCGTGCTCGCAAGGCAGAACGGGCCCACCCTGCTGGTCGGGCACTCTTATGGCGGCGCGGTCATCACCGAAGCCGGCAACGCGGCCAAGGTTGCGGGACTCGTCTACGTTGCGGCGTTCGTGCCCGATGCTGGAGAGTCGATCGAATCGCTGATCGAAGGCGAACCGCGGGCCCTGTTGCAGCCGTCGGCGGATGGCTTTCTGTTCTTCAACCCCGCGCTTTTCGCGCAAGTATTCGCGCATGACCTGACTACGTCGCAGGGCGGATTTCTCGCTGCCGCGCAGGCTCCGCCCGCGGCTGCCGCCTTCAGCGCGAAAGTGGCGCAAGCGGCATGGAGGACCCGTCGAAGTTGGTATGTACTCGCTACCGAAGATCGCGTGATTCCGCCCGCCGCTCAGCGCCTGATGGCGAGGCGCGCCAACGCCGCGATCACCGACGTTCGCGGAAGCCACGCAGTGTACATCTCGCAACCTCGAGCGGTCGCTGAAGCGATCGATGCCGCTGCGCGGACAGTCGGCCAGTAGTCGTGAACGCCGCGGCGGTGCCCGAGCGCAACACCACACACAGATGGCTCTCGCCGGCGGCACCTCGACGCGCGACCTCGGTGGCGTTAATTCTTGTAAAATCTAGTCAATGCAGGCTTTCCGCGCGCAACCGGCGCAGCGTCTGACTTTCGTGCAGCGTCGCACCCCCGCGAGCGATGGCGACCGCCGAAGCGCGGTCACCGTGGCGGCATGCCGGCACCGATGTTAACTTCGCAGCATGCGCCGAGGTAAGCGCATGGGCCATTCGTAGAAACCGTGAACAACGACATCGCTGCCCGCCATACGCGATCCTTCGCGTTCGGTCCGTTCACGCTCTTTCCGGCGCGTCAATTGCTGCTGCGGGGTGAGCAGGCGGTTCGCATTGGAGGTCGTGCGTTGGATCTTCTGACCGCGCTGGTCGAACGCCCGGGAGAGCTCGTGACGAAAAGCGAGCTGTTCGCGCGGGCCTGGCCGGATACAACGGTCGACGAAGGCAACCTCAAGGTCAACATGGCGGTCGTGAGGCGCGCGCTCGGGGAAGGGCCCGACACTCCGCAGTTCATCGCCACCGTGGTTGGTAGGGGCTACCGATTCGTCGCCCCCGTACAGTTGCTCGAACCGGTCGAGCTACCGGCCCTAGCGAGCGCGCCGTCGATTCCAACGCACAACTTGCCGTTCTCGACCACGCGCATCTTCGGGCGGGCCGACGCGATCGCCGCGATTCGCCGCGACCTCGACCAGTCACGGCTCGTTTCGATCGTGGGACCAGGCGGCATTGGAAAGACGACCGTGGCCATTGCCGTCGCCGAGCGTGCCATCGAGGCCTTCACCGAAGGCGCGTGGCTCGTCGATCTCGCGCCTTTGAAGGGCGCGGAGCGAGCTCCCCATGCCATTGCTGCGGCGCTCGGCCTCCAGGCGCACTCTGCCGACGTGTTCTCCGTGCTCTGCGAGTTTCTTCGTAGCCGGCAGACGTTGCTCGTGCTCGACAACTGCGAGCACATCATCGAGGGCATAGCGTCGTGCGTGGACCGCATATTGGCCAGCGCGGCCGGGGTGAGGATCCTCGTCACCAGTCGGGAGCCGCTTCGACTGGCGAAAGAACGCGTGAGGAGGCTTTCGGGCCTGGATGTGCCGCCGGAGGCGTCGTCCGTCGATGCCCAGCGCGCGCTCGATTTCCCCGCGGTTCAGCTCTTCGTCGAACGCGCGACCGACTGCAATGGGTCGTTTCGGCTGAGCGACGCGGACGCGCCGATCGTCGCGCAGCTCTGCCGGCGGCTCGATGGCCTCGCACTCGCCGTAGAGCTTGCCGCGACGCGCGTCGATGCGTTCGGCGTTACCGGTCTCTTACGCCAGCTCGACGACCGATTCCGGCTCCTCGGTGGGCGCCGCGCCGGTCCGGAAAGACACCGCACGCTCGCGGCGACGCTCGACTGGAGCTACAGCCTGCTCGACGAAGCACAAGCGGCGTTGTTGCGGGCCGTGTCGGTGTTCGCGGGTGCGTTCGACCTCGAGGGCGCGACGACCGTGTTCGCGGGAACATCGCTTGACGTGCTCGATGCGCTCGTAAGCCTGTCCGCGAAATCGCTGCTCGCGGTAGAGCCCGCCGGCGATGGCGTCAGTTGCCGCCTGCTAGAAACGACGCGCGCGTATGCCCTCGAGCGGCTGCATGGCAGCGGCGAAGAGCAGACCATACGGAGGCGCCACGCCGAGTACGTGGCCCTGGTGCTCGATCGAGCGAAGAGCGAATGGGCGCGTCGTCCAGCCGGAGAATGGGGAAGGACCTTTGCTCCGATCGTCGATGATCTCCGTTGCGCGCTCGTTTGGGCGGGTACCGACGCGGAGAGCCGCGGGCTCTTGATCCGTTTGACCGTCGCCGGCACGTTACTATGGGATCATCTCTCGCTCACCGAAGACTGCCGCGCGCACGTATCCCGGTCGCTCGACGAGCTCAACGCCTCCGGCTTGATGGGAACGGCGACGGAGATGCAGCTCCAGATGTCGCTCGCTGGCTCGCTGATGTTCACGCGCGGTCTCGTGCCCGAGGTCCTGACGGCGCTGAAGCGCACGTTGCACATTGCCGATCGGCTCGGGGACATCGACCACCGACTGCGCAGCCTCAGGATGATTGGCAGCTACCAAGCCTTCGTCGGCGAGTACGAGCCCGCGATCGTCACGCTGGAGAAGTTCGCCGCTCTCGCCACTGAGCACGACCCTTCTGCCTTGCCGGACGGCGAAACGCATCTCGGCATCAGCGAGCTGTTCTCTGGACGGTTGGAGAGCGCCCGCCGTCGGCTCGAGCGACTCGATCGGCGTGTTTCCCTCCGGCTCGAAGACCCTCGATTCGCGCGATTTCTGCATGACCGCAGCGTCGATGTCGGCATCGTCTTGGCTTATGCGCAGTGGCTGACCGGCTCACCCGACACCGCAGCGCAGACCGCCGAAGCGACGGTAGAGCAGGGCCTCAGGACCAAGCACTGGCTGTCACTGAGCAACGCCCTCGCGGTGGGGGCTTGCCCCGTCCTCTTCATGAGTCGGCGCTACGAGGAGTGTGGCCGCTACCTCGTCATGCTCGACGCGCAGGTGCGGCAGCACGGTATCGTCATCTGGGCTCCCACCGCCCGCTTCTATCGCGGGGCGCTGGCGTGCGCGCAGGCCGACCCCCCAGAGCGAGGCATCGCGGATCTCGAGCTCGCAGTCGAAGAATTTCGCGCCATCAATCATTGGGCGCGTATGTCCTGGGTGCTGGCCGTGCTGGCCGACGCGCTCGCCAGAAGTGCTCGCGTGGCCGATGCTCAGAGGACCATCGAAGAGGCAATCGACTGGGGGCGCGCACACGGCGAACGCTGGTGCATGCCGGAAGTGTTGCGGATTCACGCCTCCATTCTCACCGCGCAGGGGCGATTGGACCAAGCCGAGGCCGCGCTCGTCGACTCGATGGCAATGTCTCGTGACATCGGAGCACTTTCCTGGCGACTGCGCGCCGCCAGTGATCTCGCGCGGTTATGGCGTTCTCGTGCGCGCTCTGCTGACGCTCGCGAGCTGCTTTTGCCCGTATTTACGGCTTTTACGGAAGGGTTCGCTACGCGCGATCTGGTGGTCGCCGCCGGTCTCATCGCCGAACCGGCGCCGCACGCAGCGCTCAACGTGAAGCAACGCCGGAACACGCGAGGCGGTCAACGGTGAACACTCCCACCGCCTCCACGTCCGCCGGCAGCACCGAGCCGTTTCGTCGTCGGCGGTCAATCGCGGTAAATTCGCGTCAAAGTTGCGCTGCCGCCGTAGACGTCGGGCGACGCGGCCTAACATGCTCCAGCACACTGTCGATCCGGCGCTCGACGACATCAATCTCGAACCGACGGCCACATCAATGAGCGAACAAGTCACGAGCGATGCTCAGGCGGGCGCAGTGTGGGACCTCGCCACGGCGAACAGCAACCTGCCGACCACGACGACCCGCGTCGTCGGAAGGAGGGAGAGCATCGAGCTCATCGTCCAAAATCTGATGACCAATCGGCTGGTGTCGATCGTCGGCGCGGGCGGCATCGGCAAGACCACGGTCGCGCTCGCGGCCGCGGAGGAAGCCATCGAGGCTTTCAAGGACGGCGTCTGGCTCGTCGACTTCGCCCGTTTGAAAGAATCCTCCCTGGTACCCAATACGATAGCGGCTGCGACCGGTCTCGTCGTGCACTCGTCGCACGTCATGCCAGCTCTTTGTAGATTTTTGCGGGATCGTCAGACCCTGCTCGTCCTCGACAATTGCGAGCACTTGGCAGACACGATCGGTCCGTGCGTGGCTCAGATCTTGGAAGAAGCGCCCCGCGTGCATGCTCTCACGACCAGCCGGTCGCCGCTGCGTCTGCCCGACGAGCAAGTTCACCGGTTACCGGGGCTTTCGACTCCTCCCGTATCGGCTGATTTGAAGGCTAAAGACGCGCTGGCCTTTGCCGCGATCGAGCTGTTCATGGAGCGCGCCAAGGACCGGCTGGAGTCCTTCACCCTCAGCGACGTCGATGCGCCCGCGGTTGCCGACATCTGCAGGAACCTCGACGGCATCGCGCTCGCGATAGAGCTCGCCGCGATGCGCATCGACGTGTTCGGCGTCCGCGGCCTACAAAAACAACTCGATGACAGATTTAGGCTACTGGGAGGACGACGCGCGGGCCTCGAGCGGCACCGTACCCTGGCCGCAACGCTAGACTGGAGCTACGGCTTGCTGCCAGAACGCGAAGCGGCCCTGCTACGCGTCGTTTCGGTGTTCGCCGGTGTCTTCAGCCTCGACGACGCATCGGCCGTCTCGACCGTTCCGCGCGCGGAAGCTGCGATATCTCTGGCGGAGCTCGCCGCCCAGTCTCTACTTTCAGTGGACACCGATGGTGAAAACGCGACCTATCGACCGCTCGAAACGACACGTGCCTACTGTCTGGAAAAGCTGCTCGCGAGCGGCGAAGACGCGGCGGTGCGCCTTCGGCACGCGGAGCACATCTGTGAAGTCATCCAAACTGCGGCCGCTGAGCTTCCGCAGCGCCCGGCACGTGAGTGGGGGGCGGCATACGGGCGCTACCTGGACGATCTACGCGCCGCGCTCGCGTGGGCCGGCGTCGAGCCGAGTCGGCGGGACCTGCTCATTCGCCTCACCGGCTGCGGAACCGTGCTTTGGAACCATTTCTCGCTCACGGCCGAGAGCCGCGATCACCTGATCCGTGCCGTCAGCGAGCTCAGCGAGGCTGGCTGCGCCGGGAGCGCAGTCGAGATGAACCTGCAGCTTGCGCTCGCGGGCGCCATTCTCTGGCGCGGCATCGTCCCCGAAGCGAAGCGGGCCATGGACCGTGCACGCGACATCGCCGTGCTGCAAAAGAACACCGAAGTTCACCTCAGCTGCTTGCGGATGATTGGAACTTACGAGCTCTTCAGCGGCGACAACGAGACCGGAATTCGAACGCTCGAAGCCTTCGTCGCCATGGCGACCGCGGACGACCCTTCCGCGGTGGCAGAAGGCGAAACGCACCTCGGCTGTGGTGAAATGTTCATCGGCCGTCTCGACAGCGCAAGGAAACGCCTCGAGCGCCTCTACGCCCGCGGTCTACAGGACTTGGACGACGCGGCCTCGCTCCGCTTCTTCTACAACAACAGTATCAGCGTCATGATCGTGCTTTCGCAGGTTCAGTGGCTGACGGGGGCCCCCGGCGCGGCTGAGCGAACGGCGGAGATGGTCGTCGAGTACGGGCTGGAAACGCACCACGAGCTCTCGCTCAGCATTGGCCTCGCGTTCATTTGCTTGGTATTCTTTTGGGCGGGGCGCGACGACGAGTGCCGCCGGTACACCGTGATGCTCGATGATCTGGTGGAAAAGCACGGCATTGCGACCTGGCGCCCCGTAGCCAAGTTCTGCCGCGGCGCTCTCGCGAGCCTGCACGAAGAGACACGGTCGGAAGGCATCGAGACTCTCGAGCTAACCGTCGCCGAGTGCCGCGCGATCGGACACATCGCGCGGCTGCCCTACTACATGGCCGTGCTAGCAGAAGCGCTCACGAGGGATGGCCGCATCCCCGAGGCCGAAAGGGTCATCGTCGATGCCCTGGCGCTGACCCGCAAGAACCAAGACAACTGGAGTCTTCCGGAGCTGCTACGCATTCGGGCCCTCGTTCACGCCGCGCAGGGCGAGCAAACAGAGCAAGAGGCGGTACTAGTGGAGTCGATTGAGCTCGCCCAGCAGCTCGGCGCCTCGTCGTGGCGACTGCGAGCCGCGAGCGACCTGGCCCGGCTATGGCAGGCGCAATCGCGCCCGCTCGACGCAAAGCGCCTGCTTCAACCAGTCTTCGATGAGTTCAAGGACGGCTTCGAGACGCGCGACCTCACGAGCGCGGCCAAGTTACTGGCTGAACTGCGATAGAGCGCGGTGCGCGCAGAATTCTGAAGGGCCGAGGGAGGCGGCCGCTTGTCACTCCGGTCCGATACTCGACAGTCGCTGAACCTCCAGCTGCAAGGAACGTCGACAAACTCGATGGTTATTGGCTGGCACGACTGATGCTTGGGCAGCGCCGTCAGCAGGGAGAAAATAATGAGAAATATCGTCCTCGTACACGGCGCGTGGGCCGACGGCTCGGGATGGCAAGGCGTCTACGACAGTCTTCGCGCGCGCGGCTACCACGTGAGTATCGTCCAAAATCCGGTCACTTCGCTCGCCCATGACGTGGCGGCGGTCGCTCGGGTACTCGCTCGTCAAGACGGGCCTACGCTGCTGGTTGGTCACTCTTATGGCGGTGTGGTCATCACCGAAGCGGGCAACGCCGGCAATGTCGCGGGCCTCGTCTACGTCGCGGCGTTCGCGCCAGACGCTGGCGAGTCGGTGTCGACACTGATCGAGGGGGGAGAGCCGCCGCCCGTGCAACCGTCGACCGATGGCTTTTTGTTCTTCGACCCGGCGATCTTCCCGCAAGCCTTCGCCCAAGATCTTCCGCCCCTCGAGGGCGCGTTCCTGGCCGCAACGCAGGTTCCTCCCGCCATCGCCGCTTTCGAGGCGAAGGTCTCGCAACCGGCCTGGAAGACTCGGCGGAGCTTTTATGTGCTCGCCACCGAGGATCGCGTCATCCCGCCTGCAGCGCAGCGAAAGATGGCAACGCGTGCCAAAGCCTCAATCACCGAAGTTGCAGCGAGCCACGCCGTATACGTCTCGCAACCGAAAGCGGTCGCCGACGCGATCGATGCAGCCGCGCGCGAAACTGGCCGATGACCTCCGATTGGGCACCGCGCCTGCCGTCGGCTCGGCAGCAGTAGCGCGAAGTGGGTCTGGTGGTCCCGCGAGCGAGCCGCAATGCGCGACCCGCTCGCGATCATGCTCGGCTACTGCTCGAAGCAGTACAACGGAAACCCGTTGAAACAGCCGGGCCCGGAGTTGTAGTTGCTCCACCACGAGTTGGCGATTTGAGCGACGCCAATACGGGCAACGCCGGACGTGGGGTTCGACCAGTCGTTGCAATTATCCGTGCCATAGGAGGTGCCGTCGGCGTTGGTCGCTGTCCACACCCCGCCGAAGCCAGTGTTCCCGAGATCGTCGATGACGAGCGCCGCGCTCAACGAGCCGCTGATGAGCCCTGCCCAGTTTGCCGCGATCTGCACGCCGTCCGGACGAATATACGGGGTAGTAGACTGCGTGAAGCGGGTCGACGGAGAACCGGTGGAGTCACTCAACCAGGCTTTGAACGTGCCACCGAAGCCGACAGCCGCTGCGCGCGCTTGGCACTTGGCATCTGCGCCACTGAGGCCACCCATGTCGGCAGCGTAACCAACGCTCGTCAGGAACGCGCGCCTGGCACCTGGCGTACACACGTAGCTGGTTTGGTCGATCTCCCCCGCTTGTAGCGTTCCGTCGTTCGGCGTCCCGTTGCCGTCTCCGTTGTCCAAACCAACGACGATCTTCACTCCGCCCTGAATGCAGTGGAAGCCACTCGGTTCCGAGCCGGTATTGATCAGCGAGTTGAAACCGGCTGCACCAGAAGCGCCATTGGCTCCCGTGGCTCCCGCAGGACCCGTTGTACCAGCGGGACCCGTGGCGCCCGTTGCCCCCGCGGGACCCGTGGCTCCCGTTGTACCCGCGGGACCCGTGGCGCCCGTTGTACCGGCGGGACCAGTGGCCCCCGTTGCCCCCGCGGGACCCGTGGCTCCCGTTGTACCCGCCGGACCCGTGGCTCCCGTTGTACCAGCGGGACCCGTGGCGCCCGTTGCCCCCGCGGGACCCGTGGCTCCCGTTGTACCAGCGGGACCCGTGGCTCCCGTTGTACCAGCGGGACCCGTGGCGCCCGTTGCACCAGCCGGACCCGTGACGCCCGTTGCACCAGCCGGACCCGTGACGCCCGTTGCACCAGCCGGACCCGCGGGACCAGTGACACCCGCGGCGCCCGTGACGCCCGCCGCACCCGTGGGACCAGCGACACCCGCCGCACCCGTGGGGCCCTGCGGACCGGCGGCACCGGTGGCACCATCCGCGCCTGACGAGCCAGTCGCGCCCTCCGGTCCCGCTTCCCCATCCGCACCCGTGTCACCCGCGGGGCCAGTTTCGCCCGTCGGACCTGCTTCGCCGTCCGCACCCACCGCTCCGTTGCACACGTAGCGCGTGCCCTCGATCTCCTTCGCTTCGAGCTTGCCGTTGCCACTGCTGTCGGCGCCGTAGTTGACCTTCGTGCCACCGCCCTCGCAGTTCTCGCCCGCGGGCTCGTCTTCGGTCGCGATCAGCGCGGAGACACCGTCGCTGCCGTTGCTGCCGGCCTTGCCGTCACTCCCTCCACAGCCAGGAACCAGGGGCAACAGCAGACCAACGGCACACCAATCCAGAATTCGCTTACGCATCGAGTGCTCCCTTCAAAAGGCCGCTGCAAAAAGGGCGGCGACGGGACGCATGCGGCCACCACACTCCCTCGCATAAGGCCCTTCGGCAAAACACCCAATTCTACACGCGCAAGATACCGAATTTGACGTCCGAGATACCGAAAGACCGGCCAACCAGTGTTGCACTTGCATATCCCCGGCTTCACCCCCGGCTGGCGCAAGATAGGTGTATCGCTCGACGACGAAGCGTGCTGGTGAGGTGCTCGCGTGTGATGGAAAAGCGCTCCGATTGCGCCTGGCCGGCTGTATCGAGAGAACGCGGCGTCGGTGCGGCTCGACCTCGGGCTCGCGCGACTCCCTCAACCACCGTGGATGCGAACGCCCGCGTTCGGGAGCGTTCGCATCCTTGCTGTGGAAAGCGACTCAGTCGGAGCTACTTCTTGCTGGCCTCGGCAGCCTTCTCGGCTTTGTCGGCGCTGCTGTCGGAAGCGGCCGCGCTGCCTTCGGCCTTGTCGGCAGCCTTCTCAGCGCGGTCCGTGTTCTCCTCGGTCGCGTCCTGCGCTTTGGCGGCGCGCTCTTCGGCAACCGCGGCCTCGGGCTCTTTTGCTTCTGGCGTATTGCCGCCGCACGCGGCCACCAACGAAACCAGACTCAAGACGGAGACGAAGCTAATTTTTGCGAACATTGGATGAACTTTCTGAGTGATTGCGCGCGTTCGAACTGAACCGGATCGCGCACTAGACAGCTGAAGTTCGCCGAACGCTCGACTAATCGCCTTGGGACAAATTGGCACGCACAATCGTGCGTAGAAAGGCTGTTCGACCCGCGACAATGCTCCCGCGAGTCAATTCGCCGGTGCCGATGCTGCGGCTTGCCTTTTCAATGCCTCCACGAATGTAAAGTAGTGATCTGGATTACCCGTGTGGAAGAGAGCGTACCAAGCATCGAGCGCGGCGCCGGAAAACACACCCAGCTTCTCGAGCAAGTGCTTGGCAAACTCGAGCGATGCGGTGGCCGGCGCCGTGATCACGCCATCGTCCTCTACGACCGGTTCCGTCACATAGTGTTTCGCGCCCGCGTAGCCAGTCGCGGCCAGAAATTGCGGCGCGTTGCTCGTGTGACGCCGTGTATCCAGCAGCCCTGCGCGGGCCAAGCCGAGCGTGCCACCGCAGATGGCTGCGACCGGGACGCCGGCTTTCACGAAGGCCGCTGCCGTGTCGAGCGCGGAGTCCGTCCTTGGCTCCGACCAGATATCTGCGCCCGGCAAGATCAATAGGGCGCTCCGCTCGGGTGCCAGCTGATCGACGGTCAGCTCCGGGAGAATGCGAAGACCCCCTTTGGTGAGCACGGGTTCGGCGGTCAGCCCGACGCTTCGCACGCGGTACTTCGACGGGATGCCGGGCGCGGGTTGGTTGAGGTGCGCGATTGCGAGCCCTGGCTCCCAATCTGCCAAGGTGTCGAGCACGAGCAAATGAACGTCTTTGATCTTCGCCGCTCCCATGCGCAGAGGTTAGCGCAGTCCTACTCGAGGTCGAGGAGTCCCGCCGTGCAAGATCGCCACGTCGAGATTGCGCATGAGCGCTGCGAAATGCAGTGCTGCCGACGACACTTGGGCCGCTTTACACTTGCCTCGTGTCTACGCACAGATCGCCTTCAATGAGCTTCACTAGGTCGTCGGTGAGCTTCAAGTCTGCACCGCCAGAATTGCCCCAGCCGGTAGTGCCGGCTCTGGAGAAAGCAGCGGGGCGGGCCGGGCAGGGGGAGCGGGCAGGGGCTGGGCCGTGGCGGCCTTGGGGTCGGATGCCATCCGCGATTGGTTGATCCGCGACCTGAAGGTTTGCCGGGGCGCGGCCTCTAAGCCGCAATGACCAAAAGTATCAAACGACGTTCTTTCGGAGTGCGAGGCGTTTCGGCACTCGCTCTCGTCTTGGCGGCGTGTAGCGGCGTAGGGCCGGCGGATGAGACGCTCGGCGCGAGCGCCGCTGCGCTCGTGGGCACGGACTACACCCCAACCTCGGCGAGCAATGTTTCCGGACAGTATGCGGGAGCCTACTCCTCGGGCGAAGGTCTCGACAAGTTGATCGACGGCTCAGTCACGACGAAATACAACGTGAATCGGCTGAAATTGTGGCTGCGGTACCAAATGACGCGGCCCACCGTCATCTCATCCTACGACATCAAATCTGGCAACGATGCGCCTGAGCGCGATCCCAAGGATTGGACGTTCGAAGGTTCGTTCGATGGTTTCAACTGGACGGTGCTGGACACGCGAACGGGCCAGAGCTTCGCCAGCCGCCAAACGACGAACGCGTACACGTTCACCAACAGTACGCCCTACTTGTACTACCGGCTGAACATCACCGCCAATCAGGGCGGTCAGAACCAGACGCAGCTCTCCGAGCTGCGCGTCGGCGGCTCGCTACCGAGCGGCACCGCGCCGGCCGCGGCCACGAACGTGGTCGCAAGCGTGAACGGTACAACCGCCACCGTGAGTTGGTCGCCCGTGAGCGGCGCCAACGGTTACTACGTGCAGCGCATGGGCGACGACGCCACGCGCCTCGTGGAAACGCTGGTCACCACCACGAGCTTCAGCGACACCAACCTTTCGCCCGGCACGCCGTACATCTACCGAGTTCAGGCTCGGAACAACAGCCTGCGCGCGCTGCCGACGGCCGCAAGCCGAGTATTCGTGGCCGGGGTCGCAGGAACGGGCCTGAAAGACCTGACCGCGCTCTCTTCCGCAGCAACCACCGATCAAACTGCGAAGACTGGCTTCGAGGGCCCCGAGTGGAGCTCGGACAACTCCGTCGCCACCAAGTACCTCGCGTACAACGCAGCGAGCACCTGGCTGCAGCAGCAGGCCCCCGCGAGTTCGGTCGTCACTCAGTACAGCGTGACCTCCGCCAATGACGAGCCCGGCCGTGACCCGCTGAACTGGACGCTCGAAGGCTCGACCACCGGCACCGGGGGCTGGGTAACGCTAGACACACGCGCCAACCAAGGCTTCGTCAATCGCCAACAGACGCGCGTATTCACCGCGAACCCCAGCGGCACCCCCTACACCTACTATCGTCTCAACATCTCGGCCAACCACGGCGGCACTGCGACCCAGCTCGCCGAGTGGCGCCTGTTCGGCACCAGCAGCAGTGTGCTGGCTGCGCCCAGCGCTCCGACCGGCCTCACCGCCACGGCCCTCGCCAGCAATCAAATCAACCTGACTTGGACCGACGCAGCGGGAAAGCTCAACTCCGAGTCGAGCTACACGGTCGAGTACGCCACCGACAGCGCGTTCACCCAGAACTTGCTGAGCTTCAGTACTGGCGCGAGCAGTGACGAATTCCGCGCATCGTCACTGTCGGGGAGCACGCCCTATTACTTCCGCGTGCGCGCCGTGAACGCAGCCGGGGCTTCGGCTTGGGTCACCACCAACCTCACGACGCCTGCGCGGCCAGTACCCCCCAATTCGTGGGTCGAAACGGGCTGGTACTCAGGACACAATCGCACGGTCAACCTTCGCGCGCTCGAGTCCGACATCGCCGCGTACGTCGACCCATACGTCCCGGTGACCAGTGTGGACTGGCTCCGCCCAATCTTGAACCAACACTTTCAGTTTGCGAAAACCACCTACGGCAAGCTGGGCGACCCGTTATTGTACGTGATCTTCGAGCAGGACGGTCATGCGAGCGACACGGCCGACATCTATGGGGTGGGCGGCATCATCAATGTATCAAGCTCAGAGGCTTACTACCGGAACGTGACCTTCGCCGCGAGCTTCAACTGGGCTGACACGAACTCGCTCTGGAACATCAACGCGCTGACCCACGAGCTCGCGCATATCGTGGAGTTCAACAACAATGGCTGGCAGGGTTCTCCCAGCTTTTCCGCCTGGGGCGACAGCAAGTGGGCGGACATTTTCATCTATGATGTGTTCAGTCACTCGACCACGCTTCCGGCAAACTGGTTGACCAACACCATCACCGAATTCAACGGTTATGGAGACGACTTCGGCTACTACTGGTTCAGGGACTTTCTCCGCCCGGTGTACGATGGCACGGTGGGCAACACGGACCCGAGCAAAAAAGGCTCGGCGCTGCTCAACCGCTACTTCCAACTCATCGCGCAATACCTGCCGAAGCTCGACGCCACGTACGGCGGCAAGAACATGACCGTCGGCGAGTATCTCCACTTCATGTCGGGAGCGGCCGGTGTGAGCTTGGAGGCGCAAGCCAAAATCGCCTTTGGTTGGTCACCAGAGCTGGAGCTCCAATTCGCGAACGCGCAGCAGCAATTCCCGGCGGTGTTCGCGCTCTACAATGGCGTGACCTGCACGCCAGAAACCAACGCAGCCTTCTGCACGCGGCTGAGTGCCGCATGCGGCAGTGTGACGGCGCTGGACAACTGCGGCACCTCGCGCGCGGTGAGCTCCTGCGGCAGCTGCACCTCGCCGCAAACCTGCGGCGGTGGTGGCGTGGCCAATGCTTGCGGCACCGCCAGTGGCAGCACACCGTGCGCTGGCCTGTGCACCAGTCCCGTCACCTTCAGCACCCAGGGTTATCAGTCCGGCAACCTGGGCAGTAGTGCCACCTGCCACCAAACCAGCGCGAATCTGCAAGGTGTTCAGTGCAGCAATGTGACGTCGCCACGTACGTTCAGCGTGAACGGCAACGCGGTGAGTTGCAGCACCTCCACGCCGCCCGCCAAGCGCAACGGTGGCTACTGCATCCAGACGAGCGCCGGTAACCCGACCTGGGCTTCTTTCGCGACTTGGTGAAGAGCGTATCCCGCGGCGGCAAGCGACTGAGTCGCTATCGCCGCGGGGCTCACTTCTGTGCGCGTAGCATCCGTCTCATGGTCGAGGTCGATGGCGACCGTCCCCGCGCGTCGCCGTCTCCCGAGCGTGAGCGCATCGGCGGCACGTACTGGGGAGGCACCGTAGCCGGACGATCCTGATGCTACGCCCAAGGCTCCCGCCTTTGGCGGTCTCTGTCCAGTCGTGCCACGTCGCTCCAACGAACGAAAGAGCAAGAATGTTCAATGCGGCGGTCCACGACAACTGATAGCGCTCGTGAATGCGCGTTCGTTGCATCTTTGGATGGTTGTTCCTGTTCCCGCACTCGATGTTGGCGAACCCGGCACATGCGGAGAAGAAATCCGCGCCTAGACCCGCCTCGACCCCCGCTCTTTCTTCGGCCCCGACCGCTGTCGCAGTGCCCGCAGAACTCGCGTCCAAATTCGAAACGGCCGAAGGCATGACTGAAAATGCCAAAGCCACGTTACATGACGCGG
>Ga0247740_1000416_pt1 | contig 21149 bp, 16 predicted proteins | sample UWRJL148409B2_FD_180942 | JGI IMG/M metagenome (GOLD analysis project Ga0247740, IMG submission 180942) | Plant litter microbial communities from Arlington Agricultural Research Station in Wisconsin, United States - UWRJ-L148-409B-2 | ecosystem: Environmental > Terrestrial > Plant litter >...
GGGCAGCGGGCATCAGGCAGCGGGCAGCGGGCATCAGGCAGCGGGGCTTCGGCCTGTGCTTCGTAGTGGTGATGAAAAGGCGGCAGCAAGCGAATGACGAAGAGAAAGACCCTCAATCCGATCGATCTCCATGAGGAGCGGACCTGGCGTGCGGCACGCAGAGCACGAGAAGAGCTGCGTATATTGCGAGAGAAAAGTTGGCGCGAGCGTCCAGGCGCGGTTCAAGGGGTGAGAAGCACCGACATCCGCAAGGCCGAGTGGCTCGCCGCGATACGCTGGCGCAGGCAAGTTCAGGCGATTTGTAGCAGCGCGGGCCTCACCTTCACGCAATGGCTCCTGCTCGACTCGACTCGACAGCTGATTGACGAGACGGCAGACGCGGTCATTCAGGCTCAGATCGCCGCTCGCATCGAGTTGGATCAGGCGACGATCTGCCAGGTGATGCAGAGGCTCGAGGAAAAGGGACTAGTGAGTCGCGCCCCCGATCTCACGGGCAAGGCCTGGCGCGTGATCCTGACCGAGAAGGCGGAGCAGTTGCTGTGCGAACTCGATCCGCGTGTCGTGAGCGCTTCAGCGGCGGCCAATTGACGCGAACGACGGCGGGGAGACGCACGAGGACGCCGAAGGCTGTGTGCTCTCCGGCGTCCGCGTGACCATCAGAAAAATGATTCAGGAGATGTGGTTGGGCCTGCCCGTTGGAGAACAGGGTCCTCGAGCGCGTTTCGACGAAGCGCGAGCTACTTGCAGGCGCCTTCGTATTCGATGGACATTCCAGCGAGGCCGGCTCCGCAGGCGTTGCCGTACGTCTTTCCGTCGCAGCCGCATACCGGATCGTAATTTGCGGGGCACGCGCCATCGATCTTGATGGCGCAGGTGCCTGTTCCGTCGGCTTTGCCACAGATGGCCGAGATCGGGTAGTTGCAGTATTGGCCCGCCGAGCAGGTGGCGCCGGTCTTGCCGCCGCAGGTGGTGGACGGTTTGCCGCATTCGCCGCTCGCAGCTACCGAGACGCCCGCCGCCGCCGCCGTGCAGGCATTGCTGTAGGTCTTGCCGTCGCAACCGCACACCGGGAAGAGTGATTTGTCGCAAGCGCTCGGGATCGCGGTGCAGGTGCCCGTCTGGTCGCCCGAGCCGCATTTCGTTTCGAGTGGGAAGTCGCAGTACTCGTTCTTTTCGCAGCCGAGGCCGAGGAGTCCGCCGCACACGGCGCCGGGCGCGGTTGCATCACACATGCCCCGGTACAGGACCGAGATGCCTTTGAGCGCCGCGCTGCATGCGCTGCCGTAGGTCGCTCCGTCGCAACCGCATACCGGATCGTAGATCGCGTCGCACGCTTCTGGCAGTCGGGCGCAGGTGCCGGTCTGATCGCCCGAGCCGCACTTGGTCTCGAGCGGGTAGTTGCAGTATTCGCCCTTGGCACACTCGAGCGGCTTGAGTCCTCCGCACACGCTGCCCGAAGGCTCTTCGCAAACCCCCGTGTGCAGCACGGAAGTGCCTTTGCCGGCGGCTTCGCAGTCGTTGGCGTATGTTTGGCCGTCGCAGCCACAGACCGGTGAGTAGATGTCTCTGCACTCTTGTGGCCGGGGTTGGCAGATGCCGGTTTGATCGGCGGCGCCGCAGATCGCCTTCGGGTCGTAGGCACAGTACTCGTCCGAGGCACACTTCAGGCCGAGCAGGCCGCCACATGCAGACTGTGACGCAGAGCCGGCGGAGCCGCCGCTGCCCGTGGGCCTGCCGGCGAAGCCACCCTCACCCGTCGGTTTTCCGCCGGCCGTGCCCGGATTTGCGCTGCCAGCAGCGCCTGCGGTGCAGCTCTTTTCGTCCGGGCAGTCATCACCCACGACGACCGGGGCGCAGCCTTTGGGGGCCATCGCCAGCGGCGCGAGCAAGAGCACCGGGAACAGTGCGACCCAGGAACGGTTTTGAGTTGGCTTCGATGTTTGTTTGATGTGTGTCATGGCGGTCTCCCTCAGTCACCCTTCAGCTCTTGTGTCAGCCGAGCACGCGCGCGTTCGCGTTCTTGGCGCAGCAACCCATTCGGAAATCGGCGTGCGTGTTCGGCCACGAGCGCAGTCGCGCTGGCGCGGTCATTCGCGGCCAAGGCCGCGAATGCGCGATCGAGCAACTGCGTTTCGGCGCTCAGTGTGCTCTCGTTTCGTAGTGGTTCGGCGGCGCTGGGCCGCGATTGCTCCGGGATCGAGTCGAAGGCGATGACTGCGCTGGGGGCCGCGTTCGAAGCGTTACCGAGCGTCGCGGTCGCGGTCGCGGTCGCGGTCGATGGTTTCGGTGCGTTGTTGCCTGCACTCTGCGCGGCGCGCGGCGCGGCACCCACGGTGTTCACGACCAATGGCTCGACGGGGGGTTCGCTTCGTACACTTGGTTGCGCTTCGACCGGAACCGACCGAGCCGCCAGCTGTCCCGCGCTTCGTGCGGACTTGGCGCTGGGCGTTGCCATGTTCGACTGAGCTCGAGCAACGCTCGCGACAGGCGGCAGAGGTGCGTGCAAGAGCGGCAGGGCTACACCTGCAACGGGCGCGGCCAGCGCGGCGGTCAGGCCGATCTTGGCCGGCCAAGACAACGCGCTCAGTTTCGACAGCGCGCTCGCGCCAAAGCTGGCCGGCGTCGCAGCGGCGACTGTCGTGCTGCCGAGGGCGGTGCCGGCCGCGACCCCCGCCGCCAAGATGCGTTGCCGCATGCGGTTCTGTTGCGTGAGCGTCGGCAGATCGGCTCGCAGCGCTTGCTCGAACACCGACTCTTCCTCGTCGTCCCAATTCATGGCCTGCTCCTGGTGCCGGCTCTTAGCCGCGTGACCTCGGCGTCGAACGCCAGACGCGCGGCGCGTAGCCGCGAATAAACGGTATTGAGCGGAATGCCGAGCACGCTCGCGATCTCTGGCGCGGACATCTGCTCCACGCGCGCGAACACGAACACTTCGCGCTTCTCGTCGTCGAGCGAGGCCAAGGCGCGGTGCGCGAGGGCCAGGCGTTCGCCTTCGAGCGCGCGGTCCGCGCTCGGCTCGGCGGCGGCGGGTAGCTCGGGATCGTGCTCCCGCGCGGCTTCGAGCGAAGCCGGTTCACGGCGCGCGCGATCGCGATACTTGCGCGCGATGCGCAAGGCGATGGCATAGAGCCAGGTGCGCAGCTCCGCTTTGCCGTCGAACGCGGGCAGCTTGCGTTGCACGACGATGAACACGTCTTGCAGCGCATCTTCGAGCTGTGAATCGCGCACGCCCAGACTGCGCAGGCAGCGCCAGACGTAGCGAAAGTGAGCTTCATACACCGCCGCTAGGTCGCTCACGGGGGCTTGGGGCTGCGCCGCGGGCAGCGGCCGGGATACGGCGCGACGACCCAAGGCTCCAGCGTTCATGAAGGTTTATCCCGGCGGGCGGGCAAATCCGTCTTAGAAAACGACACCCGCCCGCGCGAGCGCTGAACCGCTCAGGGTCGGGACACGGAACACCTCGTCATACTTGAGGATTTCGAAGCTGGGCCGGATCAGATTGAGCTGCCCTTCGAGGCCCACGCTGGTCCAAAACGGCGGGCTCTCGAGCGGTGTGAAGCTCGCACCCAGGGTCGGCGCGAGCTCCCACGCCGCCCCATCGCGGGACACGACGCTGCCGAGCCCGGTGGCCGAGAGCCGGTACGTGGCCACGCCAAGCCGCATTTCCAGACCGTGCCAGGGCTCGAACAGCGCGGCAACGGTTGCCCCCATCGCGTCCACCCGCGCGCCGCGACCTTGCGCATCGCGACTCTGCGTCGGCAGCAAATAGCGAAAGCCGACGGCCAAGCCGAAGCGTGTCCATTCGAGCTGGGTCTCGAGTTCGAGCAGCAAGGTCGCATCGGGCAGGGTTCCGAAGTGGATCCCGCCGCCCGCGGCCAGCCCGACTTTCGGCGGCAGGGGACCTGCGACTCTCGGGAGCGCTTTCGCCGGCGGTACGAGCTCGGCCGCGGGCACGGGCGCCTGTTCGCGATTGGGTTCCAAGAGCGCGAGCGTGATCACGATCGCGGCTCGAAGTAGCTCCTGACAGCTCGAGTCGTGAAGCTCACGGCGCTGACCGCCCGCTTCTACGACCAGGCGATATCCAGCAAGCTCGGGGGTCAGCGTGACACGTGTCGCTTCCGGTTCGGTCACGCTGCCGAGGCGCTCTTCGAGCTCGTGTTCGAACTCCCCGAGCGAGCCGCACTCGGGCGGGATCTGCGCCGAGATCGAGGCGTACGCGGGGAGAGCCGCGAGCCAACACACGGCGCTCGAGCTCAGCGCGAGCCAGACCGCGCGCGTCACTTGGGCGCCGTCTCGAATTCGTACGTGAGTCCCACGCTGCCTCCCAAGCTGGCGACCGAGCCGATACCCGGGGCGCACTCGCCAAGCGGATCCCCGCTCAGTCGCGTGCCCGTCAAATCGACCCGCGAGACGAGCGAGACGCGGCGGCCGAGGCGATACGCGACTCCGAACGCGCCGCCGAAGCCGAATCCCGGCCCATCCCACTCGCTACACGCGAAGCTGCGCGCCGGCACGGTAATGTTGGCAGGATCTGCGCGTACGCCGCGGGAATCGACGTGTTGCAAGACCAAACCGATCCGCAAATTCACGAACAGGTCGAGACGCTCGCGGCGGAGCGGGAATACGCGCGCTCCGAGCCAACCGCCCGCCGCGCCATAATCACTGTCGATCGAGTTTTGCCCGCTGAGCGCGCGTACGCGGCCGAGCCCCACGTAGTCGAGCTCCAGACCCAACGCGAACTCGCGACTCCACGCAAGGTACGCCGCGAGCGCGTAGCTCGGTCCCCAATGATCTTCGCGCGCGCCGTCGGCAAAGCTCGAATCTAGACGCGCGTTGAAGCCGAAGCGCGCCTCGAGCGTCAGCGGCAGTGCGTCGTAGTTGCGGCTGAAGCCGCGCTCGCTGCTCACGCCGGGCGGCGTTGGCGTGGTCCCCACCGCGATCACGGTCGCCGGGCGGCGCTCTTCGAGCGGTGCGGTGTTCGGCGGCGCGGACCCCGTCTCGGGCGAGGTGTCCGTCGTTTCACTCGGCGGCGCCGTCGGCTCCGTAGTTGCGGCTGGTGCTTCGGTCGCCGGCCCCGGACCCGCGGGCGGAGCGACCGGCTGCGCCAGCGCCAGCCCCGAGCTGAAGCTCGCGGCGAGCAGCAACGACCAAGGACCGGCAGCGCGCATGGTCGCGACTATCGCGCGCGTTCCGAGAACAGGCAATTGCTCAGCCAGCCCCGGCCGCGCAGCCACCACTCACCGCCCAAAACCGCCGATTTCAGGGAATTTATCGCTGATTTACGACCTGCACCGAACCCCTCGCACAAGCGTTGACAGTCCGGGCTTCGGCGGTCATATTCCGCGGCGGAGAGATGACCGAGTGGCCGAAGGTACCTGATTCGAAATCAGGCGTATCCGCAAGGGTACCAAGGGTTCGAATCCCTTTCTCTCCGCCCCTGCCCCCTCACTGTTAGTCGGTGAGTGGCGCTGGCATCCGTCGGTGCTCGCGGCCTTCGGCCGCTGCGCGCCGCCGACCTCCCCCCGAGTCCGTGCTCCCCTTCGGGCTGCGCGACGCGCTTCGTGATACCCGAAGGGGTGCGGATGGGGGAGGTAGTCATTCGACGATGTAGCGTTGGGTGGGCGTAGTTCGCGTTGGCGCGACTCCGCGCCCGCGTTGCGGACGCGCGCTGCTCTCTTCGGAGCTAGACCATCACGTGTCACGTGTCGCGCGCAGGCGAATCGGCGGTCACGGTCACTCCCCGCAGCTCGCTCGATGCGCAGGCCAATGCGGCGCTGCGAAAAGCACTGTGTTCGCACCGCACTTTTCGAGAACACGAGCGCTCAGCTCGCACGCCGAGCGCCGTCTCACTACCGCTCGTCGCGGTTCACTCAGCCGGGACGGGCAACGCGGCGCCGGCTTCTTTCGGTTCCTTTTCTTTCAGGGCGATCGAGAGGATGGCGGGGAACACGAGCGAGGTGAGCAACGTGCTCACGGCTACGCCCACGACGACCACCGTGGCCAGCGGACGCTGAACCTCGGCACCCGCGCCGTGCGACATGGCCATTGGCAAGAAGCCCAGCGCCGCGACCGCGCCCGTCGTGAGGACGGCGCGCAGCGCGTGCACAGCGCCTTCGCGAATCGCGGTTGCCAGTGGTTTGCCCGAAGCGAGCGCGCGGTCGACCTCTGTCGTGATCACCACGCCGTTCAACACCGAGATGCCGCCGAGCGCGATGAAGCCGACTGCAGCCGGCAAACTGAACGGCAGGTCGCGCGCCAAAAGCCCCAAGATGCCGCCCATGCTGGCCAACGGCGCGAGCGTGAACACCGCGATTGCGCGGCGCGCGCTCTGGAAAATGCCGAACAACATACCGATGATGATCGCGATCACGGCCGGCACGACCACCGCGAGACGCTTGGAAGCGCGTTCGAAGTTCTCGAACTGGCCGCCCCACTCGACGCGATAGCCGGTCGCGAGCTGAATCTCGCGGCCGACTACACCTTTGGCCTCTTCGACCCAGGACACGAGATCGCGCCCGCGTAGATTCACGTCGACGCGGATCAGACGCTCGCGGTTTTGCCGCTTCACGACCGAGGGACCGTCCTCTTCACGAATGCGCGTGACCTCGGAGAGGGGAATGGAGCGACCGAGGCCGCCTTTGACGAACAGCCGCGCAATGCCCTCCGGAGTGGGCGTTTGCGGCGCATTGAAGACGCGCAGCTCGAAACGGCGGTGCTGGTCGTAGACGTCACCCACGCGCAAGCCTTCACGCGCGGCCTCGATCACGTGGAGGGCGTCTTCGGCGCGCACGCCGTAGCTTGCCATTCGCGCGCGATCGACCGAGATGGAGATCGATGGTTGGCCAAGGATGCGCTCGATGCGCAAGTCGCCCGTACCGCGAATTTTGCCGACCTTCGCGCCCACTTCATTGGATAGGCGGACGAGCTCGTTCAACTCGGTGCCGAACAATTTGATCGACACGTCTGCACGCGAGCCGCTGATCAGCTGATTGGTCAAGTCTTCGATCGGTTGAGATACGGCCACGAACGTGCCCGGCACCTTGGTCTCGATCGCGTCCTTCAACTTGACGGACAAGTCGTCGAAATCAGTGGCGGTCGTCCATTTGTCGACAGGTTCCAGCGGAACCAGAATGTCGGTGCTGTCATAGCCGACCGCGTCGAGAGCCAATTCTGCGCGGCCGGTCATGGCGAGTGCCCGCTTGGCTTCGGGGAAGCTCTTCAGCACGCGCTCGGTCTCCAAATCTAGCGTGCGAGCTTGGCTCAAGCCGATGCTCGGCGCGCGGCGCACCGCGACCACCAAGTCACCCTCGAAGATGCGCGGTACGAACTCCGCGCCGGCGCCGCCGAACGCGTACATCGCGCCCACGGTCGCGAGCACGGACGCGCTGAGAACGTACGCCCGCTTGGCGATCATGAACTCCAGCACCGGGCGGTACCAGCTCGTCAAACGCTCCAGCCACTTGGGGCCGTGGCCCTTCGGGGGCGGCACGAAGCTGACGAGCAAGGCGGGAAAGAACACGACCGTGTACACCAGCGCGCCGAACAGCGCGCAGGCCATGGTCAACGCCATCGGGCGGAACATTTTGCCCTCGACGCCTTCCAACGTCAGCAGGGGCAAGTACACCAGCATGATGATCGCCACCGACAGGGCGACCGGTTTCACCACGCCCACCGCCACGCTCTCGTACTCGCGCGCTCGAGCGTCCATGGTCAGCTTCTTGCCGGCGGTGAGCGCCAATGCCGCCTCCAAGACGACGATCGGACCGTCGACCAAGAAGCCGAAGTCGATCGCGCCGAGAGACATCAAGTCACCGGTGACCCCGAACAAGTTCATGCCCAACACCGCGATTGCCATCGAGGCCGGGATGCCCAGCGCGGCCACTAGCGCGCCGCGCAGCGTGCCCAAAAATAGCGCCAGCACGAAGGTCACCACGATGATGCCCTCGACCAAGTTGGCGGCGACGGTCGATAGCGTGCGGCCCACGAAATCGGCACGGTCGTAGAGCACGTCGACGCTGACGCCGCTGGGCATTTCGCGCTTGATTTGCTCCATTTTGGCTTTGACGCCGTGCACGGTGTCACGGCTATTGGAGCCGACCAGCATCATCACGATACCGGTCACGACCTCGCCTTCGCCGTCCATGGTGACGACGCCGTGGCGCAGGGCTTGGCCGACGCGAACTTGCGCGACGTGGCGCACCAGCACGGCCGTGCCGTCCTCGGCGGTCGCGAGCACCACGTTCCCGATCTCGGTTTCATCCACGAGCAAGCCGCTGCCGCGAATCAACAACGCTTCTTCACCGCGCTCCACGTAGCCGCCGCCGGCGCTGACGTGCGCTGCTTTGAGCGCATCGACCACATCGCCGACCCATAGGCCGCGCGCCTTGAGCTGATCATGATCGAGGTGGACCTGGAACTGCTTCAGCTCTCCGCCGAACGAGTTGACCTCGATCACACCCTCGACGGTCCGAAGCTTGGGGATGATCTCCCAGTCCAACATCGTGCGCAGCTGCATCGGCGAGTGCAGTTTGCTGCGCAACACGAAGCGATAAATCGTGCCCAACCCGGTCGAGACCGGGGCAAGCTCGGGGATGCTCACCATCGGCGGCAGGTCGGACTGGACCAAACGGATCCGTTCCAAGATCATTTGCCGCGCGAACCAGACGTCCGTCCCGTCCTTGAAGACGATCGTGACGAGCGATAGACCGGCGCGCGAGATGCTGCGAATCTCTTGGCTCTTTGGCACCCCGTTGACCGCGTTCTCGATGGGCGTAGTAACCGCCCGTTCGACCTCGATCGGAGAAAGCCCGGCCGCTTGCGTAATGATGTCGACCTGAACGCTGGACACGTCCGGCAGGGCGTCGATCGGAAGCCGGGCCAGCGCGATGCCCCCCACGCCGAGCAGCACTACCAGTAGCGCCAAAATAAGCCGACGGTAGCGGATCGAAGCAACGGCGAGTTTTGAGAGCATGAGCTGGACGGACCGTAGAAGGTGGACCCAAACGCAGCAACGCCACGACCCGCGAATGACAAACTCGTCATGTTAGACGTCATGTCCGTGCGTCAGCGGTAACCGGCTCGAAACGAGACTCACTGCCGCGACCCGAGCAGACGGCTCGGAACGACGACTCAGAACCGATCTTCGGCGAGCAGCGCCTGAATGCGAGCGGAATCGACGCCGTAGATCTCGGCCAAGCGTGCGACGTCTCCCGACAGTGTTCGGGCGCGCGCGCGCGGCTCGTGCGGGTGGTGCTCGACGATCCAAGGCCCGAGCTGGCGTCGAATCGCCGCTTCGCAAACGCCCTCGATCACCTCGACGCCAGCCTCGCGCAAGATGCCAATGCCCACGCCATCGACGCGAGGATGCGGATCGCGAATGCCAATCACCACCCGCGCGACCTTGCGCGCAGCGATCGACCTCGAGCACGCCGGGGTGCGTCCATGGAACGAGCACGGCTCGAGAGTCGAGTAGAGAGTCGCTCCGAGTACGCTGCGCCCGCGTGCCTCCGCGTCGCGTGAGGCCGCTATCTCGGCGTGGTCTTCGCCGGGGCCGAGAGTGTGCCCACGGCCGACCAGGGCCCCGTCCGTGCCGACGATCACGCAACCGACCCACGGGTTGTCCCCGGTCAACCCTCGCGCAAGCTCTGCTTCCACGATGGCGAGCTGCATCCAATGCTCGTGGTTTGAGTTCACCGAGGGCAGCCTAACGCACGGGCAAATATTGGCTAGATGCTGTCGACAGCGAGGGTTTCGGACTGTGTCCAAGGCGCAAAAAAGACCCGCGATAATCGTGGAAACAGGCTAGGTTCCGCCCCGTAGAGTAACGATGCCATTCGAAACGGGGCTGAGCCACCGCCCGAGCGCGAGCTCGATGTGGACTAAAATCGAGCGAATAATCACGGCGCGCCGCGGAGCTTACGCGCTAGCCGTCATCCTGCTCGCGAGCCTGGCCTTTCGCGTGCACGTGTCGAACGAGTGCTCGCTCTGGCTCGACGAGATGACCACTCAGACCGGTGTTCTGAAGCCCTGGCGAGCGGTCTTGGCCGGGCCTTCGCGCGAACACCCGCCGCTGATGTACGTGTTGGTCCGGCTCGTATTCGATCTGTTTGGTCAGAGCCGAACCGCGCTGCGTTCGGTGTCGCTCTTTTTCGGCTGCGTGATGCTCTACGCCCTGTACGAGCTGTGCCTCGAACTGCGGCTCCCGGTGAAGCGCGCGCTGATCGTGGCCGGCACGTTCGCGCTCACCCCGTTCATCATCCGCCATGCCACCGAAGCGCGCCATTACGCGTTGCTCGCTTCGTTCATCATTTTGGGCATGACACGCCTGCTGCGGCTGGTGCGTGGACGCCCGCGAGTTCGCGACCTCGCCGGCTTCGTCCTGTGCGGCATGGCAGCGGCTTGCACGCAATACTTCGGCCTCGCGTACGCGTTCGCCCTGTTCGGCACGCTGGTTCTCGGCATTCGCCCCGTATGGAGGCGATTCTCACGGGCAGGGCGGATTGCGTTGCTGCCCTCGCTGAGTGCTTTGATCGCTGTCCTCGGGGTCATCACCCTGCGCGCGGTGGACGTCGGCACGCGCTTCGCGCCGCGCAAAGCCAGCGCGGCGGCTCCCGACATCAGGCTCAACGAGCAACTCTTCGACGAGATCATCGCTCAGTTCTCGTTCATGACTTACGAGACCTGGTCCTGGTTCGTCCAACCCCTGCTGACCTTCGTTGGTCTCGCGCTTTTGAGCTGGCGTTTGCGCGGCGTGGCTCGCTTGCTCCCGCTCGGCATCGGCGTTGCGCCGGGCGTTGCCGCATTGTTCATCCCTTCCAGCCATTTCCTCACGGCTCGATACCTCGCGCCCTCTCTCGTCTTGTGCCACTTGGCGGCAGGCATCGCGCTGTTCGCCGCGTACGATCGCCTTCGAGCCCTGCTCGCGCAGGGAGGGCGCGCATGGCGGGCAGCGCCGGTCGTCGGCTGGCTCGCTCTCGCGGGCCTGGTAGGCGCGCGTGTGCACGAGTTTCCGAACGGCTATTCAGCGGGCGGCGACGACTACGAGGCGTTGCAGCGCTACTTCGACGAGCGACTCGCCCAGAACACGCGGGTCGTCGTGTACGTCGGTTATCTCGGCCAGATCCTGTTCGATCAAGAGTACCGCATGGTCTCGCGGGTGATCAAACTCGAGAGCTTCGAGCCCGTCCCCGGCATCGATCGTTACCTGGTCGTCGAGGTCCACGCGGGCGCGCGCCGCGCCGCCTTCGAGTCGCTCGTACAGCGAAAGCTCGGCGTCTCACTCGAGGCATGGCGCGCGCTGCCACTCGCGGAACTACCGCACTCGGTTTATCAGCCTCCCGTCAAGGCACACCTCGTCCAGCTTCCGAGCGACTTCGTGCCCCCGCCGGCCCCGAAAAGTCGGCCTCGAAAACGCTGACCTGCCCCATACGATCTCCGACCGACGATCACGCGCCGCGGGTGGGTCAGGCGCTTCGGAAGCGGACGCTGAAGCGAGCGCCGCGATCGGGCTCGGCGCTCGGCGCCAAGCTGATTTCGCCCTCGTGGGCGCGAGCGATGGCGCGCACGATCGCCAGGCCGAGCCCGCTCCCCTCTTCGGCAGCCTCCCGTGCCCCTCGGAAAAACGGTTCGAAGATGCGGGCCGCGTCTTCGGCCGGTACGCCGGGACCCTGGTCTTGCACCGAGAGTTGGACCGCACCGTCCGTCGGGCCTTCGACGCTCACGCGCACCACGCCACCGCGCGGCGAATGCTTCACCGCGTTGTCGACGAGGTTCAGCACCAAGCGGTGCAAATCGCGATCGTTCCCCGTCTCGATTCGGGCATCGCCCTGGATCTCGACTCTTACGCCGCGTGCCTCCAGCGTGCGGGCCAGCTGAGCGACTGCCGCGCGCGAAACACCAGCCAGGGATGCGCGGGTGCGAATCGCCGATGCGACGGGCGCATCGCCGCGTGCCAAGACCAGCAGATCTTCGGCCAAGGTCTTCATGTGCTGCGTTGCATCGAGCGCACACTCGATGGCCTCTTTGTAGTCCGCAGCGCTGCGCTCCTTCCGCAGCGCGTTGGACAACTCACCGTACGCCGCGGTGAGCGGTGAGCGCAGCTCGTGCGCCGCGTAGGAGACGAATTTTTGCTGCGAAGTGACGAGGGCAGAGAGTTGCTCGATCATCGAATCTACGTCCCGGCCCAGACGCGCGATGTCTTCGTGTGGAACGCCCCCGCCGACGCGCGCGCTCAGATCGCCCGCGGCCACGCGCCGCGCGACCGCGGCGATGGCCTCGTGCTCTCGGGTCATACGGGTGGTCAGCCACCAAGTCATCAGCACGATCCAAACCACCACTCCCGCAAAGGTGATGGTCATCACGCGCGCCATCAGCGCTGCGTCCGAGTCGAGCGGGTCGCGGGAGACCCCGAACAGCAGCTGCTCACCGGGGCGCCCAGGAACGGGAACCAGGACCGCCCGCACGTTGGTTTGCCCGATGCTGCGGTCGAACGGCAGCGAGCCGCGCACGTTCAACGTCTTGAGCTCCGGCGCGCGTGAGCCAACCAGCGCGGAGCGCGCCAGCACGTTGCCTCCGCCGTCGTAGAGCACGGCGTACTTGCGCAACGGACCGACGTTGATCGCTTTCAGATCGGGGTCTTCTGGCAGCTCACGTACGAGCTTGTTACGCGCTACCTCGTCGGCTTCTTCTCGGCTTTCGATCGCCAGCACGAGGTCGATCTCGTGCACGTGCGCCGCGTACACTCGTTGGTACACGAAGCTGAACCCCGCACCCAGACCAATCAAACTCGTGAGCGACGCGGCGAGCACGAGCCGCTCGCGAAATCTCACGGAGACTCGCTCCGCAATCGGTAGCCGACGCCGCGTACCGTCTCGACCATCCACGCGCGCGGACCGAGCTTCTCCCGCAGGCGACGCACCTGAACGTCTACGACGTTGGAGCCCGGATCGAAGGGCATCTGCCAGACGCGCGACAAAAGTTCGCCGCGCGTCACGACTTCATTCACTCGGTTCGCGAGGTGGAGCAAGACGTCGAGCTCACGCCCGGTGACGTACACGGGCACGCCCTCAATCACCACGCAGCGCTTCTCCAGGTCGATCTCCATGCCACCCAGATTGACCCGCCGGGCACCTTGGGTACGACGCAGCAAGGCATGAATGCGCGCGACCAACTCCTCGACTTCGAACGGCTTGACGAGGTAGTCGTCAGCGCCGGATTTCAGGCCGAGCACGCGTTCACGCAGCTCCCCCCGCGCGGTGAGCATCAACACGGGCACGTTCGAGCCGGTGCGGCGCAGCTCACGACACACCGCGAGGCCATCTTGGCCCGGCAGCATCCAGTCCAAGAGGACCAGATCGTAGACCCCGTTCTTGACCTGCCGAATGGCTTCATCACCATCGGCGCAGCAGTCGGCCACGAGGCCTTCGTCCGTCAACAAGCGACGGAGAAAACGCGCTACTTTGGGGTTGTCTTCGACGACCAGGATCTTCAGCGCCTTGGCGGGGGGGTCACTGGTGGCGAGCATCGAGATTATCCTACAGCAGCTTCGGGTTTCGGGCGGGTTACGGAGTTTAACAGCAGTCTCAACCGCGCGCTTCCTGCTTTATTCCAAGCGGACTTGGCGAAAAACCTCGGCCGCCCCAGGATCCGGCCATGGGCAACCGGGTCTTCGAGCAGTCGATTATCATTCGCGAAGGGCACCTCGATACGTTCGGGCACGTCAACAACGCGCGCTACCTGGAGATTTTCGAACAGGCTCGGTGGGACCTGATTACAGCCAATGGGTTTGGGCTCGACTACGTCAAGTCCTCCGGGACCGGCCCGGTAATTCTCGAGATCAACCTGCGCTTCTTGCGCGAGCTGAAGAATCGCCAACGCGTGCTGATCCGGAGCTTCCTCGACAGTTACGAGGGCAAGATTGGGCGCATGACTCAAGAGTTGATCGACGATTCCGGTCAGGTCTGCTGCGAGGGAAAGTTCGTGATTGCGCAGTGGGACACGGCGACGCGAAAAATCATTCTGCCTACGCCCGAGTGGCGGCGCGCCGTAGGGTTGGACTGAGGCGTGTCGCCTCGACCTACCGAGGATGCGACTCGCGCGCACGCCGCAGACGTGTCCCCGGTTTGCATAAGTAAGCAAAATTACAGGAGTGGTGTGCGGCGGGTCGAGGCGGAACAGTTGTTGCTCTTCGAACTGCCATGCCTACCTGGTTCCCCCACTTTGCCGACGAGATTGAACGAATCACCCCCGTCCCGGGGCTCCCACAGGAAGACGCGCCGGTACCGCACGAGCCCCAGCCGGTCGAACCGACCCCGGACTCACCGAACTTTCCTGGTGAACCGTCGGACCCGACTGCAATTGATTGAGCCCCTGCGCAAAAGCTAGAGCGCGCGCTCCAACTGCTGGCACACCGTTTCGAGGACTTTGATGCGCGCGTAGCGTTTGTCCTCCGCTTCGACCAGCGTGAAGGGCGCGTACTCGGTGCTATTCCGCGCGATCATCTCCGCCGCGGCGGCCTCGTATTGGTTGGTCTTTTGCCGATTGCGATAGTCTTCGGGGGTGATCTTGTGTTGCTTCCACGGCTCGCGCTCGCGCGATTGGAAACGCCGCAGCTGCTCTTCAGGGCTGATTTGTAGCCAAAACTTCACGAGCACGATGCCGTCGCGGGTGAGCTCTTGCTCGAAGTCGTTGATCTCTTTGTAGGCTCGGCGAAAGTTCTCTTCACTGGTGAAGCCCTCGACCCGTTCGACCAAGACTCTGCCGTACCAGCTCCGATCGTAAATAGTGATCCGACCGCGGCGCGGCAGGTGTCGGAAGAAACGCCAAAGGTAGTGGTGCGCGCGCTCTTCATCCGTTGGAGCGGCAATGGGGATGATGCGGTACTGCCGAGCATCGAGTGCCCAGACCAGACGCCGGATGGCGCCGCCCTTGCCCGCAGCGTCCGAGCCTTCGAACAAGAAGATCGCGCTGCGCTCTCGTTTCTTGAGTTTGCGCGCCAGCTCTCCGAGCGTTCCTTGCAACTCGGCCATGCGCTTTTCGTACGCGGGCTTGTCGAGCTTGAGCGTCAAATCCAGGCGATCCAGCACCGTGACGGGGTCGGCTATCTCGGGCTGGGGACCGGGCGCCTCGGACACGCGGCGCGTCGCCAAGCGCTGCTCGATTTGTTCCAACACGGTCAGACCGGCCGTGAGGTTTCGATAGCGGTCATCACCTGACTCGATCACCGTCCAGGGCGCGTGCCCCGTGCTCGTCTCGCGCAAGACTCTCTCTGTCACGGGGATGAAGTCGTCGTAGCGCTCGTGGTGCCGCCAATTGCTCTTCGATACGAGCAAGCGCGTGTTCGGCGCGCTCTCCTCGGCCTTCAGCCGCTTCTTCTGCTCCTTTTTGCTGACATGGAACCAGAGCTTGATGAATAGCGCGCCCCCATCTGCGAGGGTGCGCTCGAAGGCATTGATGCGCGCTAGGGCCTGCTCGAATACTCGCGGTTTACCGCCATGCATCACCCGTTCGATGATCGGGTCGGTGTACCATGAGCCCAAGAACAGGCCGACTTGGCCTGCACTGGGCAGCGTCATCCAATAGCGCCAAAACTCGGGCCGGGCGCGCTCGGCCTCGGTCGGTTTGCCGTAGGCTTCGGTGCGCAAGAAGCGCGCGTCGAACCACTCGCTCAGCATGTTGAGGGTCTCGCTCTTGCCGGCGCCATCAGCACCACTGAGCAACACGATGACCGGTAACTTGGCGTCCTCGAGTTCGGCCTGGACCTTGAGCAGTGATGTGCGCAAGTCACCGAGCGCCGCCTCGTACTCCTGCTTGCTGAGCGTGCGCCCCAGTTCGGCCGATTTCAACATCGGTACCATTGAGAGCAAGCCTGGGCGAGATACGCAAGGGGCAAGCACCAAACCTACGGCTGATTCGTTCAGCCGCGCAAACATGCCTCGTTTGCGCGCCCGCAGTGAACGCTGGAAGAAGTCAGTCTGGCAATTGGCCGACGTAGCGAGCCGCGGGGCGGATCAGTCGGCCAGTGCGCCGTTGCTCTTCGATGTGCGCGAGCCAGCCGGCGCAGCGCCCCACGGCGAACGTGGCTGTGAATAGCGCACGCGGAATACCGACCGCTTCCAACAGCAGCGCGGTGTAGAACTCGACATTGGCGCGCAGCGGCCGATCGGGGTGGCGCTCGCTCAACAGCGCCTCCGCGGCCTGCTCGACGCGCCGCGCGTGCGAGAGCCGCTGCGCGATCGTCGAACTTTCGCGGTCTTCTTTCTCCAATCGTGCGAGCGCACGTTCGAAGACGAAGGCGCGCGGGTCTCGCACGCGATAGATGCGATGCCCCATGCCCATGATGCGGCGGCCGGCGGAGAGTTCGCGCTCGAGCCACGCCCGCGCATCCACACTCGCAGCCGCAGTCGCGTCCAGCATGTCGAGCACGGGACCGGGCGCCCCCCCATGGAGCGGACCCTTGAGCGCGGAAAGACCCGCCAGGATGCACGGCGTCACGTCCGCCCCGGTGGAGGCCACCACGCGCGCCGCGAACGTCGAAGCATTCAAGCCGTGATCCGAAACCGTCACCAAGTAGGCGTCGAGGGCGCGGGCGCGCGCCGGATTTTCGGGCAGGCCGAGCATGACGCGCAAATCTCGCGCGGTCGAGAGGTGCAGCTCCGGCGCGATGGGCGCGAGCCCCGCGCGCAGCCGCGCGCTGGCCGCGACGTACACCGGTAGTGCCCCGAGCACGCTCAGCGCGTCAGCCCCCGCCGCGCCCTGGGCCGTGGCGGCGGTCAGCGCGTCCATTGCGTTGGGCAGAGTGAGAGCCTGGGTCAGCTCGGCTACGCTCGAGAACGCGCGCAGGCGGCACTCTGCCAAGCGCTGCCCCACGTTTGCCTGGGGCTCACCCGATCCCAACTCCAACAGACGCTCGACGACCGTTTCGAACTGCATCGATTCGGACAGCGCCAAGTCCTCGGCGCGCGACCCGACGATGATCAATTCGCCCCGTTCACCGTCGACATGGCTGAGGCGGGTGTCGGCAACCACCACCCCCTCCAAGCCGCTGGCTTTTGCCGGCGTACGGTCCACAACGGGTAAACCATCGACACTCATGACAAATCCTTTCAGCGCGAGTTTTCATGAACGCGCGTTCGTGAGTGGCAACGTGAGCCTCCGGCTGACTTTGATCAACGTTGATTCGACAATCAACGTGGGCCAGGCATGCTGCGCAGATGCCTGGTCGAGCGAACACTTGGCTGACCTCTCGACAAGCCAGCGCGCGACTCGGGATAAAGCTCGCGACGCTCTATGCCTATGCTAGCCGGGGCTTGATCACGAGCCTGCCCAGGGATGGTCAACAGGCCCGGTTGTACTCGAGCGATGACATCGAGCGGCTGCGCATCCGTCATGCCGCGCGCTCCGGTCACGGCCCAGTGGCGGCCGGTGCTCTCCGTTTCGGGGAGCCGGTGCTAGAAACCAGCATCTCCGACGTGGGCCGCGACGGCCCGCGCTATCGCGGGTTGCTCGCCACCGACCTGTGCCGCGCCGGAGTGAGCTTCGAGCGGGTCGCAGAGTTGCTCTGGACGAGCCAGCTGCCCGACGTGCCGGGCCCTGCGCTCGACTTGAAATATGACCGCGGGCCGCTTTGGTCGCTGCTTGCCGGCCGAGCCCCACTGCCCAAAATGTCGCTCATTTTGAGCGCACTGGCGCTCGCGGACGAAGATCGTCACGCGGCTAGCGACGCCGCGGAATTTGGCCGTGCCCGCGCACTGTTTCATTGCTTGGCCCAGGCGCCCGCGCGCCGACCACGGCGCTCGTCAGCGAACGCACGAGTTGCTGGTACGCTGCTCGCCGCGCTGCGCGTACCCCTCAATTCAGGCCTCCTCGACAACGTGGATCGCGCGCTCGTGTTGTGCGCGGAGCACGAGCTCAACGCTTCCACCTTCGCCGCGCGCGTGGCGGCGTCGGCAGGCGCCGACCTGTACGCTTGCCTGGGCGCCGCGGTGAATACCTTGAGCGGCAGCGCGCATGGCGGCATGTGCGATCGCGTCGAAGCGTTGATCGCGAGCATTGGCAACAAGGCGCGCGCCGCACGCACGGTGAACGAGTGGCTCGCGCGTGGCGAACAAGTGCCCGGCTTCGGACACCCGCTCTACGCCGAGGGCGACCCACGCGCGGCGCTATTGCTAGAACTTGCGGTCGCGCATGGCGCTGGCAGCGAGCCCGCCAAAACGGCTCTCGCCCTGCTCCTTGCGATGAAACGCGGCGGGCACCCGCCGCCCACGCTCGATGTGGCCCTGGTCACGCTCTGCCATTGCCTAGGACTGCCCGCGGGCAGCGCCTCCTGTATCTTCGCGGTCGGCCGCAGCGCAGGTTGGGTGGCCCATGCACTCGAGCAGCGCGCGAGCGGGTCTTTGTTGAGGCCGCGTGCACGCTATATCGGCGTCGCCGCCTCCGCTTTGGTGATGCCCGCGCGAAAGCCAGAGGAATGATGTTACCTTCGCCTGACCCATGACTGCCGGGCGCATCGGGGATCGCGAGCTGGGCCGTGAAGCCAGCAAGCCAGGCCGTGGACTCTCGCGAGTGGCGCGGCTCAGCGCAGCGATCGCGAGCCCGGTCGGCGTGCTCACGCTGCTACCGCTCCTCGTCGCTTCGATCGGACTCTTTTTGACCTTGGTCGGTCAGCGCTCGCTGCGCGACAGCAACTTGACCATGGCCCGCGATCGCATCGACGAAGAGACCACGTTGCTCGCGCGCAGCATTGGCAACGCCCTCGAGCAAGCCGACCCGGTGATGGACCGCCTGAGTTCGCTTGCGCGGGATCACGACTCCATCAAACCGTTCGATCGAGTGGCTCATTCCCTGCGTGATTTGATGCAGGGCCGCGCGGGCGTTTCGTACATCAGCATTAGCTTCCCCGACGGCACGTTCCAAGGCGCGTACCGCGACCGAGACGGTTCGATCCGCTTTCAAGACAGCCGATTCACGCCTGAGAGCACGTTCACCAAACGCTACACGTTGATCGGCCACGAGCGCATCGAACCCTACTTCGAAGAGCACACCAGCTACGACCCACGCCGGCGCGAGTTCTACAAGCTCGCGATCGAAAGCACGCAGCGCGTTTGGACCAAGCCGTACCCGTTCTACAAGACGCACTACACGGGCATCACACGCGCCGAAGCCGTGCGTGAACCGCGGACTTCGGCCGTGCACGCGGTGATCACCGTCGATTTCGACGTGACCGCGCTGTCCGCGGTTCTGAACCGAATCTCCATGGGTGGCGCGACCACCCTACTTTACGGCGAGGATGGCACCGTCCTCGCCTATCCGCGCGGGGAAGGGCGAATCAACAATCTCCCGCTGCGCCAAGACCGCGCGCTCCTGTACGGCGATCTCGACGACCCGCTGTTGAATGCATTCTTCCCGAAGTTCACGGCCCACGACCGAGCACCTGCGTCCGGCCTGGCCACGCTCCTCGTGAACGGCGAACAGCAGCTGGTCGCGACCAAGCCCATCGCCGCAACGCGCGACCTCCGTTGGTCGGTCGCGACCATCATGCCCGAAGCGGTCATCCTGAGCGCGCTGCACCTCCACCAGTACAACAGCAGCCTGGCCGCGGCCCTGGCCACGCTGCTCGCGAGCGGCCTAGCCTGGCTGTTCGCGCGCCACATCTTACGTTCTCGCCAAGAGGTGGCGTCCGCGCGCGCCGAAGCACGCGAAGCGGTTGCCCGCGCGCAAGAACTCGGCAGCTACCGCCTAGTAGAAATGCTGGGCAAGGGCGGGATGGGCGAGGTGTGGCGCGCCGAACATCGCCTGCTCGTACGCCAGGCCGCGGTCAAGTTGATCAGCATGGGCGCAGACACCGAGCTCGACGCCTCCGAGATGCAAGAGCGCTTCCGCCGCGAAGCACAAAGCCTTGCCACGTTGCGCTCGCGCAATACCATCGAGCTCTTCGACTACGGCGTCACCGCCGACGGCACCTGCTTCTACGTGATGGAACTGCTCGACGGCATGGACCTCGAAAGCTTGGTCCACAAGTTCGGCCCGCAACCAGCGGCCCGCGTGATCCACTTCCTGATCCAAGCCTGTAACTCGCTGGCCGAAGCCCACGACGCGGGCCTCGTGCACCGCGACATCAAACCCGCGAACCTCTACGTGTGCCGCGTGGCCGACGAAGTCGACGTGATCAAAGTCTTGGATTTCGGCCTAGTCCGCGCCGCGGTACACAAGACCAGCGAACGCCCACCTGCAAGCCTCAGTTCGCGGCGCTTGAGTCAAGAAGCGGAGAGCTCGGAGAGCGGCGTACACGAAGGCGCGCGCCGCCACGGTGTACGCGCTGAGGACGAGGCCAGAAACGCAGACGCAGCAGGAGAAGAAGACCGCATCACGCAAGTCGGACAGGCCATGGGCACGCCCGCATACATGGCGCCCGAGCAGGCCCTCGGCTACGAACTCGACGGTCGCGCCGATTTGTACGCGCTCGGTTGTATCGGCTTTTTCCTGCTCAGCGGTCACCTGCTCTTCGAGCGCAGCGGCTCCCTGCCGATGATGATGGCCCACATCACTGAACCGCTGCCCGAATTCAAGAACCGCATCGAAAGCTACCTGCCCGCCGAGCTCAGCGCGGTGCTCGCCCAGTGTTTGGCCAAGAAGCCCGCCGATCGCCCGAGCAACGCCCGCGCGCTGGCGGCCGCGCTCAAAGCGATCCGCATCCCGCCCGCCGAGCAGTGGTCCGAGGCGCAAGCCCAGGCTTGGTGGGCCCTTCGCCGCCCAAAGCCCGCCCCCATCCACACGCACCTGACCCCTGAACCCGCCCAACGCGGCGTGGCCTAACCCAGCAATTCCCCGCAAAACGCCCCGCTCGCGCGCCTCACGCGCAGGCTGCGCCGATCCCCGTCGTCTGTCGTTGACACTCCCCTCGCCGGCTGCCAGATTCCGCCCGCTTCGCGCCAAAACGCACCCCTGGAGAGGTGACCGAGTGGTCGAAGGTGCTTGACTGGAAATCAAGTGTACGGGCAACCGTACCGAGGGTTCGAATCCCTCCCTCTCCGCAACTGCCCCCTCGCTACACGACGTAGCGAGACGTTGGCACCCGTCGGTGCTCGCTCGCTCCGCTCGCTGCGCGCCGCCGACCTCCCCCAAATCCGTGCTCGCCCTTCGGGCTGCGCGCG
>Ga0247740_1000417_pt1 | contig 21085 bp, 25 predicted proteins | sample UWRJL148409B2_FD_180942 | JGI IMG/M metagenome (GOLD analysis project Ga0247740, IMG submission 180942) | Plant litter microbial communities from Arlington Agricultural Research Station in Wisconsin, United States - UWRJ-L148-409B-2 | ecosystem: Environmental > Terrestrial > Plant litter >...
CTCTTGCCGCCCGACTTCGCCACCAGGCGGATGTCACCGAGCACCGAGAGCGGGTCGACTGCCTTCGTCATGTCGTGCAGGGTGAGCCCCGCGATCGCGACGGCTGTGAGGGCCTCCATCTCGACGCCGGTCTTGCCGGTCGTCTTCGCGGTGGCGGTGATGGTGATCGAGTCGTCACCCAACTCGAAGTCGACGCTCACCGAGCTCAGCGCGAGCTGGTGGCACAGGGGGATCAGCTCGCTGGTGCGCTTGGCTCCCGCGATACCAGCGATGCGTGCCGTCGCTAGCACGTCGGCCTTGGGCAGGTCGTCCGCCCGGACGAGCGCGATGACCTCGCGCGTCGACGTGAACCGGCCGGTCGCCGTCGCGGACCGCTTCGTCACGGCTTTGTCACCGACATCGACCATGCGCGCGCGGCCGTCCGCGTCGAGGTGGGAGAGGTTGCTCACAGGTGCCACACTTCCACATCGTCGCCCTCGGCGAGCTCGGTGATGTCTTCGGGAACGACGACCAGGACCGTGGATGCCGCGAGCCCGGCTACGAGGTGCGAGCTGGGTCCGGCGACCAGGGAGACGTACCCCTCGTCGTCGGCGCGGCCTCGCAGGAACTGCCGCTTACCGGGAACGGATCTGGTCGCCGTGGTGATGGCCCGCGTCTCGCGCAGAGGGGCGGGGAGACCAGCCGCCTCCCGCAGCAGCGGCGCGACGAACACCTCGAACGAGAGCTGCGTGCTCACCGGGTTGCCCGGGAAGCAGATCACCGGAACCCCGTCGAACACCGCGGTGGCCTGCGGCCCGCCGGGTTGCATGGCGACGTGTCCGACGACGGCACCGAGGGGCTCCAGCGACTCACGGACCACCTCGTAGTCGCCCATGGAGATGCCGCCCGACGTGAGGATGACGTCGGCGTGAGCTGCGGCATCCGTGAGCGCAGCCAGCATCGCGGCGTTGTCGTCCCCGACGTGCACGCGGCTCGACACGACGGCCCCGGCGGCGCGGACTGCCGCCACGAGCGCCGTGCCGTTGGAGTCGAAGACCTGCCCGAGCGCGGGGGTCGCCCCCGGCTCGATGAGCTCGCTGCCGGTCGTGATCACCGCAACGCGGACCAGCGCACGGACCGAGACCCTGGTGAGTCCCGCGGCCGCGAGAACGGCTAGGTGCCGGGAGGCCAGGCGCAGCCCGGCGGGAAGCAGTTCGTCGCCCTGCTCGACGTCGCTGCCGCGGTTGCGCACGAACTCGCCGACGCTGCGCGTGCGCTCGATCGTCACCCGGTCGCCGTCGACCGAGGTGTCTTCGACCGGGACGACGGCGTCGGCGCCCTCCGGAACCACGGCCCCGGTCATGATTCGCACGGCCGTACCGGGCTCGAGGGGAGGCGGGTCGGACGGTCGGGCGGACACCTCGCCCGCGATCGTGAGGATGCCCGGCAGGTCGGCCGCGCGCACCGCGAAGCCGTCCATCTGCGAGTTGCGGAACAGCGGCAGGTCGACGGGGGAGTGCACGGCCTCCGCGGTGACCCGGCCCAGTGCGTCGTCGAGCAGCGCCCTCTCGACCGCCGGCACGAACCGGAGCATCGAACGGACGTGCGCCGCGTGCTCCTCGACACTCGTGGACATCAGTACCTCACCATCTCCGGGTCGTGCTCGCGGGCCCACGCGTCGATGCCGCCCTCGAGGTGGGTCGCCTGAATGCCGTGCGTCAGGAGGATGTCGCGACCCGCGGCCGAGCGGACGCCGTGGTGGCAGTACACGGTCACGGGGCCGGTCGGCAGCTCAGCCCAGCGCTGCTCGAGCTCGCCGAGCGGGATGTGCACCGCGCCCGGGAGGGACACCAGCTCGACCTCCCACGGCTCGCGCACGTCGAGCAGCGTGCCCTCGAGCCTTCTGACGCCTGTCAGCCCGCAGAACAGCTCGTAGTCGATCAATCCCGTGATGGGCTCGGCCGTCGGGTCCTTCCCGTAGGCGATGGTGCGGAAGTCACCGCTCAGCCCGTCGAACACCGTGACCCGGCCGATGAGCGGCTCGCCGATCCCGGTCAGGAGCTTGAGGGCCTCTGTCGCCATGAGCGACCCGATCACGCCGACCGTGGTCGGCAGCACCCCGCCCGCCTCGCACGTCAGCACCGACCCGGGCGGCGGCGGAGTCGGGAACAGGTCGCGGTAGGTCGTGCCCCACGAGACACCGACCTGGCCGCCGTACTGCGACACGGCGCCCCAGACGAGAGGGATGCCCGTGAGCACTGCCGCGTCGTTCGCGAGGTAGCGCGTGGGAAAGTTGTCGCTGCCGTCGAGCACGAGGTCGTAGCCCGCGAACAGCTCGAGCGCGTTGCCGCTCGTGAGGCGCGCCTGCACTGGGACGACCGCGACCGAGGGGTTGAGCTCGGCAGCACTGGCCGCTGCCGATGAGACCTTCGAACGACCCAGGTCGGACATGCCGTGGATGTGCTGGCGGTGCAGGTTGCTGAGCTCCACCCGGTCGTCGTCGATGACGCCCACGGTGCCGACGCCCGCCGCGACGAGGGAGGGGATCACTCCGCTGCCGAGGCCGCCGGCACCGATCACGAGGACGCGCGCGGCGGCGAGTCGCTCCTGTGCCGCGGGGCCGAAACCCGGGAGGGCGAGTTGGCGCGAGTAGCGGGCATCCATGTGTTGATTCTCTCAGGTGGGCGGGGTGGGCGGGGGTGGGCGCTGGGCTGGTCGATTGTTCCTCCGCACCGCATCCGGCGCCGGTCCTTCGGACGGCGCTGCCAGACCCAGCCAGCGGTGCGGAGGAACAATCGACCAGCCCAGCGCGGTTCTGGCTATGCGCTGGCGCACCGTACTCGCGGGCATAAAGTAGAGGGAGAATTGACGCGAATGCGGGATAATATGACTGCTTTTACCGTACGTGAGGCCGCAGCTCTGCTCGGTTTGAGCGACGACACGGTGCGACGATGGGCCGACGGCGGCCGGCTGACGCTGAGCGGGAGTCCCGCGCACATTGACGGGGTCGAGCTCGCGTCGCTCGCGCAAGAGCTCGCCGCGGAGTCGGACCTTGCGACCGCGTTCCCGACGTCGAAGGCGTCCGCGCGCAACCGGATCACCGGGATCGTGACCAAGGTCACCAAAGACACCGTCATGGCGCAGGTCGAGATGCAAGCGGGTCCGTTCCGCATCGTCTCGCTGATGAGCACGGAGGCCGCGAACGAACTCGGCCTCGAACCAGGGTCTCTCGCGGTCGCGAGCGTGAAAGCAACCAACGTCGTTGTGGAGCTGTCGTGAAGAAATCCGCCCTCATACTGGTCGCCGTGCTCGCCCTCGCCGGTTGCAGCACCCCCGTCCCGACTCCGACGCCGACCGAGACGGTCGCCGCCGACAGCCTGACGGGCACCATCAACGTCTTCGCGGCGGCTTCCCTGACCGGCTCGTTCCAGGAGATCGCCGACGCGTTCGCCGAGGAGGACCCCGATGTGGAGGTCGTCTTCAACTTCGGCGGCAGCTCTGGCCTCGCCACGCAGATCGTCGAAGCCGCCCCCGCCGACGTGTTCGCGGCCGCGAGCCCGGCCACCATGAAGACCGTCACGGATGCCGCACTCACCGACGGCGACCCGGTCGACTTCGCCAGCAACGTGCTGGAGATCGCTGTCGCGAAGGGCAACCCCGGCGGAATCGTCGGCCTCGACGACTTCGCGAACCCCGACAAAACGATCGCGCTGTGCGCCGTCGAGGTGCCCTGCGGCGCCGCCTCCGCGAAGCTCTTCGAGACGGCCGGGATCACTCCGTCCGTGGACACCTACGAGCAGGACGTCAAGGCCGTGCTCACCAAGGTCGAGTTCGGCGAGGTCGATGCCGGTCTCGTCTACGTGACCGACGTGCTCGACGCCGGAGACGCGATCGAGGGGATCGAGATCGACTCCGCGCCGGTGAAGTACCCGATCGCGACCCTCGCGGCCTCGACGAACAAGGAGGCTGCCGACGCGTTCGTCGCCTTCGTGCTCTCGGACAAGGGCCAGAGCATCCTCAAGGCTGCTGGGTTTGGCACGCCGTAGGTCGGCGCTGGCACCCGCGCTGTGGGTGCCAGCGGGGCTGGCCCTCGGGCTGCTCCTGCTGCCACTCGTAGCGCTGATCGTCCGGGCGCCCTGGGCCGCACTGCCGACGCTCCTCTCGGAGCCGACGGTCGCCCAGGCGCTCGCGCTCTCGCTCGGCACGGCGGCCATTGCGACGGCGGTCTGCCTCGTGCTGGGCATCCCGCTCGCCTTCGTGCTGGGCCAGTCGGCGCTGTGGCCCGCGGTGCCGCGGAGGCTCCTGCGGGCGCTGGTCACCGTGCCGCTCGTGCTGCCGCCGGTCGTCGGCGGCGTCGCGCTGCTGCTGCTGCTCGGGCGCCGCGGCCTCCTCGGGCAGTGGCTGCCGTTCACGATCCCCTTCACGCCGGCGGCCGTCGTGATCGCGCAGGTGTTCGTGTCGATGCCGTTCCTGGTGATCGCGGTCGAGGGTGCGCTGCGGGCATCCGACCGCCGGTTCGAGGTCGCGGCGGCGACGCTCGGGGCCTCCCGGTTCACGATCTTCCGGCGTATCACCCTGCCGCTCGTCGCTCCCGGTATCGCCTCCGGAGCGCTGCTCTGCTTCACCCGCTCCCTCGGCGAGTTCGGCGCGACGATCACCTTCGCGGGCAGCTTCCCGGGGACCACCCAGACCCTGCCGATCTCGACGTACCTGCTGCTGCAGACCGACCCGAACGCGGCGATCGCCCTGTCGCTCGTGCTCATGGTGGTCTCGGTCGTGGTGCTGCTGACGCTGCGTGACCGGTGGGTTCCGGGGGTGGCGTCGTGAGCCTCGCGGCCTCGATCTCGGTCCCCTCCCGGTCGGTCTCCGTCGACGTCGATGTGAGCCCGGGGCGCACCCTCGCGCTGCTGGGCCCGAACGGAGCCGGCAAGTCGACGGTGCTGCAGTCGCTCGCGGGGCTCGTCGACAACGACGGCCCCATCCGGCTGAACGAGAGGATGCTCGACGGCGTCGAACCGGAGCACCGCCGTGTCGGGTACGTGTTCCAGGACTACCTGCTGTTCCCGCACCTCACGGTGCTCGAGAACGTCGCATTCGGAGCGCGGGCTCAGGGTCGTGGGCGCGTCGCGGCCCGGGCCGCGGCCACCGAGTGGCTCGAGCGCCTCAGCATCGGCGAGCTCGCCTCGCGCCGACCGCCGCAGCTCTCCGGAGGGCAGCAGCAGCGCGTCGCTCTGGGTCGCGCGCTCGCTTCAGGTCCCGAGCTGCTGCTACTCGACGAACCGCTCGCGGCCCTCGACGTCGAGATCCGCGACGAGGTGCGGGAGGAGCTCGCGGCGCACATCGAGGATTGGGGCGGGCTCACGGTCGTCGTCACGCACAGCTTCGACGACGTGACAGCGCTGGCCGCCGACGTGATCGTGCTCGAGAAGGGCCGCGCGACCCAGCGCGGAACGGTGCGCGAGCTCATCGCGGACCCGGCAACGTCGTACGTGCGCCGCCTGGTCGCGAGTTGGAGCGAGGACTGAGCTCAGCGGGTGCTGTGCGGCCGCCCGATGTGCCCGACGAGCGCCGCCACGAGCGTGATCGCCGCGGCGGTGGCCATCCCGAGCCCGATGTGCACGTTCAGCAGGAGGGCGCCAACCCCGGCACCCGCTCCGATCAGCACGATCGCGAGCACGCGCCGCGGCCACGGGTGTCCCTTCGTCGCCCCGCCGAATACAGAGTCGAAGGCGAGCCCCACGATGGTCGATGTGACCACGACGGTCGTGACATCCTTCACGCCGATCTGGCGCGCGGCGCCCGCCTGCACGCCCATCGCCAGGCCGAGCGCACCGGTGACGGCGAGCTTGACCGGCTCGATCGGGTCCGAGAGCACGAGCATCGGCACCGCGGCGGCGAGTAGCACGACCCCGACGAGGGCGAACAGCACGGTCGTGCGCGACGTCCAGCCGGCGGCGGCCTTGCGCAGGGTTCGGCCGGAGACCGCGGCCCCCGCCATGAACAGCACGAGGGCGATGATCGGTCCCACGATCGGCAGCCCGTCCGCCCCGGTGAGCGCCATGCCGAGGATGACGACGTTGCCCGTCATGTTGCCTGTGAACACGCGGTCGAGCCCGAGGTAACCGACGGCATCGATGACACCGGTGGAGAACGTCAGCGCGAGCATGAGTGCCAGGTGGAGGCGGTCGGGGTTGCGGCGCAGACGGTCGATCACGGGGCTCCTGTAAAGTCTCGATAGGGTTTGACACATTATGGATGCCCTCCAGCCCGGCGCCGGACCGATCAGGTCGACCACCTACCTCCCGGCCGACCCCGCCGAGGTGCTGTGGGGGCGCCTCCCGTGCGAGACCGATGACCCGGTGCTGACGATCGACTCCGGCACGGACGTCACGATCGACACGATCAGCCACGAGGGGATCCTCGAGGACCAGGGCCGCGACCCGCGCGCGTTCTTCGGCGGCTACGGCGTCGACGTGCTCGACGACGCGGTCGCACTCGCCGCCTCCGACTACGACCGCGGTGACGGCGGCCCGCACGTCATCACCGGGCCGATCCACGTCTCGGGCGCTCGACCCGGCGACCTGCTGAGGATGACCGTGGTCGAGACCCTGCAGCGCGTGCCGTACGGCATCATCTCGAACCGGCACTCCCGCGGTGCCCTCCCGGACGAGTACCCCGCCTCAGGCCGGACCGTGAGCATCTTCGCGGCGTCCGATGGCGTCAACGGCACGATCCCGCGCGTCGCCGGCGGCCCGCACGCCGTGCACTTCCCGCTGCACCCGTTCCTCGGCACGATGGGTGTCGCTGTCCGCGGCTCCGTGCGCCCGCACTCGGTGCCGCCAGGACCGCACGGCGGCAACATCGACATCAACCTGCTGACCGTCGGCGCCTTCCTGTACTTGCCGGTGCAGGTCGAGGGCGCCCTCGCGTTCGTCGGCGACCCGCACTTCGCGCAGGGCGACGGCGAGGTCGCGCTCACCGCGATGGAGGCGTCGCTGCGGGCGACGATCCGGTTCGAGGTGGTGGCACACGAGGATGCCGTCCGCGAGTTCGGCGAACTGGTCGGACCTCTCGCCGAGACCAGCGAGTTCCTCGTCCCGACCGGTATGAACGAGGATCTCGACATCGCGGTACAAGACGCGGTGCGGGCCGCGATCGCGCTGCTAGGAGCCCGCTACGGAATGGATGCCGAGCACGCGTACGCCTACCTGAGCGCGGCCACCGACTTCAACATCTCCCAGGTCGTCGACCTCGTCAAGGGAGTGCACGCCCGCATCCGGAAGGCCGACTTTGAGTGAGCACCCGGGCCTGGAGTCCGCCTTCTGGGACTACGAGCGCGCACTCATGGCGAACGACCTCGAGTCGCTCGACGCACTCTTCGCCCCGGGGCCGGAGACTCTGCGCGGCGATGCTGCGGGCATCCTCATCGGTCACGACGCGATCAGCGCCTTCCGCCGAGGCCGCGGGGGAGCCCCGAAGCGCACGGTGCTGCACGTCGAATTCAGGCACATCACGGATGCCTCGGCCCTGGTCATCGCGATAACCGAGCCGATCACGGGCGGGCGCGGACAGCAGACGCAGTTGTGGGTGCTGGTGGACGGGCAGTGGCGCGTGTCGGCGGCCCACGTCTCCCTCCCGACCCCGGCCGTGAACGCCTCGGTCTGGCGTACCGTCGGCACCCCGCTCGTGCGCGGCGCGGCGTCGGGCCCGCTCGCGGGCGAGACCGTGGCCGTCAAGGACCTCTACGACGTCGAGGGCTTCCCGGTGGGAGCGGGAATCCCCGCGTACCTCGCTGCCGCCGCACCGGCCGACGGCACGTCACCCGCGGTCGCCGCGCTGATCGCGGCCGGCGCGGACATCACGGGTATCGCGCAGACCGACGAGTTCGCGTACAGCATCGCCGGGCGCAACCCGCACTACGGAACCCCGCCCAACCCGGCGGTGCTCGGGGGAGTGCCCGGTGGTTCGTCGAGCGGACCCGCATCCGCGGTCGCACTCGGGCAGGCGTCGATCGGCCTCGGCACCGACACGGCCGGGTCGATCCGGGTTCCGGCGTCGTACCAGGGGCTGTGGGGGCTGCGCACCACCCACGGCTCCGTGAGTGCCGAGCGCCTGCTCCCGCTCGCCCCGACCTTCGACTCCGTCGGGTGGCTGACCCGGTCCGGCGACACGATGCGCGCGGCCGCCGAGGCGACGCTCGACCCCGGAGCGCAGGTGCCGGTCAACCCGACCTACGTCGTCGCCCCGGCGCTGCTCGAGCACTGCGAGCCCGACGTGCGCGAGGCGTTCGAGGGGTTCGGCACCTTCGAGACCGTCGATTTGGGCGACATCGACGAGCTGTTCACGACGTTCCGCACGGTGCAGGCCGCGGAGGCATGGGCTACTCACGGTGCGTGGGTCGAGGCCCATCCCGGGGCTCTCGGGGACGATGTCGCCGCGCGTTTCGCTTTCGCCTCGACGATCACCTCCTTCGCCGAGGCAGCCGGACGGGTTGCGCTGACCGAGGCGCGCAACCGCATCAACGCCGTGGTGGGCGACCGGGTGCTGCTCCTGCCGTCGGCGTCATCAACGGCCCCGAGCGTCTTCGCGGACGCCGACCTCATCGAGCGCACCCGGCAGGGAACGCTGCGCCTCACCTGCGTCGCCGGGATCACGGGACGCCCAGCCCTCAGCGTCCCGCTACTCTCGGTGCCGCAGCCGGGCGCGCTGCTGCCGGCCCCTGTCGGCCTGTGCCTGGTCGGCCCGCGCCACAGCGAGCTCGCGCTCATCGATCTCGCGCTCGGGCTCACTTCCAGCTGATCCCGCCGAGTTCGCCGGAATCGACGGTGTTCGGGGCTCTCGACTATCGAATTCGGCAAACTCGATTACCGGCGGGTCAGTCCCGGGTGCCGTTGCGCATGGTCAGTCCGCCAGCCAGGATGCCCATCAGGCTGAAGAACCCCACGACCGCCCCGCCGAGCTCGTCCTCGTGCGCCACGGCGACAGCGCCGGCCACCGACCCGGCGGCCAGCGACACGACGAGTACGGCCAGTCCGATGATCGTCATCCTCGTCACGGGGTCAGTGTGTCACCGACCCTCCGGCACCGCTACGGGCATCCGGTGAACTCTTCCCGAAACACACGCGAATCACGCGAACCATACGATTGACCCATGTCGAGCCTGCCGATCAACCCCCCGCCGCGCCTGCTGATGGGCCCCGGCCCCATCAACGCCGATCCGCGCGTGCTTCGGGCGATGTCGGCGCAGCTGGTCGGCCAGTACGACCCCGCCATGACCGCCTACATGAACGAGACCATGGAGCTCTACCGCGGCGTGTTCAAGACCGCCAACGAGGCGACCCTGCTCATCGACGGCACCAGCCGCGCGGGAATCGAGGCCGCCTTCGTGAGTCTCATCGAGCCGGGCGACGTCGTGCTGGTGCCCGTGTTCGGCCGCTTCGGGCACCTGCTGCGGGAGATCGCCGAGCGCTGCCAGGCCGACGTCCGCGTGATCGAGCGCGAGTGGGGCACCGTTTTCACGCCCGCCGAGATCGAGGCCGCCCTCGAGGAGCACCGGCCGAAGCTGCTGGCCATCGTGCACGGAGACACCTCGACCACCCTCGCGCAGCCCCTCGACGAACTCGGCGCACTCTGCGAGAAGCACGGTGTGCTGTTCTACAGCGACACCACAGCCTCGCTCGGCGGCAACGCGTTCGAGACCGATGTGTGGGGCCTTGACGCGGTCACGGCAGGGTTGCAGAAGTGCCTCGGCGGGCCGTCCGGCAGCTCGCCCATCACCCTCTCGGCCCGTGCGGTCGAGGTCGTCAACTCCCGCAAGAGCGTCGAGGCGGGCATCCGTTCGGAGGGGGATGCCGTGAGCCAGACCCCGATCCGCAGCAACTACTTCGACCTCAGCCAGATCCTTGACTACTGGGGACCGAAGCGCCTCAACCACCACACCGAGGCGACGAGCATGCTCTACGCCGCCCGCGAGTGCGCTCGCCTGCTCGTCGACGAGGGCCTCGACAACGCCGTCGAACGGCACCGCGTCAACGGGGGCGCGATGGTCGCCGGGCTCACCGCGATGGGCCTGCAGCTGTTCGGCGACCAGAGCGTGCGCATGAACAACGTCGTCGGTGTCCACATCCCCGACGGCATCGACGGCGACGGCGCCCGCGCCACCATGCTCAACGACTTCGGCATCGAGATCGGTACCAGCTTCGGGCCCCTCGCCGGCAAGGTCTGGCGCATCGGCACCATGGGCTACAACGCCCGCAAGGATGCCGTACTCACCACCCTCGCGGTGCTCGAGCAGGTCCTCCGCCGCGGGGGCGTGACCGTCACCGCGGGCAGCGGAGTGGGCGCGGCCCTGGATGTGTACGGCTCATGACAGCCGAGGCCACCCTCATCCTCGATCGTTGCGACGAGCTCGCGACGATCTCGAGCGACCCCGAGCACCTCGTGCGAGTTCACCTCTCGCCCGAGCACAAGGCCGCGAACGCCCTCGTCGCCACCTGGATGAAGGAGGCGGGCCTGCGCACCTGGCAGGACGCCGCCGGCAACCAGTGCGGCCGCCTCGAGGGCAGTGAGCCCGGCCTGCCCGCCCTGCTGCTCGGCTCGCACCTCGACACGGTGCCCGACGCCGGCCGCTACGACGGGATGCTCGGGGTGCTGCTCGCTGTTGCGGTTGTCGCACGGCTCCCGAAGAACGAACTCCCGTTCGCCGTCGAGGTCGTCGCGTTCAGCGACGAGGAGGGCACCCGCTTCGGCACCGCCCTGCTCGGCAGCCGCGCGCTCGCCGGAACCTGGGACGACAGTTGGTGGAGCCTGCAGGACGAGGACGGCATCTCGCTGTTCGAGGCATTCCAGGACTTCGGCCTCGACCCCGCCCGGTTGCCCGGGGCGTTCCGTCGCCCGGAGGACCTGGTCGGCTACCTCGAGGCCCACATCGAGCAGGGTCCGTACATCGAGGACGCCGACCGCCGCCTCGCCGTGGTGACCTCCATCGCGGGAGCGCGCCGCTTCGAGCTGACCATGACGGGCAAGGCCGGCCACGCCGGCGGCACCCCGTACGACCGTCGCAAGGACGCGCTCGTCGGCGCGAGCGAGCTGGTCATCGAGATCGAGCGTCTCTCGAAGCAGCAGCACGTGATCGGCACCGTCGGCAAGCTCGAGGCCTTCCCGGGCGGGGTGAACGTGATCCCCGGCCGGGTCGATTTCAGCCTCGACCTCCGGGCCGAGTTCGACGACGACCGCGACGAGGCCCTGCGGCTCATCGACGACGCAGCCGACGAGATCGCCCGCCGCCGGGGACTGCACTTCCACAAGCACGAGATCTACCGCGCCGACGCGGTGGTGTGCGACTTGGACCTCCGCGCGGGCATCGAGGCGGGCATCCGTGCCACCGGCGACGACAGCCCGCTCGCGTTCTGGAGCCGCGCCGGCCACGACGGGATGGCGGTCGTCGCGGTCACGCCCATCGCGATGCTGTTCCTGCGGTGCAAGGGCGGCGTGAGCCACCACCCCGACGAGTCGGTCCGCGCGTCGGACGTCGCTGCCGCGCTCGACGCCTACGAGGCTGCGGTGCTGGCGCTAGCGTCCCGCTGATCCGGCGCGCAGCACCACATCGGCCGCGTCGCCGCTCGGATCGAGCGCTCGCAACTGCGTCCCGATCCGCTCGGCCCGCACTCGGTACGTCCCATCCGACAGCAGGTCGTCGACCGCATCGAGGAGGTGCCGCGGGCGGGCGTTGCGACTCAGGGTGAGCCCGGCTCCGTGCGAGGCGACGATGCGGGCAAGCTCCGGTTGGTCGAACAACGGATTCAGCGGCAGGACGAGCACGGGCAGTCCGTGCGCCAGTGCGAGCATGGTCGTCGAGTGCCCGCCGTGACCGACGACCAGGGATGCCCGGGGCATCAGTTCACGGTGCGGCACGTAGCGGTGCACCTCGGCATTCGGCGGCACGCGGAGCTCGGCGGGGTCCGCCGCCGGCCCGGTGGTGACGATCACCTGGACGGGTCGTTCGGCCAGGGCATCGACCAGCCGCTGCAGCACCTCGCGCTGACCCTGGATGTACGTGGTGCTGAGGCTCACGAGCACCACCGCGGGGCTGGTCGCAACCGATGCCGCAGCGACAGCCGGGATGACCGGGCCGACGTACACCGCGGAGGCGGGAGCGGCCGGGGCCCCGACGTCGAGTGCGCGAAGGGCTGTAACGATCTCCCCCTGGGCCGCCGCGTAGAGACGCCGCGGGTCGAGCCCGCGCAGACGCATGATGAGGGCCAGGGGTCCGCTCGTGAGCGTGCGCATCACCACGCCCCGCAGGCTGTGCACGAGAACGAGGTACGGCACTCCGGCGCGTTTCGCGGCATCGAGGGCACCGATGAGGAGGCCGTCGATCACGAGCCGGTCCGCGGGATCCTGCTGCAACGACTCCACCAGATCGACCCCGATCCCACGATCGGTGAACACGCCCGCGTACGCGAGCGGCGCGGACACGGATGACCGCTCGCTGAGGACCGACCACGGCCGTGCGTGCCGGTACGCCTCGAAGGGGAAACCCGCGCTCTCGATCGCGGATCGCTGACTCTCGTGCCCGAGGAACCGCGTAGACGTGCCGCGCTCGGCCAGCTCGCGGGCGATCGCGAGAGCGGGGGGAACGTTCCCGCCGCCGTCCCAGGTCACGAACAGCACACCGGCCATGCTCCGACTATCCCGCGCTCGAGCTCCATGCTCAAGGGGGTCATCGGTCCACGTCGGCCCCGTCCCAGAGGTCCGAGCACTCGATCTCGTCGACGCCGTGCTGCACGAGGTACGCCCGCGCCCCGCGATCCCCGCTGAGCGACGCGGCGAGCGGCCGCCAGTGCTCCTCCGCGATGTACACGGGATGCCCGGGCTCCGCCCCGTACGTCGCCTGCCGCAGGGGAGCTCCGGCAGCCAGCAGACGCTCCACCACGCCGACCGGCAGTCCCGGCAGGTCGACGAGCGTGACGAGGATCGCGTCACCGCCCGCTGCGGCGATCCCGGTCTTCAGCGACTCCGACATGCCGCGCTCCCACTCCGTCGCCACGACGGTGGTGACGTGCTCGAGCTCGGGCACCAGCGTCCGCGCGGCGAGGGCCTGCGCGCCGAGGACCACGATTACCCGAGCGCATCCCCCCTCGAGGAGGGTGGTGACCGCCGCCGCCACCCAGGGCGTGCCGTCGGGCATCCTTCGCAGCGCTTTCGGGCCGCCCGCGCGAGTGCCGGCGCCCGCCGCGAGCACGATGCCGGTCACGTCTGCCATTGTTATATCCAACATGATGGACGTGACCGACACCGCACTGCGCGACGGCCTCTACGCGAGCCTCGCCGTCAGGCGGTGGGTGGAGGACGTCGCCTCACGCGCTCCGTTCGAGTCGCTCGACCAGCTTCTGGCCGTGGCGGGCGCCGAGGCCTCGCCGCTTGCGCCCGACGAGGTGGACGAGGCGATCGCGCACCACCCGCGCATCGGCGAGAAGCCGGTCGGCGAGGGCACCTCGAGCGAGATGAGCCGCGCCGAGCAGGGCGCATCCATCGAGTTCGCGGACGAGATCGCCGCGGGCAACGCCGCCTACGAGCAGCGCTTCGGGCGCGTGTTCATCATCCGCGCGGCGGGGCGCTCGCGACGCGAGATCCTCGACGAACTGACCCGCAGAATCCAGCTCGACGACGCGATCGAAGTGCAGATCGTCGGCGAGCAGCTGCGCGACATCGCCCTGCTCCGCCTCGAGAAACTGTTCGGAGAACAATGAGCCACGTGACCACGCATGTTCTCGACACGGCCCTCGGGATGCCCGCGCCGGGCATCGCCGTCGCCCTCACCGGCCCCGGCGGAACGATGATCGGCGTCGGTGAGACCAACGCCGACGGTCGCATCGCCGACCTCGGCCCCGAGGTGCTGCCCGCCGGCGACTACCGCCTCGAGTTCCAGACCGGTCCGTACTTCGCCGCGTCGGGGCGCAAGACGTTCTTCCAGCGCGTGACGATCGACTTCATCCTCACCGACGTCGCCGCCCACTACCACGTGCCGCTGCTACTGAGCCCGTTCGCGTACTCGACGTATCGCGGGAGCTGAGCCCGAGCGAGCTGAGCTCGCTTCCGCGGTGTGCTACGGGTTGCTACGCTCGTGCTCATGACCACGATCGCCCATCGCGAGCTTCGCAACAACAGCAGCGACATCCTTCGGCGCGCCGAGGCGGGCGAGTCGTTCGAGATCACGAACCACGGCCACGTGGTCGCCATCCTCGGTCCGGTGGGAGCGGCATCTCGTCCCGTGAACAGTCGGAAACCTCGCGGTGGCCGCTTCTCCGAGCTCGAGCCCGTCGAGCTCGACCATCCCATTCAGGAGACCCTCGACTACCTGCGCGGTGACGTGTGATCCTCTACCTCGAGACGTCCGCTGCTGCGAAGCTCATCTCACGGGAGGCCGAGACGCAGGCGCTCCAGGAATTTCTCGACGACGAGGCTCATCATGTGCTCTCCTCGACCCTGCTGGAGACCGAGCTGCGTCGTGCCGCCTCGCGAGTGGGGATCGATCAGAGGCACGTGACAGACGTCCTTGCCCGGCTTGAGGTCATCGACCTGGATCGAGCCATGTACTCCCACGCCGGGCTGCTGCCCGGCGCGAACCTCAGAAGCTTGGATGCACTCCACATTGCGGCGGCGATGGCTGCCGGCGCCGACCTGATTGTCAGTTACGACTCGAGGCAGGTCCGCGCGGCCGCAGATGCCGGGATGAGCACGATAGCGCCGAGCTAGGCGCGGAAGTACACGACCACCAGGGCGAGGCACAGGATGTTCACGACCACAGTTGTCCAGAACAGGGCCATGAAGCCCGGTTTGCGGGTCTTGTGCCTCAGCGCCCGCTGCGCGATGAGCGCGCCGGGCCACCCGCCGACGAGGCCGAGTACCAACAACGTGCTCTCGCTCACGCGCCAGGACCCTGAAGCGGCCGCTCGTTTGTCCGATGAATACACCGCGGCGGTGATGAGGCTCGCGACGAGATAGACCGCGAGGAATCCCCACCGTGTCGCGAAACGGAAGGTCGCCACGGCGAGAGTAGCCGCGAACAGGACCATCGCGCTCACGGCGATCGCGGTGCCGCTGGGAGTACCTCGCCGCCGAGAGCGGGCGATCTCGACCGCACGAGGCCGTCCGTCCGGACCCGAGCTCTGCGCGTACGTGAGCACCTCTCCCACCGAGGGCCGGCCACCGCCCCGGGGAAAGCTGCTGATGTGCACGAATAGCGTGCCGCCACCGGTCCGGGGCTGGATGAACCCGAACCCGCGCAGGTCGTCCCACCTCACGAGGGTTCCTGTGGATCGTGAGGCCATCCGCCGATCGTAGTGGGGTGCGGGCCGGCCCGCGAGCGTGCACTCGGGTCAGGCGGCGCTAGTAGTCCGTGCGCTCCTCGTGGGCGAGCCACGCGTCGAACGGGTCGCTCGCGTTGGCGGGGCGCACGGCGTCGATCGAGACGTCCCATGTCGAGCGGTCCCGGGCGAAGAGCTCGTAGAACTCCCGGTCGTCGAACCCACCGCGGGCGGCGTCGTCCCGGTCGGCCGCGAAGACCACTCGGTCGACGCGCGCCCAGAGTGCGGCCGACAGGCAGAGCGGGCACGGCTCGCACGAGGTGTACAGGGTCGCGCCGGCGAGGGAGAAGTCGCCCACCGCCTGGCACGCCGCACGGATCGCGGTGACCTCGGCGTGCGCCGTGGGGTCGAGGGTGGCGGTGACGCGGTTCTGGCCCTCCGCGATGAGCTCGCCGTCACGCACGATGAGCGCGCCGAACGGGCCGCCGCCGTTAGCGACGTTCTCCACTGCGAGCTCGATGGTGCGCTGCAGCCACTCGGCGTCGGACGTCGTGATCCCGCTCATGCCAGACCTGCCGAGAAGCGCCATGCGTCGTTCGCGGGAGGCGCGTCGTCCCGGATCACCTGGGCCTCGATGAGCCCGTACGGCCGATCCGCCGCGATGAACACCTCTCCGGAGTTCGCCAGCCCGAACGGCGAGAGGTCCACGACGAAGTGGTGCTTGTTGGGCGCCGAGAGCCGCATCTCGACGATCTCCGGAAAAGCGTCGAGAACCGCGCGGCCCATGTGCCACAGGGTCTGCTGCAGGGCGAGCGACTGGAGAGTCGCGAACTCCTTGATCATGATCGCCTTGACCGCCGGATACACGGCGTTCCAGTCGGTGTCGGTAGTTCCGAACCGCCACTTGGCCACGAGCGACGTCGCCATCACCCGGTCGTGGGTGGGCTGCAGGGTCGTGTACTCGTCCTCGAGGAAGTCGGCGAACTCCGAGCCTGTCGACTTGAGGATCACGAGGTCCTTGAACCCGCCGATCACGTACTCGCCCGTTTCGTCGACCGTGATCGCGGCGGTGCGCGTCTCCGCGCCGGAGCGCGTCCAGGTGTGGTCGTGCTCGACCCCGTCGACGACGGCCCGAGTCCAGGCGAACTCCTCGATCTCGATGCGGGCGCCCTCGATCGGCTCGACATCCGCAACGAAGTGCCGCGCCAGCGCGAGCCCGTACGCCTCGATCGACTCGATACCGACCGACTTCGCGAACGCGAACGCCGTGTTCTTCTGCGTGTCCGTGGGCAGCACGTTGGTCTGGTCGCCGACCAGGTAGGCGGGCGCGAACGGCCCGCGCATGGCGGTCGTGACATTGAGGTCGGTGATCTCATGGCGGGCGGTGTCGCGCACGATGCGCACGACGCGGTTCTCCGCTTTGCCGTACTGGTTGTCGCCGAGGATGATTGCCATGCCCAGATTGTCGCAGGGCGGTGTTGCTGGCGTGTTTCTGAAAACGCTAGAGGTGGTCGTCCTCCGCGTCGGCGTGGGGGATGATCGGGATCGCGATCACCGGCGCTGCCGCGGCCACGACGAACGTCAACGGGTAGCCGATAAGGCCGATGAGCGCCCCGAACAGCGGTGCTGCGACCGTCGCCGTGATGAACTGCGCGGTGTTCTGCGTGCCGAGCGCGCGGCCGGCCCACGACGGTCCCGCCATCTCGGCGACCGAGGTGAAGGCGAGCCCGTTGTCGGCGACCGTCACCGAGGTGGCGATCACGAAGACGACCCCCGCGGCGGCGAAGTGCGTCGTGTCGACGGCGGCGAGCAGCAGCATCACGACCGCAGCCGACACCGCCACCCAGCGCAGCGGCCGTACGCGGCTACCGACGCGGTCGCTCAGCACTCCGACAGCGATGCGCCCGAGCGCCCCGATGAACTGCGAAACACCCACGAGGATGCCCGCGGCCAGAGGCTCCCACCCCAACTCCGATACGAGCCACACGAGCCCGAACGTGGCGAGCAGGAACTGCGGGAGCACGAGCAGCGCCGAGACCGCGTGGATCCTCCACAGGAACCCACTGGTTCGGTAGGGGTTGGCGGGAGCCGCGGCATCCGTGGTCTTGGCCGCTCGCGGTGGGTTGACGATCACCAGCGCGCACACGACCGCGAGCACCGCGGTGAAGACGAGGGGGACGAGCAGCGCGGCCCCGATGCCCGAGCTGGACGCCAGCGTCGGGATCGTGACGGCCGCCACCGTGACGCCGAGCGGCTGCGACATCTGACGGATGCCCATCGCGAGCCCACGCCGGTGCTTCGGGAACCAGCCGACGACGACGCGACCGCTCGCCGCGTTCGTGCTCGCCGCGGCCATGCCTCCGAGCAGGAAGAAGATCCCGAGCCAGACGTATCCCGTCGAGAAGACGGTCGCGAGGGCGGCGACCGCGGTGAGGGCGAGGCCGCCTGCGATCACCCAGCGCTCGCCGATGCGGTCGGCGAGGGCGCCCCAGGCGATGAGGGTGAGCACCAGGCCGAACGTTGGCGCGGCCGCGAGCACCCCGGCCTCGGCGAGGGAGATGCCCCGTTCCAGGTGCAGCAGCGGGATGAGGAACGCGGGGGCCGAGACGAACACCGTTCCGGCGACCTGGGCGAGCACGCCGACCGCGAGCATCGCCCACGCGCGCGGGGGAGTGCGCTCGAGAGTGACCGTGGTCATCGGGACAGCAACGCGCCGTGACCCGGCGCGTCGCCGCGAAGCCACGCGCGCCGCACGACGCCCTTCAGCTCGCGCCCGTCGTACGCGCTCACCGGGTTCTTGTGCAGCAGGGCATCCTTGTCGACGACGAAGGTGGCGTCGGGCGCGAACACGACGAGGTCGGCGTCGGCGCCCACGGCGATGCGGCCCTTGGCAGTCAGCCCGACGAGGTCGGCGGGGCCGCGCGACATCCACCCCAGAACCGCGGTCAGCGGGATGCCCCTGCTCGAGGCCTCCGTCCAGACCGCGGCCAGCCCGAGCTGGAGTCCGGCGATGCCGCCCCACGCCAGCTGGAAGTCGCCCTCGCCCTTGGTCTTGAGCTCGACGGTCGCAGGGGAGTGGTCGGTCACCACGATGTCGATGTCGCCGTCGAGCAGCGCCTGCCAGAGGGCATCCCTGTTGGCGTCGTCGCGGATCGGCGGGCAGCACTTGAACTGGGTGGCACCGTCGGGGATCTGCTCCTCGGCGATGGTGAGGTAGTGCGGGCAGGTCTCCACGGTGATCGGGAGGCCCTCGGCGCGGGCGGCCCTGAGTGCGGGAAGCGCGGCAGCGCTGGACAGGTGCAGGATGTGGGCGCGCGCACCGGTGCGTCGGACTCCCGCGATGACTCGCTCGATGGCGGTGGTCTCGGCCTCGTCCGGCCGGGACTCGACGAAGCGGTGGTAGTCGGTTCCGCCGTCGTTCTCGTGCGCCTCGAGCACGCCAGGATCCTCGGCGTGCACGATCAGCAGGCTACCGAGCGTGGCGATCTCGTCGAGCGCGCGCTCGAGTTGCACGGCATCCAAGTGACCGAACTCCTCGACCCCGGACGGCGCGAGGAAGGCCTTGAACCCGAAGACGCCTGCATCGTGCAGAGGCCTCAGCGCGCCGAGGTTCTCGGGCACCGCCCCGCCCCAGAAGCCGGTGTCGACCTTCACCGTGGCGACTGCCTTCTTCGCGTCGAAGGCCTCGACCGTCGTCGTAGCGGGAATGCTGTTGAGCGGCATGTCGATCATCGTCGTGACCCCACCGGCAGCGGCCGCGGCGGAGGCGGACGCGAAGCCCTCCCACTCGGTGCGGCCGGGCTCGTTGACGTGCACGTGGGTGTCGACGACGCCGGGGATGAGTACCTCGTCGTCAGCGATGGTGACGACCTCGACGCCCTCGAGCGGGCCGGGCTCGATGGCGACGATGCGGCCATCGCGCACGCCGATCTCGGCGGAGCGGAACTCGCCGTCCACGAGCACGGATGCCGCGCGTACCACCAGGTCGAATCTCTCGCTCACCACACCCATTATCCCGGCGGGGCGCGCCCTCGTGCGTCGCGCGGGCGGGTAGCGGCGGATGCTGCGCGCGTAACGCGCCCGCAATGCGCCGCTCGTACGATGAGGCATGACCACCGTGCTCCTCGATTCGCCGACAACCGGGTGCCCGAAGCACATGGAGTACGGCCCGTGCGGCGGCGTGGAATTCGATGGCAGCTGCGAGGTCGCGCCGCACCCGTGCGTGTTCCTCGAGCTTCCGACGGTGCGGTGGCACGGGATCGCCTCGACGGCGGCTCCCGGGCGGTCCGATCCGGTGCCGGCGGCACCCGAGTCCGCAGGGGCCGTCACGATGCGGGCGCTCATGGCGATCCGGCCGGTAGTGGTCGCTGATTTTCCTGCGCGGGCCCTCGATGCTGGCTCGATCGCGGAGTGCTCGGGCATCCTTGCCGGGGCTGTCGACGCGGTGCTCGCCGGCGATGCGGGAAGCGCTCGGGTGCAGTTCCCGCCCGCGTACCGGGCGTCGCTGATTCGAGCGGCAGGGCTGCAGGTGTGGACCGGGTTCAACTGCCGCGACCGCAACCGGGTCGCGATGGAGGGCGAGCTCGCCGCCCTCGCGCACGTCGGCGTCGCCGGAGTGCACTGCGTCACCGGGGATCACACCAACACCGGACAACGGCCCGACGCGACGCCCGTCTTCGACCTGGACTCGACGGAGGCCGCGTCGCTCGCGCGTGCATCGGGGCACCTCGTGAGTGTCGCCGAGGCGCCGGCCACTCCTCCCGTCGACCGTCGGCCCGACCGACTGCTGGAGAAATTCCGCGCGGGGGCGGAGGTGTGCTTCGTGAACCACGCCGGAGGGGCCGCTCCGGTCGCCTCGTTCGTCGCCCGCGCCCAGGATCTCGGCGCCGCGATGGCATTCATCCCGTGCATCCCCATCGTGGTCGACCGGGAGAGCGCCGAGCTGCTGCGCACCTTCACGACCCTCGTGCTGCCCGAGGGCTACCTCGAGCGCATCCTCGCCGCGCGCGACCCGTTCACCGAGGGGATCGAGGCGGCGGTGGAGCTGAGCCGCGAGATGCTCGCGATCGACGGGGTCAGCGGAGTGAACCTCTCGGGCGGCGCCGGGCCCGGTCGCGAGGCCTGGTTCGCCGAGGCGCTGGCGCGGATCTCGCATAGTGTGCTCGCATGAAGGCCAGCGACTGGGACAGGCGGTACGAGACCGCGGGCGTGTGGTCGCGCGAGCCGAACGCCTGGGTGGCGGAGACGCTCGAGCACCTCGACCCCGGCACGGCCGTCGACCTCGCGGCGGGGGAGGGTCGCAACGCGCTCTGGCTCGCGAGTCTCGGTTGGGAAGTGACCGCGGTCGACTTCGCGGCGGTCGGGCCGTCGACGGGTCGCGAGCGGGCGGCCGAGATCGGCGTCGACATCGAGTGGGTGGTCGCGGATGCCACAGCCTGGGTCTCCCCGACGCTCGTCGATCTCGTGGTGATCGCCTACCTGCAACTGCCGGTTGACGATCTCTCCCGGGCGATCGGCAACGCGGCGGGCTACCTGGCTCCGGGTGGGACTCTCGCGCTCATCAACCACGACCGCGCCAACACCGTGGGCGGCCCGCAGGACCCCGCCGTGCTGACCACCGTCGAGGAGCTCAGGGCCGCGGCATCCCTGCTCGACATCGTTCGTTGCGAGCAGGTGGAGCGGATCACCCCGAACGGCATCGCGCTCGACGTGGTGCTGGTGGCGCGCGCCGACTAAACCGCGGCACGTTCCGACGCGGCCCTGCGGGTGACGTGCCGCGTCGTGAGCAGCAGGATGCC
>Ga0247740_1000418_pt1 | contig 21051 bp, 19 predicted proteins | sample UWRJL148409B2_FD_180942 | JGI IMG/M metagenome (GOLD analysis project Ga0247740, IMG submission 180942) | Plant litter microbial communities from Arlington Agricultural Research Station in Wisconsin, United States - UWRJ-L148-409B-2 | ecosystem: Environmental > Terrestrial > Plant litter >...
ACCTCACCGGCACGGCACTTGCGAATGCGCGTGTCGACGTTGCCGCGCAGCACCGAGAACTGCAAATCCGGACGCAGCGCGCTGAGCTGAATGCGCCGGCGCAAGGAAGAAGTACCGATCGTCGCGCCCTGGGGCAGCTCGTCGAACGTCGCACCCGAACGGGTCACGATCACGTCGCGCGGATCGACGCGCTCGGGGAAGCACTCGACGGAGAGCGAGGGCGCGAGTTCCGGCGGCACGTCTTTGGACGAGTGCACGGCGAAGTCGGCGCGGCCGTCGAGCAACGCTTCTTCTATCTCTTTGATGAACAGACCCTTGCCACCGATCTCACTCAGCGGGCGGTCTTGAATGCGGTCGCCCGTGGTCACCACCTGCAGTTCTTCGAACGTGAACTCGGGGTGCAGCTTCTGCAGCTCGGCAACCAATGCGCGACATTGAGCGAGCGCGAGCGCGCTCTTGCGAGTGGCGTAGGTGAAATGCGTGCGGGCCATGGTTGGTGCCGAGCGAGCCTCAGGCGTACTCGAAGCTGTGCCCGTTCGCGGCAATCGTCACGCGATTCGTGTCCGAGCCGGAATTTGCCTCGATTCTTCCGACGATCTTGGCAAGGACCCCGTAGCGCGCAGCCGCTTCGATCACGCGCGCCGCCGCTTGTGGGCGGACATAAAGCTCCAAGCGGTGTCCCATATTGAACACCTGATACATCTGCTTGGCCTCGATGCCCGAGTCCTGAATCGTCTGAAACAGTGGGGGCGTGGGGAACAGCGCGTCTTTCACGTAGTGCAAGCCGCGCCCGAAGCCGCGGCACTTGGTCTGCCCGCCACCGCTGCAATGCAAAATGCCCATCACCTGGGAGGCGATGTCCGAGCCCAAGATGGCACGCACGATCGGCAAGTAAGTGCGCGTGGGTGAAAGCAGACCCCAAGCGACGTCGTGCGCGCTGCCCGGCAACGCATCTTTCAGCTGGAAGCGCCCGCCGTACACTTTGTCGACGGGAATGGTTTCCGAATAACTTTCGGGAAAGCGCTCCGCATATGAGTGAGCGAGCAACGCGTGGCGCGCCAAAGTCAGCCCATTGGAACCGATGCCCGAGTTCTCTTTGGTCTCGTAGCTGGCCTTGCCGGTAGACGAGAGCGCGACGATCACGTCGCCCGGGGCGACGCGCGAAAAGTCTCCCACCGCGGCTCGCGGAACCCGCGCAAAGACCGTCGAATCGGCGATCACGGTGCGCACCAGATCCCCGACGTCCGCCGTTTCGCCGCCGGTCAGCGTGATCTCGATGCCGTGCTCGCGCAGCATGGCCGCGCACGACTCGTAGCCGTCGATCAAAGCGGAGATTACGTCGCCCTTCACGCGGTGTGCGTTGCGACCAATCGTGTTACTGACCAGGAACCCGCTGGTCGCGCCGACACAGAGCAGGTCGTCCGTATTCATCACCAGCGAGTCTTGCGCGATGCCGCCGAACGCGCTCGCATCGCCCGTCTCCGCGTACAGCAGGTAAGCGACGGATGACTTGGTGCCCGCGCCGTCCGCGTGCATCACCCCGACCATTTGCGGATCTCCCGCTGGATCGGGGATCACTTTGCAGAACGCGCCAGGAACCTCGCCTGCCGAATGCTTGGCGATGGCGCGGTGCACGTCTTCCTTCGTGGGAGACACGCCGCGGTCGAGGTATTCGTTGCTCATGGGATCATCCGAAGGCTGACCCCACCTAGATCGAGTGCCTGGCTCCGGCAAGGCGAGTTTCTGGATGGGGCCAAATCTCAGGGCGGAGTGCGGCTCGAAAGCGCGAGGTGCCTGGCCTATGGCGTAGGCTGCAGCGCTTCCGCAACCGCGGCCGCAGCGCTCCCCGTGACTTGGGTCAGAAACTCGTAGTCTAAAGTGGCTGGCCCGTCGTTACCGCCCAGACAGTGGTAGTTCGGGTTGCGGAGTTCGGCCGTGTCGGTGAGCAGCAAGCCAGGGTAGTCGGCGAACCAGAATGCCGCGTGATCGGAGCGAAATAAGTCGGGCACGAATGCCGCTTGCAAGGCGGACACCTCGAGACCGATCCACGGCAGACCCAGCGCGCTCGCGAACGAAGTGATGCGCTCAGCCGTCCCGCGCGCGCTCGGATTGGCGACCAGCGCGATGAAATTGCCGCGGTAGCCACGCTGGGCGAGCAGCGCGGCCTGTTCTGGCAGCAGCGTTTCGAAACCAACCGGCACCCGCTGCGAATGCTCCGCCGTGCGAGAAAATCCGATCGAGTCGAAGGCGATAGCGGCGACGATCGGATCGCCTTCTGCGCGGCTACGCTTGGCGTAGGCCAGAGAGCCTTTGAGGCCGCGTTCTTCTTCGTCCCAAAAAGCGACGACCAAGGAGCGAACGCTTGCACCAGACGATACCACGCGCGCGAGCTCGAGGGCCGCGGCCAGCCCAGAGGCATTGTCGTCCGCACCCGCGCAACGCTCGATGTGGTCGTAGTGCGCGGACACGATCACTCGCTCGCGACTTTGACCGCGCAGCGTACCGATCACATTTACTCCGGTGCCATACGCATGACGCTCGATCTCGAAGCCGAGCTCGACCAGGCGTTGCTGCAGCAGAGCCTGTACCTGCTTCCACCCCGGGCTGCCCGGCGCTCTCGCCCGCGCCAGCCTTTTCACGTCCCGTTCGATGCGGGCGCGCTCCACCGAGCGGCCGAGGGCGAGCAGCGCGGGCGAAATACGCTCCGCAGGCGGTGCGGCGACGGAAGCCGCGGGGGCCGAGGATACGGCAAGAGACGGCTGCGCGACTTGCGCCGACCTGTGCGGAGCCTCGGGGCGGTGCGAGCAAGCCGTCAGCAGCGAGAAGCAAGCTAGCGTCGCGCGCATCGACCAGTGTGTATCGCGCACGCGCGGGTGCCAGTGGGGCGAACCTGCGTGCTGGGAAAGTGGACTGTTCGTCGTCAACGGGGCACGGTCGAAGCCGCGCTGCCCACCACTTCGGCGATCGACGCGAACTTCGACGCTGCCAAGAGCCGCGCCAAACCGCGTTGCAACGACCAGACCACGAGCGGCCCGCCATACACGAACCCGGTGTAGATCTGCACCAGCGAGGCACCCGCGGCGAGCCGCGCCCAGACGTCTTCTGCGGTCTCGATGCCGCCCACCGAGATCAGGGTCAGGCGCTTACCGATGCGACCGTGGAGGCGCTCGAGAACCTCCAGCGAACGCGTTTTCAGGATCGCGCCGGAGAGGCCGCCCGCGCCGCAAGCGGCGACGCTCTCGGCCGAGCTCGTTAGGCCAGCGCGCGAGATGGTGGTGTTGGTGGCGATGATACCGTCGAGCTCGAGCTCCAGCGCCAGATCGGCGATCGCGTCGATGTCCGCATCATTCAGATCGGGAGCTATTTTCACGAGCAGCGGCCGGCGCGGTGAAATCGTGGCGAGCTCGGCTTTGACCGAGGCGAGCAGGGGGCGAAGCAATTCGACCGTCTGCAAATTGCGCAAGCCCGGCGTGTTGGGCGAGCTCACGTTGACGACCAAATAGTCGGCGAGCGGACCGAGCAGGCGCGTACTTTCGACGTAGTCGCTCGCGGCGTGCTCTTCGGTGACGACCTTGGTCTTACCGATGTTCACTCCGACCGGGACACTGCGCGGGCTGGTCAAGTGCGTGGCGACCGTGCGTGCGCCCAGGTTGTTGAAACCCATGCGGTTGATCAGCGCGCGATCGGCGGGCAGGCGAAACAGCCGCGGCTTGGGGTTGCCCGGCTGAGCAAGACCGGTGACCGTGCCCACCTCGACGAAGCCGAAGCCGAGCGCCGCGAGCGCCTCGTAAGCCGTCGCGTTCTTGTCGAAGCCCGCCGCCAAGCCGATGGGATGCGCGAAATGCAGGCCCAGCGCGTCGACCGCGAGCTTCGGATCTCGAGAGCGCAGCACGCGCCGCGCAATGCCGCCGAAGAGCAGCATGAACCAGCGCAAACCAGCGAGCGCCACGTGGTGCACCCACTCGGTCGGTAGAAAGCGGAGAACGCCCAGGAAAAAAAGTCGGTACACGGTCAGCTACGGGAAGCCACGACGCGGGCTTTGGGCGCGAGTGAAAGACCAGAATCATCGGCATCGCCGTCGGCGTCAGGCAGCGCGTTTTCGGTCACGCTGACGGCTTCGGCCTCGGCATCGAAGGCAAACAGCTCGCCGATGGCGGCGCTCAGCTGCTCCAAAGACAAACTGTCCGAGGCGCGCTCGAGAGCGGCCTGACGCAAGCGAATGGTCGGTTGGTGGAGCAAGCGATTGACGGCAGATTCGACCATCTTGGAAAGTGCGGCTCGGTCTTCCGAGGGCAAGTGTTTGAGTCTTCCGCGCAGGCTTCGTGAGAGCTCTTCTTCGAGAGAGGAGGTCAGACGCGTACGCAGCTGGACGATGGTGGGTGTGGCTTGCTCGGCGTCGGCCCAGCGGTCGTAGCCCTCCGCCTCGCGACCGACGATCGCTTCGGCAGACGCCGCTTCCCGGGTGCGGGTCGACAGCGTGTCAGACACGACCTTGGATAGATCGTCGATGTTGTACAGGAACTCGCCGTCGAGCGTTTCGATGCGCGGGTCGACGTCACGCGGCACGGCCAAGTCGATGAAGAATTGGTTTTTGCCTCGGCGCGCTTTGCGCGCGGTGTTCACCATGTCGTACTCGACGACGTAGTGCGGCGCGCTGGTGCTGGTCACGACCACGTCGGCTTCGACCAAGCTTTGTTGCAGCGCGGTCCACGGGCGGGCGCTGCCGCCCACGGCGTTGGCCAGGTCCTCCGCGCGGGAAAGCGTGCGGCCGACGACGACTACCGATGCGCCGCCGGCTTTGAGCAGCCGCGCAACGGCCTCCGCCATTTCGCCCGAGCCCACCAAAAGCGCGGTGTGACCCGACAAATCCCCGAAAATGTCGCGCGTGAGGTCGACGGCGACGCTCGGCACCGACACTTGCCCGCTGCCGATCGCCGTTTCCGTGCGCACGCGCTTGGCGGCGCGGATCGCCCGCGGCAGGGTGCGGTGCAGCACGGAGCCGACCGTGCCCGCCTTGCGCGCGACCTCGTATGCTTCCTTCACTTGGCCCAGGATTTGGGGTTCTCCCAGGACCATCGAATCGAGCGAAGCGGCGACGCGAAACAGATGCCTGACCGCGGTGCCGCCAACATGAGCGTACAGGTGTGAAGCAATGCCCGGCGAGTGCACGTCGAGCGCTTCCAAGCACGCTTTGGCGACTTGTCCGAGATCGGAATCGAACCCCGAGCGGCCCGCAGCGACGAGCTCGACACGATTGCAGGTGGAGACGAGCAGGGCTTCCCCCACCTCGGGCCGTTGCACGAGCGCTCGCAAAAAGTCCGGCAACCCTGCCGAGTCCAGCACCAACTTTTCACGCACCGCGATCGGCGCCGTGCGGTGCGACAAGCCGACGACGACAATCATCAAGTCGCTCCGGCGTTGGCGCGCACGACGTACAACAGCAGGACCAGCAACATGCACAAAACACCGACTATCGTTCCATATGCGGCCTTTCGCCCGCGAAAGCCGGCGGTTTTGCGCAGCACGAGCACGGTGGCGAGCAACACCCAGGTCGCATAACCGAGCAGAGAGCGCAGGGCTTCGGCTCCGCCGGGGTTGACCAGCTGATGGCTGAACACGGCACCCGTCACCACCCCGAAGGTGAGCAGAGGAAAGCCCGCGAGCAACAGGCGATGCGTCGTGGTGTCGAGCGCGTCGAGCGGTGGCAAGCGCGAGCCCATGGCCGCGACGCGTTTTTTGGTGCGCAAGCGGCGCTCTTGCAACAGATAAACGGAGCCCGCTGCGCCGGCGATCAGGAACAGACCGATGCCCAGCACGTTGGCGGCGATGTGAAACATGAGCAGCGTGCGCGAGACGCCCACCGAAGCCTCACCCCCTTGCCCCACGAACTGCGCTCCCACCAAAAACGTGAGCGCGATCGGCGCGATGAACGCCCCGAGCGCCGACAAACGCAGGCGCGCGCGCAGCGCGAGGTACGCGCCCACGGCAATCAACGCGGAGAAGCTGAGCGCGAAATGCAGCGAATCGATCGGACACACGTGCGAGAGCAAACTCGCGGTCACGACGTGTATCGCGTGCAGGGCGCCACCGAGCGCGAGCAAGCGCGGCGCCCACTGCGCGCGCGGCGCGGCGCCGTCTTTCCGCGCCAGCTCCAGGAAAAACAGCGTGGCGGCCACCGAATAAGCGATGACGCCGAAGTAGAATGCGATCGTGGCGATGTCGACCATGGCGCTCGTTTTACAGGTTGCGCACCAAGAAGGACGCCAGCAACTCTTCGTCACTGCCGACGGGAGCCGAGGCGCGAGCCGCCGGCGCCCCCGACTGCTCGGCTCGGTGCTCGGCAAACGTACCGATGGGCGACCCGAGCCACCCGGGCACGATTTCGTAAGCGTTTTCCGCGATCACCATCGACTCACCCAGCATGGAGGCACCGAGCTCACTCAAGAAGCCGACCGTCTTCACCTTGCCCATCACTTCATGCGGGTCAGGCAGACCGCTGACCTCGGCCAGGACGCGTGCGGCTTCGACCAAGCGAAAGCGCCGCTGCTCGGTCTTGATGGTGAGCAAGCCTTGGCTGAGCTCGACTTCACCGTTGCCGAGCCAGCGGTCGAGCGCTTCTTGCGGAAAGAAGACGCGGTTCTTACTCATTCAGGGCGGGAGAGCTTACTCCCCCGGGCGCGAAACGGCCAGGTCGCCCGCAATTACTTCGCGCTTGGACTCGGTCACCAGCGCGATCGAGCTGTATTTCTCGGTCCGTAGCACGCGCAGCTCGGCGATCGTATCTTCCGGGAATTTGCTCTCGTCACCGTGCATGGGCGTGTCCTCCGAGCCGGCATCCTCCGGGGAATTGATCAGCATTCGGCGACGGGTCATCTTGGAGGCCGTCGTCAGGCTGGCGCGCCAGCTATCCCCTTTGCGCAAGACGAACAAGCGGCTGCCCTGGAGCAGGCCATCTTCGCTGCCCTTGTCTAGAAACGCGATCTGGTCCCGCGCGATGTACACGCTCGGGTAGATGCTGGTCAGGACCCGCGCGTGCACCTTCGCGCTCGTCTTCAGTGGTGGCACTACGTCGAAGCGCCGACCCACGGGACCGACCATCGCACCGCGCTCGACGACATCGACCGATTCGGTGAGCATGGCGCGCGCCATGCGTGTATCCGGGTTGAAGTCGATGATCTTGACCGTACCGCGGATAGCCACGATTTCGCCGGGGGGCTTACGCGCTCCTTTGACTTGCTGCGGCTGGCGCACGGAGGTGAACACGGTCAGCTCTTGGCCTCTGCTCACCGTTACGCCGGGGCGCAGGGTCAAGACCACGTGGTTGCCCTCCGCGAGCATCATTTGTTCTTCGTCGGACCCGACCAGTTCACCCCAGACGTCACGCTTCGGGTCGCCGATGTAGCCTTGGTCGCGCAGGAAGACCGTGTCCTTGGCGACGTGCTTCTGACGATTGGAGATCAAGCCGCTGCCGGAGCCAATCGTGGTGATTTGGCGAGGATTCAAGGACAGCATTTGCTGGCCACCGCCGGTTGCGCTGGTCAGCCGCACTTGGTCACCCGGGTAAATCCAGTGCGGGTTGGAGATCTGCGCGTTGTACTTCCACACCTTGGGCCACGCCCAAGGGTTTTGGTAATAGCGGTTGCACAGGTCCCAAAGGGTGTCGCCCCGCCGCACGAGGTGGATGTCAGGCACCGCCTCCACCGAGCCCTGCGAGTCGTCCGGCAAGATCGCGCGCGTGCCTTGCAGGCCCCCCTTGCTTACGCTGACTGCGCTCCCGCTCGCGCCACTGTCGCTGCCCTCGGCAGGTGCATTCGTGACCACCGCGCCGCGGGCCTGACCGCTTTTTTGGCCCTCACCCGGATTGGCGGAGGTGACGAGCACTGAGCCGTCGTTCTGAGGTGAGATCACGACCGAGCCGCCGCTATCGGCGGGGATCGCCGGAGTGGCGGTGTCAGGACCAAAACCTTGGGCGCGAGCGAACTGAGCGCTCAGGGTGAGCACGCCCAAAGCGCCGAATAAGAAACCTCGCTGCATGACTTGTGCCCTCACCGCTTGCGCTTCGAGTTGTCGGAGCCCTGGCCGATGTCCGTACGTGAACCGTAGACGCGAATCATCGGCCGCGGGGACTGGTCGGCCGCGGAGTCCTCCGGGCGAAGCGCGGCAGTAGGCGCATCCGCGACGGGCTCGCGGGCTTCGTCGCCCGGTTCGAGCTTCACCACCATTAGCCGTGGGCGGTCGACACTCGTGGCCGGATCGCTGGCGGCGCGGGTGGGTTGCGCCGAATCCTTACGCATTTCCAGGGCTTCGAGCCGCTGCTCCAAGCGATCGTTGTGGCTCTGCAGCTTCGTCAACTCGGCCTGGACGTTGGCAAGCCGTTTGACGAGTTCATCGCGCCCGCCACCGCAGGCGGTCAACGAGCAGGTTGCCGCAAGCAGCGGAAACCAAGCGAAACGTAGCTGGGGGGAGCGCATCGCGAAGGATCGTAGGGCGTTCACTCCTGGCGGGCCAAAAAGCCCGCCTTTCCGCCCCGAATCCGCTAGCGCACCACGGGAATTTTCCTTGCGAATTCAATTATTTACATAGCGTTGCTGGACGAGGGTCCGATCGCCCCTTAAGGTGGGCGAGTGGGGTTCCGCCGCACACGTCGCAATCCGAATCGTCCCAGGCCGAAGCTCGACCTGCGGAGGACTTTGTTCGTTTTGCCCAACCTGATCACCTTGGGCAGTGTGTTTTGCGGCTTCAACGCAATTCGGATCGTCGCCAAAGAGACGCCGACCGAAACTGATGTGTACCGCGCAGCTGTACTTCTGATCTTCGCGATGCTGTTCGACATGATGGACGGACGGGTCGCTCGCATGACGAAGACGCAGAGTGCGTTTGGACTGCAGCTCGATTCCCTGGCCGACATCATCTCCTTCGGACTCGCGCCGGCCCTGCTGGTCTACAAGTGGGTTCTCCACCGCGAGCCGATTCCAGGCATCCTGACCGCGTTCATGTTCGTTTCGTGCGCTGCAATTCGGCTCGCGCGTTTCAACGTGCTGAGCTCGAGTCCCAGCGGCGCGCCGACGAAACCGGGCAAGTACATCTTGGGGCTGCCGAGCCCGCCCGCAGCCGGCATCCTGATATCGTTGATGGTCGCCAATCACGGCGTCGGAGGCGCGCTCGGTGCCGAGCGCTACACGGTCTTGCTGTTCTGCGTGACCATCGCGCTCGGCTTGCTGATGGTCTCGAACGTGCGCTTTCGTTCGTTCAAAGAGCTCAAGGTCAACACCGCGACGCTACTCTTCGTGCTCTTCACGGTGGGCTCGAGCGTGTTCGTGTGGCAGCGCTTCAAGCCGCAGTTCGTGCTCGTGTGGCTGCTCAGCGTGTATGTGTTCATCGCCTTGGTCGAGACGTTGCGCGTCCTCTCTCGCCGCCTGCGCGGGCTAGACGGTATGGACGGCATGGACGAGCGCACTTCCGTTCCGCCGCCGATGCCTCACTGAGGCGCTTGGGGCGCCCATAGCGGGTGAACCCGTGCCATCATGGCGCGATGGTCGAAATCCTACTTGGAATCCCGTTCGGGTTCCTGCTCTGGTTTTTCGTGCGCTACGGCGTCTTGGGCTTTTACACGGTGGGGCCCAACGAGCGCGCCGTGATCAGCACGTTCGGGCGCGCGCAACGCACCGGCATGAGCACGCTCGAGGATCCGATGGTCGAAAGCCTGCGCCCCGACGAGCGCGAGCGCTACGCCTATCCGCAAGTGCGGGTGATCGGCCCCGGCTTTTATTGGAAGCTGCCGTGGCAGACCGCGCACAAGGTGTCGGTCGCCACCAACACCGTATCGATCGCCTACGACCCCGAAGACCCTGCCGCCAACAGCGGCGGTCAGGTCTTGGATGCGGTGACCAAAGACCAGCTGAACACTGGCTTGAACGGCCAGCTGCGCTTCACGGTTGCGGAGCGAAATTTGTACGCTTACATCTTTGGCGTCAAACGGCCGATCGCGCACATCATGGGTTACTTCGTATCGGTGCTGCGTGACCGCATCGCCAATTTCGAAGCGCCGGACTCGCGCTTGGCGTTGGAAGGCGCGGAGGCCGGCGGCGAAGTCGGCGCGAGCGTGCAAGGGATCTCGATCAACGATTTGCGCAAGAACCTGCGTGACTTGAACGATCACATGGCCGAAGACTGCGCCTCGGCCGCTGCCCGCTACGGCATCGGCCTGGACGCGGCCCTGATCACGGGCATCGACCCCCCGCTAGACGTCGACTCCGCGCTCGCCGCCATCAATACCGCGCACAATCACGTCTCGAGCGAGATCAGCCTGGCGCAGGCCGCGGCCGATCAGAAAATCGTGCAATCACGGCGCGCGGTCGAGATCGAAACATTGAACGCACAGGCCGAGGTCGAGCCGCTGCTCACCCTGGCCGTGCAACTGCGCCAACTGCGCGCCACGGGCGAAGGCGCCATCGCCGCGTACGTGCGCAACGCCAAGCTCTCGCTACGCCGCCGCGTACGGCAACTGGTGCTCACCGCCGACCAGGAGGCACGCTGATGTTGTTTTTGACCACGGTCGGCATCACTTTCGTCGTGTGTTTCGTCGCGGTGCCGATCTTTCTCGCGCTCGTTCGTCTACTCGGCGTGTACGTGATCGTGCAAGAGCGGCAATGCGTGGTGTTCGAGCTGTTCGGCAAGGTCCGTCTGATCGAAAACCAACCCGGCATTCACTGGCCTTGGCTGAAGATGGGTCCCTTTGCGCCGCTCGTGTCATTCTTCGGCAAAAAGCGGGTCGTCGACCTACGGCTCGACCAGACTTACTTGCGTAGCCAGCCCGTCAACTCGGAAGAGGGCGCGCCGATGGGCATCGGCGTCTGGTGCGAGATGTTCGTGAGCGATCCGCTCGCGTACCTGTACAAGAACTGGGATCCGGTCGGTTCACTCCGCGCAAACGTGTCCAACGCGACCGTGCGCTGTCTGAGCAACATGAAGCTGTCGGACATGCTCGAGACGCGCCACGCCATGAGCCACATGGTGCGTGAAGAGGTGTCCCTCAAATCACGCGAGTGGGGCTACATGCTGGGCAGCACGTACATCCGCAAAGTGCATTTTCGCGATTTGGGCATGATTCAGCAGATCGAGCAGAAGGTCGTCAATCGCCTGCGCCAAGTCACCGCTGCGATCCAACAAGACGGCACCAACCGCGTGAACGTGATCCGCTCCACCGCGGAACGCCAAGCGGCCGTCGCGTTCGCGCAGGCGGCCGCGACTCGGCCGCAAATCGTCGGGGCCGCGCTGGCCGAAATCGCCAAAGACCCGCTGATTGCCACGGCCCTGTTCGACTTGCTGGAGACGCAAAATCTACTGCTGAGCCCTCACCTCGAGGTGAGCGTGCTCCCCGAAGGAACGCAGTTCGTCGCCGCGATTCCCGGAGTGAGCGGGCACGTGGGGCGCTGAGGAGGGCGGCGCTCGCGCCAAATCCGCGCCGAGCCCGGGCCGGGCCGGGCCGGGCCGCCGCCCATGCTCGCTTCAGGACGGGCCGGCGCGGCTGCAAACGCGAGACCGCGCTGCGCAAGGTGGCCCTGCCGGGGCCTCTTTTGCAAGCGCGCCCTTTTCCTCGTGGCCTCCCCAAAAACCAAGCCCAAAGCGATTCGCCGCGTGGCAGGCTCGGCCGCGCATGAATTTGACCCAGGTGAGTCGCGCCCTCTCCGAGCGCGTCTCGGCGCTCACGTTTCGACCGCCGGTGGCCTACGTGTACAACCCGCTCGCGTACGCGCGCGCGCCGCACGAGGCGTACTTGAAACGGTATGGCAAGGGACCCAAGCGCGCCCTGCTGCTCGGGATGAACCCGGGGCCGTTCGGCATGGCGCAGACGGGCGTGCCCTTCGGTGACGTCGCGATGGTGCGCGACTTCTTGGGCGTGTCGGGTAACGTCGAGAAACCAGAGCGCGAACACCCGAAGCGCCCCATCACCGGCTTTGCCTGCACGCGTTCGGAAGTGAGCGGCTCGAGACTCTGGGGCTTTGCGAAGAGTCACTTCGAGAGCGCGGCGCGCTTCAGCGAAGATTTCTTCGTCGTCAACTATTGCCCGCTCGTGTTCATGGATGCGGGTGGAAAAAATTTGACCCCGGACAAACTGCCCAAAGCGGAGCAAGAGCCGCTCTTTCAAGCCTGTGATGGGGCACTTCGGGACATCGTGAACGCGTTGAAGCCGAAGTTCGTGATCGGCGTGGGCGCGTTCGCGCTCGCCCGAGCGCAACGCGCCTTGCCCGATTTCCACGGTAAAGTCGGGACTATTCTGCACCCGAGCCCCGCGAGTCCCAAGGCCAACCGAGGCTGGGCCGCGATCGCCGAGCAAGAATTGCGCGATCTCGGCGCGCTCTGAAGTTCGGGTTCCGATCGCGAGTTGTGGGTTTGAAAGTCGCGGGCCTACGCACTAGGCTGCGCCCCGAACATGCTGTTTTTGCCTAGTTTCACTTGGGATGTCGACCCCGTCTTCTGGCGGATGCCCCGCGGCGCGGTGGCCGGAACGATCGGCGCCATCGGGCTTTTGATGGTGCTCTACGGCCTCGCCAAGAAGGAGCGTGAGCAGCTAATCACCGGCGCGTTCTTCGCCGGTGCGGGCCTGCTGATCTTCCAGTTCATGGGCCCGATGGTCGAGCTGCGCTACTACAGCATGCTGTTCGTCGTGGTCTTCCTCGGCGGGCATGCCCTGCTGAACTGGCAGATCAAACGCGGTGGCGGTGGCCCCGAGGTAGCGGGTGACTTCATCGTGTACGGCGTGCTGGGCGTGCTCGTCGGTGCCCGCCTCGGGCACGTGATGTTCTACGACTGGGAGAAGGCGGTCGACGACCCGATCTGGATTTTCAAAATCTGGACCGGAGGGCTTGCGAGCCACGGCGCGGTCGCGGGGTTGATCATCGCCATGTGGCTGTTCACCCGCAGCCGCGGCATCCCGTTCCTGGAAGGCTCGGATCGTTTCTCGTTCTCTGCGGCACTCGGCGCGACGGTGGTGCGCATCGGCAACCTGTTCAACTCCGAGATCGTCGGACGCCTAGTGCCGGATCAGAGTTGGGGCATGCGTTTTCCGCGCAATCCGCCCGATCACGGACTCGTTCCGATCCCGCTTCGCTACCCGAGCCAGGTGTACGAGATCGTGCTCGGCACGTCGGTGTTCGTGGGTTTGCTGATCGCCGACCGCCTGATGGGCAAAGAGAAGCGGCCACGCGGCGCAATGATCGCCTGGTTCTTCGCGCTCTACTTCACCGGTCGCCTGTTCACCGAGTTTTACAAGGAGATCGAGGCGCTGGACCCGAACTCGCCGGTCAGCATGGGGCAATACTTGAGCATCCTGCCCGCGTTGCTCGGCTGGTACGGCGTGTACTGGACGATGAAGCGCAAGGAGCCGTCCGGCTGGGGTGAACCCGTGCCCGATGACGACGACTCGGAAGACGAACCAGACGACGAGGACGACGACCAGGACGAGGACGACGACGAAGAGCCGGCACCGACCAAGAAGTCACTCTCGGTCGATGCGGATGTCGATGCCGAGTTCGAAGCCGGCAAGCTGAAGAAAGTCCGCGCTGCGCCAGAAGAGTAGCGCTCGCTCGTGGCCGTCGTGCTCCGCATCCGTGCGGAGCATGACGACGCTGCCTAAACGGCGTTCAGCCGAGGGTGGCTTTGATCGTGATTTCGGGCACGCCGGCCAAAGCGCGGGTGATCGGGCAATTCTGCTTGGAGAAGGCGACCTTCTCGTCGAACAGCGCCTGCGCCAGACCCGGCACGACGGCGTTGGTTTCGAGCTCGATCTTGGTGATGGCGGGGCCGCCGCCGATCTCCCCGAGGGTCACCGTGGCGCTGGTCTCGATGCTGGTCGGCGTGTGACCAGCCGCGCTGAGCTGGGCGGCCAAGAACATCGAGAAGCAGCCCGCGTTCGCCGCGCCGATCAGCTCTTCGGGAGTGGTGCCGGTGCGCGCGCCTTCGAAGCGGGAGAGGAACGTGAACGGCGCGTCGAAGTAGCCGGTGCCGCCCTTCATCGAGCCGGTGCCCTCCTTGAGGTTGCCGGTCCACTTGGCTGAAGCTTTAGAGATGGCCATGATTGCTCGCTCCTGATTGGAAATGATTGGCGACGGTGCCGTAGGCACGCGACGCTCGCAGACCGGGATGCCGAACTGGCTCCCGAAGGTGGCTACACGTAACGCCGTGCCAGCGACGGGTCAATGCGTGCAAATCAGCGGGCGAGGGCTGCTGAGCTCCAAGCGCGGACGGGCCGGATCGAAAATTTTTGGATCGCGCGGAGAGAGCTGGGGATGTCGCTTGAGGGAGCGTGCCAACGCATCCCGAAACGTGCCACTCGTGTCGATTCGGATGCGCTGAGCCGATAGAGCGAGCGGCTGAAACAGGCCGTCACCGCCCGTTGCAAGGTAGTCGCTGGTCGAGATCAGCAAGCTTTCGCGGTCCGAAACCACTTTGCCGTTGTCACGCACCAGCTTCACTTCTGCACCGGACTTTCCACAGCGCGCGTGGACGCGGATGCCACTCAGTGAAATCAACCCGTGAGCATCGTGCAGGAGATGCGTCAGGATGACGGTCTTCAACTCCGCACCGGTCATTCGAATGGTCGCGACGAGGTTGTCGAAGGGCATGGCCTCGAAAAGCTCCCCGTAGCTCAACTGACCAGCTGGCAAATCTGCGCGCAAGCTACCGCCGTTGAGGATCGCCACGTCGGAGCCCGTGACCGACTCGCGCAGCAAGTCTGCAAACAGGTTGCCGAGCGCGGACTCTATGCCGTGGTCGCACGCCATTGCTTCGCTGATCGTGCAGCCGAGCGGCGCTTCCCGGAAGTGCTCCGCCTTGGCCAGCGCGGGCTGAATGGCGAGGGCAACGTCTGGATCTTCCGTCGTGGGTAGGCCTTCGTAGTCGCTCAGGGTGCATGGTCCGCCCTCGGTCAGCCGAGGGCACAGCTCGTGGGGCGGAAATACTTTCCGCTCGATGACCCGGTGCGTTTCACCGTCCAAATGCAAGTCGACGCGCGAGAAGGCGCGACCGCGCGCGTAGGCCTCGACGATCGGAATGCCGTTCACCAGGTGCGCAACGCCCGCGTGCGTGTGGCCTGCGAAAATCGCATCGACGCTGCCCGGTGGTACCGCTCGCGCGACGTCGAAAATCTCGGCGTCGGCGCTGCAGCTGCTCAAATCGGAGGCGTCAGCGAAGTCTTTGCAGTCGGCCCCCGCGTGCGCCACGCCTATCACGAGCTCTGCGCCCTGGCTGCGCAAGATGCGCGCTTCTTCGGCGAGTACGGGGGCCAAGGGCGTTACATCGAGCCCCGTGAACCAGGCGTTCATCACGATGCTCGGAGTCTCGTGCGTCAAGAGGCCGACGAAGCCCACGCGCACGCCGCCCACGTTCACGAGTACCGAGCGCCGGAGCTTGTCCCACGGGGGCGAGGTGCGGCCAGCGCGCGTGACCAAGTTGGCCGACACGATTGGAAACGTCGCTTGGCTGATGCGCGCGCGAATCGCTCCCTGAGGGTCGTCACCAGTCGCCACGGGACCGAAGTCGAACTCGTGATTGCCGAGCGTAGCGACCGTCATGCCCAGCACTTGGTAGGCGGCGATCACCGAGGCGCCCTCGGTCAGGTTCGACTCCAGGGTGCCCTGGAACATGTCACCGGCGTCGACCAACGCCAGCGCGCCGCCGTCCAGCGCGCGCGCGCGGCGTAGATTGTTGGCGTAGCCGGCGAAGGCGGGCAACGCCCGCAGCCTGCCGTGCAAATCATTGAGGCCGAGAAAACTCAGCACGAGTGGTGTCTTGCGCGCGGCCGGCACGGCCACCGGTGGCGGCGAGGCGCTCCGAGCTGGGGCTCGCACGCGAGCGGGCGGCGCCGTCTGCTCGGAGCAGGCCGCGAGCAGCAGCCCCGAAAGACCGGCCAACAAGGAGCGAAATGGCGGCATTTGGACCGAAATAAGCCAGCCCCAGGCTAGCTTTGTTCCAGCAGGCCGCGCAGCCGCGCCGGCGCGATGCGAAAGTCACGCTTGCAATACTCACACGCAATTTCCAAGACCTCGTTCGTCGAGAGCAGATGCTCGAGGTCATCACGCCCGAGGCTGGCGAGCGCTGAAACGACGCGCAGCTCATCACACCAACACTCGAAGCGGACGGGGCTCTCTTCCAAGCGGGTGAACGGCATGCCGTACAGCAGCTCGTCGAGCAGCCAGGTTGGGGTGAACGCACTGTCAGCCAGCTGAGCGTCTATCGACTCGAAGTCGCGTAGGCGCTCGGTCATCACCATCAGCGGGCCGCGGCCGACCTCCGGCAACAACTGCACGAGGTAGCCCCCCGCGCTGACCACCTGATCCCCTTCGAACAAGGTGCCGACCGCGAGCATCGAAATTACCTGCTCCGAAGTCTGCATGTAGGACATGAAGGAGTGCGAGATCCCACCGTCTTTGGGCACCTCGACTACGCCTTGATTGATGCGGCCGTTGCCGAGCGTGCGCATCAGCTGCAGCACCGCGCCGGGTCCGAGGTCGATCTCCTCGGCGCCGCCCTTGAGCTGGACGAGCCCGCGCGTTTGACCGGACGGATGTGAATCGGCAATCAGACTGCCAGTGCCGCTGCCACCCTTGATGATGCCTTGCACCCGCAGGTTCGGCGCCATGGTCTCGCGAAACAGGATCGAGCCCGTCAGCAGATCCCCGAAGTGACGGGCCGTTTGCCCCGTCACTCCCTGCGCCTCGATGGCGCCGCGCACGGTTTGCGTCGTGCGGGCGGTGATGACGCGGAAGGCGCCGTCATCGGTGATGCCGCGGAGTACGGTGTCGGAAGGCTCGCTCACCCCCCAAATCTAATGCCTGAAACGCGGTCTGCACAGCCCTGAGTTTCCGGCTCCCAGGGCAAGTGCGCCCCGAGATTATTCCGCGCTATAAGGCGTCGATGAGCCCCAATGAAGCTGAGCGCGCCACATTGCTCGTGTCCTGCGCCGACCGACGCGGCATCGTCGCGGCTCTGGCCCAGGTCCTTTATGGCCACGGCGCGAACATCTTCGACTCCGATCAACACACGGATTCGCTCGCGGCGCAGTTCTTTCAGCGCCTGCATTTCGATCTGACGGACCTACAGACGGACCGCGGCACACTCGAGCGCGCCATCGCCGAGGTCGCCGAACGTTTCGGCATGCGTTACGAGCTCCGTTACCGAAAGCGTCAAAAGCGCGTGGCCCTGTTCGTTTCACGCTACGATCACTGCCTTTACGATCTCCTGCTGCGGCATCAGAGCGGGGAGCTCCGCTGTGAACTGCCCGTGATCGTCAGTAATCACCCGGATTTGGAGCGCGTCGCCCGACAGTTCGGGGTGGACTTCCAGCTCATCCCGGTGGCCGCCGAGAGCAAGCTTGCGGCCGAGCGGGCCCAGCTCGAGCTCCTGCGCGAGCGAAACATCGATTTGGTGGTGCTGGCGCGCTACATGCAAATTTTGAGTGAGCAGTTCGTGACGGGTTTCTCCGGCAAGATCATCAACATCCACCACTCGTTCTTGCCCGCCTTCGTCGGAGGTAAGCCGTATCATCAGGCTTACCAGCGCGGCGTGAAACTGATCGGCGCCACCGCTCACTACGCCAGCGCGGTGCTGGACGAAGGACCGATCATCGAGCAAGACGTGGTGCGCTGCTCACACCGCGACTCGATCGACGATCTGGTGCGCAAAGGGCGCGACCTAGAGAAGGTCGTCTTGGCGCGCGCCGTACGCCTGCATTTGGAAGACCGCGTGCTCGAGTACGGCAACAAGACCGTCGTATTCGATTGAACTTCAGGGCCGGTTGGCTACATCGCGCAAGCGCGCCACGGCCGCGTCCAACTCCTGCCAAGTGACGACTGGCCGGGCGCGTGGGTCGCGAGGGTTGAACCTACGCGCATTTTTGCCGCCTACCCAGACCTCGATTCGACTGGGCAGCGCGCTCAGGACGCGTCGCAAATGAACTTCGGTGACGGCGAGGTCCGCCGCTTCGGAGATCGACACACCGACTACATCCGCGGACAACGCCAGCGCGGCTTCCGCAATTTGGTCGGGCGGAGTGTTCACACCCAGGAGGCGGGGCGTGGCGCCCTCCAACGCCAGGTACAGGGCAACCATGTCCAAGCCCAGACCGTGCTGCTCGTCCGAGAGCGTAGCGAGCAACACGATGGGACGCGTGGAGCTGCCCTCGTAGGCCGAGAGCAACGATCGCAACTTGCTCGATAGAACCTCCGAAATCAGGTGCTCATGTCGGATCGCGATGCGCCCCGCCGCCCACGCAATGCCGACCTGTTCGACCAGCGGCGCGACCACGTCCATCAAAAATTGCTTGGGGCCGAGCAGAGCGACGCTGCGTCGCAATTCATCACGTAAGCCATCCGGATCGTCCGCGACGAGCATGCTCATGATGGACTCGATGGTCGGCGTGCGGCGGTCGCCGTCGGGCTCGACCCGCACGGAAGCCACGAGCAAGCTGCGCAGCTCTTCCGTGTCGCGATGGATCACTTCACCCGAGCGATAGCCGGCCTTGAGCGCGCGCGAGATCAGCACCAAGCGCTCGATGTCGGCGTCCGTGTACACGCGCACTTGCGACTCGTTGCGCACGGGCTTGGGGAACCCGTAACGGCGCTCCCACATCCGGAGCGTGTCGGAGGACACCCCGGTGAGGCGCGAGGCGACCCTAATTGAGTAGCCCTGGGGAGCTTCTGATACGGCATTTTGACGCTCCGCCATCGGTCAGACTAGCGTTAGTCCTGGACAAGGGCTCGTCAAGCCGGCTTCGCGTCCGGCGGCAATATTCTAAATGCTGAAAATCAGAGTGGTTTCGCGGAGCGCGCGGCGGCGATGGCCTGATCGAGTGCCATCGGGCTGAAGCCAACCAAGATTTGGCCCATTAAATCGATTACCGGGATGCTCGAGCCCGACCGCCCGGCCCGCTCGAGTTTTTGCCTCATCTCAGCGGCTGCCACCGGGTTCTCATCGATGTCTTTGTCGACCACGGTTACGCCCTTTTGTTTGAGGTACTTGGCCGTGTCGTGGCAGGGCTTGCACCAGGAGGCGCCGTAGATCGTGGCCGAAATGCCGCTGGCAGCCAGCGCCTTCTTGGCTCCGTTCGGGCCATCCGGAGGGGCGCCGCCAGCGGGGGCCGAGTCAGCCGGGGCGGGAACTGCGCTCGGCGCGAGTGCTTCGAGGCGCGCTTTGCGCTTACCCGCGCCGAGTTCGTCCCATGCGGCGCGCGTCATGGTTTTCACTCGGTAGGCGCCGGTGGGCGTCACTTCGTTCAAATTCGAGACGTACACGAGCTTGCCCGTGCCCTCTTCGCGGGTCGTCACCACGACGCGCACCGGGTCACGGCCCTCTTTTGGCACCTCGGCAGGCTTCTGCACGACATGGAAGTCTCCCTTGTCGTCGATCCAAGTCAAAAGCAGGTTCGCGGTGTCTTCTTTGAGCTCGAGCGGCGGCAACTCGTTTGCTTGCGGCACGGCGCCCGTTTCGTCCGTCGGTGCGGGCGCGGCCTGCTTGCGGCACCCGCCGATGGCCAGGCCGAGCGCGAGCATCAGGCCCAAGGCATGAGTAGTTGAGCGACTCATCGTGCTCGAAGTTATCACCGGCTAGGGCCCTTGTCTCGTTTCGGCTTGGCCGGCTTTCCGCCCCGCGCATTGCTGGCGGCAGCGGCGGCAATGGCCGCATTCTCGGCCGCGAGCTTGCGCGCCTTGGCTTCCGCGTAGTCCTTGAACCCGCCGTCATACAGGTCGATCCCGGCCGGCCCAAAGCTCGCCGTACGCGTCGTGACCGTCTCTAGGAACCGACGATCGTGCGAGATCAGCACCACGGTGCCTTCGAAACCGACCAACGCCTCTTCTAGGATTTCGGCGGCGGGAATGTCCAAGTGGTTGGTCGGTTCGTCGAGGAACAACAGATTGCGCGGTTCCAGCAGCAACTTGGCGAGCGCCAAGCGCGTGCTCTCGCCGCCCGAAAAACTCGACACCCGACGCAGCGGGTCATCTCCGTAGAAACGGAAGCGAGCCAGGTATTCGCGTGCGCCATCGACGTTCAAGTCGCCGCGCACGCTGCGAATTTCGTCCACCGCCGTCTTCTTCGGGTCGAGCGAACCGAGGTGTTGATCGAAGTAACCCTCGTACAGGTTGGTGCCGCGCTTCACCTCACCGCGATCGCTCGCCTCGCCGTTGCCGGCGAGCAACTTGAGCAACGTGGACTTCCCGCACCCGTTCGGACCGACGATGCCCAAGCGGTCACCGCGCCGCAGCAGCAGCTCGAATCCGGAGAACAACTCCGCGTCCCCCCGCACCCCGGCCGCGCCTTTGACGTCGAGCACGATGTCACCGCTGCGCGGCGTCTCGGCGAAACGAAAGCGCATGCGTTCAGCGCGCGCCCACACGTCTTCCGGACGCTCGATGCGGTCGAGCTTGTCCAGCATGCGGCGCCTCGATTGCGCTTGCTTGGTGTTCGAGCCCGCGATGTTCTTGCGGATGAAATCCTCGGTTTTCGAGATGAACGTGGCTTGTTCTTCGGCCAGCCGCCGCTCACGCTCGAGGTCCTCCGCGCGCTCTTCGTGGTACTGCGTGTAGGGCAGAGGGTAGCTGCGAAATGTCGTGCGCCCGAGCTCCATCGTGATCGGACAGACCGCGTCCAAGAAGGCGCGATCGTGCGAAACCACCAGCACCGCCCCACGCCAGCCGACCAGATAATTGGCCAGCCACTCGATGGTTTCCAGATCGAGATGGTTCGTCGGTTCGTCGAGAAAAAGCATCTCCGGCTCGCCAGCGAGCACGACGCCCAATGACAAGCGGCCGCGCTCGCCGCCGGACAACGTGCGCACGTCGCGCTCCAGATCCCCCGGCGTGAACCCGAGCCGCATCGCGATCATCTCGACACGCCGCTCGAGTTGATCCGCCCCTGCGTGCTGGTAGCGATCCATCGCCGAGGATAGGCGGTCGAGCGCCGCCGCGTCGCCGCTCGCCGCCGCTTCTTGAGCGGCCGTCAGCTCATGGCGGATCTTGAGCAAATCCCCGAAGCCAGCGAGCAGATTGTCCATCACGC
>Ga0247740_1000419_pt1 | contig 21048 bp, 12 predicted proteins | sample UWRJL148409B2_FD_180942 | JGI IMG/M metagenome (GOLD analysis project Ga0247740, IMG submission 180942) | Plant litter microbial communities from Arlington Agricultural Research Station in Wisconsin, United States - UWRJ-L148-409B-2 | ecosystem: Environmental > Terrestrial > Plant litter >...
GCTCCTGGTGCGCCTGTACGAAGAAGAAGAAGACCTCAGCATTTACTTGATCGTGGATTGCTCGAGCTCGATGGCCTTCGGCGACCGGAAGAAATTCGACCAAGCGCGCCGTTTGTGTGCAGCGCTTGCCTACGTAGGGTTGGCCAATTTGGACCGCGTGACCGTCGTGGGGGTGAACGACGCGGTCATCTCACGCATGCCCACAACCCGCGGCAAAGGCCGAATTTTCAAGGTGTTCGAGTTCTTGTCACAGTTGGAACCGGGCGGCGTGACCGACTTGGGCACGGCGCTCAAGACGTTCGTCGCCCAACACAAGCGACGTGGGCTGGCCGTACTGTTCAGCGACCTGTACGACCCGGCGGGCTTCGAGGCGGGTATCAACATGCTGCGCTTCAACAAGTTCGAACCGTACGTGGTGGAGTTGGTCGATCCGGCGGAAGCACGGCCCTCCCTCAAAGGCGACGTCCGCATCTACGATTGTGAAACCGGTGAAGAGCGGGAGTTGACGATCACCGACGGCATGCTGGACAAAATGCAGCGCGCCGTGAGCGACTACCGCGCAGGCATCGAGCGCTTCTGTGCGCAGAAACAAGTGCCGTACTTTCCAGCGGACGTGAATACACCCTTCGACGAACTCGTGCTGCGCGTGTTTCGGCGCGGAGGCTTTCTGCGCTGATGATCTTTTCGGGCTTGCCTCTGGCGCAGCTGTTGATGATCGGGGGCGGCGCGGCCAGCGTGACCGTGCTCCTGTACATCTTGAAGCTGCGTCGCCGCGCGGTTCCCGTGCCATTCGCGCGCATTTGGGACGCGGTTTTCCGCGATCGGCAAGCGACCGAGCTGTTCAGCAAGCTGCGCCGTTTGCTGTCGCTCTTGTTCCAACTCGCCCTGCTCGCGCTGCTGATCTTCGCGCTCGGCGACCCCAAACCAAAGACCAGCGTGCTCGAAGGCCGACACCTAGTCGTCTTGGTGGACGGCAGCGCGTCGATGAAGGCGGTCGACGTGAAACCCAGTCGCATCGAATCGGCCAAGGTCGAAGTCCGTCGCTTGGTACGCGGCTTGGGCAGCGCCGACCGCGCGCTGATCGTGCAGATGGGTGCGTTGTCGAGCCCGCTGTCGACGATGAGCTCGGATGTCACCGAGCTCGACCCCGCCATCGACCGCTTGCGAGCGTCCGACACGCGCGCGGATCTGGAGCGCGGTCTGTCGTTCGCGGTGGATAGCTTGCGCGGTTTGCCCAAGGGCGAGGTGATCGTCGTCAGCGATGGAGTGCTGGGCGACGTGCCCGAGATCGCCCGCCACGTCGACCTGGGAGGTGCCTCCCTCAAATACCTGCCCATCGGCAAATCTGGGACGAATTTGGCGATTTCCGAATTCTCGGTGCGCCGCTACCCGCTCGACAAGTCGCGCTCGGAAGTAATGCTGGAGGTGGCCAACACCAACGACCGCCCGGCGCAGGTCGAGCTCACCTTGCTCGGTGACGGCACGATCATCGACGTGAGTCGCTTTGCGCTCGGCCCGAACGAACGCTTGCCGCGCTACTATCGTGATCTGGCCGGCGCCAGCCGCACGCTCGAAGCCAAGATCCGCTTTGCCGACGGCCGCGCCGACGACTTGCCGGCGGACGATCACGCCTACGCGCTGATGCCTGAACGGCGTCGCGCGCGGGTGCTCGTGATCTCGAAGGGTAATACTTATTTGGAAGCCGCGCTCTTGCTCGACGAGTACCTGGACGTGACGACGGTCGTGCCGGGTAAGTCGCTGCCGAGCGAGCACTTCGACGTCGCGATCTTGGACGGCGTGGCCGACGCGCTGCCGGACAACGTGGCCGCGGCGCTCTACCTCAATCCGCCCGACGGCGGTGTGCCGCTCAAGCTGGGCGCGCGCATCACCGATTTCGGCTTCGACACCTGGGACAAAAAGAGCCAGATTTTGCGCTTCTTGGCCTTGGCCGACGTGCAAGTCGCGGACGGCCGCGCGCTCGCGCCAGCCCCGGGTGACCGCGTGCTCGGTGCGAGCGACCAGGGGCCAATTTTGGTTTCCGGTGCGCGCTCGGGCCATCCGTTCGTTGCGCTCGGATTCGACCCTCGCAACAGTGACCTCGTGCTGCGCGTGGCCTGGCCGCTGTTCGTGCTCAACGCCATCAACGCCTTCATCGAAGAAGACACGGGCTACGTCTCTTCTTTCCGCACCGGCGAAGTGTGGCGGATCCCCGTGCCAAGCTCGCTCGACTCCGCCACGATCATCGATCCTCGAGGCGCTCAGCACGTGGTGCCCGTAAAAGAAGGCCGCGCAGTGTACTTGGGCGAAGAGGCCGGCTTCTACAAGTTGAGCGCGGGGTCGGGCAGTGAGGCCGTGAGCAGCGAGTTCGCGGCCAACCTGTCGGACCTACCCGAGAGCCGCATCACGCCTGCGACCGAGCTGTCGATCGGTCGCCAAAAAGCCGCCCCCGTCGCCATCGGCGCTCCCGGCTCGAAGCGTGAGCTGTGGGTGTATTTGCTGGCCGCCGTGCTCGCCCTGTCCGTGATCGAGTGGATCACCTACCACCGCCGGATCACGGTCTAATGCCTCGCTTCGGTCGCTTGATTTGGGGTTTGTTCATTGCGGCAGTGGCCGGCCTATCGCTCGCTGTTTATCGGCACTTCGTGCTTGGCGCGAGCGGCAGCGAGGGCGCATTTCATTGGCTGAGAGGCGGCATTCACTATCAGCTCCTGGAGCCGAGAGCGCTGGGCGTGTTTTTGGTGCTGCCGCTCTTGCTGTTCGTGCTCGGCCGCTCACTCGCCGATCTGCCGCTGTCGCAGCGCGTGCTGTCGGTCTCGTTTCGGCTCGCGTTCTTGGTGCTGCTCGGGCTCGGCTTGTCGCGGCTCGTGCGCTCGGAAGAGACGCACAAGGTGTGCACGGTTCTGCTGATCGACGTCAGTGACTCGGTTCCGGAGGAAGCCCTGGCGGACGCGCGCAAGACGCTCGAGGCGTACGCGAACGCCAAAGGCGCCGACGACCAACTGAAGCTGGTCACGTTCGCGGAACGGCCGCGCCTGATCGAGCTGTATCGTGACGAGAAGCCGGCGTTGCCAGGCGTGCAAGAGTTGCGGCACCGCGCGCCGGACGGCAAGAAACTCACGGCAGGCAGCGACATTCGCGCCGCGATTGCCCTCTCGTACGGCCTGTTTCCACCGGGCTATTTGAAGCGAGCGGTGTTGCTCAGCGATGGCCTCGAGACCGACGGCGATCTCTTGGCCGAGGCGAACCGCGCGCGTGGCTTTGGCGTAACACTGTATTCGGTGCCCTATCGCCGACCTCCACCCGGTGAAGTCGCGCTGCGCGCGTTGACCGTGCCGGACAAAGTAGATGTCGGCCAAACCTTCGAACTCGTCGCCGATGTGTATGCGAGCCGCGCGACGCGCGCCAAAGCGCGCTTGTATCAGGGCGAGGCCTTGAACGGCCTGGACGGCATCCGAGAGCTGGAGCTCGGCCCCGGGCGCAACGAGCTCAAGTTCAAGTCCGTCGTGCGCGTGGGCGGTGAAGTGACCTACGCCCTGCGTCTGGACGAGATCGCCGAAGACACGTTCAAGGACAACAACGCATTCAGCGTCACGGTCGACGTGCCGGGGCGGCCCACGGTGCTGTACGTGGAGGGCCAGCCGCAGCGCGCGAGCTACCTGATGAGCGCGCTGAATGCCCAGCAATTCGACGTGGACTTGCGCACTCCCGCCGCTTTCCCCGCGTCGCTACGCGAGCTCGAGCGGTACGATTTCGTGATCGTCTCGGACGTGCCGCACGAGTCTTTTCCGTTGCCGGCGCAGGAACTGGTCGAACGCTACGTGCGCGATCTGGGCGGGGGGTTCCTATTTGCGGGCGGGGAGGCCGGCTACGGGTTGGGCGGCTGGGCCCACTCCACGATCGAGCGGCTCTTGCCGGTACGCATGGATGCCGAGCACCGCAAAGAAATGCCCGGAGTGGCCATGGCCTTGGTCATCGATCGCTCGGGTTCGATGACCGGGTTGCCGATGGAAATGGCCAAGGCTGCGTGCAAAGCCACCCTCTCTACCCTACAGGGTGACGACCTGCTCGAGGTCATCGCTTTCGATTCGACGCCCGTGCGCTACGTCAAGATGCAGCCCTCGCGCTACCGGAGCCGCATTCAAAATGACATTCAGCGCATCCAGCCCGGCGGCGGCACCGAGATCTTTTCCAGCTTGGACATGGCTTATCAAGATTTGTCGGTCGTCCAGGCTCGTAAAAAACACGTGATTTTGCTGACCGACGGCCAAGCGCCGACTCAGGGCATCAAAGACCTGGCCCAGGCCATGCTCTCCGAATCGATCACGGTCACGACGGTCGGCTTGGGTGAAGGCTCGAACCAAGATTTGCTACGCATGATCGCCGACACGGGCGGCGGTCGATTTCACGCGGTCCCGGATCCGAACAGCTTGCCCAAGATCTTCACCCGTGAGACCGAGCTGATCGCGCAGCAGGCCGCGGTCGAAGACTGGTTCCCCGTGCGGCAAGCGGCGCCTGCCGATTTCTTGAAAGGCATCGCCATCAACGCGGCTCCGCTCTTGCACGGCTACGTGGCCACGCAGCTGAAGCCGGCGCCGGCTCAACTCATCTTGCAGAGTGAGCGCGGCGACCCGATCTTGGCGCGCTGGCGCACCGGTCTCGGTTGGGCCGTCGCGTGGACCAGTGACGTCAAGAACAACTGGTCGATCGACTGGCTGCGTTGGTCGGGCTTTTCCAAGTTCTGGGGCCAGCTCGTGCGCGAGCACATGCGCGTGAAGCACCGCCGAGAACTGGACATGAAGACGGAGATGCTCGGCTCGGACGTGCACGCGGTAGTGGACGCCTTCACCGCTGATGAGCGCTTCGACAATGGTATCGTCTCGAAGCTAGTCGTTACGGGGCCCGGTTCGGGCGCGAACGCGGCCCGCCGTGAAGTGCCCATGCGCCAAACCGCGCCCGGTCGCTACGAAGCCAATTTTCCGCTCGATCAGTACGGCTCGTTCTTACTGCGGGCCGAGCATGCCAAGCCCGACGAGAACGGCGAGCTCAAACCGCTGGCCACGAGCTACGGCCACGTCACCAATCCGTACCCGCGCGAATACGCGAGCTTCGATCCGGACATCGAGCGGCTGACGCGCGCCGCCCTCGCCGGCGGTGGCACCATCGACCCCACGCCCGCCAAGGTGTTCGACGCAGCCGGTCAAAAGATCGTCTCTTACCGACCGCTCTGGAACCGCTTCGTGCTGGCGGCGATCGTGATGTTCTTGCTCGATCTGCTGGTCAGGCGCGTGCGGCTGTTCGACCGCAAGTTCTTGCCCAAGCGTCGCTAGTCACTGGGCGACGGGAGCCGCGGCGAGCTGGTCGCCCGTGCACTTGCCCCAAGAACCGTATTCGTCGCACGTCTGCGTGCCAGTGGAGCACCACACGTAGTCACCCGCGACGCGCTGGATGCGACCGCAGTCGGTGGTCTCCCCGGGCACGTCGCAGGGGCAGCCTTCTTCGTGATTGGAGCACACGCTGGCCCCGGTTGGGGTCGGCATCGGGGTGTTCGCTTCCGTCGTCGCCAGCATGGGCGGGCTGTGGTCGTCTGCGGACGAGCAGGCGGCTCCCAGCACGGTGCAGATGGCCAACGCAGCGAAGAAGAAAATCCGATTCATGATGCGACGCTCCGATAGACAGGAACGGGCACGCATGAGTTGCGGTTAAAGTGGGCATTTTGCTGCCGCTCAGTTTGGTGCGAAGTCTGCCTGACTTGTCGCCTCGTGTGATGCGCTCAGTCTGCTTCGACCACTACGTCGCCATCTGCGTCGGAATACAGGCGATTACACGCGGAATTCGGGGTTGCGCCGCGGCGCGCACCGAGACTCAGCATGTCGTACAGCGCAGAGCTGGCGCTGCGAGACGAGCGCCAACGCGCTTCTTCCCGAGCGCTCTCCTCGTTGAAGTAGAACAGTGTGCGCGCGTCTGCCGAAACACCGCTGGGCAGTCTTCGCTTCCCGCTGGTGCCGTTGAACGTGCCCGGACTCAACTCCTTGGGCGTTCCCCATGGGGCCGTCCCAGTACGAGACGAGATCACGATCGTAGAAACGTCGTCCGAGAAGGACGAGTTGAAAAACAGCTGGTCGTCGGTCGGCGCAATCGCGGGTGAAGCGTAGCGCTTGCCGGCAAAGTCCGCGTCTTGGTTGACGGCGCTGAACGCGCTCGTGTCGACCTCGCCGGAGAACGCAGCGCTGCGGTTCGCGCGCGTCAATTCTCCGAGCTGCTTCTGATCCGGATCACTCACTAGGATGAGGCGCTTGCCGTCGGCACTCAAGGTCGCGCCATGGGCCGCGCTCCAGCCGGCGGGGAGCGTTAGCTCGGCGCCGATCACGAATGTGCCGGCCGCGCTCGCGCGATGCGCAACGTACAACGCGCCCCCTCTCAGGAACGCGAGATCGAGCTCATCGGGCGTCACCGACAGCAAGCTCTCCTTGGCCGCGCTGGAGATAGAAGGAACGGCCATGCTTTCGCTCCACGTGGCGCTCTGAGAACAAGACGCGGGAACGTCCGGCGCGTTGCCGCTGCTACCGCCGAGTCCGTTGGCGGTGCCGCCGTTCCCGGCCGCGTTGTTCGGCGCTCCCGCTTCGCCCGCTTCGCCCGCGTCAGCGCCGCTCGCGCCGGCCTCGTCTGCGTTGCCCGCCTCTCCGCCCGCGACTCCCGCCCGCCCGGCATTACCCGCGGCTCCCGCCCCTTGAATCAGGCTCGGCCGCCCCGAGTCCGAAGCGCAACCCAACGGGCTGAGCGCGAGCACGCCCAACGTGGTCGCCGCCAGTAAAGGGGCCGCTGAAACACGTGACGCGCGCTTCGTGCGCGGAGGACGCATGAGTCGGATCATTCGGCGGGCACGCAGCTGTAGCTTTGACGCCAGTCCTTCAAGATGGGACTCGCATTGAGTTCGGTGTTGGGGACGAAGCGAACCGTGATCTTCAAATACTCGCGAGATTTGAGCATCTTGGCTTCGAGCAGTGGCTCGATCGCATTACCGGTCCACACGCTGACTGGCGCGCCCGTCACCGTGCCGACCTCGACCACCGCGTCTGCGCTAATCGCATTCGGCGCGACTGGCAGCGTCGAGAACAGGCTCGGATCGGCCTGAGTTTCCGCGAAAATCTCCAGCCGCGAGTCAGTCGCGGGGGTGACCGTTTGCCAATCGAAGAAGCGCCAAACGACCTTGGTGCCCTCCATGCAATCTGCCTGGTAAATGCGCTCGTAGTTTTGCGGAATGTAACCCGTGACGGGCGGCGGTGACGCGCATACCGCGCCCACGCACACGAGGCCGGAGCAGCAGTCCGAAGTCGAGCCGCAGGAGTCACTCACCGCGGCGCATTCGCCCGGCGGCGGGAGTGCCTGGCAATGGCGAGTCGCGGGGTTCTTGATCGGCGTGTCGAGGCGACATGCTGCGGTCTTCGCGGAACCGGTGCCGCCGCAGCAGTCTTCGTCGACATCGCAGCTCGAGGCCGTGCCGGCGCCGGCAGGGTGACAGGCATCCAGGGCCCAGAAGCCGCGCTCGTTGATGTACCCGCTCGCGGCGGAGGTCGAGAAATTCTGGCTGGGCAGCCAAAACGCGGGATGACTGCGGTCTGCGCCGCCGGAGGGCGAGTCGTCGATCGCCGCGACCCACAGTTGGCTCTGGATGTCCGAGGTGTTGGTCATCGGCGTGTAGCTGGCGGTCGCGTAGCTCGCCGTGTTGCTGAAATCTTGCTGGATGTTCGGCAAATTGACGCTGTTTCCGTACGGACGAGTGCTCGTGAACACGACCCAGCGATAGCCGCCCGCGGCGACGGGAAGCATCGTCGGTTGGTACGACTTGTTCGCGTCCGTCGGTCGTTCACCCTTGTTCAATTTGGCGAGTTCGACCGGCGTGGGCGTCGCGCTTTGCGTGTCGATGGACCACAGACGGCCGGGGTCTTCGTAGTAGTTGGTCGGGCCCATGTAGCCGTACTTGCGCCAGACATTGCGGCAGCAATAGTCGCCGGGGACCGTGGTTTGAAAGATGGCGCTGCGCGAGTCGCTCTCGAAGGCTGGCCACTTCAGCACGTCGCCCAAGGGCCAGGTGCTGGTGACGAGGCGGCGGTTCTTGAAGAGCTTGGCGTTCTCGTCGAAGTCCAAGGTGCTGAGCCCTTTGCGCCAGCCCGCACCGCCCGCCGAGTCACCGTCGATGAACACCAGCTTTTTGCCGTCGGGGGAAAACGAGGGCACCATCATGGTCGTGCCCGCGAGGCCCCAACGGCCGGCGCTCGCGTTGGTGACGTCGACCGGTGTCGGTGCGGCCGCGGTCGGCAATTGCCAGACCCAGTAGCTCGTTCCGTTGCCGTTGTCGCCGCCGTTCGTGACGTACCCGGTGGTCCGCGCATACGCGGAGTTGGGCGCGAACGCACCGCTGGGGATGGTCACCCAGCCCGGCGAACCGGCGCAGGGGGTCTTCCATTGCAGGCGCGCGGCTGCATTGTTCGTTCCTTCGTACCAATCGAACTTGAAGTCGTGCGTGCCCGCGCTGAACACACCCGCGCCGCGCAGCGCGCCGCTGTTCCAGCGCCCCATCACGCGCGTGTCGTCGATCCATAGTCGACCGCCGTCGTCGACGTTGCCGTTCGTGCGAAACTCGTACACGCCGTCGCAGGCCAGGGTGATACGGCCCGTCCAGCGCGCGCTGAAAGTGTCGTCGTTGGAGATGACCGAGTAGTTCGGACGCCCCGACAGCCAATCGAAATCGATGTTCGGATCGATGCGCTGGAACGCGCGGGGATTGCTCTGATTTGCCGGCAGCCCGAAGTTGAAGCCGTCGATGTCGTAGTACGTAGCGGTCAAGCCGCTGGTCGTCGCGGGCAGGGTAACCGGATACAGATTGGTGGTCGGGATGACTTCGGTGACCGTGCCATACTTGTACTTGAGGATGAGACGCGCGTTGTTCGTGCCCTCCGTATGCACGATCCGCACGCGGTACTTTTGGCCCAGATTCCAGCTTTGCGCCGCGCCACACGCATCGGCGTTGGCGGTCGTGACGTTGATCAGCGGCGTCGCGGACCCGTCGAGATAGAGCTGTACGCCGTCGTCGGCGTCGGTGCACAGCTGTACCGACCCCGCGTGGGGCGACTCGACCCACGCGTCCCACGTGGAGGTCCAGTCGTCTGCACCGATGCCCGCGTTCGGGTTGTGGTCGGCCCAATTCGAAGCAATGTCGGGCTCGATCAGCGATGCGCTGCCGCCGCCGCTCGCATTCGCGTAGGTCACGTTCGCGCCGTGAACCGGCTCCGTCGTGGGCGGATAGAGCTGGGACTGTGGAACCAACGCGCGCGGTGTGGAGGGGCTGCTCCAGAACAGCTGCACGTTGGAGTTGCCCGTGCCGTTGATCTGATCGAGCGCGACGGGCGTCAATTGTCCCGCCGTCATGCCGACGTCGATGCTGAGCGTGGCCGGACCGCTGCCGCTGACGACCGAGCTGCCTACGGTCAGCGTAAAGCTATCGCTGCTGGTACTGACCAGCTCGAACTTGTACGTCTCGGTGAAGAAGGCTTGAATTTGCCCGGTACGCTTCACGGAAAAGTCCGCGGTGACAAGCCCGCCCGGGGAGCCGGCGAGGTTGAAATTCAACTGCGGATCGATGCGCTTCCAAGGCGCGCCCGTGTAGTCGGTCGACGGATAATAGAGCGCGAGCAGGCCCGTTCCGGAGCCGCCGGAGAGCATGCCGCTGCCAGTGTTTACCTGCCGAGTCGCAGGGTCGATGCCCACCAGCGTCTCCGACGTGTTGCCCCAGAAATTATTGGCGACGAGCGCATACTTGCCATCCGGTGTGAGCGGCGCCCAGGCGAAGCCGCGCCAATCATCGGACCAGCCGGTGTAGTTCGCCCGGGTGGGGCTGCCGATGAAGTCGGCGATCGGTGATAGCGAGCCGTTGCCGTTCACCGTCGAAATGCCGCCGAGGGTGGGGCTGAACGTGATCGGATAGCTCAGGTTGTTGTCGTAGTAGCCGACGCGGCTCGAGGTCGCGAACACGTTGCCGTTCGCGGAGATCGTGTGGCACACCGGGCAGCCGTCGGTCGTACCGAACGCGGGGCGGGCCGCATTTTCGGAGCTCGGGTCGGCAACCATTTCATTGGCGTCCCCGCCGCGATGATATTGTGTGTAATAAATCTTGCCGCGCACCGGCGCGCTGGAGAAGTTGATCGTGCGCGACATCGGCAGCCGAGCTTGGCCGCCCACGAGACGCTGCACCGAGAGCTGAGCGCCAGCGCCCTTGGCAGATTGCTCGAAGTACGCCCAAATCTGCGGGGGAATGGTCGCCGCAGGCGGGTTGCTTTCGGGCATGATCGAAGACCAGCTGAACTGCGCTGCGCCCGTGGCGGGGAAGCGCAGTCCAACCTTCACTGCGCTCGCCGCTGAGGTCTTGGCGTCCCACTGCACGGTCGGAGCTCGCAGCCCGATCGGAAGTACGGTTTGATCATAGGGGTACAGAATCGAGCCGGGATCCGCGAGCGTCGCGGCGTCGTCGAACTTGGCCGGCGCTCCCGCGGGAGCGTTCGAGTCGTCGACCGCATCGACGATGACGTTGACGATCCCCGAGGCTCGTAGCGGTCCGAGGTACGCAGTGACCGTGATCGGCCCCGCGACGGCGCTCACCAACTTCACTTTGCCTTCGCCATCGATAGCCGCGATGTCCAGGCGGTCCAGTGTCCAGGCAGGCCTGGCGGTGCCGGGGAGGCAGCCTGGCGGGCTGAGTTCGACATTGAATTGCGGCGTGCCAGATACGGTCAGCCCTTGCGAGGGGCCCTGTTGGTAGAGCGCGCTCGCCGGGATGACCTGCTGGGAAATCGTCGCGGTTTGCCAGCTCAATGCCGCGCTGGCGATGGTTTGCGCTTCGAAATACTCGACTTTGAGCGTGTGACTCGAGCCCGCGACCCACGTCAACGGAGGCGCGCATTTGTCGGCTACGGAATGGATCGTCCAGTCGTCGATCACGAGGTCGTCATCGAGCCACACTCGTGAACCGTCGTCCGAGGACACGCAAATCGTGTACGCCTCGCTCGTGGGGGCGATGATCGCGCCTGACCAGCGTACCGCGAAGCGGTCCTCGCCGATGCCTGCTAGCTGAGGGCTGCCCAATCCCCATTCGAAGTCCAGGGTCGGATCGACGCGCGTCGCGGTTGGGGTTCCGGTGATCGTGCCGGATGTCGCGTCGAATTCACCGAAGTATTCGCCGAACAAGCCGTGCGCGCCGGCTCCGGCGCTGGTCAGCCCCGTGACCGTCAGGTTTTGCGGCGTGGGTTTGACGACCATGGAAGTGCACAGGCCCGAGCTGGTCTGCGTGGTCGGCACGATCTGCAACCCGCCGTCGTTGGTGAACGCGCCGCCGTCGGGCAGGGGCAGATCGGTCGGGCTGTCGACGACGACACGACAGTACGGATCGCATGGGTTGTCGGGGCAATTCATGCCCGTACCGAGCGCTTGCGAACGGCGTTGGCTTGTCGGGATGTGCAACGTGGAGATGCTGTCGCCGATGCACGCGCCCCACTTGCCGCCGTCGCAAGTGCGTCGGCCCATGGAGCACGACACATAGTCTCCGGACACGCGCTCGACCTGTCCACAGTCGATGACTTCGCCTTGAAGCTCGCACTCGCAGCCAAGGTTGGGGGTGTCGCAGGCGCCGACGGTCGGGGGAGGTTTGTCGGGACCGCCGTCACCCACGCCCAGCGCGGGGCTCCGGTCACTGGATGATGAGCACCCGAGCAGGGTCAGGCCGAGAACCGTGAGAGCGACCCATGGCGTTCGAAGATGCGACAAGGGTGGGCGCTTGGCCGAGCTCAGCGCCCACGTCAACCTCAGCATGGCGGCGCTCCCTGCGTTTTCCATGCCGTACGCCCGGTGTCCGACCGCTACCCTGACGCTCCCGGTAGCCGGCTCGGTGGCCGTTTCCAGGTGTCGGTAAGTGTAGGAAATCGTTGCAACTATGCCTCAGGGTTCGCTGAACGGAAGACCCGTGTTGGGAGGCGATGAGTCGCCGGACGCCGGTTCGCGCCGACGCAACGTTTGCGGCGCTTCGCACAGTTTGCAGAGCGCCAAGCGAGGTCCGCCGCCAGCGGGCGCGCGAGCAGTAGTGGTAGAAGGGCGTCCGGTTTTATCGCTTGGCCGAGGAGTGCGTCGATGTTGGTGCGAGGGCAATGGGCTGTTCGATTTCGTGCGGCGCGTCTTTCATTGAGCGTCGCCGCGCTGAGCGCGCCGGTCTTCGCTCAAGGCACGCCAATCACCGATACGCAGCCACCCGCGGTGACCCCTGGGTTGCCCGCGCCCGAGCCCGCGCAACCCAGCGCGGCGCCGCCGCCTGCGTCGGTCCCGCCCCCCGCGCCCGTCGAAGCGCCGCCTGCCGCGGTCGTCGCGCTGCCCGAGCTCCCTCCCGATCACGCTGCGGCGACCGTCGCCGATGTCGACGCGGATAGCGAAGACGAATGGTACGACTCGTTCGATGTGCGTGTGTTTGCGGATGCCTACTTCGGTTGGAACTACAACTCACCGAAGCCGCAGACGTCGGGCAACGGCGTGATCCGGGCGTTCGATACCGCGAACGGTTTCGCACTGGGCTGGGCCGGGCTCGACATCGCGCACGCAGCCGAGCCGATAGGCGGCACGCTCTCGCTGCGCTTCGGACCGACCGCTCAGCGCTACAGCTCGAGCTGCGCCGGTAGGTGTGATGCCGACTACGGCCTGGAAAACGTCAAGCAGGCCTTCGCCTCGTTTCGCCCCGGCGGCGAAACTAGCCCGATTACTCTCGATTTCGGCAAGTTCGACACGATTTACGGCGCCGAAGTCGCCGAGAGCCAAGACAACATCAACTACACGCGCGGCGTGCTGTATTGGCTCGGGCAACCGCTCTCACACACTGGTCTGCGCGCGAACCTCGAGCTCACGAGGAACCTGAGTGCTCGCGCGATCGTGGTGAACGGTTGGAACAACACGATCGACAACAACACGGGCAAGACGTTCGGCGCGCAGTTCATCGCCCACGCGCCGCGCAACGACGCGCACGCGTGGATCTCCGCCTCGCTCGGCTATCTCGGCGGCCCAGAGCGTGACGATACGATCGCCGTGCAATGTGCCACGGGCAGCGTGTTCGACCCGGGCAGCGCCAATGGCTGTTCGCCCGGCACGAGTGGCAGCTCTTCGGGCACCGTCGATCGTCCGGGCAACAACAGCTCCGGCTGGCGTCACTTCGTAGACTTGGTGATCACCTCAGACCCCATCGACTCACTGCACTTGGTGCTGAACGCGGACTACGCCACCGAGAAGCAGCGCGACTCGGCCTTCGCGACGACCTTCAGCGCTCATTCGTGGTTCGGCGCGATGCTCGGCGCGCGCTACCTGTTGAGCCCGACCTTTGCCGTGGCGGGCCGAGGCGAAGTTTACCGCGACAAAGACGGCGTCACGACCGGCTCCGTCAACGGCATCCCCATTACCGGTGCGACCATCTCCTCGGGCACCATCACGCTCGACTACCTTCCCCGCAAGAATCTGCTGATCCGCCTCGACAACCGGCTGGATTCTTCGACCAAGCAGATCTTCCCCAAGGGCGTGCGAGAGCTGTCGGGCACGCTCTTCACATCCACGTTGGGTGTGGTCGTGACGACCAACTGAGGGCGCGCTAGGCTGCCGCACATGCCGTCCCCGCAGCGCACTCGTGACTTGGAGGCGGTGATCGACGCGGTCGTCGACAGCTACGACGGCCCCGAGGAGATCAACAACCTCGAGAGCGCCGCCCTGCCCAACAAGCGCCAAGTGGTGCAGGCCTACAATCACTTGAAGCCCGTGATCTACATGGGCTTCTACAGCCAGCGCTCGCTGTCGCGTAACAACCTGCGCTACGCGTTGAGCGAGCATCTGTACCCTGCGTGCGAGATCTTGGTGGATCAGATCGGCCGCGCCCTCGCCTACGAGGAGAGCACGGGCCACGTGAAGACGCCGTGGCCCAAGGGCTGGAGTGAAGAGGTCGTGCTACGCTTGCTACGGCGCCTGCCCGAGCTGCGTCGTATCTTGAACGCCGACATTTTGGCGGCTTTCGAGGGTGACCCTGCGGCCAAGAGCGTAGAAGAGATCGTCTTCAGCTACCCCGTGGTGGAGGCCATCACGGCGCACCGCATCGCGCACGTGCTGTACTCGGAACGCGTCCCGATCGTACCGCGCATCATCGCGGAATACGCGCACGGCCTGACCGGTGTCGACATTCACCCCGGCGCGCAAATCGGTCCCGGCTTCTTCTTGGACCACGGTACGGGCGTCGTGATCGGCGAAACGTCGATCATCGGTCGGCACGCGAAGATGTATCAAGGCGTGACCTTGGGCGCTCTCAGCACGCGTCGCTCGGACAGTGATGACCCCGCAAACAGAAAACGCCACCCGACGATCGAAGACAACGTAACGATTTACGCGGGCGCGACCATCCTCGGTGGCGATACGGTGATCGGTGAAGGTTCGGTGATCGGCGGCAACGTTTGGCTCGTGCGCTCCGTGCCTCCGAACTCAAAAATCTTCGGCAAAGCGAAGGAGTAGACATAGAGTGCGCGGCGCGCTGCTGTCATTGGTGCTGTGTTTCGCTAGTTGCAAGGCGGCGCCGTCGGAGCCTCTGCGCGTGGCGGCGGCGGCAGATCTCGCGCACGCGTTCAGCGAGCTCGGCCCCGCCTTCGAGGCGCAAGCGCCGGCGGATCTCAAGTTGACGCTCGGGTCGACCGGCTTGCTCGCCCGCCAAATCATCCAAGGGGCCCCGTTCGACTTATTTCTGGCGGCAAACGTCGGCTACGTCGAGCAAGTCGTCAAAGCGGGAGCCTGCGACGGCAATACCCAGAAAACATACGCGCGCGGTCGGCTCGTGATTTGGACCAAGGGCGCGGGCGGGGCCGAGCTCACGCCCGCGTCGCTCGGCGACGCGCGCTTCAAGCACATTGCGATCGCCAATCCCGAGCACGCGCCCTACGGCAAAGCCGCGCGTGATGCGCTGACGCGCGCAGGGGTTTGGGACCGCGTGGCCGAGCGCATGGTGTACGGCGAGAACGTGCAGCAAGCCTTCGAGCTGGCCCAGAGTGGCAACGCCGACGTCGCCATCGTTGGCCTGTCGTTGGCGATCGGTTCAGCCGACGGCACTTGGTCGATGATCGACGAGGCGTCGTACGCGCCCATCGATCAGGCGCTCGTGGTCTGCAAACACGGCACCAGCGAGGCGCGGGCGCGCCGTCTTGCCGCCTTCATCGCCGCGCCGGAAGGACGGGCGATCTTGCGCAAATACGGCTTTTTGATGCCGGGTGAAGCGTGGGCCTTGGCGCCTTGATCGACCTCGGGCCACTGCTCCTGTCCTTCCAAGTGGCGTCTCTCGCGACGGTGTTCGCCAGTGTCTTCGGGGTCGCGATCGCAGGGCTGCTATCGACCCCGCGACTTTGGGGCCGTGAGCTGATCGATGCCGCGATCACGGCGCCCATGGTGCTGCCACCCACCGTTCTCGGGTATTACCTGCTCGTGCTGCTCGGCCGGGAGAGCAGTCTTGGGCATGCGTTCGAAGCGCTCACCGGCTCTCCCATCGTCTTTACACGCGGGGGCGCCGTGGTCGCGGCCACGATTGGCGCGCTGCCGCTCGTGAGCAAGGCGGCTCGCGCGGCATTGGAGTCGGTCGACGCGCGCTTGGTCGGCGCCGCGCGGACTCTCGGCGCGAGCCGTCTGCGAGCTTTTTTTACGATTAGCCTGCCCCTGGCGCGGCGCGGGATCTTGGCGGGAATCATGCTCGGGTTCGCACGTGCGCTGGGTGACTTCGGCGTGACCTTGATGGTCGCCGGCAACATTCCCGGCCACACGCGCACTGCATCGCTCGCGATCTACGATGCCGTGTTGTCCGGACGCGATGCGGATGCCATCCGCTTGTCGCTGATCATGACCGCGCTGGCCATGGCCGTGCTGATCGCCGCCAGCTACCTGACGAAGCAGCGCCGTGATGGCTTCTGAAGCGTTGCTGACGGCGGAGCTCGGCCTGCGTCGCGTGACCCAGGGCGAGTCCTTCTCGCTCGATGTGAGCCTCACGTTCGGCGCAGGGTTGAGCGTGCTGTTCGGTCCCTCGGGTTCCGGAAAAACCACGATTTTGACGGCGATTGCCGGCCTGCTGCGGCCGGATACGGGGCGCGTGGTGTTGGCCGGTCGCACGCTGTTCGACGCGCGAGCAGGCGTCGATTCAGAGCCGAATCATCGCCGCATCGCGCTCGTCTTTCAATCGCTGGCCTTGTTTCCCCACCTCGATGCCGCCCACAACGTGGCCTACGGTATCCCCGGCTCCTCGAGCCGAGCGGAACGTGTGGAGCGAGCCCACGGCTGGCTAGCACGCATGCGCGTCGCGCATTTGGCGGGCCGTTTCCCGAGCAGCTTCTCCGGCGGCGAGGCACAGCGCGTGGCCTTGGCCCGAGCGCTCGCGAGTGAACCCAGCGCGCTGCTCCTGGACGAGCCATTCTCGGCGCTCGACGAAACGTTGGTACGCGAACTCAGCGCCGAGCTGGTCGCGTACGTCGATTCTCTCTCGCTGCCGGTGGTGCTCGTTACTCATGATCGGCGGCTCGCGCGCGAACTCGGGGGCGAGCTGACCGAGCTCCGCTCCGGCCGCGTCGAGCGCGTCGGTCCGGCGCGCGCGCTCTTGGCCGAGCACGGCTGAAACGCGCTGTTACTCGCGTGACAGTCGCGCTAAGTGTGCGGCATGACGGACGCGCGATACGACGCTTGGCTCGTGGATCTCGACGGCACGCTTTACACCCAGCGTTGGGTGAGGTTGGCGATGGCCGTGGAGCTCGTGCTGTTCGGGCGCTCGGCAATCAAGACCTTGCGTCAGTTTCGACATGAGCACGAAGCGATGCGCGAAGAGCAAAACGCGGGCCGCGCCCTGGCGGCGGTTCACGCGAGCCCGTTTGCAGGCCAGCTCGCCCGCACCGCGGACGCACTCGGCACGCCCGTGGCGGACGTGGAGAGTGTGGTTCGAAGCTGGATGGTCGAGCGACCCGGCAAATGGATCCGTCGCTTCGTGCGCAAAGCCCTGATCACCGAGCTGCGAGAATTCAAAGCCCAAGGCGGGCGTACCGCGCTCGTCAGTGATTACCCCGCCGAGCGCAAGATCGACGCGCTCGGGGTTCGGGATTTATTCGACGTGATCGTGGCCAATGGTGAAGCGCACGGCCCGCGCCGCCTGAAGCCCGATCCGGAGGGTTACCTGCACGCGGCCGAGTTGCTCGCGGTAGAGCCCGCGCGCTGCTTGGTCATCGGCGATCGTGAAGACGCCGATGGCGATGCCGCGCGGGCGGCCAACATGGGCTTTCGCCTGGTTTAGCGGCGACTACGCCGCGCAGCCCTGCAGCTTCGGCGTCCAGAGCGTGGCTTTGTTTCGGCCGCCCCGCTTGGAGGCGTACAGCGCCTCATCGGTCGACTTGAACAGCGCTTCCCAGGTCTGCCCCGCGAGCGGGAAGAGCGCGGCACCGACCGAGCAGGTCACTTTGATCTGACCCAGCTCGGTGTGAAATGAGGTTGCTTCGAGCTCACTGCGGATGCGTTCGGCCAGCAGCATCGCGCCGCGTTCGTCGGTTTCTTCGCACACGATCACGAACTCTTCGCCGCCGAAGCGGCCCACCGCGTCCGTGTCGCGCTTCACGCGCTTGAGCACGTCCGCGAAGCCCTTGATCACGACGTCGCCCACGTCGTGACCGTAGGTGTCGTTCACGCGCTTGAAGTGGTCGATGTCGCAGACCAAGAGGGAGAGCGGTTTTTTGAAGCGTTGCGCGCTCTTCAACTTCTGGATCGCGACGTCTTGCAGGGCGCGCTTGTTGAACAAGCCCGTCATGCCGTCCATCGTGGCCATCTCCTCCAGTCGCTTGAGCATGCGCGCATTGGCCAGCGAGACCGCCACGTGGCTAGCCAACACTTCGAGCGTGGGCCGTACGGAGTCGCCAAACGCGCTGCGGCGATTGGAGCCCAAGACCAAAGTGCCGAGCGCGCGATCGTGCACCAAGAGCGGTAGCACCAAGAGCGAAGGCATGGCCGGCGGGTTCAGGCGGCGCGTGAACACGGTCTGGTGAGAAGGATCGTAGTCACCGCGGTACGGCAGCGCGTGCCGATTGGCGACCACCATCGAGACCAAGCCGGAGTTGTGCTTGAAGCGCTGGCCCACCAATTCGCTCGCGCCATCCCCGCTGACGGCGCAAATTTCGTGCTCGCCCGAGTTCTTGTCGAACAAGGTCACGACCGCAAAGTCGAAGGCCGCGAACTCGCGCGCGCCGCTCACGCCGGCCTCGATCACCTGAGCTTCGGTCGTCGCCGACGCGAGCGCATTGGCTGCGCGGTACAACTTGCCTTGCTCGACCTTGGCGCGGTCGAGCTGCACGAACACGCGTTCGTTCTCGATGGCGCGGCGTACGAAGTGCGCGGCCGCGCGCAACGTCTCCTCTTCTTCGGCGCTGAAAGGCTCCTTCGATTCGCGATCGACGACCAACAACCCGCGCGCATTGCCGTGATCGAGCAGCGGCGTGGCGCACACTGCCCCAATGGACGGTTTGCGCGTGTAGTACGGCACGTGCGCGCCCGCCTTGGGTCCCGCTATCGCCAGCAGCGAGCCCTTGGCCAAGCTCGCGCCGAAGATGCCGTCCTTCGCGCTGAACGGCCCGCTGGCGATGCCGTCCTCGGTACTGGAGAGCTCCTGGATGTGGAGCTGCGTGCCCGTCGCATCCAGACCCAAGAGCAGCGCGGTGCGCAGGCCGAGCGTGCGGCACAGCAAGATCAGCGCAAACTCGACGGCTTGATGGATCTCGTCCACGCCCGAGCGCAGCAAGCGCTCCTCGGCGTCGGGGCTGGAGAGCGTGGCGCGTTCTCCGGCGGCGGTTGGCGCACCGAGCAGGCGGTAGGAGCGCGCCGCGTCCTTCATCTTGCGTAGCTCGGTCTCGATGCGCTGGCGCGACAGCGCGCGAATGCGGGCAATTTCCGCGCGGAACACCAACATGTTCAAGAACGCGAATACCCCGAGCAGCGTCGCGTGGGGAAGCATGCTGCTCGTCTCGTGCCCACCGCGAACGATGAAGTTGAGGGCCGCCTCCATCAGCACCGCGAACGCGATCGTTCCGGCCGCGGCCAGCGGCTTGGCGAAGCTTGCGCAGATCATCACCAGCGCGTACACGGCCGGGTAGTACGGGCCATCCAACCCACCGGGTGTATGCAGAATCGCCCCGTAGGCGAGCACGACCAGGTGCGTGAACAGTTCGAGGTCTAGCCGCGTGGTTTCGCTCGACGAGAGCGAGCGCAGCCGCTTCAGTAAGCGGTAGCCCAGCGAGCCGCCCAGCAAGAGCAAAGCGAGGGCGTTGTACAGGACGGGCGGCGGCTCGACAGCCCAGTAGATTAGGTATCCGCTGAGCGCAAAGCTCGAGGCCAGGCCCGAGCTGCGAGTGATCACTTGCTGCACCCAAAGGGCCGAGCGCACGAGCGGGTCCATGTGCGAATTTCCGTATCAGAGCGAGCCCGGAACGGCCTACTTTCGAGCGGTTTTTCCGCGCCTTCGCAGGAAACGGGGCCTGTGCGAAAAGGTCGGATACGGTAGCTCCGGTGCGCGCTGGGCTACGCCTCCAGATCTTGCTCCTCTTGGGGGGACTATTCGTGCTCGCGTTCGTGCCGCTGTTCTTGGCCGTCGCCACTTATGCAAGTTTCACCTTGAGACAGGTGCGCGAGACCCACGCCCAAGCGCTCGGGCGCGCGGTGGCCGGTCACGTCTCCGAGGCGCGCGCCCATCGCTCCCCGGAGGATTTACTGCGCCTGCTTGGGGCGGAGGTCGGGACCCAAGGCGTGGCCGCGCTCGGCGTGTACGGCCCGGACGGCCTGCCCGTGGCGCGCGCGGGCGAACCATTGATCGTCGATCTGCTACCCGAGCACGTCTCGCCCGGTCGCGAGCGCGTGGTCGAGCTTTCGAAGCACGCCGTGCTGGAGGTCGTCGTGCCTAGCGCCGACGGCGCGGTCGCTGCCATATTGCGGACCGACGACAGCGCGGCGCGGGCTGCGCCGCTCGTCCGGTTGCTGGGCCTGTATTCGCTGCTCGTGGGCACGGTCTTGCTGGTTGCGGCCTACTTCGCGCTTACCCGGCTGATCGTCCGCCCGTTGGACGACTTGGCGCGCGCGGCAGAGCGCGTAGCGACGGGCGCGCGGCGCTTTTCGGTGCCGCAGGGAGGCGCGCGGGAACTGACCGAGCTCGGTCGCAACCTGCACACCATGACCGAGCACTTGATCCGTGAAGAGGAAGCATTGCGCGCGAAGGTCGACGAGGTCGAGCGCGCGACGGTCAGCCTCAAGCAAGCCCAGGATCGCTTGATCCGTTCCGAGCGCTTGGCCTCCGTCGGCAGGCTCGCCGCCGGGCTCGCCCACGAGGTCGGCAATCCGATCGCGGCATTGCTCGGCTTGGAGGACCTCTTGCTCGAGGGCGGCCTCGAGCCCGCCGAGCAAAGAGATTTTCTCCAGCGGATGCGCAAAGAGACCGAGCGTATCAACAGAATCTTGCGAGATTTGTTGCAGTTTGCGCGGCCCGGCGCGCGGCTCGAGCAAGTCACGGTCGGCAACGGAGACGTGGCCGCGGCCGTGACCGACACCGCCGCGCTGATTGCTCCGCAAAAGGAGATGCGCGAGGTCGAGCTCGAGTTGTCCATCCCCGAGGGCCTTCCGAGTGTCGCGCTGAGCGACGAGCAGCTCATGCAGCTCGTGCTCAACTTGGTCCTGAACGCAGTCGATGCGCTCGACGGCGGCGGTAAAGTACGCGTCACGGCTCAGCCGAACGCAGGTGGTGTGCAACTGGTGGTCGAAGACGATGGTCCCGGCGTGCCCGCGGCCGTGCGCGACAAGCTGTTCGAACCATTCGTGACCACCAAAGAAGTCGGTAAGGGCACGGGCCTCGGGCTGGCCGTGTGCCGCGGTTTGGTCGAGGCGGTCGGGGGAACCATTGCCTTGGACCTCGGCTTTCTCGGTGGCGCGCGCTTCGTGGTCGAA
>Ga0247740_1000420_pt1 | contig 21010 bp, 19 predicted proteins | sample UWRJL148409B2_FD_180942 | JGI IMG/M metagenome (GOLD analysis project Ga0247740, IMG submission 180942) | Plant litter microbial communities from Arlington Agricultural Research Station in Wisconsin, United States - UWRJ-L148-409B-2 | ecosystem: Environmental > Terrestrial > Plant litter >...
CACCATTAATTTGTAAAATTCTCGCTGTTGTCAATCCAACAGGTCCGCCGCCAATTATGGCAATTTTTTTGTTTTTTATAAGTGAAGTATTCATTTGATTTTTTATTTAATTGATATTGTATTAATTGAATTTTTTAGTTTGAATTTGATACTGTTATTGAGATTAACATTGCAATTGATATTAATTTTTGAAATTGATATTAATTTTTGAAATTGAAATTGATTTTTGACATTGCAATTGACATTGCCATTGAAATTGATTTTTTAATCACGGAGTCAAAGCTTTAATAACCAAATTAAAAGCTTCATTCCTAATTTCCTCAGTAAATACAAAAGCTTTCCCTGACATTGATTTACCTTCTCTGTGAAGTTCTAATAGAGAATAAAGCGATCCATAAGCAATACTCCAGAAAACTTCAAATGTGATAGGAAGAAGTTCTTTATTTTCAATTGCCTTTGTGATAAATTTTGACATCTGTTCCTTAAAGTCTGTTGTGATTTCTGCTAAAATTGCGTCGCCATAAGTAGAATGTTTTAGAAGTTCTAGACAAGTAGTCTGCAAAGAAAAGTTAATAGCAAACTTAGAACGGTTGTCCCATTGTTGACGTAAACCATCAACAAAAGACATTTCAGGTGAAAATCCGACTAACATTTCTTCAAAGAAATTTTTACCAATTTCAATTCCAATTTTTCTGATAAGATCTTCCTTGTCAGAATAATAAATATAAAGTGTAGCCACAGAAACTCCGCATTCTTTCGCTAGTCGATTCATTCCAAAACCTTCAACACCTTGTGAAACCAGCATTTCGATGGCTTTTTGCTTGACAATTTCTTCTTTATTTGTATCTCTGGTTCTCATAATTTAATTCATTATGGTACAAAGATATTAATAATAAATGAACGTTCGCTTATTTAAGGTGAAAAAGTTTCAAAGGTCCAAAGGGACAGAGGTCCAAAGGGACAGAGGTCCAAAGGCTTGGTAGAGACGCGCAGCAATGCGTATATTGAGGTTTTAATTGAATAGCCTCCAGCTTTATCTGGGGGATGAAAGAGGGTGAGAAAAATAGGCTTTAGCCGAATTTAATTGATGATAATAAATGTTTTTAAAAAAAACTTTGTGTCTTCGTGCCTTCGCGGCATAAAAAAAAGCATAAAAAAAAGCATAAAAAAACTGCTACCATAATTCGTCAAAATTACAATAGCAGCTTTCCCTTGGATAACATATTTTTTATGGAGTAGCGGTTTGTTCTGCTTCTCTAACTTTTTGATTTTCTAAAATCTTTTGAATAAACGGTTTTGTCTGAGTTTCTATTTCTGCTTCAGAAATATCCAATGCTTTTGGATCTTTTACTAATGCAAGCCATGGTTTAGGTTCTCCAAAAGGATAACTTCCAAAAACAATTACTGGCGTTCCTTTTACTTTTACGTTTTCCTTATCTTTTAGGATCCATTCATCGGCAAATTTGTAAAGGAATTTAGCATCAGTCTCTTGTAATCGTAAACAAGAATGGGATGCCGGATAACCAGGTAATTCATATTCGTGAAAACCAACGCCTAATTTATTTTCGATATTAAAGTTCCATTTCAAATCCCATTCGTCATTAAACGTACTGGTTGTTTTTTCAGCTTTCCAATTGGTAAAAAATAATCCTGTTGGAGTAGGATCTTTTTTTCTCCCCATATTAGTTGGACCTGTATATACTAATTCGCCATTCTCGTAAGCTGCAAATGCCTGAGCCGGATAAGAGAAAATGATTACTTTCGAAACTTCTTCTAAAGCTGCAACATGTAAAGGAAACGGAAGATAAAACACAAGATCACCTGTGAAATCTGCAGGAATCACAACTGAATCCATTTTTGCAAAATTGGCTTTATCAGTTCTGTTTAAGGCATATGCAATATGAAGTTTTGTACTGTCAGAACCATTTGCTTTTAACCATTCTTTCGTTTTTTCGAAATGATAAGAAGTGGTTTTTGGTTTTGTATGCTCAATTGTTTTTTTAGGTTTTGCTTTTTCCTTAGTTTCAGTTGATTCGCTTTTTTTGCATGAACCTAATAAAACTAATACTAATAGAAGTAGGATATTGGATGTGTAATATAACTTTTTCATAAACTGGTTTTTATTTATGTAAAGTTATTTTAATCATCGCGAAAATGGCTTACACAATTTTTTGAATTGTTTGCTTGATTTTCATTTTACTGTATTAATTCCAATGAAGACATTTCATCTAATAAGGCTTTAAAGAGTTCAAGTAGTGAATTTAAGGTTTCAAGATTATCTATTTCCCCATCTATATAATAAGATAATTCGAATTCATTTTCAGGAAGCTTTTGTTCCCATATTCCTTTCTGATCACAAATCTGGATATTTACTTCCTTCTGCATCGCAATTATATTTCTAAGCTCTTTATTTCGAAGTAATGTCTTTGTTTTAAGTTTATTGTTACTTTTAATTGTAAAAGCTTTGTCAAAATCAGGGTAACCAATTTCTATATCTTGCGCTCCAAATAGTCTTTCAATTTTTCGAACAAAGCCTTCGTTGTAAATTTCAAGTTTAAAATTATCCCTTAAAGTAATAGGAGCAATAATTCGCGTCATTTGAGTACTATATTTTCCAGACCAAAGCCTATAATTATCAAAGACAATTTTCCAGTTTTTATATTCAATTTCTGTTGAATCTGATTGCCAGGAATAACCTTCTTTAAAAGTGCCATTTGTTTGATCTGAGAATTTTTTCCAGATATTAATTTTATTTTTAGAAGTTTCAGGCATTAGTTTTTGTATTAAAAAGGATTTATTTTATAATTAAAAATTTTACAGGAAAGGTTTGATTTTGCATAGTCGCTGTTGAGTAAATACTATTATTCTCTATCTTTTCAAACTTCATATTCATGATTTCGCCTTCTTTAAATGGAAAATTTTTGGTGAAGTTATTTCTGTGATTTTTGCATTATATTCAACTTCTCTTAGCCATTCTAACTCAGATTTTATAAAATACTTTCCATCTTCTAAATTTTCAACATGTTGATTGCCTTTAATAGTAATATATGAAGTAGTGTCTTTATGATGAGCATATTTTAATTTGATATCCCTAAAAGTTTTAAAATCAAAATTTTGATTTTCCTGAAAAATTAATTCGAATGGTTTCATTTTACGAGATTAGATTGTTGTTTTATTTGTTAGAAAATCAGAAACATTCTTGCTCCATTCTAATTGGTTTTTGATGAGGTAATTTTCATGTCCGGTTTCTTTGTAAATATTCAAACATTTAAAGCCTTTTAGATTTTGATATATTCTATCGATTTCACTTCGGCTGACACTTTTGTCTTTTTCACCGTAAAGTAATAAAGTTGGGCAACTTATATTTTTTGCATATTCATTAGGGTTGTGATTAAATCCCCAAAATCCATTTTGAATTCCGCCCCAAAACAATAAAATTCCTGCCATTGGAAAAGTTGGTGCATGCATTTTTTTAAATCTTGCACAAACTGTTTCATACATTGAACCAAATGGGCATTCAATAATTATTCCTTTAGGTTTAATTTTATAATCATTAATGCATTTCATGATTGCTACAGCTCCCATTGAAGTGCCAAATAAATAGATGTTTTTTTCGCCTTTTTGGCTTATATAATCAAACGAAGTTTTTACTTCTTCTGCTTCTTTATAACCAATTGTGGTTTGATTTCCTTCTGAATTCCCGCTTCCCATAAAATCTACAAGCATTGTACTGAAGCCTAGTTTTATAAATTCATTTGATTTGTCTATCATCGAAGATTTTTCGGCACCATAACCATGAAACAAAATAATTGTTCCTTTTGAATTTGGAGTTTTAATTAGCCAACATTCAATTTCCTTATTACTTTTTAGCTTTATGGTTTGATATTTTTGGAGCGGATACTTTTTATTTTCCGGTTTAGGATTATTAACTCCAAAGATTAAAGTTTTTACTTTTTCGAGTGATGATAATTTTTCAGGACTTTTGGTCTTTATTGATCCATTTTCTGCAAAGTGTGTGAATTTATAGGCATGTACAAACGCTACAATATTAATTATTAAAAGAATAATGAATATTATTCGGATAGAGTTTTTGTAATTTTTAAATATGCTCATTTTACTTTTTCTCAATTAATTTCAAAACATATTCCATCTGAGCATCTCTATTCTCTATAAAATCATCCAAAGTTTGACTCACTTTATAATCAGGAATTACACCTCGTCCAAAAATCTGATTGGGCTTATTGGGAACATCCTGTTCTAAATTTACGATAGAAAATTGTGTTTTTATTTTTGTGTTAGGTAATTCGTATTCGATAGGAGTGTGGCCATTATGACCGTAATAACCGCCCATGGTTTCTTCGCCAATAACAATGGCACTGGTTTTTCCTGCAACTAATGATGCAAAAAGCGATCCTGCCGAAGCTATTCTCGGGCTTATTAGCAAATAAATTTGACCTTTGAAAGTATTTTTATCCGGCTGTAATACGAGATTAAATTTTGGATCCTGGGGAAATATTTTGCCTTTCAGGATTGGATATTCTTCCTTTAACTCAGCTTCAAAATCATTCTTTTCTTCCAGCTTTTTTTCAGTCTCAGTTTCTTCGTAAATAAAATAGGGAAGAAACGGAATTTTCTGAAAATTAATATAAGCGTTTTTATTTTCGCGATATGTTTTTTGTGTTAAGTATGAAAAAGTTACCAAATCGTTAGGATCTGAACCTCCGCCATTATTTCGTACATCTACAATTAAATTTTTTATTTCAGGATGCACAGCAAGCATTTGAAAACAGCTGTCGAGATATTTTTTATAAATTAAATGTTCTTTGGCCTGAGCGTTTCCTCCAATTGCAAAAGAATGTACCGCCAGTAAGGCGGTATTTTGCGAAATAATCTTAAACGAATATTTGTTTTTAATTTTGTTGTAGAACAAGCTGTCAGAAGGAAAAGAATGACGCTTTTTAAAATTTTCTTTTCTTTCGTCATTAGAAATACCGGCAATAGTTTTAGAAAGTTTTTCAGTTTGTTTTGGAAGAGAATATTCAACTAAAAACGTTTCTTTTGGCCCATATTCCAATTCAAAATATCTTGAAAAAGAACCATTTATTCCAATCGATTTTCCCGATATATTAAAGCCGTCTGTGGTGTAATATTTATAAAAAGAGCGTATTATTTTATTTATTTCAATTCCGTTAATACTATGAATTTGTGAGCCTAACGGAATTTCATCATTTTTAAAATTGATGATTGTTTTGTTCGCGATCAATTTTATCGGAAAAGGGAAAAAAACTTTTTCTGATGTATATCTGTTTTTAAATACATCAGGAAGAGTTGTATCATTATGTACACTGCCTTCGAAGTCAGTTATTTGTAGAATAATTTTGTAAAAATCCAGTAATTCCAGCGGACTTTTTAATTGTAAAAATGCCCAATTGTAAATACTGTCAATTTGCTTTTTAGTCCGATACTTGTAAATGCCTGAATTTGCTTTTTCTCTGATTTCTCTAAAAGTAGTAAGATCTTGTTTGAGTTTTTCTGAAGTGAATTTATCATTCTGAGAGCATACTATAAGTGGAAAAATCAGAAAAAAAGCTATTTTAAATTTGAGCATCAGATTGGTTTTGTTTAGAACCTAAAAATACTCAAAAAAATTAAATCAAATTTTTAATTTTAGCATGTTGTAATAACATAATTGTTTTAGCATCAGTAATCTCACCGGATTCGATCATGTTGTAAGCTTCTTCAAAAGTATATTCCAGCACTTCAATGTTTTCTTGTTCGGCGTCTAGTCCGCCACCATCATTTACTTTCATGGTTTCATCATATTCACCAACAAAAAGATATAAAATCTCTGTAACAGAACCTGGTGACATATACGTTTCAATAACTTTCTGAACTTTATTTAAACGATAGCCAGTTTCTTCTTCGGTTTCGCGAATTACAGCTTGTTCAGCATTATCCTGATCAAGAAGTCCGGCACAAACCTCGATCATCATTCCGTTTTTATTTCCGTTAAGATAAGTAGGCAAACGAAACTGACGCGTTAAGATCACTGTCTTTTTAGATGAATTGTACAATAAAATAGCGGCTCCGTTTCCGCGATCATACACTTCACGAATATGTGATTCTACTTTACCGTCTTTCTTTTGGTAATCAAAAGTTACTTTGTTTAGTATGTACCAATTGTCTGATAGTAACTTAGTTTCGGTAACTTTAATTTCTGGATTTTTCATAATAAGAAATCTTTTGTATAAAAAAACGCTCTGGTTATCAGAGCGTTTAGATGTGTTATTTTGTTATTGTTTGCTTTCTGTCAGGTCCAACAGATACAATTTTAATTGGCACTCCAACTTCTTCTTCAATAAACTCAATATATTCTTTTAGCTCAATTGGTAATTGATCGTAAGTCGTCAATCCTGTTAAGTCAGCTTTCCATCCTTTAAATTCTTTATAAACAGGAGTTACGTTTTCCGGCTCGATGTTGTAAGGAAAGTGAGAAATGTTTTGTCCTTTATAGTTATACTCTGTACAAACTTTCAAAGTTTCGAATCCTGAAAGAACGTCACCTTTCATCATCATTAACTGAGTAACTCCGTTTACCTGAACAGCATATTTTAAAGCTACAAGGTCTAACCATCCGCAACGTCTTTGTCTTCCTGTAACAGATCCAAATTCGTTACCCACTTTTGCCATAGTAGCTCCAACTTCGTCAAAAAGTTCAGTTGGGAATGGTCCGCTACCAACACGTGTTACGTAAGCTTTAAAAATTCCGTATACTTCTTTGATTTTGTTAGGTGCAATTCCTAAACCAGTACAAGCTCCTGCAGCAGTAGTATTTGATGAAGTTACGAAAGGATAAGTTCCAAAATCAACATCTAATAAAGATCCCTGAGCTCCTTCGCATAAAATAGATTTACCTGCTTTTTGAGCCTGGTAGATATATTCTTCACTGTCGATAAAATCTAATTTTTTTAATTCTTCGATAGCTTCAAAAAACTCTTTTTCAAGTTCAGCTAAGTTGTATTGAATTGCTACATCATAAAAAGCAATCATTGCTTCATGTTTGTCAGCCAATGCTCTGTAACGTTCTTTAAAATCTTCTAATTCAATATCTCCAACACGTAATCCGTTTCTTCCGGTTTTGTCCATGTAAGTTGGTCCAATTCCTTTTAGAGTAGAACCAATTTTAGCTTTTCCTTTAGATGCTTCAGAAGCTGCATCAAGCAAACGGTGTGTTGGTAAAATTAAATGTGCTTTTCTTGAAATAATCAATTTGTTTTTGATATCAAGGTTGAATTTCTCCAAACCTTCAATTTCTTTTTGAAAAACTACCGGATCTATTACAACACCATTACCAATGATGTTTATTGAATTTTTATGAAAAATTCCAGAAGGAATGGTTCTTAATACATGTTTAATTCCGTCAAATTCTAATGTATGTCCTGCATTTGGTCCTCCCTGAAAACGTGCAATAATATCATAATTTGAGGTAAGAACGTCAACAATTTTCCCTTTACCTTCATCTCCCCATTGTAATCCTAGTAATAAATCTACGGTCATTCTGTTTTAATTTGCGTTGAGGCAATTTGAGTTGCCCTACTGATTAATGTAGTTAATTTTCTTTTTTTTTATTTTTTAAAATAATGCGTTTCCGGACTATTGTTTTTGCTTTTTGTTTCCGTAGAAATACAATGAATGATTCGTAATTTCGATATCAAATATTTCTTCGATTGTTTTTTTGATGGTTTGAATTCTTGGATCGCAAAATTCGATTACCTCACCAGAATCAGTCATGATAATATGGTCATGCTGTTTATCAAAATATGATTTTTCGTAGTAAGCCTGATTTTGCCCAAATTGATGTTTTCTAACCAAAGCGCAGTCTAACAATAACTCTATCGTGTTGTATAATGTAGCTCTACTCACACGATAGTTCTTGTTTTTCATCTTGATATATAGGTTTTCTATATCAAAATGCTCTTCGCTATCGTAAATTTCCTGAAGTATAGCATAACGCTCAGGAGTTTTGCGATGCCCTTTTTGCTCAAGATACATTGTAAATACATTTTTTACAATTTCTTGATTCTTAGTGTTGTCAGTTGAAATGAGTGTCATATCCGGCAAAGATAATTTTTTATTTTTAATGAATAAAAGTTTCGGGTTTAAAGTTTAGTTATAAAACCCTTATAGATAGGTTAAAAAAGTTTAAGTTCTGTACTCTCTCGTCACTTTATCAACCCCATCAATTTTTTTAATCGCATTAATCATTTTCTTTAAAATGGTATTGTTTTGAACAATTACAGCAATCTGACCATGAAAAATTCCGGCATCTGTGCTTAACGAAATGCTTTGAATATTCACGCTCATATTGTTCGAGATCACTCTGGTTAACTGATTGGTAAGTCCTAAAACATCCATTCCCGTAATATTAATAATAGCCTTGAATTCTTCTTGAGATGAATCAATCCATTTGGCACTCATGATTCGATAAGCATAATTAGATTGCATGCCAATCGCATTAGGGCAGTCTTTTTTGTGTACTTTAATTCCTTCGTTTATCGTTACAAATCCAAAAACATCATCTCCAGGAATTGGATTGCAGCATGGCGAAAGTTTATAATCGAGTTTATCATGTTCAGTACCAAAAACCAGCATATCATAATTACTGCTGATTACTTGTTTATGAATATCATCGGCAGCAGTTGTATCTTTATTTCTTTTAATTTTATTTTTGAAGAAATTGATAAACGTATTGCTTTTTTGGGCGGCATAATCTTTTAATTGCTGATTCTCGATTGCTCCAATTCCAACTCTGTAAAATAAATCTAAACTCGTTTTGAGTTTAAAAAAGTTCACCAGTTCATTAATAACCTGCTCGTTGATCGTTATTTTTAAATGTCTTAGTTTTCGGGTAAGTAATTCTTTTCCTTCTTCAGCAATTTTTTTAGTGTTCTCGTTAAGAACGTTTTTTATTTTCGTTTTGGCTCTTGATGTGGTTACATATTCTAACCAGTTTACAGTTGGTTTTTGGTTGGCAGAAGTAATCACTTCGACCTGATCGCCACTTTTTAACTCGTGATTTAACGGAACTAAACGTCCATTTACACGGGTTCCTCTGGTTTTTATTCCAATTTCGGAGTGAATACTAAACGCAAAATCCAGCGAAGTAGCACCTTTTGGCAGTGATTTAATTTCTCCTTTTGGCGTAAAGACAAAGATTTCTTTCGAATATAAATTCATTTTAAAATCTTCAACAAAATCAACCGCATTCGTTTCCTGATTTTCCAACGCTTCACGAAGCAAATTCAGCCAAACATCCAGACCGCTTTCTTCCGTAGCGCCATTTTTATATTTGTAATGCGCTGCATAACCTTTCTCTGCAATTTCATCCATACGCTCGCTTCGAACCTGCACTTCGACCCAACGGCCTTTTGGTCCCATTACGGTAATGTGCAAAGCCTCGTAACCAGTTGATTTTGGAGATGAAATCCAGTCACGCAAACGACTAGGGCTTGGTCTGTAGTGGTCTGTTACGATCGAATAGATTTTCCAGGCCACAAATTTTTCGTCGTGCTGATCTGATTTATAGACAATTCTAAGAGCAAATTTGTCGTACACTTCATCAAAACTTACATTTTGAGCCCGCATTTTACGACGGATCGAATAAATAGATTTCGGACGTCCCTTAATTACATAATCGATACTTTCATTGTCGAGAGATTTCTTTAAAACATCCGAAATATCTTTGATATAAGCGTCCTGTTCTTCTTTTGTCTCCCTTATTTTGCTTACAATATCATTGTAAACAGCCGGTTCTGTATATTTTAAACCTAAATCTTCCAATTTAGTTTTAATGTTATAAAGCCCTAAACGATGGGCAAGAGGGGCATAAATATAAAGCGTTTCCGAAGCAATTTTAGTTTGCTTGTATTCTGCCATCGAATCCATAGTTTGCATATTGTGCAAACGATCGGCGAGTTTTATCAAAATTACACGAACGTCATCGTTCAGTGTAAGGATCATTTTTCTGAAATTTTCTGCCTGCATCGACGCATTCAGATCTTTTTGAACTAACGAAATTTTGGTTAAGCCTTCGACAAGTTGAGCCACTTTTGGGTTAAATAAACGTTCAATATCCTCGACTGTCATAGGAGTATCTTCGACAACATCGTGCAATAAAGCCGCAGCAATAGAGGTCGCTCCTAAACCAATTTCAGAAGCAACAATTTTCGCAACTGCAATAGGATGAAAGATATACGCTTCGCCAGATTTACGTCTTTGTTCTTTATGTGCATCTACTGCGACATCAAATGCTTTTCGGATTAATTTTTTGTCGGTTGGACTTAAAGTCTGATAACTGATTCGAAGTAATTCTTTATACTCTTGGGCAATTGCTTTATTTTCTTTCTCAATATCTATTTCTATCATAACGGCATAGTTCAAGTACTAAAAATAAGAATAAGTTTGAATATACGCAAGGGAATGAAGGGTTGATTTCTGAATTTAGATTTATGATTTTAGAGGATAGATTTTGGCTTGTTAAATCGAGCCGAGTCGAGATTTTTTTGTAGTAAAAAGGACTTCGACTCTGCTCAGTCTGACAATAGAATATGTCATTTGTGATGTTAAAATAAAAATTGATTTATCAATTTTTATTTTAATAAATCTAAAATCTAAAATCTAAAATCTAAAATCTAAAATCTAAAATCTAAAATCTAAAATCTAAAATCTAAAATCTAAAATCTAAAATCTAAAATCTAAAATCTAAAATCTAAAACTACTCTTTCATAAAATCCAAATCCTGAAAATCATAACTAAAATCAGTTAGTTCAGAGATGGGAAGCATTTTTAAGTTGATTACTTTTCCGGTTTCACCGTATTTGAAAAGTAGATGTGCATCGGCGTGAAAAAAGGCGTTGTTCCATTTTACGACATAATTTCCATCTTTATAAAAGAAAACTTCACCAACCAGTTGTGGCGAACGTTTTGATGCAAAATAGGCTTTTCCTTTTTTCTCTGTTATGGTAACTTCTCCAAACCAATTGTCTTTGTAGGTCCCGGTTATTTTAGAGAAATCAATTTTTAGTTTGTCCTTTTTATTTTTTGCAACGGCTGCCCAAACTTCGTCAGTCACTTTATCTGCCGATGCTTCGCTGGCTTTCGCACGGTTGCTGTAAGTGGTTACATAATCTTCGGGTTTAATTCCCAAATAACGGTCCTTTATGGTATTTGTTATGGCAGTAAATGCCGCTCCGGATTGTTGATTAGTCAGGACAATAATTCCTAAACCTATCTCCGGAATCAAGGTAGTTTGTGTCACATTTCCTTCTAATCCGCCGGTATGCGAAACTTGTTTGTATCCTTTTACATCACTCAAAAACCAACCTAAACCATATCCTGAAAAATGAGTATTGTAAGGTAGTTTTGTTTTTGCCGGAATAATGGTTTGCAACTGCCACATTTCGTCGTGTTCTTTCTCTGAAAATAATTGCTTATTGTCTACGTATTTCCCATTGTTGATTTGTAAAATCGCCCATTTACTCAAATCATTTACGCTTGAATAAATTCCGGCAGCTCCGTCAAAAAGCTGATTTTCATAACGTTTTATCGTTTTTAGTTTTCCGTCAATAGGAACATGCGGCGTAATAACATTTGTAGTGTCTTTTAAACGTTTTACAGAGGCTACGCTGTTGTTCATTTCCAGAGGTTTCATGATGCGTTCCTCAACAAAATCTGCCCAGGTTTTTCCGCTTACAACATGTACAATTTCTCCTGCAATAATGTACATCAAATTGTCATAATCGTATTTGGTTCTAAAACTCGAAACCGGTTTTAAGTATCTTAAATTATGAACGATATCATGCGCTTTAAAATCACTTCCGTCAGGCCAGATCATCAAATCTCCCGCTCCAAGTCCGAGTCCGCTTCTGTGTGTCAAAAGATCACGAATTGTAAATTCGCGAGTCACATAATCATCGTACATTTTAAAATCCGGAAGATATTTCAGGACTTTATCATCCCATTTTATTTTACCCTCATCTACCAGCATAGCAAGTGCTGCCGTTGTAAATGCTTTACTATTTGACGCAATCCCAAAAAGGGTATTGGCATCTACTTTTTGTTGTGTCAAAACCGATTTTACTCCATATCCTTTTGCCAGCACTACTTTTCCGTCTTTTACAATCGCAACCGCAATTCCGGGAACATCAAAGGCTTTTATGGTACGATTGACTAATTCATCTACTTCCTGATTGGTAATTTGAGCCGAAACTGAAAAAGAAAATAATAACGCTAAAAGTGATAATTTATAACTCATAATTTTGAATTTGTAATTAATTAAATCCTCTTTGGCGTTTGGCTTCAAAAATTAAAATAGCCGCCGCAACAGAGACATTCATGCTGTCGATTTCTCCCTGCATCGGAATAATAATATTCTGAGTTGCAGCATCACGCCAATCCTGTGTTAATCCGGTAGCTTCTGTACCCACAACCAAAGCCGTTGGAGTAGTAAAATCCTGTGTATGATAAGAGGTTGAATTTTGTAGTGTAGCGCAGTAAAAATCGATCTTTTTTTCTTTCAAAAAAGCAATAATTTCGGCTGTTGTTCCTGTGGCAATCTGGTTGGTAAACAAACACCCAACGCTTGAACGAACAATATTTGGGTTGTACAAATCGCTTTTTGGGTTGGCAATCAAAACGGCATCTAGATTTGCAGCATCGGCAGTACGTAAAAGTGCGCCAATATTTCCTGGTTTTTCTGGTGCTTCGGCAACAATTATCAACGGATTATCAGATAATTTTAAATCAGATAATGACATCGATTTGGTTTTGGCTATAGCCAAAATTCCTTCGGTAGTATCGCGATAGGCTAATTTCTGATAGACATCTTTATTGATTTCGATTAATGAAACTGGCGTATTTACCAATTTATTAATCTGACTTTCAGTTACCAATTCCGGTAAAAACAAAACCGTTTCTATTTCGTAACCGCCTTTTATGGCAAGTGAAATTTCGCGTAATCCTTCAATCAAAAATGTTCCGGTTTGTTTTCGGGCTTTTGCCTTTTCTTGTAATAAAACGAGCGATTTTATAAACGGATTTTGTATTGAAGTGATTTGTTTCATTTTTTTTAAAGGTACTTATGTTCTGAGGCGCTAAGGTACTGAGATTTTTTTGAAAAGTTGCAAAGCTTGGGAGTTGCAAAGGTTCAGAGATTTAAATCGAAATAAAAAAAGTTAGCCACAGATTAAAGGATTAAAATGATTCCTATAGTTTTTTAATCATTTTAATCCTTTAATCTGTGGCTAATAAATTAATGTAAATTCGTGAAATTCGTGGCAAAAAAAATTATTCTTCTTTAGAATTGTTTTCTTCTAATAATGCAATTTCTTCTTCTTGTGGTTTTGATACCACCTGATCTTTTTTACCAAAAAGAAACTTCTTAAAGCCTGCAAATGCTGCAATAATCCCGATCACGATGATTTTTCCAAATTTAGCCAAAATAGCAAAAAAGCCGACTTTTGCTAAAACTTTCCCGGCAACTAAACCACCAATTGTCCATGCGGCAACGGTATCTGTGTCGGCATCAAAATCAAGATATTTATGTCCCTGATTGAATTCTACACTTTTTAAGATTCCAGGAATACTTGCTTTTACTTCTGCAAGTTCGCTCATACCAGCAACGGCCGAAATATTGTACATTCCTTTTCTGCCTAAAATTCGTAAATCATAATTTAAAGTATTGGTTTGGTCCTGACCAAATTTTAATTCTTTTGCCCAATGCAACACTTTTAAATTACTGTCATAATAGGGTTTTGATGCCCAGCCTATTAATTCTATTTCAGGATAACCACCTTTTTTGCGTTCTTCATTTTCTGCGAGAAAATCTTCTTTCATGGTTTTTAGCAAATCATCGTAATCAATGTCATTTGCATCGTCGTCTTTTACAAAACCATCTCCCTGATAATTAATAACAAACATCCAGCTATCACTGTGTGTTACGCCTTTTCCGTCAGGAACTAGAGACCCTAAGACTGTTTTGTCTTCAGGATTTCCCCATAAAATGGTCAAAATACCCTGAGTTTGTTCTGCATTTAGAAATTTAAATCCTTTCGGCACATTTAGTGTTCCGTCTCCTTCAGGTAAAACGATTTTCCCTGATTGGTAATTTAAAGTTTTTTCAAAAAGTTCATCGTTATTTTTAGGTTCCTGAGCAAAAATTTTGGGGATAAAAAAAGCAACTAAAAAAAGAAATACTAAAGTTTTTTTCATTTTGGTCAATTGGTTTTGGTTGGTTGTTATTTTTGGTTTAATTTATTATTCGTGAAATATTTCTTTAATTTCATCGGCCACAGGATGCGAAGTTGTAAAAGTGTATCCCATAACTTTGGCGATGGTTTGTGCGGTTTGTTTTTGATACAATTGCGATTGGGTTTTAACTTCGCCTTTTGGTGCGATTTCTGGTCCCATTGCAGCAAACCAAATCTCAGATGCTCCTGCAACGTCAGATCCGTGATCTGTCCATTCTTTCTTCTTTTTATCACCACGGCCATGATCGACAGTGATTAGTAAAGTGGTTTTGTTTTTGTACTGAGGATCATTTTGTACAAATTCCCAGATTTCCTTAATCCATTTATCTACCTGATTGGCAGCGTCAAGATACGATCTGTATTGCCCCGAATGCGCCCACTCATCAGTTTCGCCGTAAGCAATATAAAGTACTTTTGGTTTCTTTGTTTTAAGTTCGTCCATAGCCTGATAATGGGTAAAAACATCCAGACATTCATCTTCATGAAAAGGCTTAAACGAATTATCTCTCATTGCATTGAGCAATTTTTGAGTTTCGGTTGGATTATTTCCTCCAATGCTGTCAAAGGCAGAAATTACAGGAAAGCCGCTTCTTTTTTCGTTCAAGATTCGATCAAAGGCATTCCATGCTCCAAAAGCGCTTACTTTACCGTTTAGATTAGGCTGTTGGTTTAAAAACTCCAGCACATTTACATTTGGATTGTCTTTATAGTGATTAGAATTCACTGCATTGTCTGCGTTTCCGGTCATCATTTCGCTATATCCGGGATAGCTAATCCAGTATTTATTGGTAACATCTATTTTATTACCCAAATCTCGATTGCCATAAATTTGCCCTTTCGAAGCAATTTCAGACCATAAAAAAGGCATTATTTTTTGGCGGGCTTCTGCAATATCAGCACTTCCGTATTTTTTGTAAATGTACTTTCTGTCTCCCTGATTGAATCTTTTATTATCGGCGATTTCTTTGTCCATTCCCTTAAAGACTTCCTGCCATCTAAAACCATCTGTGGTGATAATAATGAGGTTTTCTGTTTTTTGTGCGTGGGACAAAAGGCTTGTAAAGGCGAATATAAATGCGGTTATTCTTTTCATATTTAGTTAATTATATTAAAAATGATTAATTAGATTTTATAAATCGATATTTCAAAACTAACTAAATAATGCTGTAGCGATAAATTTATTGTTAGTTCATATCTTAAATATAACCATAAATTAACAAATATCTTCTACAAAATTCCTCTCGCCTTAATCTCTAAATATTTATTGATCGTATCCAAAGTCAGATTTTCAGGTTGTGTAAGAACCGAATGTATTCCGTATTTCTTCAGTTCGTTTGCAATTAATCGTTTTTCGAACATGAATTTTTCGGCGATTACTTTATCATAAACTTCCTGAATGGTGTCTGTTTTTTTGTTGATGATCGAATTCAGTTCTGTATTGCTAAAAAAGACAACCACTAATAAATGGCTTTTTGCAATTCCTTTTAAATAAGGTAATTGGCGGTTTAAGCCGTCCATTGTCTCAAAGTTCGTATATAAAATAATCAAACTTCTCTGATTGATGTTTTTCTTGATGTCGACATACAAACGGCTGTAATCACTTTCGAAAAAGTCAGTTTTGATGTTGTATAAAGTTTCGAGGATTTTCTGCATTTGCGAAGCTCTTTTCTCGGCAAAAACTCTATTTTCTACTTTTTTAGAAAAGGCAAAAATCCCGGCTTTATCCTGTTTTTTCAGAATTACATTGGCTAAAACCAAAGTCGAATTAATAGCATAATCCAATAAACTCAATCCGTCAAAAGGCATTTGCATGACGCGGCCTTTATCGATCGCCATATAAACCGATTGTGATTTTTCGTCCTGAAACTGGTTCACCATTAACGAATTTTTCTTTGCCGTGGCTTTCCAGTTTAGCGTTCTTAAATCGTCGCCCTGAACATATTCCTTGATTTGTTCAAATTCCATTGTATGACCAATTCGGCGTATTTTTTTGATTCCGTATTGATATAAATTATTCGAAAAAGCGAGTAAATCATATTTTCTTAACTGAATGTAAGACGGATATGTAGGCACCATTTTATCTTTATCGAAAGAAAATCTTCTGGAAACTAATTGTAAAGGAGAAGAAACATAGATGTTTAAATATCCAAAGAAATATTCCCCACGTTCAGTTGGGCGCAGATCGTAACCAAATTCTTTATGTTCCGAAGCTTTAATTGTTTTTACAATTTTGAAATCACGTACCTGAAACTGAAACGGAATTTCGTCTATAATCTTAACTGAAATCTTAAAAGTATAACGGTTTTTGATACTGACAGTTACAGGATTTAAATCACCGTTGGAAAGTTTTTCTGGTGTTATTCTTTCGGCTTCGATTCCTGTTTTGGTGATGTATAAAATTAAAATGTCAAGCCCTAAAAAAGTGACTAAAACCAAAACCACAAACCAAACAGCATTGTATAAGTTTGGAAAAATAAAAGCACAAACAAATAATCCAATAATGCCCAAAAGCATATAGAAGAAGAAGTTATTGAGGTAAAGGCTTTTTATGAATTTCAATTTTAATAAAATTAGGGTTAAAGATCTTTGTACTATATTTTAGTAAAGCTTTGATAATTAAAACCATCTAAAACGGCAATTTTCCAGATTCCATTTTCTTTTAGTGCGGTTACTTTATATTTAGGAGTTTCTTTCCATTCTGTCCAGGTCCAGTAAAAAGTAGCTTTATTATTCTGAATCTTTAAATCGTTTACTTTTAGTGTTTTCCAGTACGATTCAGGATTGTCCTGACAATCGCACCATGGATTAGTATCAGAGCCGTATGGAGGTAATTCTCCAACAAAATATTCGATCTTACTGGTTTTAAGATTCTCGCCAATTTTCAATGCAATTTTGTTATAATTATCAATAAATTGTTGTGTGAAAAAATTAGAGTTTTTAAGTTCGGTCAATATTTTATTGTGGGTTTTTGTATTTAGTGCAACATATTTATCTCCTTTTTTATTTTCGACAACATCAAAATCAGCCTGTGTTTTTTTTGTTTCGATCCATTCATAAGTTTTTCTTATTAATGTTTCGAGTTGTTGTTTATCACTAGCAAAATAAATTGAGGTAGTTGTATGCTTAGCCTGTTTCGTATTTATTGGCTTAAAACTCACCAGTGAAATACAAATAAGAGACAGAAAAAATAATGTAGAAAATTTCATTTAAAAGAGTTGTTATATTTTAGCGTGAAACTGAAAACTGCCACTGCGACTGAAAACTATCTCGGAATCTCAACAGTTTCTATAATTTGTTTTATAATTTCAGAGCTTGTAATGCCTTCCATTTCGCGTTCAGGTGCTACAATTACACGATGTTGTAAAACCGGAATTGTGGCTTCTTTAATATCTTCAGGAGTTACAAAATCGCGTCCGCGAATGGCTGCAAAACCTTTGGCAGCATTTAAAATTGCGATAGAAGCACGAGGCGAAGCTCCCAGATATAAAAAGGCATTTTCGCGGGTGTTTACTACAATTCTTGCAATATATTCCAATAGGTTTTGTTCTACTCTTATTTGTTTTACTAAGGCCTGATATTCTTTTATTTCAGCGGCAGAAAGTATTGTTTTTATAGCTTCCAGTTTTCCGTGATCCTGCAATAAATGTTCTCTTTGAATGATCAGGATTTCTTCGTTTAATTTTGGATAATCAATCGTAATTTTAAATAAGAAACGGTCTAATTGCGCTTCCGGCAAACGATAGGTTCCTTCCTGCTCGATTGGGTTTTGAGTTGCAATAACCAAAAAAGGCGTTTCAAGCTGATAAGCAGATCCGTCAATGGTAATTTGGCGTTCTTCCATAACTTCAAAAAGTGCCGCTTGTGTTTTGGCCGGCGCACGATTGATCTCATCAATTAAAATTAAATTAGAGAAAATAGGGCCTTTTTTAAACTCAAATTCCGAAGTTTTTAAATTAAAAATCGAAGTTCCTAAAATATCAGAAGGCATTAAATCCGGTGTAAACTGAATTCGGCTAAAGCCAATATTCAACGTTTTCGATAATAATTTTGCTGTGATGGTTTTAGCAACTCCGGGAACACCTTCGAGCAAAACGTGACCGTTTGATAAAATCGCCACCAAAAGCTGATCGATCATTTTGTGTTGTCCTACAATGACGGTTTCAAGCTCTTTTTTGATGCTGTTAACGTGCTCTAAAAGTGGCGTTAGATTTATTCTGGTTTCAAAATTCACATTTTCGTTTGTGATTTCATTTTCTGTTGTGTTGATATCGTCCATGTTGGTCTGTTTTCTGGTTGTTTTTTTTTGCCACAGATTAAAGGATTAAAATGATTTTTATTAAAATTTATTAATTTTTTCTAATCTGTGTAATTCTTTAATCTGTGGTAAATATTTTTATTTAATTCTCTATTAATTATGTTTTTTTGCCACAGATTAGAATGATTCTCACAGATTTAAATATCATTTTAATCTTTTAATCAGTGGCAAATATTTTTTTATCTAATGTATAATTTTTTCTATTGCATTATTTATTCTAATTAAATCTTCCTCAAGACTTCCGTGATAGCTATTTCGATGTTCGTTGATCAAAAAAACAAGTTCCTGAATATCTGTTTCACTTTTTCCTGTTTTATGATGCAGTTTTTGAATAAAAGTATCGTCCAGTTTTGTGGTATCGATTAAATAGTCGGTTCGCACTTTTTCTAAAAAGTAAATAATCTTTTTATCGATGATATTGCGGTGATCACCTTCCTGATAATACAAATTCCCTATGGTTTTGGTAAAATCAACTGTTGAATTGGCCAAAGGTTTAAGGATAGGCACCACGCGTTGTTTGCGTTTGGCATTAAAAACAATAAAAATCAACATTCCGAATAAAAAGAAATACCATGCCCATTTTAGTCCGGGCTGAGCCAGAATATAACGCAACGGCGATTGAGAAATGTTTTCATTATGTTGACCTTTTGTATACCAGAAAATATCACCTTTTGGCAAATAAGACAAAACACTTTCGGCATATTGATAATGATCTGCTTTTAATAAATTAAAGTTCGTAAAAGCAACAGGTTGAGTATGTAAATAAAAATAACCTTGTCTGTACGGTATTTTTATAAAATTGATGTGCTTTTTAGGGCTTGATTGACTGCCTTGGTATCCAAGAACGGTAGTATTTAAAGTATCAATTTTAGAAAAATAATCTTCCAGTTGTTGTGCAAAAATATATTTTTTAGGTTTGACCTTTTTGTTCGCCAGCCATAACTGAGTTTTATTGGCATTCAAAAAATCTGAATTGACTTCCAGTTTCAGAGTGTCCAACAAATATTTTGGAAAACTTTTCATGCTTAAAAAAGCATTATTTCCGTGCGAAACAAAATAAAAAATCTCCTTAATCGATTGTTCATCAATTGTATTGGATTCTGATATATTGATGAAGGTTCCTTTGATTTTATAGTTTTCTACCAGCGTGTCTTCATCATATTTAGAATCTAAAAATTCGTAAGGCGTAACCGTGGCGACTCTTTCGACTTTATGATTCTTAAAAAAGCTATTAATTTCCTTGTCAAAAACATACAATCCGTACGGGATTTTGTCATTGACAGCATACGTTGGTCTCCAATCAATAGGCTTTGGCTGGTCACGATCTATTATTAGAATCACGGCTAAAATAAAAACCAGAACAGCAATGTAAATTTTGATGCTTTTATCCATTGCTAAAGGTTTTTATGGCGTTCTTAAATCGGTTTTCGGCTTTTATAAACGAGGCTTCATCAATGGCAAATTCGCCATACCAGATATAATTATACAAGTAAGACAAATACGTAAATTCTTCTTTATGTGCAGGTCGCTGCAGTTCGTATAGATAATCAGAATTGGTTTTTTCGATATCCCATTCGATATAATGATTTTGTGCCATTACCTTTAGCAGCCATAAATAATAATAACGAATCGCAATTCTTTTCTCTCCAGTCAAAAGACTTTCTTTTATTAATTTTTCGAAATCCAGAAGATGAATATTCTTTTCGATATCAGAGTAATAAACATTTCTTTTATTCGAGTTTTTACCAAATATCCATTGACCTTCTTTATTGATTACGGCTTTTGCTATTAAGTAAATCACAAAAATAATAAGTAAGACTGCCATTGTTCTTAAAAAGATCGTTACAAAATTGACAGAAGATTGGGTATCTGACTCGCTAAAAATGCTACGGTATATTCGGGCAAGCCATTCTATAAAACTTTGCCATAAACCTTTTTCAGGGGCTTTTTGTTCGTATAAGAAATCAGGATCTGTATATTTTTTTTTGAAGTTTTTAGTGAAAGTTTTAGCTTCTACAGTACTGGTATCAACTTGAATATCTTTCTCTGTATATTTTACAGTATTAATTTTTGGAGGTTCGGCTGTAGCCAAAGAATCCTGGGCATGAGAAATACCGGAAAAAAAGAGAAAAGATAAAAGGAGAATTATTTTATTCATTATGGCTTCCAATTGATTCAATTTCAGTAGCCGAAAATCTATCTTCTGCTCCCAAACTATAATAAATAATTCCCTGATTGACCACCAAAACGTTATTAAAGATATTACTCAATGCCATTATTAAAACAAATGCTATAGTGATCAGGATTAAAAAAAATGGCGAAGGTTCAAAAGGCATTTTCTCAAAGTCAGGATTGGCTATGGCAAAGAAAATAAACGCAAATATTCCAA
>Ga0247740_1000421_pt1 | contig 21006 bp, 18 predicted proteins | sample UWRJL148409B2_FD_180942 | JGI IMG/M metagenome (GOLD analysis project Ga0247740, IMG submission 180942) | Plant litter microbial communities from Arlington Agricultural Research Station in Wisconsin, United States - UWRJ-L148-409B-2 | ecosystem: Environmental > Terrestrial > Plant litter >...
TTTCTTGGCGTCGCCGAACGTGGCGCGTGACCCGGGCTTGTGCGGCACCGTGAATGCTTCCTGGCCGCAGGCCCTGCGCAACCTGGCCAGTTTTCAGGTCTCGGCGCCGGCCGTGACTTACCCGGCCCTGACCGCGAACGGTCGCACGCCGCCCGTGCTCACGCTGGCGGGGGCCTACTCGTCGTCGGACGTATTCGGCGCCAAAATCGTGCCTAGCGGCAACAACGTGATCTTCGAACTCTCTACCAAAGAGGGCGCGGGTGCGCTGCGTCGGCTGGGCAACACGGCCATGCCGGACACGACTGCGATGCAGAGCGTGTTCCCCGCCTTGCGCGTGCTGCGCATCGTGCAAAACGGTCGCCAGTACTACGGGCAGATCGTCAATGCGACGGGCGGCGCCCTGCCCACGGTCACGATCAACTCACAGCCCCCCGTCCAGTTCCGGGACGGTCTGTGCGGGCTCACGGAGATCGGCTCGGGCGCGAGTGTGCCCACGATCAACGTCGTGAATTTCATCCAGTATGCGGTGCAGTCGCCGCAAACGCCGACCGGCATCGCCGGCTACCAAAACCTGTTCACGAACAGCGCAAAAGGGCCTGGTGAAACCGGGCGCACCGAGCTGACGCGGGTGGAATTGGACTTGAACGGCACGGCAATCGACGGCACGGAAGAAATCGTCGCCGAGTACGCGGTCGACTTCAACCTGCAGCTGATCGCGGTCACCAGCAACACGACGGGTGTCGACCCGAATTTGAGCCTCATCTCACCGGGCGACGCGCAGTACACCACGTTCACCGGCCCCACCTTCGGTACCGGCAACACACCCGAATTGGTGCGCAGCATCCGAGTTCGGCTCGGGGTGCGCTCGCGCGAGGCCGACCGCACCGCGACCGTGGCGAGCCCGGCCAATCAGGGACTCTTTCGCTTCAACATCGGCGTGGGCGCGGCCGAGACGTTCGCGCGCGTTCGCACCTTCCAAGCGGATGTCGTGCTTCACAATCAGGCGGATGTTTTATGGTGAATGTAGCCCAAAACCGGGGATGTGAGCCATCCACGCGCGTCGCGCTCGTACGAACTCGTCAAGCCGAACGTGGCGCCGCCGTATTCATCGTGGTGATGGTGCTCACCTTGCTGACCGCGGTCGGGCTGTTCGCGGTGCGCTCGGCCAGCATGGCGGATCTCGCCGCCGGCTACGATCGCGAGGGCGCTCAGGCCTCCTTGGTCGCGCAGTACGCCATCACCGCCAGCGCGGCCTACCTGGCCAACGATCCGACTACGGTGCTCACGGGCTACAAAAACTCGATCAACGGAGTTGCCCAGCCGTGCCAAACCAATGCCATCGCGGGCACGTTCCCGCCGCCCGCGCCACGCCCCGGCTGCTACCGCTTGGGATTTGGCGAAGTCCAAGACAGCTTCGTCAAAGCCAGCGGCGAATCGGTGTTCGCACCATCGAACGTCGCGGGGTCGATTGCGGGCAGTACCTCGAGCCTCAACCCCAACGAGACCACCAACGCGACCTTCGTGGTCGAAGTCACGGACGCGGCCAAGACCGGTGTGGTCCCGCCTGGTGATCCCTCTGCCTTTTCACAGGTGGTGATGACCCTGACCGCCATCTCCCAAGTCAGGCCCGCGGCCGCCTGCGCCGGGTCGACCACCTCGCCCGCCGCCGGGCAACAGGTGATGCGCGCGATGATCACCACGAAGAGTAACCTCCTATGACCGAACCCAGCCAGCCACCGCCACTGCTTCCCACGCCCAGTCCGCCGACGACGGGCGTACGACGCACGCGCTTCCGCGCGCTGGCCAACGCGGCGCTCGCGCTGTGCGGGTCCCTGCTAGCCGCGGGAGAGGCGCGTGCGCAGGTCGATGCCGACGTCAATCCGCAGATGCCGAACGTGCTGCTCCTGGTCGATACCTCCGGCTCGATGGAATACAAAACGTCGAGCAACTCGTTCCCGGCCTGCAAATACGACTCGACCGGCGTGGTGGTGAACGGGCCGACGAGCTCGGAAAAGAGTCGCTGGATCGACCTCGTGGAAGTGCTCACGGGCAGCATCACCAACTACGACTGCCAGAAAATCGATCGCGGTTCGGCTGCGTTCAAGAACGAATACAAAATCACGGGCTCGTCCCTACCCAACTCCCCGTACGATTTTTTGTACGCAAACCCGTATCACCGCCCGCTGAGCAATGGCTGCGCGCCGGGGCCGGGCGCAATATCGTCCACGAATCCCTCGGATTTTCTGTCCAATTCGTTCAACTACCACGCCTACAACAACGTCTCTTCGAGCTGCTCGTTCTCGCAGTCGCCCGACGGCATCTTGGACGCATTCCAAAGCGGCATCCGCTTCGGCTTGATGACGTTCGACACCGACCCGAGTCCGGATCAAGGTGAACTCGGCACGTACAGCTACGTGATCGGCGCATCGCACACCGGCAAGCCAATCGGCTGCACCACGGCCAGTCCGATGGAAGTCGGCGCGCGCAGTGCGGCGGCCCCGCCTTGGGAAGGGCGCTTGATCCCGTTCGGCAATCCGCAGCCCGGCTCGCTCGATTACCAAAACAAAAATCAGCAAATCCAACAGGTCTTGCGTGGCAGTCGCCCGTATGGCGCGACGCCGATCGCGGGCATGCTCTCGGACGCGCGTGATTTCTTGTGGAATGACACGTCGTTCGATCCGGTCAACACCAGCGAGCGTTTCGGGCCCTCCCAAGACCCGTACGGCTCGTGCCGCCAGACGGTCGTCCTGTTGCTCTCCGATGGTCAGCCGAACATGGATCTGCGGGGGCATTGCACGGGCAATGACTGCCCGTTCCAGCTTCCCGAAGACATCGCGCGTGACCTGCTCGTGCCCTCGGGGCGTAAATCGGTCAAGACTTACGTCGTCGGCTTCGCACTCAATACGCTCACCGTGGGCGGCAGCACCGTCGACTGCTCTGCGCTCAAGCAGTCGGATTTGGACGCCACTCCGTCGGCGCTTTGCGCCGCGAACCCCGACAACCCGGCGCTGCAAGCGTGCTGCAACCTGGCGCGCATTGCCGTCGCGGGTGACAACAAGGCCGACCGCCACGCGTTCTTCGCGGCGGATCGCGAGGAGCTGCGCAGCGACATCTCGACCATTTTGGGGCAGCAATTCCCGACCACGAGCCGCACCCAAGCCGCATTTTCGGGCAGTGCGGGCGGCGTCGCGAGTGAGCTGGCCCCCGCCGCATCCTACCGGTTCTTCAGCGAGTTTTCGCCGGTTTTGTTTCAAACTTGGACGGGACAGGTCAAGCGTGAACGGTGGACGTGCGACAAGGACACGCGCCAGCCGAGCCGCGTCGAACCCGATGCGAGCAAGGGCGACCTGTTCGCCGACAACCTGAACTCACAGACCGGTCGCGTGCGCACCTTTTACACCGTGCAGGCCGGACCCAGCGCGGGCGGCACGGTGCGTTCCGATTTCTCCGTTCGACCGAATCTGGGCGGGACCGATCCAGACGGCGTGGGCGCCGTCAGCGGCACCATGACGGGGTCCACTGCCGACAATTTCGTGGCGAACACATCGCCCGCGTCGATGGGGTTGGACAACACGTCGTGCTCGACGACCGTCAACGGCGTCCCCACGCCGCAGACCGCCGCGCAATGCCGCGATAAGTACCTCAAATGGTTGGTGGGTCTCGACAACGGCACCGTGTTCAACCGTTGCAAGCCCCCACCGACCAACGGCGCGCCGACGCCAGCGCTCAAGTGCAACCTGCTCGGCGACATTTACCACGCGACACCTCGACTCGTGAACTCGCCCCGAGAGCTCACGCGTGACGACACGTACCAGGCCTTTCAGGCGGCGTACTCCACGCGCCCACTGATGCTCTACACCTCGAGCAACGACGGAATGCTGCACGCGTTCAAGGTGGCCAGTAATCAGCCCGGCGACAACGAGCTGGTCGACGCAAAGAAAAACAACGAGCTGTGGGCGTTCGTTCCGCCCGAGGTATTGCCGCACATCGCGTCCGAGTATCCGTACACTCATCAATTGTTGATGGACGGCGTCTCGGTGGTGAAGGATGTGGTCGCGCGCAAGACCAGCGGCAGCTACCCGTACACGTTCGAACGCACGGTCCAAGATGCGGCCGCGGGCGCTAGCGCTTCCACGACTTGGCGCACGATCTTGGTGCAAGGCTTCGGCGGGACTTACCCAGGCTACTTTGCGCTCGATGTCACCAACCCGGATCCGGCCATGACGCTCAACTCCGAGGCCGGCGGCCCGAAGTTCCTGTGGCAGATCACGAGCGACACCAACGGCAACCCGCTCTTCGGCAGCGGCGGAGCGACGCCGATCATCACCACCCTCTTGGTGGACGAAGATGGCTCCGGCGCGCGTGAAGTGCCGGTCGCGATCCTGCCGGGCGGCTCGGGCGGCGCGGGCTCGGCGGGCCCGAACCCGGCGACGCCGGGCTGTGCGCGCGCCACCGCGAGCTTCAGCCAGTTCGCCGGCTACCCACCGCGTCCGCGAGTGCCCTGCTACACGACCAACCTGGGCGCACGCTCGCTCACCGTCGTCCGCCTCGACAACGGCAAGATCATCCGCACCTTCCGACGCAGCAAGTCGGAGCTGCCGACGGGCATTCAGGGTCGAGTGATCGAAGCCCCCCTCGATTCCCCGATCACGGGCGAACCGGTCGCTTTCCCCTCGGACGTGGGCTCGGTCGCCGACCGCATTTTCGTCGGCGACCAAGACGGCGCGCTGTGGAAGGTCGACGTGACCAGTAAATCCCCGGATCAGTGGAAGATGTCGCTGTTTTGGGATGCGTACCCGGCGGTGCAGATCCACTCCAAGCCCAAGGCGGATTGGAACAGCGGGCAACCCATCGCCACCGCGCCCGTGCTCTCGGTCGACACCAAGAGCAACCTGACGCTCGCGCTGTCGACGGGCGACCAAGGTTCGCCGGGCGCGGCCACCGGCATGCTGAACTACGTTTGGTCGCTGCGCGACGCGCCCAACGCGAGCAAAGTGTTCGTGCCCGAGCTGCTGTGGGTCCAGCAGTTCGAAAACGGCGAGCGTGTCACGGGGCCGATGTCGCTATTCAACTCGTTCCTGTACTTCTCGACGGTGACGCCGCCCGCGGCCAGCGCGGCCTGCACGTCGACCAACGGGGCGCGTGTCTGGGGCATGCATTACGTGACTCCGCGTGATGGTGAAGGAACCAGCGCGAGCCCACCGGATCGCACGGTCGGCGGTGTGGCCGCGCCGTTCATCTTCCAGAACTTCGCGCTCACGACTCAGTACGTGAACGACACCACGTTGCTCGGAACCAACGCGCAGAACCAGGCGGTGATCTTCGGCGTGACCGTGGCCCAGGTCCCGACCTGCTACCAGACGGACACCGTGAGCGATTCCTACCTCGGCTCGAGCACGCGGGTATCGGACGCAAATCCCGGCAAATTCCAGCTCGTCATCCAAACTGGTTCGGCCACGCTCGGCACGGGCGGAAAGGCCGAAGCCGCAGCGCCGTCGGGCGCGGGAGCCATCACCTTGCCCAAAGTCGCCACTCCCGCGCGCGTCGAAGCGTGGGCATCGATCGTCGAATGACTTCGCTCGCCAACCACCCCAAGGCGGCCACGTGTCTCGCCTGCCTGACCTGCTGGCTGTGTGTCAGCTGTCAGGCCCGGCCGGACGCAGGCGGCAGCGCGGCTCAGGCGGCCAAGCCCGCGACGCTCAAACCGGTCGATCGCTTGGCGCCGGACGAACTCGCGGCGGGCAACGCCGAAGTCTGGGGGTTCGTCGTGCCACGCGAGATGAAAGTCGAGCACCGCTACAAAGAAGTGACCCATTTGGTCGGCCCGGTGAAGCCGGACGCGCTCGCCAACTACGTGCGCGAACGAGTGGTCGTGTCACACGTGGAGATCGGCGCGGCCCGCACCATTTTCCCGGACGCGCGCATCAAGGCGGGCGCCGCCGACCGCGTGTACGAGCTGGACGTAATCCCAGAGCCCGGCACCACGCGCCTCGTCATTCGCGACACGACGCCGCCCCCGGTGCAGCCTGGTTTGACCGACGCGGAGCGGTGGCGACGAGCCGGGTTAACGCCCGAAGGACGCCCGCTGGACCCCAAAGCCTTCGAATGAGCACGACACGCTGACTTGCGGCCGCGCCGTCAGCGGCGCGCTTCGTCTTCGAGGCGCATGGCTTCGATCAATAGGCCGCCGATCGCCTGGCGTGTGCCATCGCCCCGCGGCGCCACTTCAGCGCTGCGAAACGTGAAGTGCCCTTTCTTCCAGCGCAGGGTCTCGCGCAACAACTGCGTCGGCTCGACGATGTGCTCGTCGAGCGTGGCCTCCGCGAGCGTTCCTTGCTCGAGCTCGAAGAGCGCGACCTTGCCGGAGTCCGAACGCACCTTCAGGTGACCGCTACGGCGCTCGAGTTCGAGCAAAGTGAGGACCGTGGCGACCGACATCTGGGCGATGTCGCCGGTGAGAGCGGCGCCCGGGCCCGAACTCGGTCCCTCGGAGGTGAACGACTCCCGTTGGTCGCGTAGGCGGTTGGCCATGTCGATCAGCGCGCCAACCTGCGCCACCACCTCTTCCTCGTGAAACGGCCGAGTCAGGTAAATGTCCGCGCCGACGTTCAGCCCTTGCAAGCGGGACTCGGTGTCCTCGGCGTTGGTCAAGAACAGGAATGGCGCGGTGGCAACGGGCGAGGCCTCGGTGCGCACGCGGCGCGCCACCCAAAATCCGTCGATGTCGGGCAAGATGACGTCGCACAAGATGCAGTCCGGCTGCAGCGTTCTCACCTTGTCGAAGCCAGCACGCGCCTCGCCTTCGACGTGCACTTCATAACCGGCTTGACCCAGGAACTTCGCGAGCAGGGTCGACTCCCACTCGTCTTGCTCGATGATCAAGATTCGGCCTTTTGCCACGGGCGAAAGTTAGCATGGCGCTGCCGAAACCCCGAAATTGACTCGGGTTAGCGCCGGGCCGCCCCGAGTTTCTGTCGAAAAACCGCGGCCGGCGGCGGCGCTCACGCGCTTCCCTTGTCCCGCTGTCCGGGTCGCGGTACGCGGGCGGAGTGAGTGACGAGTCCTTGAAGCGTACGCCGTTGTTCGCCAAGCACGAGGCCCTCGGGGCGCGCTTGGTGCCTTTCGCCGGCTGGGAGATGCCCATTCAATACAAGGGGATCTCGATCGAACATCAAGCCGTGCGCGAGCGCGTGGGCTTGTTCGACGTATCCCACATGGGTGAGCTCGAGCTGCGCGGAGATCGAGCACTCGAGCTGGTCGACTCGCTGGTCACGAACGACATTTCTCGAGCCGCCGATGGCCAGGCCACCTATACCTGCTGTTGCAACGAGCGCGGCACGGTGCTGGACGACCTGATCGTGTACCGGCGCGCGCCGAACGACGTGCTCGTGGTTTGTAATGCCTCGAACCGCGACAAAATCTCGGCGCATTTCGCGGCTGCCGCTCGCGGGGTGTGTGAGTTCGAAGACATCAGTGACCGCACCGCGCTGCTCGCGCTACAGGGCCCGCAGGCGCTCGCCGTGTTGAACCGAGCCGGCCTGAGCTCGGAGCTCACGTCGCTCAAAACGTTCCGCTTCGCGCGCGGCCAAGTGGCTGGCATCGCCTGCGAGGTCGCGCGCACCGGCTACACCGGCGAAGACGGCGTGGAGTTGTTTTGTGCCTGGGACGACGCGGTGGGGCTGTGGGACGCGCTGCTCGCCGCCGGTCGCGAGGCGGGCATCGAAGCCATCGGCCTGGGCGCTCGCGATACCCTCAGGCTCGACGCGCGGCTGTCTTTGTACGGCAACGAAATCGACGAGACCACGAACCCGTTGGAGGCCGGCTTGGGCTGGGTGGTCAAGTTGGACAAATCGGATTTCAAGGGCAAATCCGCGTTGCTGGCCGTCAAAGCGGGCGGCCTCACGCGGATCTTGGTCGGCTTCGAGATGACCGGGCGCGGGATCGCCCGCCACGGCTACCCGCTGTGCGACGCGGACGGGACGCCGTTCGGGGTCTGCACCTCGGGCGGCCCTTCCCCCACCCTGGGCAAGAGCATCGGTCTCGGCTATGTCCCACTCGCGTCGAGCGCGGTTGGCAGCGAACTGCTGGTCGACTGCCGCGGCAAACGGATCCCCGCGCGGATCGTCAAGACCCCCTTTTACAAGCGCAAGTGAGCGGCCAACCCACCGAGGAGACGAACTGAGCGATGTCGAGCCCGAAAGAAGTCAAAGACGACCGCAAGTACACCAAGGACCACGAGTGGGCCTTGTCCGAGGGTAGCGAACTTTTGGTCGGCATCACGGCGTTCGCGGTCGACGCGCTGGGCGACATCACGCTCGTCAGCTTGGACGTGAAGGTGGGCGACCAGGTGGCAGCCGCGCAGGCCTTCGGCACGATCGAAAGCGTCAAGACACTGAGCGATCTATTTGCCCCCGTCAGCGGCAAGATCACGCGCATCAACGCCGCCCTCGAGAACAGCCCCGAGCTCATCAACGAGGACTGCTGGGGCAAAGGCTGGATGATCGCAATCGAGCCCGAAGCGGGCGTCGATGCGTTGCTCGACCCAAAGAGCTACGCCGACCATCTCTCGAACTCGGATCACTGAATGCGTTACCTGCCGCACACGCCCGAAGACGTCACGGCGATGCTCGAGGCAATCGGAAAGCCCTCGCTCGACGACCTATTTCGCACAATCCCGGAAGCCGCGCGCTTCGAGGGGACGCTCGCGCTCGAGCCCGCGCTCGGCGAAGCCGCCCTGATGCGCCACATGAAAGAGCTCGCGCGCAAGAACAGCGGCGCTGATTTACTCAGCTTTTTGGGCGCCGGGATGTACGCGCACCACATTCCACCAGCCGTCGATCAGCTGCTCTTGCGCAGCGAATTTTACACCTCCTACACGCCCTACCAGCCCGAGGTCGCCCAGGGCACGCTACAAGCGATCTGGGAGTACCAGACCATCGTCAGCGAGCTGTACGGGCTACCGCTGTCCAACGCCAGCCTGTACGACGGCGCGAGCGCAGCCGCCGAAGCTGCGCTGATGGCCTGTCGGCTGACGAAGCGCGGCACGGTCGTGCTGTGTCATTCGGTGCATCCCGACTACCGCGCGGTGACTGCGACCTACCTCGCCGGCCGTGACGACATGTCATGCGTGGAAGTGCCCTTCGGCGCCGACGGCGCGCCTGATTTCGCAGCCCTAATCGCCGCCATCGGTCCCGACACCGCGGGCGTGATCGTCGGCTACCCGAGCTTCGTCGGCCCACTTTCGGACCTGCGCTCACTGGCAGAGCAAGTGCACGCCCAAGGCGCTCTCTTGATCACCGCGACGAGCGAACCATACGCGCTGGCCTTGTCCGAATCACCGGGCGCGCTGGGCGCGGACATCGCCGTCGGCGAGGGCCAAGCCATCGCTTGCCCGCCGCAATTCGGCGGACCGGGCGTCGGCCTGTTCGCGTGCCGCGATGACCGGCAATTTTTGCAGCAAATGCCAGGTCGGATCTGCGGCGAAACCGTCGACAGCAACGGCGAACGCGGCTTCGTGCTCACGCTCTCTACGCGCGAGCAGCACATTCGCCGTGAGCGCGCGACCAGCAACATTTGCACCAATCAAGGTTTGCTCGCGCTCTCCCTAGCGATTCGCATGAGCATCCTCGGCAAATCGGGGTTCATCGAGACCGCTCGCCATTGCCTGGCCAAAGCGCACTACTTGCGCGACCAGATCATCCAATTGCCGGGCTTCGCCGACGGCTTCGGCGCGGCGCCGTTCTTCAACGAGTTCGCGGTGCGCGTGCCGGGCGGCAGCGCGGCGGCGGTCTGCCGCAAGCTCGAGCAGCAGGGCTTGATCGCCGGCTTCGACTTGGGCCGCGTCGACGCGCGCTTCGCCGACCGGCTGCTGATTGCCGTCACTGAACAACATCGCCGTGAAGATCTCGATCGCCTCGTCAGCGCCCTGGCTGACCTCTCATCGCGTTAGAATCAAGAAACTCATGACAAGTTCACTGGCTCTGACGGGCCGAACGAGCCGGACGCGCTTGCCGCCGGTGCTCCCGTGGTTCGGCTGCGCGCTCTGGCTGCTGTGTAGCGCGCGCCCCGCGCACGCCGACATATCGTCGTGGGCGTTCATCGGCGGGGGCGTCTCGCGGCTCGAGCAAAATGCGCTCTCGGCGCGCACGGTCTCGTCGATGCGTATCCACTTCGGCGTGGGCACGGATCCTTCACACCCCGTGGTCTTCGGCGGTCTGTTCTCGCTCGAACCGCACTTCGGTTATGGCAGCGATATCTCGCTCTCACTACGCACCGCCACTCGCGGGTACGTGAACGGCGGGCTCGGCCTGGCGCTCGACCTCGGCCCGTACGAGCGGCTATGGGGCGAGAAGTCGGTGGGCGGAGCGGGGACTTTGTGGTTCGGAGCGCCGTGGGGCGTGTCCCTCGGAGTAGGGGGAAGTGTGGGCAGCCACGAAGCGCGCGGTTTTTCCGCCATTCTCGGCATCGATTTCGCGCGTTTGACGATCTACCGAAACAGCGGAACGAGCGTATTTCTAAATCCGTTCCCCGCGTATCGCCCCAAAGATTGAGTGCGCTCGGGATAGTCCCGAAATCGGCGGCCGTGCTAGGCTGGGCCGCAAAATGGCTGACTCCCCCGTCACCGAAGGCCAGATCCTCGCTGGCAAGTATCGGGTCGAGCGCGTATTGGGCTCGGGGGGCATGGGTGTGGTGGTCGCGGCCTGGCACCTCGAACTCGAGCAGCGCGTCGCGGTGAAGTTCTTGCACCCGCTGGCTCTGGAGCGCGCCGACACCGCGGAGCGCTTCCGGCGTGAGGCGCGTTCGGCGGCCAAGATCCGCAGTGAGCACGTGGCGCGGGTGATCGACGTCGGCATCATGGAGGGCGGCGTGCCCTACATGGTGATGGAATACCTCGAGGGCCACGACCTCTCGGACGAGATGGCGCGACACGGCATGCTGCCGATCGCCGACGCAATCGACTTCGTGCTGCAGGCGATAGAAGCGCTGGCCGAGGCACACGCGGCCGGCATCGTGCATCGCGATTTGAAGCCCGCCAATCTATTCATCGCGACGCGCGCCGACGGCACGCGCATCGTCAAAGTGCTCGACTTCGGCATATCGAAGTCGCTCCTCGGTAGTAGCGTGGCGGAGTTGTCCTTGACCCGCACTTCGGTGCTGATCGGCTCGCCGCTGTACATGTCACCGGAGCAAATGCGCTCCGCGAAGGACGTCGACACACGCACGGACATCTGGTCCCTGGGCGTGATTTTGTACGAGATGATCACGGGCCGCCCCCCTTACACCGGTGATTCCATCCCGGCCCTGTGCGCCTCCCTCTTGAACGACGTGCCGCTCTCGATGCAGTCACTGCGTCCGGAAGTGCCGCTCGAGTTGGAGGAGATCATCGGCCATTGCCTGGCCAAAGACCGCGCGGATCGCTACGCCACCGTGAGTGAATTGGCGCGCGCTCTGGCGCAATTCGGCAGCGTCTCGAGTCAGCTGCACGTCGACCGCGCGAGCCGAGTGCTGGGCGCCACGGACGTCTCACCCTTCTCCGACTCGTCCGACCGTCGCCTCTCGCGCCCCGACGGCAACGCCAGCGCCAGCGGTCAGGTACGCGCCGTATCGATGCCGCGACTAACCCCCGCGCGCGGCACCGAGTCCATGGGGCGCACCGACTCTCCCGTCACCGGCACCAATCCCGAGAAGCCGAAGTCCCGACGCGGTTTGCTGGTCGCGACGCTCGGCATTGGCGTCGCCGCAGCCGTGAGTTTGGTGTTTTTCCTGGGTCGCCAGGCGGCCAGCACGCCGCCCAGCGCCTCGGCGAGCGTGGCGGCACCGACGCCGCCGCTGCAAGCCCCGGCCTTGGTGGAAGCCCCTTCCCTGCGTGCGCCCGTGCCGCCAGAGCCCGTCGCGCCGATCGCAACGGCCCCAGCGGAACCGGAGGTGTTACCCTCCGCTGCGGCTCCCGATCCGGCGGCTCCGGTCGTCCGGCCTCAGGAGCCCGCGATCAAGCCCAAGGCGCTGGTTCCAGCGCCCGTTGCGTTCAAGCCCAAGCCCGCTCCGGCCGCACCCAAGCCCACCTCTACGAGCGATCTGAGCGACTTCGGCGGCCGGCGCTGAGCTTTTTGCTGTCTTGATTGCCAAGAGCGGGAGAGACTCGGCACTCTCGACCGATGGCAAAGTCCATGACTACCAAGCTTCGCCCGTGGCCCGTGCTCGCCTTGTGCTGCGTGGGTGTGTCCTTGCCCGGGCTCGCCCACGCGCAAGCCAGCGCAGCGCAAAAAGCCGCCGCAGAGTCGTTGTTCGACGACGCCTTGAAGGCGATGAAGAGCGGACACTTCAGCGAGGCGTGTCCGAAGCTCGAGGAGAGTGGGCGCATCGACCCGGCGATCGGCACGCTGCTCTACCTCGGAGAGTGTTACGAAAAGACGGGCCGCACTGCGAGCGCTTGGGCCACCTTTCGTGAAGCCGCTTCCGCCGCCCAGGCCCAGGGCGAGACCGAGCGCACGCGCGTCGCCAGCGCGCGCGCCGACCGCCTGCAACCGGCGCTCTCGAAGCTCACCGTGAAGGTCGCGCCGGAAGCGGCGCAGCTCGCCTCGCTGCGCGTCACGCGTGACAACGTGCCCTTGGCGAAGGCCTTGTTCGGCGTGGCCATTCCGGTCGACCCCGGGAAATATCACATCGTCGCCAGCGCCGACGGTTACCAGAACCACGAAGCCGACGTGCAAGTCGGAGCCAGCGGTGACAGCAAGAGCGTCGAAATTCCGGCGCTGCTCGTGTCGACGACGCCAGTCGCGGCAGCGCTTGTCCCTCCAATCAGCGCGAGCACGAGCGCTCCACCGGCCGGAGATGCGCCGCCCCGAAATCCCGAGCCGTCCCCCGCGAGTAGCAGCAATGGGCTGCGCACCGCCGCGTACGTGACGGGCGCCCTCGGCGTGGTCGGCTTGGGCATTGGTTCGTACTTCGGTGTGACCGCAATCTCCAAAAACAGCGACGCCGAGAGCCATTGCCCGCGCGGCAACGTGTGTGATGACGCAAAAGGCGAATCGTTGACCAAAGACGCGAAAGACGCGGCCGTAATCTCGAACATCGCCATCGGCGTGGGCGCGGCCTTCGTCGTCGCGGGCGTCGTGCTGTACCTCACCAGCGAACCGAAAGAGAAAACCGAGAGCGTGTCTCGTCTGGAGCTCCACCCATTGGTCAGCCGCGACCTTGCCGGCATTGGTTTCGGAGGAGCATTCCAATGAGCCGCCCGAACCGGATCGCTCGCTTCACCGCGCTCGCCCTGCTGCTTGCCGGCGCGAGCAGCGCGCTCGGCGCGTGCCAATCCTTGGCCGGAATCGAAGACCGCACTTACGTCCCGGGCGATGCCGGCGCCGATGGCGGCCCTCCCACCAGCAAGCCGAGCCCGCAGTGCCGCGACTACTGCACGCAGGCCAACGACGTGTGCAAAGGGGTCTTGTACCGCACGGACGACGCCTGCCTCGCCACTTGCGCGCTCTTACCGTTGGAAGGCATCAACGAAAATAGCGTCGCCTGCCGCTCGCGCCAGCTGAGCAACGCCGTTCAAACCGACGAAGATCTCGAGCGGTACTGCGCCAATGCCAGCCCGAGCGGCAACGGCGTGTGCGGGTCGAGCTGCGAGAATTTGTGCCGCCTGTTGCGGGGCGCGTGCTCCACTCAGTTTCAGAAATACGCGGACGTGGCCGCCGATGGCGACGACGGCATGGACGTGTGCGTGAGCAAATGCCAAGGGCTGGTCGACACCGGTCTGTACGACTCACGCGACACCGGCAATTACTTGGGCGACACGCTGCAATGCCGGATCGTGCACGCCACCTCGGCGACGGTCGATCCGAACGGTCATTGCTCGCACGCCGATCTCAAGTCGAACAAATGCTTGGACGACCCCGCCGCAGAGCCCGACTGCGACAACTTCTGCCGTCTCGAGATGGCAGAGTGCACGGAGGCCAACGGTTTCCCCACGTACGAAAGCCTCGCGCAGTGCAAAGCCGTATGCCGAGCCCTGCCCCCCGGCACTTTGGGCGACACGACGCAGAACACGGTGGGTTGCCGCATGTACCACTCGTACAATTCGCTGGTCGACCCGCTCCACCATTGCGCGCACACGAGCCCCGGAGGCGACGGCCATTGCGGCTCCACCGCCTTGCCCAAGACGGGCAGCACCGGCAATTGTGAGTCGTATTGTCTGCTGCTCGAACGAGCCTGCAAATCAGACTTCGACGACAAATTTGCCGATCTCGACGCCTGCCACGCCGATTGCGCGACCGTAGAAGGCGCGGCCCCCAACGCCGGGTACACCACGGCCGCGTCGGGCGATAACGTCCAGTGCCGCCTGCTCCACGTCTCGCGCGCGCTCACCGACGACAGCGAATGCGGCGCCGCCCTGGGCGCCGCCCCCTGTAAATAACGCCTGGGTTGCTCCGCGTTCAGTTTGGTGTGGGGGCCAAACTGAACCGTGGCTGGCCTGCGTAGCGGCCCATCCCAGACGATGGAACGCGCCGCTACACAGCGGCACCGGGGAAGAGCGATTGCGGCGGAGGTGTCGCGTGTCGTGCCGTCGGTACCGCCGACGCTCGCCGCCCAATGCAAACCTCAATCACCTCGCCTCTTCTGGCGTTTTGGCGTTTTCGCGGTTCAATTCCTGCAGCCCTACTCCGCGATGCCTTGGGCCGTGCTTCATGCTTTCGCTCGGCATGGGCGCCGGCCTTGGAACGGCGGGCACCGCGCGTGCTGCAAGGTGCGATGCTGGATCGCGATCGCCCCCTCTCGAGCGACTTCGAGCCACCGGGGCAGCGCGCGCACACTTAAGCGAAGTCTCAGCACGCCGTTGGCTGAAGCGGGCACGAGTTCGAATTTCTACTCACAGCGGGAGCTTGCCTTGAGACTCAGATCACGCCATTGGCTGGCCTTGGTTGCCGTCGCGACTTCGATTGTCGTGGGCTGCAGTAGCAGCGACAGTCCGAACGAAAACTCCACGCCGAACGACAGCGCGGGCACGGGCAACGGCAACGGCAACGGCAACGGAACCGGGGGCCATGCGGCCAGCGCGGGTTCGCCGGCGCGTGCGGGGTCGGGCAACGGCAGCGGATCCAATGCGGGCGCGCCCGGCAACCACACGACCGGCATGGTCAAGCTCAACCTGAAAGTCAAGTGAGGCAGCCATGAGTCGAATCGCCAATCTCCGCTCGCTTCGAGTCGCTTCTGCGCTGCTGGGCGCGCTTTCTCTTGCCACGCTCGCCACGGTCTCCTCGGTCGCCGGTGCCATGCCGGGTGAAGTGAGCTTCACGCCAACTGGGCTCAAGCTGTCCGTCATGCGCATCGTGCTTTCGGCCACGGATGCCAACGGCAATCCGACTTCGCAAGCCGTGCTTTATACCTGCCCCGAGGCGACCGAAGAAGAGTGCTTGGTCGACGTGACCGATCAACGCGCGCTCGATGCGCTCGCGGACCACGTCGGCTCCGCGGTGGTGAACGTGGGCACGTACGACACGGTCTCGCTCGAGCTGTGCGCCGGCGGCAAGAACGGCATGACGCCCGCGCCCGGCTACGTGCGCGGCACGTTCACGGTCGAGAGCGAGCACGAGACGTACATCACGGCCGAGGGCGACGACGCACCACTCGGGATTCGAGCGCTCGAGCCTGGTGAGCTGAGCGAGCCTGATTTCGCCAAGATCGGCAATTGGTCGTGCAGCACGAAGAGCGTGCACCTGCCCTCACCGATCGAGGTCAGCGCCGACGTCGCGACCGATCTGACCGTGGTCGTCGACCCGAAATTGATTGCCTTTTCTACGCCCAATGTCTCGGGCGGAATGGGCGGCTGCCGCGGCCTGGCCAATGGATCGGCACGCGGCGTGTGCGTCTCTTACCCCTCGCTCGTGCCCTTGGTGGGCGAAGAGACGCCCGAATTGTCTCGTTTTTTGCTGGCACATCACAAGGACGATCCGGATGCGATCTTGGACAGCAAAGCCAACGCCTACGTCGTGGTCGTGCGTAGCGCGAGCAGCGGCGACCCACTGACCGCCTTCGTGCGACCGTATTACAGCGAGACGTCTGCGCAGACTTCCTCGAACGTGCCGTACGATCTCACTTATGGCGGACCGAGCTACTTCGGTGAGACGCTCGTCTCGAGCGTGCACGTCACCGCCGACGGCGGCGTAGACTTCACGACCGGCGGCAGTTTAGACGGCAACTCGGCGATCTTTTACGGCTTCATGCTGAACGACCACCAGGGGGTCGTGGACACGCGCACGCAGGGCAAATACCAATACCACGCCATGCCGCTCGGCCCCGACGGGAACCTCGGTGAAGGTGGCGCCTCCGGTTCGGGCGCAGGCGGCTCCTCCGGCATGGGCGAAGGCGGCACCTCGGGCATGGCCGAGGGCGGGTCTGGACCGCTACCAGTTTGAGCTAAACGGGCGCTGGCTCAGCGCGCTTGCGTGAGCCAGCTCTCCAGATCTTCGGCGCTGAACGCGCCGGACCAACGCCAGGCCTCGCGGCCCTGCGCGTCGAACACGACCAAGGTCGGTACGCTGCGGATCTCGCCCAAGGTCGAGTTCTGCGCCAACATCGCCAAATCAGCCAGCGCGACGGGATAAGAAAGATCGAGCGACGTACGGAACACGTCGGCGAGCGGCGCATACTTCGGAGCTTCGAGCACCACCGCGCCGGCATTGATACGCGGGCGATGCGTGTGCAAGGCCTGATTCAATCGCTTGGCCGCGATCTGCGATGCGAGGTCGAACGTAGTCACGAAGACCAGCGCCGTGACCCGTCCGCGCATGCTTTCGGCGCTGAGCTCTTCACCTTGGGTCGTGCCGAACACGTAGCGCTGAACTCGTCCGCGGGTCTCCCCTTCGCTCGGTTCGTCTGCGAGGGGCTCTGCGACCCGCTGGCAAGCAACGGCGAGCAAGAGCCCGGCCAACGCAATGCGCGAGTTCACGTCGCCGAGGGCGGGCTCGAGCCACTCACGTTCGGGCCGAACAGATCCGCAAACACGCGCAGGGCCTCGGGCAATTCACGGCCGCTGCGTTTGTGCGCCAAGACCGCGTGCGCCAGATCGTCGATCAAGCTCTTGAGTGGCGTGCGTTCGACGAGGACGCCGTCGATGCGTTCACCGTGCCGGGGCGCGTGCTTGCGATCGACGATCGGGTCGTGGCGTACCCAGCCAAAACCGCGCTCGATCGAGAACGAGCACGCCAAAACCTGTACGAACTCCAGGTACAGCGGGGTGATGAGGACGGCCAGGTGGGAGCCGTCGGCGAGCCTGCCGCACAGCCCTTGAGCGGCAGAACGCGGCGACGCCGCGACGTCCATCGGACCGATGGCATCCGTGATACGCGCGCGACGTTCCGGATCGGATTCGACCGCGAGCAGCGGCGCGTACACGGCGATGCGCGGCACTTTCAGCCGCAACGAGTCTTGCTCGAGTACCGATAGCCAGCGATCGCGCGCGCCGCCATCCAACTCACGGTAAGCGATGGCCGCGGCGAGCGCGGCTTCGGCGTCGGTCGCGAGCGCACCCAGCCACTCGCACCAAGCGTCGAGCACGCGCGGATCCGTGCGCGCGTCGAGCGGCAACGGCGTGCGCTCTGCCGGCGACGGCAAAGCGACAATCTGGGGCGGCGCGAACGACTCCGGCATCTAGCGCGGAAGCTAAAGCATCGCGACCGGGCTCGCAACGCCAAGCGTTCACGACACGCTCATTCAGCAACCGTGCCGCGCTCTTGGCGCGACCGACGCGACCGACGCGGGGGCTTTAGCACCCATCAGCGTGCAGTGTGCCCTCGAGTTCGAGCGCCAGATCAGACAAAACGACATCCAGCTCCCTTGCGCGCGACACGGGCGCAACAATCGTCAAGTCGCCGCCGCGCTCCGCAAACATGGCACACAGCCCCTCGCTCGCCTCGAAGATCCCCTTGACGTACACGACGTCCTCGTTTTTGACCGAGAGGCGCCGCACGATCAGTCCGTCGTCGAGGAGTTCTGCGAGTTGCAAGGCCTCCGAGCGTATCACGAAAGCTGCTATCCTGAACGCGATGGGTCTTGCAGATTTGCGCGCCGCAGCCGACGACGAAGAGAGCTACTACGATCTGCCAATCGAACTCGACGAGTTCGAAGATGGCGGAAATGACGACCAAGAGTCGACCGACCTGGTCGTCGGCGAAGAGATTGACGTGCTCGGCGAGAGTATCGGCGACAACGAGCCGCTCGAGCTCGATTTGGGCACCATCGTCGGCATCGACGACGCCCTGCGGGGCGACGAAGACGACGCCGATTCGGGCTTCGAGGTCGACCCCGCGGTGGGGCTCACCTTGCCCGAAGCATTGACTCCCGACGACGGTTCCGAAGGCATCGAAGACGGCGCAATCAAGGTCGACGAGAGCAAGTTCCCGGCCCTCGAAATGGACGACGGCTCCGAGGGCATCGCCGCCGAACGCGAGATTTCGCTCGGCACCGCGAGCGACGAGGCGCGCGTGCCGCTGGCCGCCGTGCCCTGGCAAGCGTTGCACCCCACGGCCGCGCTCGAGGCTTGCAGCGCGCTCTCGGTCAGCGCCGACGCGGTAGTGGCGGGCAGCTCGGACCTGCTCTGGTTCCGCAGTGATTCACCGAAGCCGCTACGCGTCGCCGTGGACGGCAGCGCGCTCTCGGACCTAGTGCTCGTGGGCGCCGACCACGACATTGCGCTCGCCAGCACCAAGAGTGGCCAGCTCTTCCGTCGCGCGCGCTTCGCGTCGCAAGCCGAACAGCTCACGCGCTTCCGCGAACAACTGCGCGCGCCGGTCGGTTCACGCCCACAGCTGTCCTTCGGCGGCGCGCTCGGCGCTCGCCACGGCCGCGTGCTGCTCTGGCTTCACGACGGCACCCTGCTCGACGTGCTCGACGCCGGCGACCGCTTCGAACGCCTCGAATTCGACGGTAAGGTCGTGGCCGTCTCACGCGAGAGCGCGAGCCTATTGCTCGGGCGCGGTCGCACCCGCACGCTGCTGACGCTCGACGACGACGCGGGGACCAGCGTTCCTCTGAGCGGCCCCGCCCTGACCGCGGCGCAGAGCGCGGTGCCACTGCTCGCGACGGCCGGCAACGCGTTCGCCCTCGCCGAGCGCGGCGGCGCATTGTTGGTATCGCCCGATGCCGGCAGCACGTTCCGGCGCGTGGCCGGCAGCGCCAGCACGACCGCGATCGCGGGCGCCCAGCTCAGCTACGGCGCGCGTTTCTTCGCCGCCATCTACCGCGAGACGAGCGATCAAACCGACATTTTGCTGGTCGATCCGGAGCGCGGGGAGGCCGAGCGCATCGCCCACTTGGACGTCGCCGGTGAGCACTCGCCGGCGGATGCCATCGACCGCGGCGAATGGGCGAGAGTGACCTGCCTCAGTTGGCACGCGGCAAGCGGCCGTTTGTGGGCAACGGGCGGCTTCGGCGTGGTCAGCTTTGCGCCGACGGTCGCCTGAGCCGCCCTGAGCGCGCGATCCGGGTTTTTGGCCCCAATCTTCGACTGCTGCTAGCGGTAGTCGGACCTTGGCCATCGTCGTGCAAAAATACGGCGGCTCGTCGGTCGCAGATCCGGAGAAGATTCAGCAGGTCGCGCGTCACATCGCGGCCACGCAGCGCTCCGGGTGCCGGGTGGTGGTGGTGGTCAGCGCCATGGGCAAAACCACGGAGAACCTGCTGTCCTTGGCGCTCCGCGTCGCAGCCGAGCCGCCGCGGCGAGAACTCGACATGTTGGTCAGCACGGGCGAGCGCGTGAGCATGGCGCTGCTCACGATGGCGCTCACCGCCTTGGGCGTTTCCGCGGTCAGCTTCACTGGTTCTCAATCCGGCATCATCACCAATGATCGCCATTTCGATGCCGAAATCATCGAAGTACGCCCGCAGCGCATCTGGGACGAGCTGGCGCGAGACCGCGTAGTGATCGTCGCCGGTTACCAAGGCATGAGCGAGCGGCGCGAGATCACGACCTTGGGTCGCGGCGGCTCGGACACCACGGCCGTGGCGCTGACGGCCGCCCTCGGCGCCGAGCGCTGCGAAATCTACAGTGACGTGGACGGCATCTACAGCGCTGATCCGCGCTCGGTCCCGGACGCGCGCCAGCTGCCGACCATCGACTACGACGCGATGCAAGAGATGGCCGAGTCCGGCGCCAAGGTGCTGAACGCGCGCGCCGTCGACTGGGCCAAGCGTCACGGTGTGCTGATTCACGCGCGCAAGACGGCCGATTTTGCCGAACTCGGCACGGGCCGCGAGACACGCGTCCAAGCCAGTTCGGCGCAGCGGGTGGCGATCGTCGTGGACTCCAAGTTGGCTTGGTTGAACGCGCCCCACGCCGCGCGCTTCGGTCTGCTGCAAGTGCTCACGGCCGCGAGCATTCCCGTGCGCGACGCCTGGCTCGACGCTCAAACCAATTTGCTCTTGTCCCTGACCAGCGTGCCCGAGTTCGGCGCGACCGCGGAACGACTGCGCGTCGCAGGCGCGACCAACCTGCGCACCGACGTGGCCGCGGTCAGCGCGGTCGCGGTCGGCGTAGGTCGCCTGCCCGACGTGCTCGCGCGGGCGCTCGAATGCCTGCCCTCATCGGTGCTCGGCACGTCGCTGTCTCCGCTTCGGCTGTGCGCGGTGCTGCCTGCACCGGACGCCGCGCCGCTCGAGCGCGCTTGGCACGCGCTCTTCGGCTAGCGCTCGCGGCTGCGCGCGCGCGTCACCTCGGCGGCCTCCGCGGCCACGGCGCGGTAGCGCTCGGCGATCCGCGCGTCGTGGGGCGCGACCCGCAGTGCGACCGCTAAATGCCGCTCGGCCGCCAAAACGTCGCGTTCCACGTCGTGCTCGAACGCGGCCGCCTGCAGCAAGTATTGCGCGGCGTTCGGCGGCGCTTCGTCACTCAGCTCGATGGCCTCGCGCATCCGCCCAAAGCACAAGGAAGCGCCAGCAATATCGCCCAAGTCGGCGCGCCAGCCCGCCTCCAAGCGGCGAGCCTCCACGTAGCGCGATGAGGCCGCCGAAACC
>Ga0247740_1000422_pt1 | contig 20995 bp, 14 predicted proteins | sample UWRJL148409B2_FD_180942 | JGI IMG/M metagenome (GOLD analysis project Ga0247740, IMG submission 180942) | Plant litter microbial communities from Arlington Agricultural Research Station in Wisconsin, United States - UWRJ-L148-409B-2 | ecosystem: Environmental > Terrestrial > Plant litter >...
GCGCCCAGCTACGGCTTTTTTCGAGATTTCGAGGACCGCGGGCGGCAGTTCTCGGCCCTGCTGCGCGAGTTCACTTAACGTGGGGCGCCAAGGTTCCGGCTGCATCGTGAGTTGGATGAGCGCTGTTTCACGACCTGGGCGCAATGGGCAATTTGTCGAGGCTCTGCGTGCTCCGGCTGCTCCCGTTGACCTTCTGTCGCACTTGTCTATTCTGCCGAGGCGTTAGGGAAGCGCCGCGCCGGCGCTGGCAGGTTCAATGACAGAGGACGAGCAGGTCCTTGCACGCGCGCTTAGCGGGGACCGTCGAGCACTGGAGGCCCTGGTGAAACAGTTGACTCCTGTCATTCAAGCTCGCGCAGCCCGGGTCCTCTGGAAGCATCGAGGCGCCGGAGAACCGGTTCGACAAGCAGTGAACGACGCGACGCAAGACGTGTTCACCAGTCTATTTGCGTCGGAAGGCAAGGTGCTCCGTGACTGGGACCCGGCGCGCGGCCTCTCACTGCGGAACTTCGTCGGGCTAGTCGCAGCTCGCCAAGTGATGAGCAATCTGCGAAAACGCAGTACCGAAGCGCCGACTGCCGAACTCGACGACGCCGAAGCCCTCGGACTCGGGTCCGACACACTCGAAAGCCGGCTGCTCGAGACAGACTTGGTGGTCAAGTTATTCGACCGGTTCCGCGCGGCGTTCTCGCCGCTCGGCTTTGAAGTATTCGAGCGCTTGTATGTGCGCGATCAGAGCGTACCCGAAGTCGAAAAAGAGTGTGGGCTAACCGCGGACGCGGTCTATCAGTGGCGCTCGCGCTTGCGAAGGCTCGCTCGTCGGCTGCTAACGGAGCTCGAGACCGACGGCGAGGCGATAGCCATCACAGCCGCGTCGGAGATTTCGCGATGAACGACGACGAGCTATTACGGCGCATGGGGTCTCGAATGGAGGGCCCTGGCGTAGCGGACGATGAACGCCTCCTCGAGCGGTTCGCGCTCGGTGAGCTGAACCGCGACGAGACTCTGCAATGCGAGCAGCGTAGAGTCACCGATCCCGAATTCGCGCGCCGGCTCGAGCTGTACCGCCCCTTCGATGCTCGAGAGACCGCGACATTCGTCGAGCACGCGACGGCTCTGAGCACGGGACGGAAATCCCGAACGCGGCCCCGTCTTGGGATTGCGCTCGGCGGCTTTGCGCTCGCAGCGGCCTTCCTGCTCGTACTCTTGGTGCGAGGGACGCACGCTCGGCGCGACGGCGCTCTCCCCGTCTACCGCGTCGAGATCGAGCGCAGCCAAGGTACGGAACGCAAGCTCGACTCTCATGATGGTGAAAGGCCAGCGATTTTGAGATGGAGCTCCGAGAGCCCACTCATCCTCCTGCTAAGGCCTGCCGTGGCACATCAGCACCCTGTCGATGTGCGCGTATTCGTGCGCGAACACGAAACGAGCGGTGCCTCACGAGAATGGCAGTCGTTTCGCGCTCAAACTCAGAAATCCGCAAACGGCGTCCTGCGAATCACCTTGAGCGCCAAGCCACCCTGGCCGCGCGGGTCAGTCGGTTTTGCGCTATTCGAGCCGCCCGCATCCGCGCCGGATACGCTGCCTCGAGACGCGCTCGACCCTGAGCGGCAGTTTCAAATCGACTACGAGTGGTTCGAGCAAGAGCTCCGGCACGAACCCAAACCACCGGGTGCGGGCGGTTGACGAGCAAAACGCCATGACCGAAGGCGAGCGAATGACCAGGTTCCGCGCCATCATGCCCCTACGCCACTCCGTGGTCGTTGGCCTTGTGCTTGGGGCGTCCACCATCGGGTTTTTGGCAATCCGCGCTCACAGGCAGCCGGCAGAACCGTCCCGCGCACTCGTAAAGGACGTACTTCCGGCGCTCGCTGCGCTCGAACCGCGCGTTGACTTTAGCAGCTGTCGCTTGTTGCGCAGCGGATCCGTTTGCGAGCGCGACCCGAGTAGCGAGCCACTGGTCGTCTGGGTCGAGGGGGCGGAATTATCAGGATTGCAGTTCACTCTGGACAGCGTGCCCATAGCGCCGCAATCAACCTCGCTGGTACAAGGGGGCCGGCGTTTCGAGCTGGAAATTGCGCCCGGCGCGCACCAGCTGCAGCTTGTCGGTTCAGGTAAGCCAGTTTGGAGCTTGCTCGTGCGCGAGCATACCCCCTTCGAATGGGAGGCAGCGGCCAACGGGTCGCGGCGTGCGGGTCGCTTTGCTCGAGCGCGACATGCGGTGGCAAGAGGTTTGTCGAGCGCGGACCTAGAAGAGCGGAGCCGTGCGCGGGCGATGGCGGCGCGTGTTCAACTCGGACTCGGTGAGCACGCACAGGCGGTGCACACGCTGTCGGAAACGGCAGAAGAGGCCTGGACTCAAGGTCGCATTAGCGACGCTGTGTCCGACGCACTCGCGACAGCATACGTTCAGATACAGCTCCTACACGAGCTCGAAGCGGCCAACGCTACGCTCGACCGAGCGCAGCACTACGCGCGGGGCGATCCGGCGGGGCGCGCGGACCTGCCTTTCTACCTGGGGTTGCTCGCGGCCGCGCGGGGAGAGACGTGGGCGGCGCGCAGTCGGTACCTCGAGGCTCGTGCCGCTGCTGAGCGCTTGGAGCTTCGCCAGGGCGTGCGCGACGCGACCGTGCAATTGGCCAAGATCGACGTCGAGCTCGGCCGATTCGCGGAGGCCCTGGAGGCATTGGCGCACGTCCTGAGTCAGAGTCTCAACGAGCCGGCCTGCGTACTTGGTCCGCTTTCGACGAACCTTGCCTGGACAGAAATGCTGGCCAGGCAACAAGGACACCTCGTCCCCCGGGTCGACGAGCATTTGCAGCTCGCGCTCGACCGCAACGATTCATGCGGGGCGCCGCTCGTGCAACGAATGGACCGGATCAACCTCGGCTTGCGCGCGATCGCGCTCGGGCGCTTGGAAGATGCGCGTTTGCAGCAGCGAGCCTTGGCCAAAATAGCGGGAAGGGGCACACCGGCGCTCGTGCTGTGGGAGCAAGAACTCGAGGGACAGACCCGGCTCCTCGCCGGAGATGTCGGCCGTGCATTGGCCGCTTTCTCGCGGCAAGCTTCGCTGGCCGAAGCCCTTCACGACGAAGGTGGCCAACAACGTGCGCGGGTCGGAACGGGCGACGCCTTCGAACGCTTGGGCAAGGTGGAGCTTGCATTGAGGGCCTACCGCGAGGCGAGCGAAGCCTTCGGTAAAGCAAGTGGATCGGTTCCCTTCGGCGTTCCCCGCGATGGCTTCACGGGAGCTCACGACGCACCCGCGGCACGCCTCATTGAGGCCTTGCTCCGACATGGGCGTCTCGACGAAAGCTCGATGGTCGCGCTTCGCACGTTCCAGCAAAGCTTCGCCGGCGCTGCCTACGCAGCGGGCGCACGCCAGGACGACGCCGCAATCGGCCACTACCTCGATGAACGCGCGCGCATCGATCGCGAGGCCGAGGGTGATTGGGAGTTGTCCACCGAGCAGCTGGCGGTCGTCGCCCGGGCTCGCGGGCGGCGGCTCGAGCGCGCGGTCGAACAGCTCGAGGCCCAGAATCGAAGGCTGGAAGCAACCGGCGAAGGCCGTCGCCGAGAGCTTCGCGAACGCCTTTCCGCACACGAATCCGAGCTCGAATTGCTCATCTTTCCCGAGGCTCAGCGATGGCGCGTTTTCGGGCAAGCAGCCGGTTCGCTGCGCGTCACGGTGGCGGATGCGCCGCTTGCCGACAACGCAGCCTGGCTCGATGCCTTCGAGCCGGAACTGCGCACCGCGCGTCGTCTCAAGTTGCTCCCGTACGGCGCGGCGCATTCGGTCAATTGGGCGAATCTGCAGCGGAGCGGGCGACGCCTCATCGAAGATCACGATTTGTCTTATTCGTTGGGGCTCACCGATCTGGATGCTCGACCCGCCTTTCCGTTGCGGGCGTTGGTCGTCTCGGATCCAACTTCAGAGCTACCCAATGCGCGCATCGATGCGCGCGCAGTCCTCGAGCTTTTCGGAGCATCTTTCAGCGCTTTTCTCTCGGGCTCAAATGCGAAGCGCGAAACGGTGCTGGCGGAGCTGCGTCGAGCCGAGCTCTTTTATTACTCGGGGCACGGACAGCCGGCGAGCCTGAACGGACAATCGGGGCTGGTGCTTGCCCAGGGAGCGATTCTCACGCCGAGCGATATCCTCTCACTGAGCGGAGTGCCTCGCTATATCGTGCTCGCGGCCTGCGACGCAGGTGCCGCGGAACGTGAACCCAACGGTGGAGGCTGGAGCTTGGCGCACGCATTCCTTCTGGCGGGAGCAGAGCAGGTGATCGCGCCGGTAACGTCGGTGGAAGATGCGGCGGCCAGCCGCGTGATGAGTACTCTGATTCGTCATTTGCTCGATTCGGGAACGCTCGATCTGGTGCCGGCGCTCTCGCGGATTCAGCGCCAGACCGTGGGGCAAGATGCAGCAACGGCCCAGTCCTTTCGAGTGTTCGTGCGTTAGCTGAATGCATTCGTTCTGCGATGTCAGGTCTTCGCGGACTTTCGCGAATATCTGACGAGGAGTCGTAATTTTCATGAACTTCAATCTTCGACGATGTTTCTGGCTCTTGTCATTGATCATCCTGTTTTCGAGCTGCGAACCCACGCCGGTGCCGCAGTCACTCGCATCACGGCCGCTTCCACTGGCAGTCGGCGGCGCCCCTGCGAGCAACGGGAGAGCCGCCAAAACCAGTGCAGTGGCGACGGCACTGGCATCGCGTCCCTCCACACGCGTCGGCTGCCCAACCAGCCGCGCGCTAGCGCGGTCGACTGGTGGTGTGAGCCTAGCTGCGCCCGCAGCGTGCCCCACGTTCGAGGTGTCGCAAATGCACAGCATCTGGAGGGGAACTCTGATCGAGGTCGGACCGAACGACCGATTCTGCGGTTATGGCCTCGAAGTCGATGCCAGCCCCCAGCTCGTTGCCGACTCGGCGCTAGTCGTGCTCGAGGAAGGGTTGAAAGCGAAGGGGCTGGCCAGGAGCGTGGAGCTTGCCTGCCCAATCGTCGTCCCGCTCGACGACGCGAGCGCAACCGCCAGCGCGGCCACGACCCGCAAAGCGCTGCTCAGTCGGGTAGCGGCGGTCAAAGAGTACTTCCGGAGCTTTTACGGAACGCGAGGGAGCGCTGCGGTTCGTGTGGCGGTCATCGACACCGCGGCCGTCGGATACGATAAGTATGACGCTACACCCAGCACGGGGGGGTGCGCCGCCGAAGCATGTGTCGACCGAAATCCCCACGGCCGTGCCGTGGGTCGAACCATCGCGACCTTGCTGTGTGGAGAAGGCACTGCGTGCCCGGCGATCAAGAACTACCTTGGCCTACCGGTCGTGTCATCCCAAACCGACGAGCGCGATGCGAAACGAGGTGGCGCCAAGGGCACACTGGAAGACTTAGCGACAGCAATTCTAGCCGCTGTCCTCGACTGGGAAAGGATCGATGAGCCTGTCCGTCCTCCACTCGTGGTCAACCTCAGTGTGGGCTGGCATGCGGTCCACAATCGACTGAGGGCGACGGAGCTCCGCGTTATGAGTCCGCAGCAGTTTTATTCGCAGCCAGTCCGTGAATCGGACGGGACGGCCCTCGTTCGCGCGGCTTTGCAGCGCGCGCGTTGCGCGGGCGCGTTGGTGATTGCCGCGGCGGGCAACGCGATCGGCGGGGACCGGCTGATGCCAATGTACCCCGCTGGCTGGGAAGCTGAACCCGCGCTGACCCTGACGGAGTGCTCGAAGCGTGGTTTGCGCACCCGCGACGCCATCGATCCGAAACCAGGCGAACGCGGCGACCCGCTCGTTTACGCGGTGACTGCCGTCGACGACTTCGGCTCACCACTCGGGAACACGCGCCTCGCCCCTCCCGAACTCTATAAGCTTCCCGGCGGGATGGCCCCGCGCGCCGCGCTCGGCTACGCCGTTGCACTGAAAGATCCGCGATCCAGAGGCGGTTACACGCAAATCTACTCTGGCACTTCGATGGCGGCAGCGGTGTTCAGTGGATTGGCGGCAAGGGCTTGGGCCACAACTGGTGAACGATCGCGCCTGGCAGCGCGCGAGATCATGGGGCGCGTACCGAAGGGCAACTGCGGCGTATACGGTGAGGCCGATGTGTCGAAGCCTGGCTATCGAAAGGTCGACCTATGCCTCGCTCGTCACTTCGGAGAAGAATGCGCACCATCCAGATACGAGATTGCCGGCGCACCTTCCGAGCCTCGATGCCCAAGGTTGCCCACGTTGCCGAGCCGAAAAGCGGGTGTCGCCGGCCCCAGTTTGCCGTCACCGTGTTCACTAACCAGCGCACTTGGGAGCTGCAGCTCGCCAAGGCCATCGCGGCACTACCTTTTCGAGCCATGGGTCCATCCTCAGCCTGATCCGACGCCGTGCGGCCGCTGCAGCATCCAGTTGCGTCGAACGCAGTGGCTGGTCAATTGGCGAGCCGCCCCGGCTACTGCTTTGCTCACTCAAGTCAAAATCTATGGGCGGAACAGCCCACTGGACGTGAAGGCGATCTACGACCTTACCGCGCTTGGCTTCAGGCGTGACTCCGAGATTGCCCTCGAGCCATTCGACCGCAGAGCTCCTGTCGAAGCCGACGACGCTCCTGTAGAGGGCAGAGACGCTCTCATCGAAGCTTCCATCTCGATGCTCCTCAGTAACGAGAGTGGCGAAACGTTCGAGACAGAGGACCTCGTGCCGCTGCTCCCTGACGACGGAACTTGAAATCGGTGTGAAGTTGTCAGATCTCGGCGAGCGATTGCCAATACCTCTGTGTTCGGGCGGTGCGTCAATTTCGACCACCACCCGCGCATGGAGGAATAGCTATGCCGCAATGCATTTTGGATTGGCAATTTACCGCGACCAACGTCGCGAACAGCGACGGAACGATGCCGGCCACGTTGGCCGGAGTCGAGGCCGTTGCGGGCCCGGGTGAGACGCTCATTGGGGCCCGCGCGAGCGCAGTGCGATTCGGTGCGGGAGCCTCTTGTCGCCGCGAAATATCACCCGGGCTAGTCGATTCCCGTCGGTTTGCCGTACGGATCGTGTTCCGCGCGATCGGCACCGTGAGCGCGCGGCAAAGCCTGCTCGAAGCGAGCGCGTTCCCGTTCGCCCTTTATCTGCTGCCCGGAGCCGACGAACGAAGCTTCAATCTGGTTGCGTCGGTCGTCAACGGAGCAGCCGGAGCGGTCGCGGCGAACAGCAGCAATCGAGTACCGCTGACGCTCGAGCGTTGGTACGTGGCCAGTATGATCTATGACTTGGACACGCTTGCACTCCTCGTCGACGATCGAACCGTGGCCGTCAGCGCGTGCCCCGAAGGGGGACTCCGTGCCGCGACCGGCGACGACCTATTCGTGGGCACCGCGATCGACGGAACGCGTTGGCAATTCCGGGGCGACGTTGCTGGACTGCAGATTTGGACTGACATCCCCGAGCCACTGGAGGCCAAGCTGGACGCCGAGCGAGGAAGTCCCGAGTGGCACCTCTCGTGGAAGGAGAACGAGCAACGAGAGCTCCGCAATCTCGGTCCGAAGACCGCCGACTTCTACTTCGATGCCAGCGTGCGCGCCTGGCTTCAGCCATACACCAGCGCCGTCATTCAATACAGTGAAGGAGACGGCACTGCTTTCGTCTTGTACGGGGCGAGTCTACAAAAATGGCGAACCGACGCCAATTTGCGAGCGCGCCTGGGCGCTCTTGCCAGTGACGAGAGGGACGCCCCACTCGCCGGGAGCCGTGTGACGGCTTTTCGCAACGGAGCGATCTATTGGTCAGCTCAGAGCGCCGCATTCCCGGTGTTCGAACGTATCTACTTGGACTACGAACTACTGGGGTCGAGCAACAGCCCGATTGGTCTGCCCATTGCAGACGAAGAACGAGTCTCGGGAGGGCGGATGCAACGTTTCCAACGCGGGAAGATGTACCAGCGCGACGGCGTTTCCAATGCCTTCGAAGTGCATGGTGCGCTGTTGGCGAAGTACGAAGAGACGGGCGGACCGGGACGCTGGGGGTTTCCGCTGACGCACGAGGTCGACGTCCGCGAGGGCAGCCGGGTGCTCGGCAAATCGAGCGCGTTCGAGCGCGGCACGATGTATTGGAGTGCGGCGACGGGAGCGCACGTCATAGCTGGCCAGATCTTCGATGCGCATTCGAGGCTCGGCGGCCCCGCGGGCGAACTTGGGTTTCCGACTTCCGACGAGGCCGACATCCCCGGCGCGGCCGGACGCTATCAAACTTTCGTGAAGGGCAGCATCCTGGTGTTTGCGGGTCAGCCGGCGCTCGTGTGCTGGCCGTTCAGATTTCACCTCGGTCGGATCGATACGAAAGAGGAAGATCGGGATCTGTTCGACCCGGACGGCCAAAACGATCTGTACGTTCGTGTCTGCATCGACAGCGGTCGAAGCCGCGTATTCGATCAAAGATTTCCGAACAGCAACCATCTGCCGAGCGCAAACGTGACCGACCTCAATTATCAGGTTCCATACGTGGTTACGCCCAATGACCCGAACCTCAGTGTGACTTTGAGTGTGGAGGTTTGGGAATCCGACGCCAATCAGATCAACAACGACGGTGAGGATCGCCTGGGCACGCTGACCAAAACCCTGAACATGGCGAACGCCTGGGGGCTACGCGACAACAGCGCGGGCCTTTTCACCTCGACCGGACTCGGACCATGGGTCAACGCGCTCAATTGGGCCATCAAGCCCGTGCCGGGACCCAATACACCGTTCGATTTTTGGGAAGTACGGAATAGAGAGGGCAACGGTTTGGATCCGCGAGAATACGCGGCGGCATTCGCAGACGTGGATTCGGAGCTCGAACCAAGCTTCGCGCTGCTCGACTCGGGACTCAAGGCGCTCTTCTACGAGGCCGTGGCCAAAGACCTGAGTTCAGGGGGCAACTGCTTCGGCATGTCACTCGAGGCCATCTACGCGTGGAAGGACCAGTCACGCTTCGGTCGCCCTCTGGCGCGTTTCAAAGATGGCGATTGGCCGGTGCTCGAGTCAGATTTCAACGTAAAGCACGCCTACCAGGTCGGCGCAGATCCAATCTGGTGGTTTTTGGGTCAATTTTTGGGCGGCAACACCCACAACCCGAAGGGCGTGTTTCAAAGCACCTGGGACGCGTTCAATCGCAGGGATAACCCCGTGATTTGCATTGCGCAGAATTATGACTTCAGCGGCGCACCGCACTGCATTTTGCCGTTCGCTTGGGACAACCGCAGCACGCCCTGGCAGATCCAGGTGTTCGACCCCAACTGCAAAAATAGCGTGCAAACCATCCACGTCGACCCCACGAACAACACATTCGAATACGCGGCGGGCGGCCTTACCTATCGCGGTGGAGAATGGTCAGGTGGTCGCCTGCACTACCTTCCCTGGACCGTCCTGAACCATCGCCAGCGCACGCCGGTTTACGACGCTATGATGCTGTTGCTCGGCGGCGTATTGGTAATCTTCGGCGACGACAGCGAAGTCACGGCGCTGACGGACGAACACGGGAACAACCTGGATGCGAGATCCGCCAAGAGTAAGGCAGAGCTACCCGGCAAACTGCTGCGAGTTCCCGGCATGTCTGGCGCGGGGTCGGTGAAGAGTAGCTTCTACGTTGGCCAGCGAGGAACGGTCGGGCCGGTATTCGACGCCAAAGTGCCAGGGCTCACGGCAGCGCGCGCTGCCATTGGCAGTGCGGCGAGTGTCGGGAGCCTAGCGGGCCCCGTTCTGCTCCAGATGATCCGTGAGCGGGGGTTGTCCGCAATGAAACCCCCTTCTGTCACGGATTTGGACCACGTGCGAGCCAGGTTGCGAGGTCGCCGCAATGGCAAACTTGCTTGCTACATGAAGCGCTCACTGCTCGGTGTGGCCGTCGACGGTAGCGTCGCCACTGGTGAAGAGCTGGATCTGTCCTTCGCCCGGCTCGAGTCGAGAGATGGCGAGGTCGCACTCAAGAGTGATCGCGCCCGACGCAGCACCATCACGACGAGCACTCGGCTCGGTGCGGGGGATGACTTTATCCGTCTCAAGCTGGATGGAGTTTCGTCTGCAGCGGGGCGACCGGTCAGAGTCAACGTGCAACCCGGGGCGACCGCTATCGACGTTATCGGTGCGGCCGCGACGGGCGAGTTCATACTCACGATCGAGGGGAAAAACGGCGCGCGCGCGACATCGAGCCGGTTCTGCATCAAAGGCAGTTCGGGCGTGCGTATTGCGCTTCAGGATCGCGCCGACCCGTCCACCATCAAGTTGGGTGCCATCGACCAGTTCCAAGGCGCAGCGCGGAATGTCACAACTCTAAAACGCCAATGATCCTCATACTAGGCGATTAGCGACGGAGCCCGACACCGGGAGGCCTACCGCGCAGGCTTCCCGGTGTGTGGCGCGTCAGCGCTCCGCTGGCTGTTTTCGACCGAAGTCTCGGCTCGAGGATCGCGGACGCCAGTTCTCGGCGCTACCGCGGGAGTTTGCTTAGAGTGAGCAATGCGCCGCCGAGTTCGGCGAGGGTCGTCGTGACCAATAGAGCGACGCCACACAGCGCCAGGCTCTCCCAATGCGTCGCATCTCCAAACGCGCCCCGCCAAAGTCGAACGGCTTGCCACGCCGCGAGGGGCCCGGGCAACGCGGCACACGCCACCACGCCGAGCGGTGCACCAAGCAGGAACAGGAGCGGCAGCGACCCGAAAGCCGCAACCAATAGGAGCACGATCGCACGCGATGCCCAGCGCGCGCCATGCCGCACGACGAGCGTTTGCTTGCCTTGCGCGGCGTCGCCCGCGGCGTCCGGCAGTTCGATCGTGAGCAGCATGCTGAATTGCAGGCAAACCAACGGAAAGCAGGCCAAAAGTAGCGGCGACCGCCAAGCGCCCGCTTGCACATAGAAACCGAGTAGCGGTGTCAGCAAGGTGACGACCAGCGCGGTGGTGGCTTCACCCAGGCCGCGGCTCAGCAGACGCAACGGTGGAGCGCTGTACGACCAAGACAGCGCGACGATGAGCAACGAAAGAGGCAAGGCGAAGGGTGGGCGGCCCGGCGTCGCGGCGAGCCCTAGCGAGGCCACGATGGCAAAGACACCCAGGACCAACGAGGCACCCAGCGCCCAGCGCGGCGGCACCGCTCCGCTCACGAGCACGCGACTGCCACCCGACCAGCGCGTTGGCGTCGAGTTCGCGCGGTCCGCCTCCAGATCGAAGTAGTCGTTCGAATAGTGCGTCATCCACTGCGCGGCCGTGATTACGCCTTGCCCCCAAAGGTAGCGCGACCAGTCGATGTGCGTGCCATTCAAGGTGGAAAGCGCGGCGCCAAGTGCGAATAGTAAAAACCCGCCTATCAAGAAATGCGGCCGGCCAAGTTTCAGGAATGCGACCAATCGCGCCGCGTCAATCATCGATTTTGCTCGTTAGCACGCATCCGACACCGAGACTAAGAGTCGCACTTCATCTCGGATGAGCGAATTGCCTCGCTTCTAGCTACGCGCACGTCGAGAGACGTCGTGAGAAACCAGCGCGTGTATAGCCCCGCGCGAGGGGCATGTCCTTTGCAAACGTGCGCACCGAGGTCGCGAGCTCTCCATGTTGATGCTGTCTAACTTTTCTGTACGACGCCCGCAATACGAGCTGCGCCAAGATCGCGCGCTGAAATGGTTGGCTGAGCTGCATGGCACAGCAGAGGGTACCCTCAAGGGCCTTTCGGAGTCGGAGCAGGCGGCGTTCACCACGCGCTTCGTCAAGCTGCTCGAACGCTGCGCCTGCGGACCCGAGCGCATCAGCAAGCGCGGCCACGTGACGGCCGACCTCGGGTCCACGCTCGAGTCCGGGCTGTATGACGTGCGCCAGTTCCCGCACGGACAAGGAACCGCCGCGCGCTCAGTTCTGTTTTCGCAAATCGTGAACAGCTACTTCGAGCGAGAATTCGCCGCGGAAACGCGGGCACCGAGCGAGTTGATACACGTCACCTGCACGGGCTACACCTCGCCCAGTGGCGCCCAACGCTTGGTCGCGGACAAGGGTTGGGGCGCGGCCACGCACGTGACTCACGCGTACCACATGGGTTGCTACGCCGCCTTCCCCGCAATCCGAATCGCGGCCGGGCACCTGAGCATGCCCGCCACGCTACAACCGTCGAACGCCGAACGGCGCGTCGACATCGTGCATACCGAACTGTGCACCCTCCACCTAGACCCGAGCGACCACTCAGCGGAGCAGTGCGTCGTGCAGAGCTTGTTCGCGGACGGGTTCGTGCGTTACTCGCTGCGTGAAGCCGATGCTGGCGAGTACCCACGGGGCTTGGGGTTGTTGGCCATGAGCGAGCAGATCCTGCCAGACTCGGCGGAGTCCATGACCTGGACCGTGGGCGACTTCGGAATGCGCATGACGCTGATGCGCGACGTTCCGGATCGCATTGCGAGTGCCCTGCGACCATTCGTGACCGAATTATTTGCAAAGGGCGGGTTCAATGTCGCGGAAGCGTTGCGCCACGCCGTTGTCGCCGTACACCCGGGTGGCCCGAAAATCATCGACCGCGTGAGTGAAGTGCTCGAGCTGTCGCCCGCACAAGTGCAAGCAAGCCGAGACGTGCTCTTCGAGTGTGGAAACATGTCTTCCGCCACGCTGCCGCACGTTTGGCAGCGAGTATTGGAAGATGACGAAGTGCGTCCGGGAACACTGGTGCTGAGCTTGGCGTTTGGACCTGGCCTGAGCGTTTGCGGCGGGCTATTCAGGAAACAGTGATGCTGCCGTGGTTGATGCTACCAGCGGCTCTGCAGGGCCTTGCGATGTTCGTGGACGAATGGGTGTTTCATCGCAAACGCGGGCTCCCCCGTTGGGAGCGCTTGGGGCACCCGCTCGACACGCTGAGCGCGAGCCTGTGCTACGGCTGGTTGGTCGCGATACCGCCGAGTCACCCATACGGGCTGAGTGTGTACGTTGGCTTGTGCGCATTCTCCTGCCTGTTCATCACCAAGGATGAATTCGTGCACGCCAAAGTTTGCGAGCCGCTCGAGAACTGGCTGCACGCGGTGCTGTTCGTGTTGCATCCGATCGTCTTTCTAGCGTTCGGGCTGATCTGGCGGTCGGGCACCGATGTTTGGGCTCTGAAGGGAGCATTGGTGGCTACGGCCGCGCTACTTGCTTATCAGCTGCTGTACTGGAACTTGCGGCGGGCGCCGCTCGCCGATCCCAGCTCCGCGCGCTTGGAGGATGCGGAGTGACCCATCCTCCTGAACCTGCACTAGCGAACGTTAACCTAGCGCGCGTGAACAACGCCGTTTACGAAACGCTCGGCGAGCGCTGGTACGAGGCACAAGACGACCCAATCGCCCTGCTCCGCGCCGAGTCACGCTTACGCAATCCGTGGATCGCGCACGAATTCACCCGCGCTTTCGGCGACCGGCCGGCTGAGGTGCTGGACATTGGGTGTGGCGGCGGTTTCTTGTCCAACCACTTGGCAACTCTCGGCCACCGCGTGACCGGCCTCGACGCATCGGAAGACGCACTCGCCGTCGCTCGCCGCTACGACAGCACACGACAGGTGCACTACCAACGGGGCGATGCGCTGAATCTCGCCTACCCAGACGGCTCGTTCGACGCCGTGTGCGCCATGGACTTCCTCGAGCACGTCGAGAACCCGGAGCGCGTGATCGCCGAGGCGGCGCGCGTGCTCAAACCCGGCGGGCTGTTCTTTTTTCATACCTTCAACCGCAATCTCTTGTCTTGGTTGATCGTGATCAAAGGTGTCGAGTGGTTCGTGCGCAACACGCCCCGCGACTTGCACGTGCTGCGGCTATTTCTGAAGCCCGAGGAAGTCCGCGCGCACTGCGAGCGACACGGGCTCTTCTCGCTCGAGCTGCGTGGCGTTCGCCCCGTGTTCGGAGCGGCGTTCCTGAGGCTCTTGTTCACGCGCCGCGTCCCGGCTGACTTTCACTTCACTTTCACGCGCTCCACCGGCCTCGGCTTCAGCGGTTTGGCGAAGAAGGCGGGCTGACCGCCGGGTCCGCGGCCCATTGAGCCGGGCGCCTCAGGGCGGCAAAAGCCGCGCGCGATCGTGTTATTACCTCTCGATGTCAGAGTCGCTCGCAGCGCGCTTGGAGTCCTCCGTTCGTCGTCTGTCTGCAGACATTGGAGAACGGCATTTCCGTCGATCGCACGCGCTCGACGCAGCCGTGAGCTTCATCCGTGAAGAGCTCGGGCGCTCCCAGGTGACGCCGGTCGACCACGATTTCGAAGTGGGCGGGCGCCGGTTCACGAACCTCGAAGTGGTCGTCCCTTCCCGACTAGGCGCTGCCGAAGCCGGCTGCATCGTGGTTGGCGCTCACTACGACACGGTGCCCGGCACACCTGGGGCCGACGACAACGCTTCAGGCGTGGCCGCCCTGCTCGAGCTAGCCCGACAACTCGCTCACGAGCGCTTCGACCGCAGCTTGCGCTTCGTGTTCTTTCCCAACGAAGAGCCACCATTTTTTCCGGACGCCGGCATGGGCAGCGCCGCGTACGCGGCAGAGCTGCGGCGCGCCGCCGTCGACGTGCACACGATGATCTCGCTCGAGATGCTCGGCTACTACAGCGATCGCCCCCACAGTCAGCGGTACCCACCCGGGCTTTCTCTCTTGTACCCGAACCAGGGCAATTTCATCGGCTTCGTGAGCAACCTGCGCTCGCGGAAACAACTACGCGAGCTGAAGCGCGCCTTCACCGAAAGCAGCGACTTTCCGTGTGAGAGCTTGGCCGCGCCCGAGTGGACGGTGGTCGTGGGCTTGAGCGACCACAGCTCCTTCTGGAAACAGGGCTATCCGGGCTTGATGGTGACGGACACCGCGTTCATGCGTAATCCCCACTATCACCAGCCCAGCGACACGGCCGACACACTCGACTTCGAGCGCTTCGCGAAGGTCACGCAGGGGCTCGTCGGCGCGGTGACGCGCCTGGCTTCAGCGGTCGACCCGTGAACGCGCGCTTTCGGAAACCGAGTGGGTAGACAAGGCACGTCGAGCCGCTCGACCGAAGCACGACGCCGAAGGCTGTGACGGCAGGGCCGTGCTCGCGTGACCATCAAAAAAACTAATGGACACTCTACGGGTTCCAGCGCGGGGAATCTCGATCGCAATCAGCAGCTGAGCCTTGTTGCCCCACATCGCGAGCACTGGCTCAACGGTTCGTCTCGAGCCCTCGCGAGTGCTAAAAACTGGGATGTCCGCCATCTCGAAGCACCGACACCTCGCGCTCTCGCTCGCCCTGTCACTTGCTGCGTGCGATAGCGGCACCGACCGCAAGGATGCAACCGGCTCTCCAGGCAACGCGGCCGGTACCACGGGCGTAGGGAACGGTGGTGGCGGCACGGCGGGTGGCGTTGGCGACGACGGGGGGTCTGCGGGCAGCTCGAGTGATGGCGGCGGCATGGCGGGTGACTCGAGTGACGGCGGCATGGCGGGTGGCTCGAGTGACGGTGGCGGCACGGCGGGAGGCGGCGGGTCGGACTCAGAGGTCGACAACCGTCCGCTTCCCTCGGGGCCTCCCGCAAGCACCGGGACGCCCAACGTGCCTGAGTTCGAGCCCGCGTTCCCGGAGCAAACGCGGGCGCCGGGGATGACCACGCAGGCGCCGTTCGACGTGCTGGAGATCGCAAAGGGCTTCAACAGCCCCTGGGCGATCGCGTTCTTGCCCGACGCGCGCATGTTGGTGACCGAGAAGGCGACGGGCAAGCTGTACATCGTGACCGCGGAGGGCACGAAGTCGCCCGCGGTCGCCGGCCTGCCAGAGGTCGACGCGCGCGGCCAGGGCGGCCTGTTGGATGTCGAGGTGGGCCCCGACTACGCCAGCAGCGGGCTCATCTACTGGACGTACTACGAACCGCGCCAAGGCGGGAACGGCCTCGCGGTGGCGCGCGCCAAGCTCGACGATGGCGCGACCCCGAGCGTGAGCGACCTGCAAATCATCTTCCGCATGATGCCCACGCTGCAGTCGACGCAGCACGCGGGTGGACGTCTGGTGTTCGCGCCCGATGGCAAACTGTTCGTCACGTTGGGTGAGCGCTCCATTCTCGAGGGGCGCATGCAGGCGCAGAAGCTCGACAGCCACTTCGGCAAGATCGTGCGCATCGAACCGGACGGCAGCGTGCCCAGCGACAATCCATACGTGGGCATGCCCAACGCCAAGCCGGAGATCTGGTCCATTGGCCACCGCAACATCCTCGCCGCCGCCCTCGATCGATCGGGGCGCCTGTGGGAAGTGGAGATGGGTCCCAAGGGCGGCGATGAACTGAACCTCGTGCAGCGCGCCAAGGACTACGGCTGGCCCACCATCGGCTACGGTGAAGAGTACTCGGGCGCCGCCATCCACCAGAGTACGCAGGCGACCGGTATGGAGCAGCCCGTCTACTACTGGGATCCGGTAGTCGCGCCGAGCGGCATGACCGTCTACTCGGGCAGCCTATTTCCGGAGTGGCGCGGCGATTTCTTCGTCGGCGGCCTGTCGAGCACCAACCTGATTCGCCTGATGGTTCGCAACGACAAGGTCGTGGGCGAAGAGCGCTTACTGAAGGATCGCGGCGAACGCATCCGCGAGGTGGTGCAGGGCCCCGAGGGCGCGCTGTACCTGCTGACGGATGACGCGAATGGCAAGCTGCTGAAGATCGTGCCGAAGGGCTGATCTGACCGATCAGCCCGGTGAAAGAACGCGAGTCAAACGCGCACCTTCGAGAACAGGTAGGCACAGGCCAGTGAGAGCACAGCAATGGTTGCCAAGGCAGCCGGCGCTCTCGCGATCCCCACCATTGCGAACAACTTTTCGAAGCTGGGTGCGTAGAACACGCCCCCCAGGCCGCCCAGAACTGCACCCACTGCGGTGCGCACGCGGCGATCGAATGCGGGGTCAGGGGCCACGGGCTTGCTTCCAGCTTACCCCGCGTGGCGGCTACGCCGGAGTAGAATCGGGCGAACGCGCACCGCAAGGATCCTGGGCGCCCGCGCTCCCGCAATGCACCTCGAACCTCCGCCGGTGTTCCCGTCAGCTGCCGACCGGCGCGGGCGAAGGGATGGCCATCGCGCTCTCGTCGAACATCACCTGACTCCGATCCTGCCGATTGACCGAGACCGTTAGCCACGAGCCAGGCTGCACCCGGGGCAAGAACCGATGCTTGATGCTCTCTTCCAGCACCGCTTCGTACGGCGGGGCGCCCGAGGGATGGATCTCGAGCGACAGCCGCAAACAATCTGAATTCTTCTGGCCAATGGTGCACGAACCTTCATCCATGCGCAGCACCTGAGCCGTCGTGGGCTGCCCAGCGGCCACCGCCGCATCGTGACGCCGCTCACTCACGAAGATGGCGACGAATGCAGCGCCCAATAACAGCGGGATGCCGATCAGCAGGTACCAATTCACGCGGCTGGGCCGAAGCAGCGACCCCAGCATGCGCTCGATGGAGGCTCGTTCGGCGAGTGTCTCGGCTTGCGCATGCTTACGCGTGAGCCGCTCGATCAAGGCTTCGCGCGCGGGCTTGCCTGCCGCGAATCGTGCGAGCTGGGTACGTAGCTCTGCGGGCAGTTCACTCATGGTACCCGACGACTTTGCACCAGCTTTGACCGCGAGGCGATTCGTTCTCGACCTGAAATGCCGGACGGAAGCCGACGTTGGTCAGCATGTTGCCCAACGGAAAAGAGACGCGGCTCTTCCTCCCGGACGCGCCAGCGTCTAGGGTGGGACTCGTGGCGGTGGGCGATGATGCGCTGGTCGTGAGGACCCCTTTCGAGGACTTCGAGGTGCGAGTCCGACGCGGAGGTGCGCGGCCTGAGGGCGAGCAGCTCGAGGTGGCGCGCTGGGCCGCGAGTCATTTCCGGTTCGGGATCGACATGAACGACCCAGGCGTCGTGGGGGCAGCGCGCGAGCTCGTGCGGTTGCTCGATGGTAGCGGTTTCGGCTTCGACGGCTTTGGTCGGGGGGAGCCATTCTCGCCCTTCGGTCCGGCGTTCGGGGGCATCGCATCCCGCCTCGAAGACGAGCTCCTCGCCGGACGGCTCGTCGCCCGACGCCAACGGTTCGAGGCACTCTCCGAGCGCCGTGACCTCTTCGAACCCGAGCTTCCGCCGTTGCCGCCGCCCCGCCGTGAGCCCACGACCCACAGCTTCGAGGTCCGCTTCGTCGACGAAACCGGCAAAGCCATTTCCGGCATCGACGCCGAGTTCACCGCCGACGGCCCTCAAACGCTCGCCACCAACGCCGCCGGGGTCGCCCTCCTCGAAGGCGTGAAGTCGTCGAGCGCCAGCGTGGCGATCCTGAATCCGGACGCACTTTCCAAAGTGCTCGACCCACGTTGGCAGGCCTTCCGACCTGGGAAACCGTCGAAGGAGTCCAATACGACAGAGGTCATGTTCATGGGCTCCGAGCTTGGGCCTTTCGCTTTGAAAGCAGAGGTGCCCAACCGGGTCGTGATCAAGCCGCCTCTCGGCGAGCTCTTCATCGAGCTGAGGGAGAAGACCGGCCGCGTCTTGCACGCGAATAGCGGTTATCGCATCACGGGGCCGCAGTCATTCGAAGGCACGACCGACGAAAAGGGTCGGCTGCTGCATGGAGACGTGTTCCCCGGCGATTACACGCTCACCCTCGAAGTGGACGTCAACCGGCCTCGCGCCAAAGGAAGCCCCGGCGCGCCGCCGCGACCTCACGAGCCGAAGATTGAAGAGTACACGGCCCCGCTCGTCGCGCTCGAAGCGCAAGAGGCAGCGCCTCAGGTGCGCATGATCGGCGTGCTGCCGCGCGTGGTCATGGCGCGAATGCGCGGCATGCTGTTCGATACCAACAAGTGCTTCTTGCTCCCGACCGCTATCGAATCATTGCAGCGAATTCGCGAAATCTACGAAGCCAACAACCCGAGCGACCTGTTGGTCGTCGGACACACCGACACGACGGCCGACCCCGCCATCAACGACCCGCTGTCCGTCGAGCGAGCCAAGAGTATCAAGGCCTACCTCGAAGACGACGTCGCAACCTGGCTAAAGAACTACGATTTGCCCGGGCAAAAGAAGTGGGGCGCCCGCGAGGATCGCCTGATGATCATCGCCCTGCCGGACTTCACTACCGAACCAGGGAGCGAAGATCCGGTCAGGTGGTTTCAATCCAGCCGCGGGCTAGCGGTCGACGGCGTTGCCGGGCCCGAAACGCGCACGCAGCTGATCACCGAATACATGGCGCTCGACGGGGTAAAGCTCGCCGATCAGAACCATTTCCATCTGAACATCAGCACCCACGGCGCGGGTGAGAATTTTCCACTCGACACCACCGCCCTCGAGCTCGATCAGGCGGCGGCCGATGGCAGGGAAGATCCGGTCGACCGACGCGTCGAGTTGTTCTTCTTCGACACCGAGTTCGGCGTCGAGCCAGCGCCGGGAAGTCCCGATGGTCCGGAGTACTTGGAGTGGCGGGCGCGCGCACTAGAAACGGAGGATCACGAGGTCGCCGCAGTTCGAAATGTGGCGACGGTCGTGCCAATCGCGGCCGCGCACTTCCGCACGGGCAGCGCGGTGCTTTTGCCCGAGGGCGAGGCACCGACGACCGACGTCGGCACGGCGACGACGTCCGTTGGCGCTTTGGCGATGGCGCTGCGTTTCAATCAGGAGAACCCCGGCCAAAAGCTGCTCGTGGCCGGGCATACCGATTCGGTGGGCTCCGACGCCAGCAACGACCAGCTCTCGACCCAACGGGCGCACGGAGTGCATGCCGTGCTCACCGGCGACCGTGATGCGTTCGTCGAGATCGCGGCGGCCACGGGCAAGGTCAGTGATTGGAAGCAGATTTTGCGGTGGGCCAGCGTCGACCTCGCGCTGCTCTTCCCTTTGCAATCCAGCGCGAGCGCCGCTCCGCCGCCCGTCGCGGTGCCGGCGCCGTTCAGCTTTGCCGGCTGCGACCCGGGCCAGATCGACGACAACGCAGCCACCGGTGCCGAGCCCGTCAAAGCCTTCCAACGAGCGTTCAACGCAAACAAGCAAACGCTCGCCTCGACCGCCGACGATCTCGTCGTCGATGGGTCGTTCGGCAAGAAGAGCTGGGGCGCCGTGTTCGACTGCTATCAGTACAACCTGGCGCGCGAGCTCGGCGAGGACCTAAACGGCGTGCAGAGCCTGCGCGATCTCTTGGCGTTTTTGCCGACTAAGCAGCCTTTCGTTGGCTTCGGTGAGCACCATCCCGTCGATGGCAACACCGCCGACAACGCCGAGTCGCAGCCCAACCGACGCGTCGAAGTGCTGTTCTTCGCCAAAGGCCACGAGCCCAACGTGGTCCTGATCGACGAAGCGCCGGAGATCACCGAGCTATACCTACCCGATGCCTTCACGCTGAAGGAGATCCCGCAGCGCCCGGGCGGGGCCAAGCAGCACCCGCTGTTCGCGGTCAGCCTGCTCGACGTCGATGGCACTCAGCTGGTCCGCGCCGAGGGCATTCCCTACACCGTGAGCCAAGACGGCGTGGTGCTCGCAGACGACATTTCGCAAGATGGCTTCGGCCAATTCAGAGTCCCGCCCAACGTGACCAGCAACGTGCAAGTGACGTGGCAACCGGACGCGGACGGTCCTATCTTCTCGCGCACCATCGCCTTGAATGGCGCCCTGCAAGCGGGTGGTCCCGCGGTGGAACATGCTCGCTTGGCCGCCCTTGGTTATCCATTTGCCGAGGGTACGCCGCCGGACCGCGTCGCCGCCGTGCAAGCATTCCAGCGTGATTTCGTGCTCGGGAATGACCCCGTGACGCCCGGCGCGCTGCCCGCGCCGATCAGCGCGAAGCTCACTCAAGCGTTCGAAGCCGATTTTCAAGCGCCCATCCCCCCGCCCCCCGACGACGAGAGCGAAGCGGACACGGACGACATCATCGACATCGATAGTGATGACGAGCTGCCTAGCCTTGCCGCCGACGAGAGCAGCCTACTCGCATGAGCCCCCCGCCCACTCCCCCTCCCAACGCGCTCCCTCTCTTGGCGCAGCCTCTCGTGTTCGAGCTGCTGCTGACGAAGCCGAGCGGTGCGCCCATCGCG
>Ga0247740_1000423_pt1 | contig 20976 bp, 20 predicted proteins | sample UWRJL148409B2_FD_180942 | JGI IMG/M metagenome (GOLD analysis project Ga0247740, IMG submission 180942) | Plant litter microbial communities from Arlington Agricultural Research Station in Wisconsin, United States - UWRJ-L148-409B-2 | ecosystem: Environmental > Terrestrial > Plant litter >...
CCTTCAAAAAAAAAAAAAATCTCAGGACCTTAGCAACTCAGCATCTTAGATCCTTAAAATTACATTCCCGTTCTAATCGCTTCAACCGGATCTAATTTTGCTGCCGAAATTGCCGGTAAAATTCCGGATATTATACCAACCAGAATCGATAATCCTGCCCCGATAATAACATTCCAGAAACTTAATACGAATTCGAAATCTAATAAATTAGTTAAAAGCAGGGACATCAACCAAACAATCAACAAACCAATTATTCCGCCTATCAAACAAAGAATAACGGCTTCGAACAAAAACTGAAACAATATAAAACGATTTTTTGCGCCTAAAGATTTTTGAATCCCTATTAAATTAGTTCGCTCTTTTACCGAAACAAACATAATATTTGCCACACCAAAACCTCCAACCAAAAAAGAAAAGAAACTAATAAATATACCTCCAAACCTTAAACTTCCCAGAATTCCATCTACAAAATCAGTAAAACCAGAAAGTACATTAATAAAGAAATTATCAGACTCGCCTGCTTTCATTCCGCGAATTGCTCTTAATTTTTGGGCAACTTCGGCTTTATACGCCTCCATATCTACTCCTTTTACAGGTTTTAAAACAATAACCGGCGTCATTGCATCATTATCACCGTACATTCTGCGCAAAAAGTTCGTTGGTAAATAAACCGATGTATCATTACTATCGCCAAAAAAACCCGCACCCTGTTTTTTTATTACACCAATTACGGTAAAACGCTGTCCGTATAAACGAATATTTTTACCAATAGGATCGCTAGTTTCAAAAAGTCCCTCAGCAATATCGTATCCCAGAACAATAACTGCGCTTCCGGAATTGGATTCAGATTCATTATAAAATCTTCCTTTATCGAAACTTAATCCTTCAATATCGACCATTTCGCTGGACGAAGGAACTATATTGACATCACTAACAGTTTTTGAATCGTATTTTAAAGTTTCATGATTTACAAAAAGCTGATAAGCGACCTGATCTGTATTATTAAGGGAATTTTTTAAACTGATGTATTCATCATATTTTACATTTGGAAATTGCTCTCTTTTCCATTGTGGAATTTCAGAAGGACCAAAACAATATTTCATTAAATAAATCGTATTTTTATCTAAGCTGCTCAAATCTTTTGAAATCTTTCGATCTAAAGAATCTACCGCTGCCAATACGGCAATAATCGAAAAAATACCAATCGTAACACCCAACAGCGACAATAAGGTACGCAGTTTATTATTTCGCAAAGCGTTTATGGCAAAGCGGAAACTTTCTTTTAATAACCTTAGATAAACCAGCATATACGTGTATTTTTCATAAAAGTAAAATTCAATAAATTAAAATCAAAATCCTAATAAAAGTTAACTTACTCATCAGTAGATTTTTTTAGCATAATGTTACATTAATTTTCTTTAAAATAATATTTAAAAAAACTACTTTTGCAGTCTGAAAATCATAACTACACAATGAGCACAACTAAAACAATACAATCAGCATTAATTTCTGTTTTTTCGAAAGATGGCTTAGAGCCAATCGTTAGAAAATTACACGAACAAAACGTAACGCTTTATTCGACTGGAGGAACCGAAGATTTTATAAAAAACCTTGGAATTCCTGTAGTTCCTGTTGAAGATATTACTTCATTCCCGGAAATTCTTGGCGGAAGGGTAAAAACTTTGCACCCGAAAATTTTTGGCGGAATCTTAAACCGTCAGGATAACGAAAGTGACGTTCAGCAAATGAAGGAATTTGATATTCCTCAAATTGATCTGGTTATTGTTGATTTGTACCCATTTGAAAAAACGGTTGCTTCTGGCGCAAGCGAACAGGATATTATTGAAAAAATTGATATTGGCGGAATTTCATTGATTCGTGCCGGTGCAAAAAACTTCAAAGACACTGTAATTGTAGCTTCTGTTAATGAATACAGTTTGCTTTTGGATTTAATTACAGAACAAAACGGAGCAACAACTCTTGAAAACAGAAGATTGTTTGCTACAAAAGCATTCCACGTTTCCTCTCATTATGACGGTGCTATTTTTAATTATTTTAATACTGACGAAACTATCTACAAAGAAAGTATTGCAGATGGCCAGGTTTTAAGATATGGTGAAAACCCACATCAAAAAGGTTTCTTTTTTGGAGATTTTGATGCGATGTTTAAAAAGGTTCACGGAAAAGAATTATCATATAATAATTTGTTAGATGTTGACGCAGCAGTAAACTTAATTAATGAGTTTAAAACTGACGGACCAACATTTGCTATTTTAAAACATAATAATGCTTGTGGTTTAGCTTCAAGAAAAACAATCAGCGAAGCTTATTTAGCAGCATTGGCTTGCGATCCAACATCTGCTTTTGGTGGAGTTTTGATTGCAAACACTAAAATTGATTTGGCTACAGCACAGGAAATCAATAAATTATTCTGCGAAGTAGTAATTGCTCCAAGTTATGATGATGATGCAATTGCGGTTTTACAAGAAAAGAAAAACAGAATTATATTAGTTCAAAATGAAGTTGAATTACCTTCAAGACAAGTAAGAACATGTCTTAACGGTTTGTTAATTCAGGACAGAAATAATATTACAGATACTAAAGAGCATTTAAAAACCGTTACTATCACTGAGCCGACTGCTCAGGAAATAGAAGACTTGATATTTGCTTCAAAAATTTGTAAAAACACCAAATCAAACACGATTGTTTTTGCAAAAAACGGAACATTAATTTCTTCAGGAACCGGCCAGACATCAAGAGTTGATGCTTTGGTACAAGCTGTAGATAAAGCAAAAGCTTTTGGTTTTGATTTAACCGGCGCTTCTATGGCAAGTGATGCATTTTTCCCTTTTCCGGATTGTGTAGAATTAGCTAAAAAAGCAGGAATAACAGCTGTAATTCAGCCCGGAGGTTCGATAAAAGACGAATTAAGCATAAATTATTGCAACGAAAATAATGTTGCAATGGTATTTACAGGAACACGTCATTTTAAACATTAATTTGTTTAACTTTGTTCAAAATAATTTATAACATTTTAAACCCCTAAAAAACTTATGGGATTTTTTGATTTCATGACCGAGGATATTGCGATAGACCTTGGTACCGCAAACACTTTAATCATACATAATGATAAAGTTGTTATTGATAGTCCGTCAATCGTTGCACGTGACAGAATATCAGGCAAAATCATTGCTGTTGGTAAGGAAGCCAATATGATGCAAGGTAAAACGCATGAAAACATCAAGACCATAAGGCCTTTGAAAGATGGTGTAATTGCAGATTTTGATGCTTCGGAAAAGATGATCAACATGTTCATCAAAAGTATTCCTGCATTAAAGAAAAGAATGTTTACTCCAGCTTTAAGAATGGTAGTATGTATTCCGTCTGGAATTACTGAGGTTGAGATGAGAGCTGTAAAAGAATCTTGTGAAAGAGTAAACGGAAAAGAAGTTTACTTAATTCATGAGCCAATGGCAGCAGCAATTGGTATTGGTATTGATATCATGCAACCAAAAGGAAACATGATTGTTGATATTGGAGGTGGTACAACAGAAATTGCTGTAATTGCATTAGGCGGTATTGTATGCGACAAATCTGTAAAAATTGCAGGTGACGTTTTTACAAATGATATCGTTTATTATATGCGTACGCAACACAATCTTTTTGTGGGAGAAAGTACTGCAGAGAAAATAAAAATTCAAATTGGAGCTGCTATCGAAGATTTAGATGGTCCTCCTGAGGATATGTCAGTTCAGGGTAGAGATTTACTTACCGGTAAACCAAAACAAGTTGATGTTTCTTACCGTGAAATTGCTAAAGCATTAGACAAATCAATTCAGCGTATTGAAGATGCTGTAATGGAAACATTATCTCAAACTCCTCCTGAATTAGCGGCAGACATTTATAACACTGGTATTTATTTAGCCGGTGGTGGATCTATGTTAAGAGGTCTTGACAAACGTATTTCGCAAAAAACAGATTTACCTGTTTATATTGCTGAGGACCCGTTAAGAGCTGTAGTTCGTGGAACCGGAATGGCACTTAAAAATATTGCAAAATTTAAAAGTATCTTAATTAAATAAGATTCAAATAATCAATATGTTTTTATAAGAGTCAGATTTAATTTATCTGACTCTTATAAAATTTGAAACTTAATAGCATATCCTGAAACAAAATAACCAAACAAGAAATGCAGCAAATTTTTAATTTTATTATAAGAAACAGTAATCGATTGCTGTTTTTGCTGCTTTTAGGTATTTCGTTGGCTCTCACAATTCAATCGCATTCTTTTCATAGAAGCAAAGTAATCAGTTCAGCTAATTTTTTAAGCGGAGGTGTTTATGAAAGAATCAATCATGTAAATGAATATTTGAATTTAAGAACTGAAAACGACGAACTTGTACTTGAAAACGCAAGATTAAAAAGTCTTTTATTCAATAAGGAAGACACTACAAAAGTTCCTTTAGCAGATAGTGTAAAAGGAGTAAAACCTGCAGATATCATAGTTTCAAAAGTAATTCATAACTCATACAGTACGCACGAAAACTACATTACTTTAAATTCCGGATCAAATGACGGAATCAAACAGGATATGGGAGTAATCAATAGTTTAGGGATTATAGGGGTTATTGATAATACATCGCCAAGATACTCAACAGTAGTAAGTATTTTGAACATGAAATCGCACATTAATGCAAAACTAAAAAAGTCAAATCATTTTGGTTCATTAACATGGGATGGAAAAAGCACAGGATTTGTTCAGCTTGAAGATGTTCCCAGACTAGCTTCTATTAGAAAAGGCGATACAATTGTTACCGGCGGCCAATCTGTAATTTTTCCAGAAGGAATTAATATTGGTACAGTAAACAATATATATGTTAAATCAGGCACCAGCTATTATGTCATAAATGTTAAGCTATTTAATGATATGACAAATTTAGGTCACGTTTATATTATTAAGAGTAAGGACAGAGAAGAACTTATTAATTTAGAAAAAAAGAAAAAAGATGAATAGCGCTTTGTTAGTCAATATTTTTCGATTTATTATTTTACTAGCAATTCAGATTGTTATTTTTAATAATATGAATTTTTTAGGGTACATAAGTCCCTTCCCATACATCTTATACATTATTTTGTATCCGGTAAACAGCAATAGAGCCGGATTAATATTTTCCAGTTTTTTGCTGGGGCTTACAATGGATATGTTTTGTAATTCAGGAGGAATTCATGCAACGGCCTGCGTTATCCTCGCCTATTACAGACCTTACATTTTTAAATTCTCATTTGGACTGAGTTATGAATACCAGACCATTAAGCTAAACGACTCATTAACACCTGAAAGATTTTCTTTTATTCTGGTATCTGTTTTATTACATCATATCGTATTGTTTATACTAGAAGCCTTTCAGTTTAAATTTATTTGGGATATTTTACTCCGAACATTATTTAGTTCAATATTTACAATAATCACCTCAATTATCATAATTTACCTTATTAAGCCCAATAAACGATGAGAAAAATTCTGCTGCCCTCTTTAATTATTATTGCAGCATCTTTGCTTGTGATGAGGGTATTTTATTTGCAAATTATAGATGATTCTTTTAAATTAAAATCAGATAATAATGCAATAAAAAAGCTGTATGACTATCCTGAAAGAGGCTATATTTACGACCGAAACGGAAAATTATTAGTTGCCAATCAGGCTTCTTACGATATCATGGTAATTCCGAGAGAAATCAAAGAAGACCTTAATGTTGATGAATTTTGCACTTTACTAAATATCACAAAGGAGGATTACGATAAAAGAATTGCTAAAGCTAAAGTATTCAGCCCAAGATTACCTTCTGTATTTTTACCGCAATTAAATAAAAATGAATTTGCCGCTTTTCAGGAAAAAATCAGAAAATATGAAGGTTTTTATTTTCAAAAACGTTCTCTTCGTGATTATGAAGTAGACTATGGTGCCAATATCTTTGGTTTTATTACTCAGGTAAACGAAAACTTAATTAAAAAAAACCCTTACTACAATAGCGGAGATTTAATTGGAAAACAAGGAGTTGAAGAAAGTTACGAGAATATTTTACGAGGAATAAAAGGCGTGAAATATATTCAGAAAGATAAATACAATCGTGAAATTGGATCTTATAAAGATGGAAAATATGATACTATTGCCGTTGCCGGTGAAGATATCAATTTAACAATCGATGCCGAACTTCAAAAATACGGTGAAGAATTGATGATCAACAAAAGAGGAGGAATTGTTGCCATCGAACCTAAAACAGGTGAGATATTAGCATTAGTTACCGCCCCATCATATGATCCGGGTATTTTAGTTGGAAGACAAAGATCCAAAAACTATACACTTTTATATCATGATTCTATAGCAAAACCATTATACGACAGAGGACTTTTAGCAGAATATCCTCCGGGATCTCCGTTTAAAATCTTAACCGGATTAGTAGCTTTACAAGAAGGTGTTATCAATGAGCAAACGACTTTTATGTGTCACCACGGATTTAGTTATGGTAGAGGCCGTTTTATGAAATGTCACGGTTTTGGACCTCATCAATTGCATAATGGAATTTATAATTCATGCAATACCTATTTTGCGCAAGCTTATATGCTTACAATTAATAAATATGCAAATCCTGGCAAGGCAGTTGATGTTTGGAGTGATCACATTAAAAGTTTTGGGTTAGGTCAGTTTATGGGTTATGATTTACCAACTGGTAAAAGAGGAAACATACCGACATCTAAAACCTACAAAAAAATATATCCTAACGGCGGATGGAGAAGTACAACAATCGTTTCTAACGCTATTGGTCAGGGAGAGGTTTTAATGACCCCAATTCAGTTAGCGAACATGATGGCTACAGTTGCCAATCAGGGTTATTATTACACCCCTCATATCATTAAAAAAATTGAAGGAAAAAAAATTGATGCTAAATTCACCAATAAACACGTTACAACTGTTGATCAAAAATATTTTCCACCAGTAATTAGCGGTTTATTTGATGTTTATAATAAAGGAACGGCTTATGCTCTTAGAGTAGAAGGAATTGATATTTGCGGAAAAACAGGTACGGCAGAAAACTTTGCCAAAATTAACGGAAAAAGAACACAGCTTAAAGATCACTCGATATTTGTTGCTTTTGCGCCAAAAGACAATCCCAAAATTGCTATTGCAATTATGATTGAAAATGGAGGTTTTGGTGCCACAGTTGCCGGACCAATTGCAAGTTTGATGATTGAAAAATATTTAAGAAAAAAAATCACAAGAACAGATTTAGAAATCAGGGTTTTAAACAAAAGTCTTGTAAGTGAATATGCAAAATTAGGTGGAATGAATGAAGCCAGCGCCATTGAATCTACTCCTAAAGACTCTGTGATGAAAGCTAAAATGATCAAACAAAAAGTAGAAATTAAATCTATACCTGTAGACACCACTAAAGAAAACTAACAATATTATTTCAAATGAGAAATCAAAGTGTAAAAAATAACATTGACTGGATAAGTGTTTTTATCTACAGTGCGTTAGTAATACTAGGGTGGTTAAATATCTATTCGTCATCATTATTATCAACAGACGGAACCTATCAAAAACAATTAATTTTTATCGGCTGTACAATTCCTTTAATTTTTATTGTACTTTTTGTCGACGGAAAATTTTACGAAAAATACGCCAGTATCATTTTTGGGGTTTCATTACTTTCATTAGCCGGTTTGTTTCTTTTTGGAAAAACCATTGCCGGCCAAAGATGCTGGTATGCAATAGGAAGCTTTACAATTCAGCCTTCTGAGTTTGCAAAAGCCGCTACAGCATTGGCATTAGCAAAATATTTAAGTGATACACAGATTAACCTCAAAGAAGTAAACAGACAGGTTCAGGCTTTGGCTATTGTTTTTCTACCAGTATTATTGATCTTACCTCAACCCGATCCCGGAAGTGCTTTGATCTACAGTATTTTTATTGTGGTTCTTTACAGAGAAGGATTACCATCATGGTATGTCTGGACTGGTTTTATAACTATTATATTATTCGTTTTAACGCTTATCTTAGAACCTTACGCGGTTATATTAATTGCGCTGGGGGTTTTAATTATCATACATTTTAAAGGCCGGGCCGTTGACCGAAACATTATTTTAAGTGCTATATTACTCGCTGTCATCTCGGCTTTTGTACTATCTGTAGATTATGTTTTTGATAATATTTTTAAACAGCACCACCGTGACCGTTTTAATATATTATTAGGAAAAACCGTCGATATGAAAGGTATTGGATATAACACCAACCAATCAGAAATTGCTATTGGATCCGGAGGATGGATTGGAAAAGGTTTCTTAGAAGGAACACAAACCAAAGGAGGATTTGTTCCTGAGCAACATACAGATTATATTTTTACAACTGTTGGTGAAGAATGGGGTTTTGCAGGTTCAATTGTTGTTATTGCGCTTTTTGTTGGTTTATTACTAAGAGTAATTTACTTGGCCGAAAGACAAAAAACAAAATTCAGCAGAGTTTACGGGTATTGTGTTGCAGGAATTTTATTTACGCACTTTTTTGTAAACATTGCAATGGTTATAGGGATTTTTCCAACCATTGGGGTTCCTCTTCCCTTCTTTTCATATGGAGGTTCCGGACTTTGGGGATTCACAATTTTATTATTTATCTTCTTAAAAATGGATGCTAATAAGGTAAATGAATGGTAGGCTTTTTTTTTGAAAAAATTCAATACAAAAATTCCAAATTCCAATTGAAAACTTAGGATTATAAATTCAGTCGTTTCTATAGCATTGAATACATTCGCGCCTAAAAAACACATTAACTTAAATTAAAAAAAGAATAATTTTAAATATAGCTGTGAGCTGTGCAAAGCTTCAACCTCGGATTAAGTATCATAATAACATAATCCTGCATTTCAAATCACTTCAATGTTGACAATGTTTAAAGATCATATTCAGGCATAAAAAAAGTCCGAAGTTCAGAACTTCGGACTTTTTTGTATTTATATATTAATTATATCTTTTCGCTTGGTCTTTTCTTTAAAAGCTTTACTAAAACCGGGAACGTAGAGATAATAACAATTATGATAATGATATATTCGATATGGTGCTTTAAATCGATTCCTTGCTTTAAGAACACTCCATATAAATAATGACCTGCAAAAATTAGGATAAAAGACCATAAAAAAGAACTCAGGACATTATAAAACATGAACTTCTTTTTATCCATAGAAACTATACCCGCAATGATTGGAGCAAATGTTCTGAAAATTGGAAGAAAACGCGCATAAATAATCGCTTTACCACCATACTTTTCAAAGAAATCTTTAGATTGTAAAAGATATTTTTTCTTAAACCAAAATGAATCTTCTTTTTTAAACAAATAATATCCGCTTTTAGCTCCAAACCAATATCCTGTCATATTTCCCAAAACCCCCATTATGGCAACAAGAGTAGAAAGCACAAATACATTTATAAAATCAGCTGGAATATCAACTACATTCAACATTAGATCACGGCTATAAATACCCGCCAAAAAAAGTAAACTGTCTCCCGGAAGGAAAAAACCCGCAAAAAGTCCTGTTTCAGCAAAAACTATAAACAAAACAATAAATAAACCAATTTGAACACCTCCGATGCTTAATGTAATGTAAAATTCAGGGTTAATTAATTGACTCCAATCAAAATTATTCATAAATGCTTTTGGTTATATTTATAAGTTCGTGAAATTAACAATAATTTGCTTCAACACCAATAAATTGCTATATTTTAAAGATAAATTAACTATTTAAAAGCCCAAGATTACACTTGGGCTCGTAAGATAATTATTCTCTTACATACTTGCAGCAAGAATGTAAATTTTCATAATCAGTATCTGTTGCTTTAACATCCTTAGTATCATGCCCTACTTTAGCAATCGCTTTATTTAAATCTTCAGGAGATGACTTTTCTTCATTTAAAATCACGGCAAGCTGATGTGAGCTAATATCCCAGGTTGCCGACTTAACACCGGGAACAGCAAAAGCTGCTTTTTCGATTCGTTTTTTGCATTGCTCACAATTACCGTTTACCTCTGTAGTATATTTTAAATTCTTATTTTTTTTAGTTTGAGCCTGAGCCGAAAATCCTAAAAAAGTTACTAATGCAATTAAAATTATATTTTTCATTTTTATCTATTATTTATTGTTATTAAAATTGACTTTTGAATTTATTATTGAATTTGTTTTTTGATATTGATATTGAATTTATTTTATTTTAAATCGTAATCCTGCATAATACATTTGCCCAAAAATTGGTGCATATGCAATAGAAGCATCAAAGTTAGGACCAAAAGGATCTTCAGAACCTAAAATCGCTTTTTGTTGTTTATAATTCCCTATGTTTTCTCCACCAACATACACTTCTAAAACTGGAGAAACAACTCTTGTAACCTGAACATTCATAACAGCATATGAAGGTGAAAAATCAGGAAACTGATCTTCTACAGGATTCGATGCTGTGTAAGGCAATTGCTGTTTTCCTGACCAGTTAAAAGTATAATCAAACTTCCATTGTTTACCATCGTTTAAATTTGTTTCGTATTCCAGGTTTCCTAAAAAACGGTGCTTGGCCTGTAACGGACGTTGAAAAGTGCCTGTTAAATAATCGGTTTGAATGTCATAATACTTATATGCCGTTCTAAGATTCAAATTATGAATAAGTTCATAATTGAACTCGACCTGCAAACTATTCGCAAAAGAACTTCCTTTAAGATTGTAAAAAGAAACTTCCTGCGGACTTTGCATTAAATCTACAACGGCCTGATTTTGAAAATCGGTACGATAGAAATCAAATCCAGCTTCGGCATTTTTATTGAAAAGTTTGAACTTCTGAGAAAAACTAACACCATAATTCCAGGCAATTTCAGGATTCAGTCCGTAAATCTTTCCGTTTGTGTCTAAAATAGAGAACGTTCTTGAACTAGCAAAAAGCTGCTGGTTCTCTGCAAAAATATTCGCAGAACGTTTTCCTCTTCCTGCAGAAAAACGAATTACTCCATCTTTCCAAGGATTATATCTCATATGCAAGCGAGGTGTTACAAAAAAGCCCAAACGATTATGATTGTCTACCCTTCCTCCTAAAATTAAACTGAAATTATCGGTATTGTCGTAAGTATATTCAAAGAATGCCCCTACCGAATTATCAATTCTGCTGTAGTCATTCACATTTACGAATTCCTGATACTGATCATATGTAAAATTTAAACCGGTTGAGAACTTGTGCATGGTATTATTGATAATCGAATTGAAAATTAAATTCGAATAAAAGCTCTTCTGCTTAATATCATACAAGTTCAAACCAAAATAAGAGTTTTGGTTATGACTGTTAAAAGCATTCTGAAATCCTATACTTTGATAAGGCATATCTTTAAAAACATAGCCAATTTTTGTAGAAACATCAAAACGTTCTGTATTGATTTCTGAACCCCAATAATTGGTTGTTCCGCGATCTCTGTCTTTATCAAAATCAACTTCTCCGGTTTGTTTTTTATCATTCATGTATCTGAAATTGATAAAACTGACCAAACCACTTTCGGGATTATAATATTGATAACGATTTAAAACATTAATTTGTTTCCCTAGCGGATTATCCAGAAATCCATCATCGTTCATGTCGTTTTTAGCAACACGGGCATTTCCGTGCACAAACAAACTTGTTGCCCATTTGTCTGACAACTTTCTATTAAAATGAGTATTTACCTCAAAACGCGCATCGGTAGAACCGTAAACATTCAAAAAGAACGGAATGTCGTTTAGAGGTTTTAAAAGTTCTGTATTGATTTGGCCCGAAATACTTTCGTAACCATTGATAACACTTCCGGCACCTTTGGTAATCTGAACACTTTCGATCCAGGTTCCAGGCGTAAATGATAATCCGTAAGCCTGAGAAGCCCCACGAACCGAAGGAATATTTTCTTCGGTAATCATTAAATAAGGACTCGTTAGACCCAGCATTTTTATTTGCTTCGTCCCGGTTAAAGCATCAGAAAAGTTCACATCGATTGATGGGTTTGTCTCAAAACTTTCAGCCAGATTACAGCAGGCGGCTTTAAGTAATTCTTTGCTTGTAATAACACTTGTATTGGCAGTAAGAGTATAGGATTTTTTAATTCCTTTTTGCTTTTTGGTGATTTTTACTTCCTCCAGATCTTCTTGCGAAAAAGCGGCAACAGAAAGTAAAACCATACCCAAAAGCATGATATTTTTTTTCATAAAAAAAGATTTTAATGTAATTAGAAAAAGGCTGTTTTGTAGAATTTTTTCTAAATAAAAAACAGCATAGTACAAACCATAAAAGGCTTGATTCTAAACATTAAAATCAGGAATAAAAAATATATTGGCTATACAGCTTAAATAAAGGGGGTGCATTCGCATCAGAATAATACGAAATAATCTGATTGCTTTTAAAATTTGGAATTGATAAAAAAGCAACTGGTTTAAATTCCTGAATTACAGCCGGAAAAGCAAATTGAAAAAAGAAAAACTTAATAGTAGCATTATCAGATTTTTTCTCAAAATGAACTACTTTGTCTTTACAACAGGAAGATTTTTTTTCAGATGCACCACAACATTTTTTTTCGGGCGATGCAGTAACTGAAGTATTTAATGAAACAGAAGCAATTTCGCCACCGCAATAGTGCACATCAAAAGCAAACCCAATGTTGGAAACCAACAATAGGAACGCTAAAAATAATCCTGTGCACTTTTTTAAATTCATGATGCAAAACTACCAAAAAAGAGTTAAAAAAAGATCTAATGAAATGTTATTTTTTAAGATTTTGCTGCTGATAATAAAATGCGGGTATAAATAACAACACAAAAATGGGCTGAATAATAAATCTTCTTACATAAAAAAGAAGCCAGTTCCAATCCTGAAAATAATTAATTATTACGACAAACATCCCTAAAAGCAATATCAAAAAAAACGCATACAAAAACAAGCTAAACTTCAAAATATCAACTTCCTGAAACAATACATAAATAAGAATTAGCGACAAAACAGCATTTAATAAGTAACGCAACAAAAGCCCTGAAAAAAGTTTAAAAGAATCTATTTGCGGAAAAGGTGCATCTTTAAAATCAGATTCAAAATAAACCAAAAAAGGATCATAAAACAATTTGCTTTCAAAAGTCCGTATTATCCCGAAACACAATATAATAAAGATTGCAATTAGAATTTTAGTTTTATTTTGAAGTAATTTATTTAGCATATTTTGAAAATTTATTTATCCAAATAATCCACAAAATAAAAACTGCACCATAAATAATTAGCGGAAATAAAGTGCCATGTAAAAAATGATTATACTGCGGAAAATAAAACAACAGCACAACCAGCAAAGCGATTCGAATAACATTGAGAGTATAAATAAACAAAATACCAAATAATATATAAAGTAGTGTTGTTTTAAGTTTGCCTGAAAAAGCAATTACAAAAGCAACAAACAAAATAATAACGCTCACAGCATTACAACCTTCAACAATTCGAACAAGATATTTTTTATTATACCAAACCTCTAACCATGAATCGGTAATGCTTTTATAAATTTTGATATCACAATTAAACAAATCCATTAATTGCGCCACATTTTTACCTACAATGTTTGTTATCCCATCAACATCAATTGCTTCAAAAGTATTGAGATATAATTTATAAATTAATGTAAGTACAATATAAGCAGCAAAAAAAGTGCTTATAAATATAAGGAAAGGCTTAAATTGAATGAGGTATTTTTTCAACAGAATTTTTTTTCAAATTTATGTATTTTGAGATTAGCTTTAAATACTTTTGTATAAAATTTTAAGATTATGACATTTCAGGAATTAGAACCAAAAATAAGTGCTATTGTAGCTGACACAAAATTAGTTAGAGATGAAAAATTATTAGCCATTTGCCAACTTTTAAATGCAAATGTAGAATACTATAACTGGGTTGGTTTTTATTTTGCCAATCACGAAGCCAAAACTTTGCATTTGGGCCCATACGTAGGCGCAGAAACAGATCATACTGTAATTCCGTTTGGAAAAGGAATTTGCGGACAAGTTGCAGAAAGCAATGCTAATTTTGTAGTGCCGGACGTTGCAGCTCAAGATAATTATATCGCCTGTAGTTTTACGGTAAAGTCTGAAATCGTAGTTCCTTTATTTGTAAACGGACAAAATATTGGTCAAATTGATATTGACAGTCACGTTATAGATCCTTTTACAGAAGCTGACGAACGCTTTTTAGAATTTGTAAATCAAGAAGTTGCTAAATTGTACTAAAAATAATACATTCGCGTAACTTTACTTTTACACCAATTTATGAAACTAATTTTACGCGTTTTTCTTTTCTGCATCATTTCAACAAAATTGTTTTCTCAAACAGCAACTCCGGCAGGCAAAATAGTTTACCTCGACTCTGTCTGGGTCGAAAGTACAGAAGACAATTATAAATACATTAGAATTGTTGAAGAATATTTTTCAGATAAAAAAACTTACGTCCTTAAAGAATATTACAAATCTAAGGCTTTAAAGATGATTGGTTCTACAGCAGACAAAGACATTATCAAACGTGAAGGCCAATTTGTTTACTATTATGAAAACGGCAATAAAAAATCAACCGTTAACTATTTGAACAATAAAAAAACAGGTAAAGAATTCAACTGGTATGAAAACGGAAATATACAGTCTGAATTTGAGTATTATACCGATAAAAACAACGAAGCCAATTATAAGCTCAATAATTACTGGAACGATAAAAAGGAACAAAAAATAATTTCCGGTAATGGGGATATGGAATATAAGGATAAGTTTATTGAAGAAGCCGGAAGAGTTAAGGATGGTTTGCGAGATGGAATTTGGAAAGGAAAATCTCTAAAATCAAAATATAGCTTTTCAGAAAACCATCAAAACGGCAAACTCGTTTCAGGAGTAAGTATAGATTCATTACATATTGAACATCCCTATACCACTATCGAACAGCGTCCTACTCCTCAAAAAGGTATAAAATCTTTTTATAGCTATGTGGCAAAATCAATTATTATTCCGGCTGACGCCCGAAATGTAACAGGAAAAATATACATGACCTTTATAGTAGACAGGGATGGAACGCTTGTTGATCCTAAAATACTAAAAGGTGTTGGCTATGGAATAGACGAAAGCGTTCTTAACGTGATTAAGAATTCAAAAAAATGGAATCCGGGTTTAAAAAGAGGCATTCCTGAGAGGGCTTTTTACTCCTTACCTATCACAATTACAAAAAATGGGCGATAAAATTCGTTTTTCCAAAAAAAAGTTCTAATTTTGCACCCGTCTTACAAAAGATGTATGACATACATAAAAATCATTAAATAATATTGGAATGTATTTAACTAAAGAGAAGAAAGAAGAGATTTTTGCACAACACGGTGAAGCAACAAACACTGGAAAAGCAGAAGCTCAAATCGCATTGTTTACTTACAGAATTAGTCACTTAACTGAGCACTTGAAAAAAAATCGTCATGATTATAACACTGAGCGTTCATTAGTACTATTAGTAGGTAAAAGAAGATCGTTGCTTGATTACTTGAAAAAGAAAGAGATCAACAGATATCGTGAGATTATCAAAGTATTGAATATCAGAAAATAATCAATATAGGAAAGAGGTGCGAAAGTGCCTCTTTTTTTATTTTAAATTAAAAATCAGATTTTTAGATTTTTAACTTTACAAACACATAAATATTGATTTTTGAAATTGATATTGACATTAAAAAAAGTTTGGTTTTTCATTGGGTTTTAGATTAACAACAACTACACACACAACAACTACAACACAACTAAAACCCATTGTATAACCAATAAGGAAAAATTATGATTCCACAATTATTTGTAGAAAAAATCGATTTAGGTGATGGCAGAAGCATCACAATCGAGACAGGACGTTTAGCCAAACAAGCTGATGGTTCTGTAGTAGTAAGAATGGGCGACACGATGATACTTGCAACAGCAGTATCTGCACGTAGCGCTAACCCAAATGTTGATTTTTTACCATTAACGGTAGATTATCGCGAAAAATTTGCAGCAGCTGGTCGTTTTCCAGGTGGTTTCTTTAAGAGAGAAGCTCGCCCTAGCGATAGCGAAGTATTAACAATGAGATTAGTAGACCGTGTTTTACGTCCGCTTTTCCCAGACGATTATCACGCTGAAACACAAGTTATGATTCAATTAATGTCTCATGACGAAGAAGTTATGCCTGATGCTTTAGCTGGTTTAGCTGCATCTGCTGCATTAGCTGTTTCGGATATTCCTTTTTACAACTTAATCTCTGAAGTACGTGTTGCACGTATCGACGGTAAATTTGTAATTAACCCAAGCAGAGAAGACTTAGCAAAATCTGACATCGACATGATGATTGGTGCTTCTATGGATTCAGTTGCCATGGTTGAAGGAGAAATGAAAGAAATCTCAGAAGCAGAAATGGTAGAAGCTATCAAATTTGCTCACGAAGCTATAAAAGTTCAAATTCAGGCTCAATTACGTTTACAAGCTGCTTTTGGTAAAAAAGAAACTCGTACTTACGAAGGTGAGAAAGAAAACGAAGAAATTTACAAAAAAGTAAAAGCTGCAGCTTACGATAAAATTTATGCTATTGCCAAAGTTGGATCGGCTAAGCACGAAAGAACAGCTTCATTTGCTGAAGTAAAAGAAGAAGTAAAAGCTTTATTTACTGAAGAGGAATTAGCTGCTGACGGAGATTTAGTTTCTAAATATTTCTACAAAACAAACAAAGAAGCTGTTCGTAATGTAGTATTAGAATTAGGTGTTCGTTTAGATGGTAGAAAAACTACAGACATCAGACCAATCTGGTGTGAAACTGATTATTTACCAAGAGTTCACGGTTCTTCTTTATTTACACGTGGAGAAACTCAGGCTTTAGCTACAGTAACTCTGGGAACTTCAAGAGAAGCGAATCAAATTGATTCTCCATCTGAACAAGGTGAAGAGAAATTCTACTTACACTATAACTTCCCTCCTTTCTCTACTGGTGAAGCAAAACCTCTAAGAGGAACTTCAAGAAGAGAAGTTGGTCACGGTAACTTAGCTCAAAGAGCTTTAAAAAACATGATTCCTGCTGATTGTCCTTACACAATTCGTATTGTATCTGAAGTTTTAGAATCTAACGGTTCTTCTTCTATGGCAACAGTTTGTGCTGGAACAATGGCTTTGATGGATGCTGGAGTTCAAATGGTAAAACCAGTTTCTGGAATTGCTATGGGATTGATTACTGATGGTGAGAAATTTGCTGTATTGTCTGATATTTTAGGTGATGAAGATCATTTAGGAGATATGGACTTTAAAGTAACTGGAACTGCTGACGGTATTACAGCTTGTCAAATGGACATTAAAATTGATGGTTTACGTTACGACATTATGGAGCAGGCTTTAGGGCAAGCACGTGAAGGACGTTTACACATTCTTGGAAAATTAACTGAAACTATTGCTGCTCCAAGAGCAGACGTTAAAGCGCATTCTCCAAAAATCATCACCAGAACTATTCCTGGAAACTTTATTGGAGCATTAATTGGACCTGGTGGAAAAGTAATTCAGGAATTACAAAAAGCTACAGGAACAACTATTGTAATCAACGAAGTTGATGAGCAAGGTGTTATCGAAATCTTAGGTACAGATCCTGCAGGAATTGAAGCTGTTTTAGCTAAAATTCAATCTATTACTTTCAAACCTCAAATGGGCGAAGCTTACGAAGTTAAAGTAATTAAAATGCTTGATTTTGGAGCTGTAGTAGAATATACTGCTGCACCAGGAAACGAAGTTTTACTTCACGTATCTGAATTAGCTTGGGAACGTACAGAAAATGTTACTGATGTAGTAAACATGGGAGATGTATTTCAGGTTAAATATTTAGGTCTTGATCCTAAAACAAGAAAAGAAAAAGTGTCAAGAAAAGCACTTTTACCAAGACCTCCACGTGAGGAGAAAAAAGAGTAATCAGATCTTAGTTTACTAAAGGTTTATTCATAGAAAACCCCAATTCATTTGCTTGAATTGGGGTTTTTCGTTTAAAATACTTAAACATTAAATCAATTAAAAAGTTTATTCTTCTTGAAGGGAATTTTACTTCGAATTAAATAAGCATGGTAACAACTTGGCACATCAAAAGTCCATTTTGGGAGAATCAGGATAATAAGCAACACATCAATATGACCGATAATTCCAAAAATAATGGCCAACGAAAAAGTAATCCCGGAATAACCAAAACCAATCATCCCAACAAAAGCAAGCAATAGAGTTATTCCCCATAATTTAGACAACAACGCATGTGTACAAGTTTCTTTTCCAAATTTCCAAAAACTAAAAACATACGTTAAAGCCTCCATTATAAAAATCAAAGTAATTGGCCAAGTATTATTTATTATTATTTCAGGATTCAACAACCAGGAACACCACGCAACACAAAGCCAAAAAACCAAATCGGTCTGACTGTCCATCCTTCTAAGTTTTTCTGATGAAGTTCCTAATCTTCGCGCCATAATTCCGTCAAAAATATCAGACAATAATCCAAGAAAGATTAAAACAATCAATTCTTTTCTAATTTCACTACCATAATTATAGGTGAGAGTTATTAAAACAGGCCCTAATAAAAGCCTGAAAGCAATAAGCAAAATTGGTATATTTTTCATTTGTTTATTTTTTGAATTGCCAGTTAAAAAAAGGAAGTTTGCGTTTTCCATTTGTATTCCAAAGACCAAATTGGATTCCTCTTAATTCTTTAGAATTATTAAACAATCCAATTTGAATTCCGTTATGTCGCCTGGAAACATTCGATGTCCCAATCTGAATTCCATTACCAACATCAGATATATTCGCCAGACCTGAAATACTTACACCAGAAAAACTCTTAGTACTTAATATTCCTCCAACAGAGAATCCATTCATTTTATTCATTCCCGAAATTATCGAAATATTCATCCCTCTTAATTCTGCTCCACCCGTAAATCCGCCTGAACTAATATTCAAACCATTTATCCTAATATAAGTAGCTGTGCAATCATCAAAAAAAGCTACATTACTAATAGCATTGTCATTAATCCCAACAACCAAAGATTCAAAAGGAACATTAATTGAAATTGTGAATAAAGCCACTGAAAGAGGACTGGCTTCAACATTTAATCCATTAATGGTTTGAAGCTTAATATTTTTGTTTTCATAATGCCCTACTCCCAACGCAAAGCCATTTACTTTATTGACTCTTTTAGATATTGGAGATAAACTAAAAATCTTTATACTATCGTTCCTTAAATTATTATCCGATTTCCATCTAAAATAATGCAAATCAACATCATTACCTCCAAATATTATTGAAGAACTTGCAGGAAGATTGTTTACCAAAGTATCTGTTTCTTTTGGCACATTATGCTGCCCAAAGCAAATGCCATTAAACAATAAAACACCTATAAGCTGTACTCTGTAAAAATTGCCAAAATATTTGACACTCATAATCTGATTTATAATTTTCATATTATTTTTCTTTAAAATTACAGACCAAACTTATTGCAATTATCACATATGGATTTGCATAAATCAATAAAATTATTTTCTATATTTGTGATTATCGCAAATTATGAAGTATCAGGAATCATTATTAAAAGCCATTCGACTTAAAGTTTCTCCTTCGGTTTCTTTAATAGATGAAATAGCAGCTATTTTAGAAATTAGTTATGATGCTTCGCACCGGAGAATATCTCAAAAAAGTAAATTCTCTATCGATGAAGCCATTAAACTTGCCAATTATTTCAATATCTCGTTAGACAATCTCTTTTCGAAAAAAGAAAAGGTTATTGTAGAGAAAACTATCGAAATCGAGACTTTAAAAGATATGCTTCAGTACTTTAAATCCTCGGCAGAACAAGTTGAAATACTCACGAAGAATCCGAAAACGATATTGTATTATTCCGCAAAAGATATTCCGCTGTTTTATTTTATGGACGGAACTATTCTGTCAAAATTCAAAGCTTTTGTGTGGCTGAATCTCTTAAATTCCAATCAGAAAAAAGTTTCTTTTGAGAATTTTATTATCGAAGAATCGTTTACCGAGTTTACGCAAAAACTAAAAAAAGCGTATGAAAATACTTTTGTAAATGAAATCTGGAATGACACTACTATAAACAGCAGCCTGCAGCAGATTCTTTATTTTTACGAAGCTGGTTTACTGGACTTAAAAAGTGCGAATGCGCTTTGCAAAGACCTAAAAAGAATCATCAATTTAATACAGGAAAAATGCAACAAGCCCAATACCAATTTTGCTATTTATTACAATGAGCTGATCCTACTCAACAACAATATGCTTATTGAAACCAATGAAAAATTGACCATGTTTGTGCCTTATACTTTACTTGGCTATTTTATCACCGATAATGATGACAGCTGCAAAAATGTCCATCAGTTTTTTAAGCAGCAAATTAGCAACTCAAAACCATTAGGACAATCCGGTATTAAAGAGCAAAATTTGTTTTTTAACAGGGCAAACAGAAAGATAGATTATTACATTGAAAAGATAAATTCGCAAGTTGATCTCTTTTTTTAACGCCAATTCTGTCAAAGACTTTCATAGAAAACCCTAATTCATTTACTTGAACTGGGATTTTTATTTTATTACCAAACAATACTATTAATGAAAATCACAAAAAAATCAACAAACCTTATTTTTAACGGGAATTAAACTAAAAAAACATATCTTTTTCACTCTTTTATTCAAAGAAAAAAAATATCTTTAGCCTACCAAAAATAAACGTATTAACCCTAACCTCCCTATTATGGAATTTAAAGTTGTCCAGATTACAAAAATTAATACCGTAGATTTCAAATTCACTGACACAGAAAATCTTACTTTACCGGTTCCTCCTTTAGCTTCGGCAAACCATTTCACAGACAAAGAAGGAGTAGACACATTAAAAATCTG
>Ga0247740_1000424_pt1 | contig 20974 bp, 12 predicted proteins | sample UWRJL148409B2_FD_180942 | JGI IMG/M metagenome (GOLD analysis project Ga0247740, IMG submission 180942) | Plant litter microbial communities from Arlington Agricultural Research Station in Wisconsin, United States - UWRJ-L148-409B-2 | ecosystem: Environmental > Terrestrial > Plant litter >...
TTCCGCCCCCTGCGGCCCGCTACCGAGAGCTCGCGATCGGCGAGCGAGCCCCCGTGCACACGCTGAAATTGCGCCATGCCGGCACATTTTGCATGAGCCCGACCGCCGAACCGCAGCCGATTCGCGGAACGCAACTCTTCATCGCGAACCCTCCGGGCTTCGTTTGGAGCGCGCAAGTACGAATGTATCCAGGGATTTGGGTAGATGCTCGCGACATGGCCGCGAACGGGGTCGGGAGTATGCGTGTGCTGCTGGACTCGACGCTGACCCTCGCCGACGCGCGCGGTCCAGAGATCGACCAAGGGTCAGCGCTGCGCTTGCTCGCGGAGATGGTCTGGTTTCCGACCGCGCTCTTCGATTCGCGCTACGTCACGTGGTCGGCTGTCGATGCGACCCACGCCGTCGCGACCTTGCGATTCGGCGAGCGTGAAGTCTCGGCGACATTCGAATTTGGTCCTGACGGCTTGCCTGCTCGCGTGACGGCGGAGCGTGCCATGGACAAGCGCGGGCTCCAACCGTGGGGCGGAACCTATCGTGACTGGCGCAAGGTTTCGGGAATGCTGGTTCCATTCGAGGCAACGGTCAGCTGGCACCTCCAAGCGGGGCCGTTCGTGTACGCGCATTGGCTGATCGAAGCGATGGACTACGACGTTACCGGGCCATGATGGCGCTTCTCCCGCGCAGCTCGCGCAGCTAGGCCCGAAAGCGGCGCTTCGGGGTTCGGACCGCACGCTTCTCGCCTCAGAGCGCGTCGAATTCTATCGAGTAGCTGAGCGTGGAGGTGACGGTGGGGCCGTTGAAATAGAAGCCTCCTTCGACCGGCATGGTCGAGGTTTGGTCTGGAGCCGCGGACAGCGCAACGTGACCGGGGCCGGCGGGTACCCCATGCGTTGGATCCCAGCCGAGCCAGCCTAATTCGGGCACGAACACCTCGGGCCAGGCGTGCAGATGACGCTTGCCGTCGGGTGACGCTTCCTGACCCTGATAGCCGCTGACGAAGCGCCCAGCGACGCCTAGGCTGCGGCAGACTGCCAAATAGAGGACCGTCAAGTCGCGACATGCTCCGCGGCCCGTGGCGAGCGTGTGCGCGGGCGTCTGAGCGGAGCCTTCGACGCGGATTTGGCGGTCGATCGTGGAGTAGAGGGTCGTGCATAGGCGCTCGAAGAAGGCCAAGGGTGCGCCGCCCACCTCGAATGCAAGCCGTTGTCCAAGCGCGGCCACCTCTGCACTTTCATCGCGCTGTCGAAATGGGAGCAGCGCATCGAACCCCGACGTACGCCAGGGCAGGGGTGGCAATCCCAAGCCGGAGCCATGGATCGAACGCGCGAGAGTCTGAACTTCGACGCGGCTCTCGATCCTGAGCTCGTCGGCTGCGGTGGCAGCAAAGGTCACGCGCGTGCACGTGTTGTCGAAAGCGTCGCTGAAGTCGCTCAGTTCGATCGGTGTGGGGGTGATGTGCAGCGTGCGAACGAGCGTGCGAACGCCCTCGGGTCGCGGACTCAGCCGCAGAACGTGGGGCGCGAACGCGACCTGCGTGCTGTAGCGGTAAGTGGTTTCATGACGGATCACCCAGCGGAAAACCGCATTCGCATCGGAGAGGCTCATCGCGCATCGAGTCGAGCACAACTCGGATTTCTGGTTGATTGCCAACGCGCGACGCTAGCGCCGTGCAGCCCAATTAGCCTGTGCCCGGCACTTCCCGAGTGCGTCGCACAGGCCAGAATACGCGAAGAATCGCTCGTGATCCTCGGCGAAGGGCATCGCTCAGTTCATCTTGATTTCGAACGAATTCAGCTTCACGGACCCACCGAGGCTGGTTGTCGCGTAGTTGAAAATGGCGAAGCGGTAGCCGATGAAGAATTGCCAATCATTACTCAGCGTGTGGGCCGCACCAAAGGGCAGGAAAGTGACCCCGTCGACGCTGTAGTGGAAGGTGGCCTGGCGTCCAGTTCCTGGGCGAATATCGGCTGAGACTCGCAGCCAGACCTTGCCTCCCGAAATGTCTTTGCTTGCTACTTCGGTCCCTTTGCTGTTCGTCGTCCACGCCGAAACGTTGAGAGTCGCGCCGTTTACCATGACGAGTCGGGTCGCCCCTGCTGCCTTCTTCACGCCAACGAAGCCCGCGGTGTGCCGGAAGATCCCGAGTCCAGAGACGTCGCCGTCCTGCATGCCGGAGTAATCGAGCTCGATCGTTGCCGTCGACCCTGGGCCGATGATCCTACGCGTTAGGGTGTTCCGGGCTTGATAGAGGTCGTCGGTCACCGAAGCGGTCTGCAGGGTGAGGCCAGCGCCGGACGACCACTTGGTGTTGTCGGGCTCGTGGTTCCACTCCCAGGCGTGTGCGAGGGTGTCCGAGGTGAACTTGTCGATGCCCGTGTGCGGCGCCATGAGGCGCGGGGGGCGGGGTACATTGGGAAAAGGGTACTGCTCGCCCCAGCGGTCGTTCACCTTGACCAGCACGGGCCAGTCGTTCTCCCATTTAATGGGAGCCAACACGGGCATGCGCGCGCCAGGGAACGCATCGACGAAGGCCATGTAGTACCAATCGCCTGCTTGAGTTTCTACTAGACCACCCTGATGGGGGACGCCGGCACCCTGTGTCGGCCCGCCCAGGTTGAGCAAGAATTCGCGCACCTCGTAGGGCCCGAAGGGCGCGGTCGAGCGGAGCACGTACTGGCCATTCGCCGGTCGCGTCGCCCAGATATAGTAATACTTGCCCACGCGATACATTCGTGAGCCTTCGAGGGTGCCAATGTTGCTCGGAGTGGTGAAGACCTGTGAGGCGCGGACTTGACCCGTTGCGTCGGCATTCAACTCAGCGACGCTGATGTTCCCATGACCGTAGGCGACGTAGATCTTGTCATCTTCGTCGATCAGCATGCCGGCGTCGTAGTAGCAGTTGCCCACCGAGGGCCCTCGAACCCAAGGCCCCTCGACCTGACTGGCCTTCCACACATAGGTCTGGCCCGTGCGGATGCAGGCTAGAAAGTAAAACTTTCGGTCGCTCTCTCGAAACCTCAAGCTCGAGGCCCAGTTGCCTCCGATGTAAGCGCGCTGTCCGCTTTGCAATCGATAGGCCGCGCCAAAGTCCTGCGAAGGGATAGCGTGCCCGGCGAACTCCCAATTGACGAGATCATAGGACCGTAGAATAGGCGCACCGGGCGAGTGGTGCATGTTGGAGCCGGTGTAATAAAACACGTCCCCCACGCGGATCACCTCGGGGTCGGCAATGTCTTGCCAGAGAATGGGGTTTTTGAACGTGGCTGAAGGGGGCCACTCGCCGACCCACCCGCCGCCGCCCGTCCCAACGCCCGAGGAGCCGCCACCGCCGGCGGTCGCTGCGCCGCCGCCCCCCGAGGAGCCGCCACCACCGGTCGCAGGTGCGCCGCCGGTCGAGGGCGCCCCACCGGTCATGGGTGCCCCGCCGCCCGCGGCTCCCACCATGCCCCCGCGCCCACCCGCGGCCGCCCCGCCGCCGCTGAGCGCGCCGCCCGTGCCGGCGACTTGACCAGCGCCGCTCGCCGCTCCGCCCTGCGCACCCGGGTTGCCCCCGCTTTCGCGTGTCGGGCTCGAGTTACTGCTGCAGGCGCACTCGAAGCTGACCATCAGCAGGAGGGGCATGGCCAGCGCGCGGGGGGCACCGAAGAAGAAGCGCACGGCCTTGGAACGGAGATTTGAGGAAACTGGCATCGAAGAGACCTGATGGTGGCACTTAGTTGCAGGTTGGGTAGCGGCCGAGAAAGCTCGGCGCGCGCGGGTACGACCCAGTACTAGGGTTTGTAGCGCCGGATTTGAGTTCAGAAATTCGCGCGGATTGCCGCACGAGCCGAACATTTTCACCTGGTTGGCGACACGGCGTGAGCTCGTCGCCTCATCGCCAGCCCGGCCGCAAACATGGCCTCCTGAGCACGGCGCGGTCTCAGTTTATCGTCATGTGCAGCGCCATCGGCGAGCGACCGTCGAGTGACGGGAGCTGCGCATCCAGCCGTCCTCGCAGATAGAAGTGATCGCCTTGTTGCGTCGACTGCGTCACTTCGAGTCTAAACTCGATTGCCTGCGGCCGGGTTAGGTCGAGTCGATAGCTACAATTGTCGCTCGTTCTGACCTCCAGAGCGCCGGTGAGCGGCTCGAGGTACACCCCTGTGGGCCAATCAGCCTCGGGAATGACGACGGAGAGGTAGACGACCGGCGCCTCGGCAGGTGGAGTCGTGGTGAAGAACAAGTGTGAACCGTTGGCCACCCGCACCGCCGCAGCTGTTCCCAATAGCTCAATCGCTCGTCCCGGAGTGCTCAGGCTGCCGCCCATGAGCGGGCCAAACAGAGTGCCCGGGACGGCAGGATCGCCGGGCGCTCTCGTCGAGGGCGCCCTCGGCTCGCACGGGGTCGTCTCATCCAGCTTGCCTGCGAAGCCGCCGCTTGCCTCATCACCGATCGCTCCACCCCCAGCTCCGCTCGTCTCGCCTGGTGCGGGAGCCGCCGCGCTGCCGCCCGAGCCCGAACTTCCCGCGTGCCCGAGGATTTCGGCCTTGTCGCGCGCGGCCCCACCGCAGCTCCAAAGCATCAACACCGACACCACTCCCGTTCGTGCATATCGCATGACTCCTCCAACCCGCGCCAGCGTATCACGGCCTCGTGGATCGACACGGCGGGGAGCGATGGACGACCTCGGAGGCCGCGGCTCGCACCAAGCACTCGATAGTTTCAAGCCGTGGCAACGCCTGCTTTGACCGTGAACACTCGGCCAGCGAGACGAGCGTTCGTCTCATCTGAAGTTCAATTGGCAGCTCAATGCGGCCTGCGGCCTTTCTGAAAATGAACGAAGACTGAGCCCGTGACCCCGCCTGTTGTTCGGGCGCATCGCGGGGGCGCGCTTGTCGGCCGTGCGCCGGTTTTTTGTATCGGAGAAGCGCGGGTCTGACGTAGGGTCCTGGATCTTTCCAGCCGAGGCTTAAGTCCGAGATGCTCAATCGCCTGATCAGAACGTGCCGTGTCGTGTTGTTTGGCGCTGCTTGCGCTGCTTACGCCCCAATCGCTTCGGCGCAGTCCCAGCAGCGTTTTGCCCTCGATCAGTTCGACCCAGCCCCAGCTGGCGATCGCTTTTTTGGGGTGCAGGGCGGGGACCCCGGGGGGCACGTCAATCCCCGCGCGATGCTGCTCGGCGAGTACGCCTATCGGCCGCTCGTGCTGTTCCGAAACGACGGCGACGACCGCGTCGCGAGTGTGGTTTCCGATCAGCTCTTTGCGCATTTGAGCGTCGGGTTGGGGTTATGGAAGAGCCTATCTATTTCTGCGAACTTGCCGGTCGCGCTGGTGACGACGGGCGACTCGCCCACTGCGGGTGGCCTCGCCTTCGGCTCGCCTTCGGGCGCCGCGCTCGGGGACCTGAGGCTTTCGGCTCGCTATCGCCTGCTGGGTAGCGCGACGGACGCGGCGCAGCTTTCGCTCGCCGGGTCCCTGTGGCTGCCAACGGGTGACCGCGACAAATTCGCCGGCGACGGCTCGGTGCGCGGGCAGCCCGCGCTAGTTTTCAACGGCGAAACCGGCAGCCTGGTCTACGCCTTGAATGCGGGGATCGCGTTGCGCAGTGAGCGCGCCTTCGCCGCGGTCAAAGTTGGAACGCAGTTCAACTTCGGCGGCGGCATCGCCCTACTGCTCGCGGAGCGCAAGCTGCAGATCGGTCCTGAGTTTTACGGTTCGACCGTGACCAGCTCGGCCTTCGACCGAGACGTGACGAACCTGGAGGGCGTGCTTGGCTTGAAGTATCGCATCTCTGATTGGGTGCTCGGTGCGGGCGCGGGGCCGGGCTTCTCGCGCGGGCTCGGTACGCCGACTGCGCGCGTCATCGCATCCATCACTTGGGCGCCGACCCAAGAGCAAGGCCCGTCCGATCGCGACCACGACGGCATCCTCGACGCCGACGATGCTTGCCCCGATACGTACGGGATCGCCAGCGAGCGCGCTGGCTTCAACGGCTGCCCGGATACCGACAAGGACGGCGTGTTCGACAAAGAGGACGCGTGCCTGAACGAAAAGGGCATCCGTCACGAGGATCCGAAGCAAAACGGCTGCCCCCCCGCCGCCGACCGCGATAAGGACGGCGTGCTCGACACGGACGATGCGTGCGTCGACGTGCCCGGCGTTGCCTCGGACGACCCGAAGCGGAACGGTTGCCCGAAAGATAGTGACGGCGACGGCATCTTCGATACCGACGACGCCTGCGTCGATGTCCCCGGGCGCAAGACCGACGATCCGGAGACCAACGGTTGTCCGGGGGATTCGGACGGCGACGGCATCCGAGACGACAAGGACGCTTGCCCACACGAAAAGGGTAAGCGCGATCCGGATCCGGAGAAGAATGGCTGCCCGCAGCTCGTGCGTGTGGTCAACGGTGAGATCGCAGTGCTGCAGCAGGTCCAGTTCAAGACCGCGAGCGACGTCATCCTCGGCGCCAGTGATGCTCTACTCGAAGAAGTCGCGGGCGTGCTCCGTGAGCACGACGAGATCACCGAGATCGAGATCCAAGGTCACACCGATAATCGCGGCAATCCCGCTTACAACAAGGGCCTCAGCCAGCGGCGCGCCCAGAGCGTGCTGCGCTGGCTCACCTCCAAGGGTCGCATCGAGGCGAGTCGCCTGACCGCGCGCGGCTTCGGTCAAGAAGTCCCAATCGGGGACAACGACACCGATGAAGGACGCCAGCAGAATCGGCGTGTGCAGTTCAAGATCGTTCACACCAATCAGCCCACCAGCGTGCAGCAATGACCAAGCTATCTATGAATCAGCGGACCCTCCACCTGTGCCGGTCGGTACTGTTCGGCCGCGCCGCGGTCGCTTTCGAGCTGCTCAGCTTGGTGTTGCTCAGCGCAGGCTGCTCCTCGGGCGAGCCGAGAATCAGCCCGCCCGAGTCGGTCGCTCAGGCTCATGAAGCGCTGCAAGGCGCCGATGGCGCTGCCACCATCACCGCCGCCAACAGCGTCGTGAACCAATACACCGCGCTCACGGCGGACGTGGCCGCGGGCGTCGCCGTCGTCTCCGTGCAAAGCGCGGCCGCGCTCAACCCGGGCGCGGATCCGCTCGCGGCTGGTGATCTGCTGCTCGTGGTGCAGATGCAAGGCGCGACGATCAACACCGCGGCTCCGGCGGCCGCCACTTGGGGGCAAGTCACGTCGCTCGGTAACGCGGGCAACTACGAGCTGGTCGAAGTGGCGAGCATTGCCGGCAACACCGTGACCCTGACCTGCGGTTTGAAGAACGCCTACTCCGTCGCGGGCAACGTGCAGGTCGTGCGCGTGCCGCAATACACGACCCTGACCGTCAACGCGGGGGCTTCGATCACGGCGCCGGCCTGGAACGGCACGATCGGTGGCGTGGTGGCCGTGCGCGTGCAGAACGCGATCACCTTGAACGGCGACATCGACGTGACCGGCAAAGGGTTCCGCGGTGGCGTGGCGGACAACGCCTCGGCGGCGGCCACCGTCGACACCACCACATATGCCAGCGCGGCGGCGGCCGATGGTGGCAACAAGGGCGAGGGCATCGCGGGGCAACGCACGGAGTTCGGGCGCGGCGCCGCGGCAAACGGCGGCGGCGGCGGCAACGCGCACAACGCGGGCGGCGGCGGCGGTGCCAATGCGCGCAAGGCCGGCCAGGTCGCGTGGTCGGGCCAGGGCGTGATGAAAGACACCGTAGTGGGCGGTGCCGCTTGGAGCCTCGACCCGGCCGTGGTCGGCGGTGTCCGTACCAACTCCGAGGGCGGTGGTCGCGGCGGTTACAGTTACAGCAACTCCAATCAAAACGCGCTCACCGTCGGCCCCGGCAGCGCGGCGTGGCTCGGCAACAATCGCTCGGAACGAGGCGGCCTCGGTGGCAGGCCGCTCGACCCGTCCGTCACGACCAAGTTGTTTTTGGGCGGTGGCGGCGGGGCCGGCGACGGCAACGACAACAACCCGGGCGCGGGCGCCGCCGGTGGCGGCCTCGCATTCGTGATGGCGGGTTCAATCACCAGCGCCGGCACCGGACGCATTCGCGCCAACGGGGCCAAAGCCCAGGACGCGGACGCAACCGACGGCGGCTCGGCCAATGGCGACGCCCCGGGCGGGGGTGGCGGTGGCGGCACGGTCGTCGTGAAAGCGACCTCGCTCGCGAACATCTCCATCGCGGCCGACGGTGGGCAGGGCGGGATCGAGCTGATCAACAGCGCTACCGAAAGCGAGGGACCCGGTGGCGGCGGCGGTGGCGGCTTCGTCGCGCTCAGCGGCACCAAAACGGCGGTGGTCGTTAGCGCAGCAGGCGCGGCCGCAGGCACCACGACCTCGACCGCGCTCTCCGAATTTCCCAGTAACGGTGCGACCTTCGGCAACGACGGCGTAGCCGATGCGCTGGCCGATTCACTGGCCTTGTGCACGACCCCACCGGACACCTCGTTCACCACGAGCGAGCCAAATCCGACCGACGATCCGACGGGCGACTTCGTTTTTGCATCGACCGTTCCGGGCTCCACCTTCGAGTGCAGTGTCGATGCCGCCGCGTTCGCGGTGTGTAGCGCGACGTTCAGCACCGCGGCGCTCGCCGTCGGGAGCCACACCATCGCCGTACGAGCGGTCGACCCCGCGGGCTTCCGCGACTTGACCCCGGCGACTTACACCTGGGTCGTCACCCTGGCGCCCACCGACACGACGCCTCCCGAAACCACGATCCCCACCGCGGAGCCGAACCCGACCAACGACTCCACGGGCGACTTCGTGTTCGCGTCGGACGACCCGGCCGCAACGTTCGAATGCAGCGTTGATGGGGCGGCCTTTGCCGCTTGCAGTGCGACGTTCAGCACGGCCGCGTTGGCGGATGGCCCGCATACCATCGCGGTGCGCGCCAAAGACCTCGCGGGCAACTTGGATGCCACGCCCGCGACTCACGCCTGGGTGGTGGACACCGCTGCTCCTGATACGGCCATCGACCTCAAACCGACGAACCCGACCAGCGACACCACGGCTGACTTCACGTTCTCGTCCGATGATGCGACGGCCAGCTTCGAATGCAGCTTGGACGGCGCGGCCTTCGCCGCTTGCTCCTCCGCGCTGACGACCGGCGCCTTGTCGGCGGGCTCGCACACCTTGCAGGTTCGCGCCAAAGACGCGGCCGGCAACCTCGATGCAACGCCGGCCACGTACACGTGGACCGTCAACGTGCCGGCCGGAACGGACACCGATGGCGATGGCCTCTCCGACGACGACGAGAAGACAATCGGGACGAACCCGAACGACGCTGACTCCGACGACGACGGCGTGCCCGACGGCAGCGAGCCGCAACACGACCAGGACAGCGACGGCGACGGATTGATCAACGCGCTCGATCCAGACAGCGACAACGACGGCATCTTCGACGGCACGGAGATCGGCCTCAGCAAGCCGAACGAAGACACCGACCTTACGAAGAAAAATTTCGTCGCTGACGCGGACCCAGCCACGAAAACCGACCCCACCAAGGCCGACACCGATCTCGGGGGCGTCCCCGATGGCGCCGAAGACCCGAACCACAACGGCAAGATCGACGCCAGGGAAAGAAACCCCAACCTTGCGGCAGACGACGCGAACAAGCCCACGGACTCCGATGGCGATGGGCTGAGTGACGACGAAGAGGTCGCGCTCGGCACCGATCCGCGCGACGCTGACAGTGACGACGACGGAGTGCTCGACGGCACCGAGCCGAACCCGAGCGCCGACAGTGACGGTGATGGTCTGATCAACCCGCTCGATCCGGACAGCGACAACGACGGGCTACTCGACGGCACGGAGCTCGGAGTCACGGCCGCCGACAAAGACACCGACGTCAGCCAGAAGCACTTCATTGCTGACGCCGACCCGAGCACCAAAACCAACCCGCTCGATCCGGATACCGATCACGGCAGCGTGCGCGACGGCGCCGAAGACTTCGACCTCGACGGGAAGCTAGATGCCGGGGAGGGCAACCCGCTGGACCCCGCGGACGACAAGAGCATCGTCGATAGCGACGGCGACGGCTTGAGCGATGGCGTCGAAGTCGAGATCGGTACCGACCCGAACGACGCTGACAGCGACGACGACGGCGTACTCGACGGGCTCGAGCCCAACCCCACGCTGGACGTCGACGGCGACGGCAAGATCAACGCGCTCGATCCCGACAGCGACGGTGACGGCTTGTTCGACGGGACCGAGCTCGGCTTGCCGTGCACGGCCAAAGACACCAACCTCGCCTCCGGAAGCTGCGTTAGAGACGCTGACGGTGGTGCGACGACGACCTCACCGCTCGACCCCGACACCGATCACGGCGGCGTCGAAGACGGCGTAGAAGACGCGAACCACGACGGCAAGGTGGGCAGCGGCGAGACCGATCCGAACGACCGCAGCGACGACACCACTCCGACCGGTGACGCCGGTGCGGGCGGGAGCTCGCAAGCGGGCGGACCCGCCGTTGCGGGCGAAGGTGGTGCGAGCGGCGCCAGCGGCTCGGCCGGCTCAGCCAGTGTCGCCGGCAACGGCGGCATCGGCGGCGGCATCGAACCCGGCGTGGTGGTCCTCGGCGGCGGCATCTGCAGTGTGCACGCCCCCGGGCACACCAACAGCCAGAGCGCGTTGTGGCTCGCTCTGAGTGTCGCGGCGTTGGCCGTGAGCCGCCGTCGCCGCCGCGCGCCAGAAGGGCCGTGAGCGCCGATTGCGAGAGCACGCCGACCGCGCCTGTGGATGGTCGGCGTCGCACGCAGCCCGTATTCGCAATGGCGCTCCTCAGCGCAAGAACGTTCAAGGCCATAGCGCTCAGTGTGGCGTAACCTAGCGCGATGTTCCTTCGCCAAAGCGTGGCTCGGGTCGTGTTGCTCTCGCTGCTGGCGTTGATTTGGGCGGGCCAGGCGTTGGGCGCGGAACCGGACGTGTCGTACTTGAACGAGATGCCGGCCCCGGCGGCGGTGAAGTCGAAGATCAAGGGTCAGACCCCGCTGGATACGGCGGGCCGCCTCAGCGGCGCGTTTCAGATGCTGCGCGCAATGATGTTCGACCTCTCCGAGGGCCGCTTCATCAGCAACCGAGCTAGCCCCGCCGAGCGTGCCTTGTATGCCGCATACGGAGATGCCGCGCAGGCCGCCCGAACGCAAGGCACCGCGATCATCACCAGGTCGGGCGCGGCGAAAACTGGCCCCGATTCGCCTTCACCCACCTGGGTTCGGCTCGCCTCGCACTACGAGTTCGACGCGGCTTTGAAAGACGAGCTCTTGGGCGGCCTATTCACGCCGGCCTTCGTGAAACGTTACGAGGCCCGCATGGCCGAGAACAAGCGCGAGCTGCAGGAGTACCGGCGCTCATCGGAGCCGGCGAGCACAGCGGACCGCGGCTTCTTCGCGAGCGCAAGCGAAGGGACGGCCGGCGTCTGGCACTGGATCCAAGAGGACCTAGCCCGAGCGGTAGTGCTGGCCGTGTTCGGAGCGATAGCGGCCAGTTACATGGTGGTCGCGTTCTTTTTGTCGCGTCGGGTCAGGCTGTGGTCCGCGAGCGGGCAAGTCACCGCGGCCAAAACCGTGCAGGTCGTGCACCACCACACCTCCGCCGCCCGAACCGACCCGAACACAGGCTGGACCACCCCCGGCAGTACGAGCACGAGCACGAGCCACCATGAGGAGTTCTCCTTTCACGACGGCTCGACGCTGCGTGCGCTGACTTTGCACTCGACCAGTTTGTCCGTCGAGAAAGGCCAGCGAGTCACCGCTGTTTACGCCTCGCCCAGCTCCAAATCGAAGAGCGGCTACGTGGTGCGCGTGTTCAACCACGACACTGGGCGATCAGCCACGGTGTACAACGGTTGCCGAAGTGCACGCACGCGAAGCATGGCCGCGTCGTTCGTGTGGACGCTGCTTTTGGTTTTGGCTGGCGTGGCGCTGGTGATGGTGCCCGCTGCCTTTTCGGCCGGCGGCGCGCCAGCTAAGTTGTGGGAGGTGGCGCTCGCCGTTGCCATTCCGCTGTGGATCCTGGGCGGCATCCTGATGCGCGTCTTTCACATCTTCGGCGACCGGAAGATCTTGAAAGCGGCGGCGGCTTTCCAAAACCCCGGCATCAGTTGATCACATCTCGACGCGGAACTGCACGCTCCCGCTGCGTCCCAAAGAGACGACATCACCCGCGTTGAGCAGCACGGGTACGTGCGCCTGCGCCGACTGCGCATTCACCAGCGAGCCGTTGGTCGACGCCTGATCCACGAACACCAACTGCGGCCCTTGCAAGCCGATCCACGCGTGCGACGCAGAGATCTGCGTGTCCGGAACGACCAGCTGCGCACTCTCGGGCTGTCGCCCGATCATCAACCCAGCTCCCAGCGGGATCGCTTGTCCCAGCAACGGTCCGGCCAGAAAGCGCAAAGTCACGCTGGGCATGGCCTGGAAGACCTCGGTGCCTCCGCGCTGCACGGGCGGCCGTGAACCGTGCAACGGAGCCTCGGGCACGACGGAAGGGATCAACGCAACGGGTGCAGCGGCGCTGGTCCGCGCGACAGGGCCAGGCGGGGTGATGCTCGCCAGCAGTTCGCCCACGACCTCCGGGTAGGGCTTCCACGCCTGGGTTCCCGCTTCTGCCAGCTGTACGTTGGGAAACAGGCGGCCTGTTTCGCGTAAGTGCATTACCTCCCTGAAGGGCACTGGCCCACGCGGCGGCTCGCCTGGGTGGGCGAAGTAAAAGATCCGGCTGGCTGCGTGCTCGAAACCCGCGCCCAGCTTGTGCAGTGGGATGTCGCTGGCGGCGATCACGGTGCTCGGCGCACGCGGATCGTGCTCCAAGCGCTGAGCCAACCGCTCGATGCTGGCCTCGAACCAATTACGCACGTCTCGACCGTTGCCAAAGTCTTCCCCGCGTAGCCGATGGAGCGTAGCCAAGCCCATGCTCAGCACGGCCTGCGCATCCGGCGCGAGCTGCATGCCCCGCCCGGCGCAGAACTTCTCGAAAATGGCGAACAGCTCGGACGGCTCGTAGTCCGCAAAGTGGAGCACGCGCGTGAAGCGAGACTTCAGCCCCGGGTTGGAGGCAATGAAGCGCTGCATGAGCTCCGTGTAGCCGGCGACTACGACGGACAGTCGATCGCGCTTGTCCTCCATGGCTTTGAGCAAGGTGTCGATCGCCTCGGAGCCGAAGTCGTGCCCCCCGCCTTTGCCCTGGCTGAGGGTGTAGGCCTCGTCGATGAACAGCACGCCGTCGAGGGCCGTCTTGATGAGCTCCTCGGTTTTGAGTGCGGTTTGGCCCACGTAGCCGGCCACCAGCCCAGCGCGGTCGGTCTCGATGACCTGATCCTTGCGCAGCAAGCCCAGTCCCGCGAAGATTTTACCCAGCAGGCGCGCGACCGTAGTCTTGCCCGTGCCTGGGTTGCCGGCGAACACCAGGTGTAGCCCCACGGGCGGGTTGGCTTTGCCTTCGCGCGCCAGGCGCTGGTTCAGCCTGACCAAGCTGACCAGCTTGCGCACCTCGCTCTTCACGGCGGCCAGGCCCACGTAAGAGTCGAGCTCGGTCAATAGCTTTTGCACGTCGTCCACGACGGTCAAGCGGTCTTCGGGCACGTCTGCCTCGGTGATGCGCTGCAGGCTCGCGCGGCTCGCGTTGCGCAAGCCTGCGACCCGCCGCGCGTGCTGCTCGACCAGCTTCTCGTACAGCCCGCGCACGGAGCGGGCGTTGCCAAAGTCCTCTCCGCGATTGCGGTGCAGGTCATCGACCAAGCGATCGAGCTTTTGAAGCGCCCCGGGGTCGCACTCGAATTCTTGCTTCTTCAGCATCAAGCGCAAGATCTGCTTCAATTCCGCTGGGGAATAGTCTTGAAAGTCGATGCGACGCGTGAAGCGCGACTGCAGGCCGGCATTCGAGTCGATGAACTTGCGCATGGGCGCGGTGTAGCCAGCGACGATCACCGCCAGGCGACCACGCTGATCTTCCATCGCCTTGAGCAACGTGCTGATCGCCTCGCCGCCAAAATCTCGCCCTTCCGTGACCGCCAGCGAGTAAGCCTCGTCGATGAACAGCACGCCGTCCAGCGCGCTTTGAATGGCCGCTTCGGTCTTTAGCGCGGTGCCGCCCAGGTTCTCGCTGACCAGGCCCGAGCGGTCCACCTCGACCAGCTGACCGCGGCTGAGCAAACCAAGCTCGGTGTACAGATCGGCGACCAAACGCGCGACCACCGTTTTGCCCGTACCCGGGTTGCCCGTGAATACCAGGTGCAGCGAGGTCTCGAGCGCCGCCAAGCCGTGCTCTTTGCGCTGCTTCTGGATATCGGCGAAGGCAATCAGCTTCTTGATCTCCTCTTTCACTTGGCCGAGGCCAATCAGCTCTTCGATGCGCGCGAGCGCGGTGCCCTTGCCGCCCGGCGGTTGCGCAGGCGCGGGCGGCTTCACGGCGACGGGTACCGGAGCGGCCACGCCATTGGCGCGCGCGGGTGGCGAACTTTGCCAAGCGCCCTCCGCGATCGCATTCCCGTTGCGGGTGCAGCGCTCGAACACCACCGCGGGGCCTTCAGCTTCCACCAAGGCCAAGCTGGCGCTGCCGCTCAGGGTGAATCGCACCGCGCTAGCGTTTATTTTAGCGTTGCGAGCGATGACCGCCGCGTCTTGGCTTTGGGAGATTTCGCAATCGCGAATCGTGATGCGCGCACCGTCCTCCGCGGCCAGGGCCGACAGCACGGAGCCTTCGATGCTGGATCCAGAGATTTCGAGCTGGGATTTGCCGGTCACGTAGGCGGCGTTGCCCTTGGCGTCGCGGAACTTGGAACGAACCACGCGGCCTTGCCCGTTGTTGGCCAACTTCAGGGCGGACGTAGCCAACGTGCTCAGCTCGCAGTCGCTCAGCTCGAACTTGCCGCCGTCGATTGCGCGCAGTGCGTGACCCTCCAACTCGCGGAATTTGCAGCGCGCTGCCGTTACCTTGCCGCCGTTGATGGCAATCAAACCCACACCAGCGCAGGCCGAGATCTCGCTGTCGGTCACGTCGAGGGAAGCGTTGCTGTCGACTTCGGCCACGCTGTTGGGGATGCCGTAGGCACGGCAAGCACGCATGCTGATGGTCCCGCCCGAGCCTGCATACAAAGCGGGATGGGAGGCGCCCGAGCCGGTGAGCTGGCAATTCTGCAGCACGACCGCGCCGTACTCCTTCACCACCAGCAGGTTGTCCGCCGAGCCGTTCAAACTGCAGGTCACGAGCTCGACCTTTGCTTGCGCGGAGACGTTGATGCGCCCCTCGAAGCTCACTCCCCGCATGCTGGCAGTGCCGCGAAAGATCAGCATGCCGCGTAGCAGCACCGTGCCCGGCTTGCTCGCCACGATGCTCACCGAGTTCAAGTTAATCTCGCCGACCACGTGAGTCCCCGCCCCGAACTCCAGGATGTCGCCCGGCAACACCCGCGACTTGATGGCCTCCAAGTTCGCCGCCCCAAAGAACCCAGTCCCAATTCCATGCTTAGCCATGCGGCCATCGAGTATGCCCCGCGCGCGTTTCCGGCGTAGAGAGCTCGCGCGCGAACCTTGAACGTTCTTGCTAAATTGCGAGCGGACCAAGGTCGGACTCTTGGCTTCCCAGGCCTGACGATTGAGCTCGGCGAGCGTAGTGCCGCGCACCACATCGCCGTTCGATCACCGCGTGCCGACTGTTGCTTTTCGACGACACTTGGTGCTGCCGTTGGTGGCGAGCAGTCACAGCCTGAGCCACAGGCGTGGCCCTTCGTTGGCCGCACGCTCGGAGTTTGCCGCCGATGGGCTCTGGTTTAGGCGAAGGCGCGAGTGGCGCGCGAGTTGCATTGCGCATTCCCTTGAGCGGGAATTGGGCCCTTACCTGGGAGTTCAGCGAGATGACACGGACAGAAAATCGGCACCCGTTGCAGCGCATTGCGAGCCGCTGGAGCGGTGTACTCGCACTTGGCTCGCTTCTGTTCGCGCCGGGGTGCTCTGAGCCTTGCTCGAGCGAGCGAGTCGTGACTGTCGATCAAAACGTGACGCCTTTCGAAGATGGGCGGTCCGTATTCTCTGTCTGCGAGCGCTGCCCGGAGCTGCCGCCCTCTGAGGGAGGCAGCGAGGCTGGCCCCGCGACTGGATGCTTGGTTCGGTTCGACGACGGCTTGGACCAGGCCGGTGTGACGTGCCTCTACGGGCCCAATCACGCCACGACTTGGGCGGGGGCCAACGACGCCATCCTCGATGTCCCGAACGAGCTCCAGTTCTGCGAGCAACGCTGCCCCGACGAGGACGCCTTCCACGGGTGCTCGATCATCGGCTCGGCGAGCGGCGTCGAGCCGATCAGCTGTTCGTACGGCCAGAGCTGTTGAGCTTGCGACCTGCATACTATTCGAGCTGCGCCGGTGAGGCATGCCGACACGTGGACGGGGGGGCCAGCTCAGAGAACGAGCGAGCGCTGAATGGCCGCGCGCAGCCAGCGGTGCCCTTCATCGCTATCGTGTCGCTCTGACCAAACCTGAGTCAACGTGTACTCAGCGACGCGGACGGGAAGGGGAACGCTGCGCAAGCCGAGCCCAGGCACGGCCGACATTAGGCGAGCGGGCACCGTCAGCACCGAGTCCGAATGGCTAACCGTAACCAAGGCCGCCAAAAAATGGGGCACGGTGATGGCCACGCGTCGCTCGAGACCGGCCGCCGCCAAGACCTCGTCGATGAATCCTGACTCGGAGCCGCCCGGCGCGACGAGAATGTGAGAAAGGGACGCGTACTGCCGAAGCGAAAGGCGCCGCCCGACCGGGTGCCCGCGCCGCGCGACGCACACGACTCGATCGCGAAACAACTCCTCGCTACGCAAGCCGGGGGCAAGCTTGGAGCTTCGGCCGAGCTTGAGCTCGAAATCACCGCGGACGAGCGCGCTCGGCCAATCCGGATTGAGGTGGTGAAAACGCAGCTCGATGAACGGAGCCTCCTTGGCCAAAATGGCCGATAGGCGCGGCAACACGTACACTTCCAAATTGTCGGTCGCCACGATTCGAAACGTGCGCCGGGCGGTGCGCGGGTCGAACTGAGTAGGCGTCTCGAACAGCCGCTTCAGCTCGGCCACCGCGCTCGAGCACGGCCCGACCAGTGCGGTGGCGCGCTCGGTGAGCACGAGCTCGCGTCCCACCTTGACGAGCAAGGCATCGTCGAAAAGGCGACGCAACCGGGCGAGAGCATGACTGGTGGCGGATTGTCCGAGGCCAAGCCGCTTGGCGGCGCGCGTCACGTTTCGCTCGCGGAGCAGCGCGTCGAGCGCGACCACCAAGTTGGCGTCGATGCCGGCAAGGTTCATCGTGGAGGGGAGTAACCCCGTTCTCGAGCGGAGCAAATCCAGTCGAAGAAGCCGCGAGTTTCGCGCGAAGCGAACGGGCGCTTGCGCCGGCGCTCTCTTCGGATGGCGGCCGCGCGCGGTCGTATCGAGGCCATCGATACCAAGTATGAAGACAATCGACGGGCGCAAAAGCGCGGACCTCCTACTCTTGCGCAGTCGCTCGCGGTCGTGTGTCACAGCAAAGGAAGAGCCTGTCCGATGATCCTCGAATACATTCGCTACACTATCCCGGAAGAGCAATCGCAAACGTTCATCGCCGCCTACGAGGTAGCCAGCGCGAGCCTGCGCGCCTCGGCGCACTGCCTGAGCTTCGAGCTCTCACGCTGCAGCGAGGCGAGCACTTCGTTCGTGTTGCGTATCGTTTGGGACTCGCTCGCAGGTCACCTCCAAGGGTTTCGCCAATCTGCCGAATTTCGCAGCTTCTTTCAGGCCATCCAACCGTTCGTCAAGCAGATCGATGAGATGCGACACTATGAGCTGACCTCGGTGACCTGGGACCGCGCGGCCGCCGGACAGCAAGAGTCACGGTAGCCAGATCATGTCGATCAGCCGCCGATCACTGCTGTCGGGCTTGGGAGCATCGACGCTCGCGGCGGGCTGTGTGTCGCAATCTCGCACTCGCGGCGGGCTTCCCAGCCGCTGGGTCGACCTGACTCACACGCTCTCGCCAGCCTTCCCGTACATCCCAGTGCAGAACAAGACCTTTCCCTTTCGGTTGGCGCCCATCGCCAACTTGGAACACGACGGCGTGTACGCGAACCGTTGGGAGCTAACCGAGCACGTTGGCACGCACCTCGACGCGCCGTGCCACTTCGCCGAAGGCGGGTTGTCGATTGACCGCATCCCCATCGAGACACTGATCGCCCCGTTGGTGGTGTTGGACATCCGTAAACGCGCTCACAGCGATGTAGATACCAGCTTGAGCGTCGCAGACCTCGCGCTCTGGGAAGCGCGGTTCGGGCGCATCCCCGAGCAGGCGGCGCTGTTCATGAACTGCGGCTGGAGCGCGCGCGCTACTGACGCCCCACGCTTCGTGAACAGCGATGCCAGAGGCACATTGCATTATCCCGGATTCTCGGAACAGCTCGTCGAGTTCTTGCTGCAACGCCGAAGCATTGTTGGTATCGGTGTAGATACCCTCTCGATTGACCCCGGGCCATTCGCTACTTATCCCGCGCACAAGCGCCTGTTCGCCGCGGGTAAGTGGGCCTTGGAGTGCGTGGCCAATCTCGACCGAGTGCCAGAATGCGGGGCATCGGTCTTGGTCGCTCCCGTGAAGGTCCAGGGCGCATCCGGCGCCCCGGCGCGCGTGCTGGCCTTTTGGTGAACTCCTATCAGCCAAGTGTGTGGACTTGCCGGCAATGAGGCCGATGGAGCCAACCTTTCCGCGCAAGCCGCGGCCTTCGACCTGAATACGGGCCTGAAGTATGGCGGCGCAGACAAGCGCCGCGGCGGCACGGTGCTCGGCCTCTAGTGGCTGGCTGCTCCTTGCCTTGTCGCGTCGTATCGCGGTCGGCGTGCTCGCCTCATTTCGCCCAGCGAAAGCGCGCTCACCTCGACGGCTCGGTTGAGGAGCTCGGGCCGGTCCGAGTCATGCGAGAGGGCGCACGCGAAGCGTCCGATGCCGCGCTCGTGGTGCGAGATCTCGAGGCCGCTGTGGCTGGTGTTCGAGCCGCGCACGAGGACTGAGCTTGCATGGCCCACAAAAACGAAAGCCCGGCTTGGGTGCTAGGGGCGACTCTGTCTTTTCTTTTCAGAGGCAGAAAAACTGCGTCCCATCCGGAACCGTGGGCGGCACGGGGCCCGTCAGCGTTTCCGTCTTGCCGCTGAGTTCGAGTGTGCCTTCGCTCAGGCCGCCGCTCGCGGGGTAGGGAACGGGAAGGACAGCGCTCAAGTGGGCGGAGCCAGAACTGGTTTCGAACGTAACGTCATACGTCAAGTCGACGTTCACGTTGCGATCGAACGACGTGACGACGTGTTCGCGAAGATCGCTGGGTTTGCCCCAGAACACGCGAAACTGCTCGAAACTCTCCAAGAACCCGGGGCCGATCACCACGACGAAACGACCATCCGGTGTTCGGCCCTGGTAGGAAACGGAGAAGGTTTGCGTGAGAGTTGCCGTCAATCGCGCGGTTTCGGCGGTCGTAAGCACGGTCAGCGGCTCTCCTTCTGAGAGATGCCAGCCTTCGTTGCTCGTCGCTCCTCTCAGCACGGCCATGCTCAGCCCGGTGTCATCCCGTACGACTCCCAGGGACACGGGTCTTCCCCATTCCCAATAGTCGAATTTCCAGGCCATTGATGCGCCGTCGCCCGTCGAGGCGACCCCAGACCCGAACAGCGAGATGACTCCGTCCAAATCAGTTCTAAACAACCGCCACTTCGAGTCTATCTGGGTGACCACATAAACAATGCCGTCTGCGCCGCGACCCGCGGCCAAGACGCTGCCCTCGTCGAAGTTCACGCTCGACACGATCGTCTGGACCGGCAAACACGCATGCAACATGGCGGCAGCAGAACCGCCACCGGCGGCCGCGGTGTCGTTCGCGTCGCCGTCGTTGATGATTTTTCCCGAGCAGCCCAGGCTGAGCGCTAGCGCTCCCCAGACCATCCATCGCCCCGTCGACATGCTGAGACGGTAGGACGGACATGTGCGCCGCGCAAACAGCGACGGCTTTGCCGAGGCGGACCGCGGCGCATGGCGTGGCTCTCCCTAGCCATCGAATGAAGCGGAGCCGCCCCCCCAGTTGCGAATCTACGCGCCGGCTACGCGCCCTAGCGCATCCGCGCTTTCGCCATCTCGCCAGACGAAGTGCGGCCAGCACGCGGCGAGCGTCGCGCCAGGTCGGCTAGCGGATCACCTCGCCGCACACCGTGGCGCGCAATTCGCGTAGGAAATGCTCGCGGATACGCGATCCAGCGATACACTTGCGGGATGAGCCGTATCCGTCCTCACTTCCCGCTTCTGTCCTCGCTCGCCGCGTCGTTGGCGCTTTGTTTGAGCGCATGCGGGAGCGGCCAGGGCTCGACCGTGGGCGACGGCGCCAACAACGCCGAGGGCGGGCGTCCTGGCGGTGGCAGTGGCAGTGGCAGTGGCAGTGGCAGCGGCAGCGGCGGTAGCGGTAGCCTCGACCTCGGCAACGGCGGGCAGTTTCAGCCCGGAACCGCGGGGGAGACGGGCAGCGAGTGCTCAGCGGATTTCGCCGCGGCGAAGCTACGACCGGTGCACCTCGCGTTCGCCTTCGACGTGTCTGGCAGCATGGGCAAACTCGACAAGCCGTATCACGACCCGGAGCTGAAGTGGCGCCCCGTCGTGGCCGCCACGCGAGCATTCTTCGCGGATCCGAGCTCCGCCGGAATCAGCGCATCCCTGACGTTCTTCCCCGCTGCGGACGACCGGTGCGATGCGTCCTCGTACGATGCGCCGGACGTGGCCCGGACCGAGCTGCCATCGCAGGTGTTCGGCGCCGCGATAGCCGCGATCGATCCGCAAGAGCCGGATGATTGGCGCGGCGGTACACCAACCCAGGCCGTCGTCCAGGGGAGCATCGAATACCTGAGCAGACTAGCGGTTTCGGATCCCGATACGCAGCATGCGCTGGTGCTGGTCACCGATGGCTACCCAGCCGGGTGTGATGACAACGAGATTGCCAACGTCGCAGCAGATATCG
>Ga0247740_1000425_pt1 | contig 20908 bp, 22 predicted proteins | sample UWRJL148409B2_FD_180942 | JGI IMG/M metagenome (GOLD analysis project Ga0247740, IMG submission 180942) | Plant litter microbial communities from Arlington Agricultural Research Station in Wisconsin, United States - UWRJ-L148-409B-2 | ecosystem: Environmental > Terrestrial > Plant litter >...
CGCGATCACCTCGACGAAGCGCCCGGATTGGCCTTCGCCCAGTACGGTTGCAAGCTCGAGGTCGGGGACACGCAGCACGTCGACCAATGCGTCGCGGATCAGCGGCCCCTGGGCCAGGCGCAGTAGTTCCAGCGCAGCGTGAGCTCCGGGCGCGGCGCTCGTGGGCCGACTCCAGGCCTCACTGAACGGCAGCTTGGCTGCGGTGAGCTCGGCTCGCAGTGGCTCTAGAAACGCGTCCGCGGCGTCGACCGGGACGATCGCGATTCGGTCGAGGGCCGTGCCGCGGGCGAGTGCGTCGAGCACGGCGCGCGCCACGGCTCGTGCTTCGCTGGCCTCGTGCGCCGCTTGAATCACTCGTGGCGGCTGGGCGCCGGCGCAAGCGTCGACGAACTCCAGCTCTGGGTGGTCGAGTTCTTCGGCCCAGCGTCGCTCCAGTCGCGCGGCGAGTTGCGCCACTGCGTCACGCAGGGCCAAACCGAGGAACGGCTGCACGGTGGGCAACTCGAGCACCACTCCCGGCGAACCCGCGTGCCCGCCGCGTAGCTTTCGGTGCAGCGCCTCGACCAAGGCGAGATCACCGTTGTCCCACTTGGAAATGCCGCGCACCCGCGCGCGCGACACGCCCTCCAGCTCCGGGATCGAGATCGAGGGCAGGGCGCTCGCGGCGAGCCAAGCATTCGCGCGCGGGTCCCGCAGGCGAAGCTCGTGCAGCCGTGCGTCTGTCTCGCGCAGCGTGGCGTGCAGCAAGGCGCTGCGTGCACCAGGGATGCGGGCGAGATCAGCCCCCAAAGTGCCGGCGAGTCGCAAATGGCCGAGCGCGGCGTCGACCGCGATGCCCAGCGCCGGGGGCCGGCCTTGCAGGATCCGACGCGTCAGCAAGCGCATGGCTTCGGCGGAGGTTTCACGAACGCCGGGCTGCGCGGCTTCTGCCAGACGCAAGGCGAACTCCCGAAGCGTGAGCACGCGCGCGCCGCGCGCGGCCTCGAACTCGGCGTGCCGCTCGGTCGCGACGAGCACCAGCTCGAGCGGAGTATGCGGCGGGCGATTCACTGCCCGAGCGAGTACTTTCGCGCGCCTACTCCGTCAAGGCGCGCCTGACATTGTCCGTCAGCGCGCTTTGCGCTTTTCGGCTTCGTCGCGCGAGCCTTCGACCGCTTTCGCGGCCGCAAAGCGAACTTCGGGCACGACCAGCGAATCCGGCACGGGCATGTCCGGTACGATCAGCAGCTCCAGCGCGACCTGGGTGCTCGACTCGTCGAGCTTCTTCAACCGCCAAGTGGCGTCGAGCCGCTTTACGTTGCCCTTGATCATGTGCCCCACCAGTTCCTCGCCGCCGTCGACCTGCGTGATGGGGCCGAAGCGAACAACGGCCCAAACTTTGGCCGCCCCTTTGAGGATCGGCACCTGCAAGTAGACGTCGGTCATGTCGCCCTTGCGGCCGACGACCTGCGACTTTTCGAAGCGCTTCATGAACGTCGCGTAGTTTTTGTAGTCGAGCACCACGGAGCGCACGAGCTCCGCCGGCGCGTCCACGTTGACCTTGGCGGCGCCCGCGTCCATCGAGGCGTACTTCGTCTTCACGTTGAAGCGCGACACTTCACGCCACTTTTGCAGCTCCGGGCCGGGTGCAGGGGCGGCCGCAACGGAAACGCTGCTCAGAACGATGCATCCGAGCAGGCCGAGCGCGGCGCCGCGGCTCGTGCGGCGAAGCGACGCGAATAAGCCTGCAGAACCAGAAGCTTTGGAGTTTTTCATGGTGCGCCTCGTGGGTCGTGACACTTACTGTACTGGGGGGAGCCGCTAAAGTTTCCCTGGCCACGCTCGGTGTCGTCCGAGGGCACCGACTGCCACCCTCGTTCGTCACGCCAGCCGTTGCATCCCCTGTGCCGCATGCTCAGAGCCCCAATAGAGCTCACGATAGTGGCGCGTGCGCGTCGATTTGCCAACGATTTGGCCCTTTCGCACCACGCCAGCCCGCGCTCGGGCGGCTCAGTCTCGCCTCACTGACGCAAAATCACCACACCCCGCGCGAACTTGGGTTTACGGGGTTTCGTCTACCGGAGCCATGGTGCAAGTCCCCGAAAATTGCACCCCCTTGTCCATGAAGATCTCCGGGGAATGCAGTGTGCCCGAAACTCGGGCCGGCACGTAGAGTTCGATGGCGCGGGCCGCACGCACGTTCCCCTGAACGACCCCGCCCTTGATGATGACCGTTGCCACGTCGATCTGCGCGTCGACGTCGGCTCCGTCGCCGATGACCAAGGTGTCCGAGCTGCGGATCTCGCCGCGAAAGCTGCCGTCGATGCGAACTCGTCCCTCGAACTGCAATTTTCCTTCGAAATGCGTGCCGCGACCGAGCAGCGCAGTGATTTCGGTCGCGGGGAGGGGAGCCGGCATGGGGCCACCATAGCCAAAAAAAAGCGACGAGAGTAAGGTCTCGCAGTCAGCGTGGCGCTTAGGACGAATTTTTGGCTCGGGCGTGCTGCATTCCTGTGCTGCGCGATCGTCTTGCCCCGCCTGGCTCAGGCTCAGGCCCGCGACACGCCGCACAGGGCGGGCGGCTCGCGTCCAGGCGACATCGAGCCGACGACCGTGCGCTGGCACGACACGTACCTGTACTGGGACCACGCCGTGACCACGAGCACGTTGGGCGTGGGGCGGGACTACCAAACCCGCAACCCGGTGTACGAGATGACCATCGGCTTACGTCCTCGCTACGCCTTCGTCGAAAACGAACGCTACACGGTCAGCGTGCGTGGAGATCTCGGGGTCGTCAGCGAGCGCACGGACAGCGACGCGACCACGCGTCGCGGTGAGTGGACGGCGAACGATTTCGAATTCTGGGGCTCGTTCACGTACAAGCTGCGCGAGAGCCGGAATGATTTGACCGAACTCTCCCTGCGCTTGCCGCGCTTGACCTTGCCGACCTCGAAGGTCAGCTACCGCAGTGGCAAGTTGCTGGGGCTGGGCGCGCGCGCCGGGATTCGCGAAGAATTCGTGTTGGCGGGGCGCGAAGCGCCGTTCTTTTCCAGCGTCGAGCTGTTCGGCAAAGCGGAGTACGGCTACCTCTTCACGGACAGCCAAGTGCCGACCAATGGCGGTCTCGAACGCATCCGCTTGGGTCCAGAAGGCCGCTCGATCGTCTCCGATCAGTTGGCGGGGGCGACCCTGGCGCGTCACTCGGCCGCGTTCGGCGTGGCGTCATGGGTGCACGTGCACCCTCGTGTAAACTGGGTCACCGGCCTCGAAATTAGGCCCGCTTGGAAGTATCCCGTCGATCGCGACGTGCAGATCTGCGGCGTGGTGCTCACCGGCTGCACCACGGCGAGCGGCATCGCGGACCCCCAAACCCGCTCGACCTTGACCTACTTCCAGAGCGACGTCTGGTTTCGCCTGACGGATGTGCTCGAGCTCACCGTGGGCTACGCGAATCTGGCCACGCAGCTCGGTCCCGACGGACGACGACGCAGCGCATTTTACAGCCCGGACGCGCGCTTTTACCTGACGCTGAACGTTTACCTCGATCAGCTATACGTCGGTCTTTCGCCCGGTGCACGACAGAACGCCAGCGCGCGCGAGCCGCGCATTCCCTGAACGTGTTGGGTCGCCGTTCGTCATTCGCGCTCTGCGCCTGCCTGGCCTCGAGTTGGACTGCCGTCTCACGAGCCGCCGAGCCGCCGCATGCGACGCGCGAATACCGCGTCGAGTTCGAGGCCGATCGCGTGCAAGTCGAAGGTGATCTCGGCTCGCTCGAGCTCGACGGCAACGTGCGCGTGCAAGCCCAGCGCTACCGTTTGAAAAGCCAGCACCTCCACCTCGAACGGGGACCGCGCGGGGTGGAGGCCGACGGCAGCGCGGAGGTCGCGTTTTGCACGTGCGATGATCCGCCAGTCCGACTGCGCGTGTCGCATGCCACCTTGGCGCCGCCGACCGATGCCTTGTTCGTCAGCCCGCGGCTCGAAGTCGGCGGCGTGCCCGTGTTCTGGTTGCCCGGCCTGTGGCTGCGCGCGCCCACGCGTTTGGGCCTGACTTTTCCGCGGCTTTCCTACCGCGGGCAGGACGGCTTTTTTGCCGGCGGTGGGGTCTATCTGCCGCTGCAAGTCGTCGAGGGGCGAGTCACGAAGAGCCTGACCTTGGGCGCCGGCGCGTACGTGCTCCGCGGAACGCGGTTGGAGGCCGAGCTCGACACCGAGTTGAGCTCTTCGCGCGTGGCCTGGGATCACCTTCGGCAAAGCGCGCTCGAGCTCGACGCACATGGCAGCGCACCACTGTCGGAGGCGACGTTCGCGTACCGTATCGACGCCCTGCGCGGTGCACGCGCGGCGAGCGTTTCTTCTTCGCTGGAGGTGAGCGCGCGTCAGACGGATCGCCTGCGGGTGGGCATCTCACACGTCGACGAAGTCGCGCTCGGATTCGGGGTGCGGGCGGATGCCGCGCGAGGGGGCGCGCTGCGCGACCTCGGCGCCGCCGGTCCCGAGCTCTACCTGGGCGCCGCGCGCGGCCTCGGCGATAGCCTGAGCTATGACGTCTTCGCGCTCGCGCGGAGCTCCGTCACCACCGGCAGCCACAGCCAAACAGAGCTGTTTCAACGCGGCAGTCTGGGCGCTCGCTTGCGCCCGGGGCCGCTCGGGGTCGACCTTACTGCCGCTCAATCTACCCAGCTACGAGTGAGCGAATATCGGAGTCAGGGGCTGCTCCGGGGCGGGCTGCAAGCGCGCGTCGGTCTGCCGCTGCTCCGCAACTTCGGTTCCGTCTCGCACTTCCTCGAGCCGGTGGTCGTGGCGCGTGGTCTGGTCGATGCAGCGCCGCGGGGCTCGCAATCGAACGACGAGCGAACCCTCCTGACTGCGGGCGGCATCGACTCGTCTCTCGGCCAGCGCAGCACCCGTCAAGCGCTCTCGTTCACGTTGCGCGCGGGCGTGCTGGAACACGCCGGTAGCGTCGACCCGGTGGGCATGACGCGCACCAGCGCGGATTCGCGCTTCATTGGCGTCGCGCAGTCGTTCGCGCTACTCGGCCGAGATCCGGCTACCGTCACGCTGTCCCGCGTGCGTTTGGGCAGAACCGATGGCCTGCGCCTGTCGCTCCGCGCCGATGGCGCGAGCCGCGGCTCGCCAGCGCGCGCACGCACGCTGTTCGACGAGAGTTGGTTCGATCCGCCTCGCCCGTTCCTCGACCGCAATGGTTGGAGCGCGGGTTCCGAGCTGACAGTGCCGTGGACTCGCGCCTTCAGCACGTCCGCGTCGGTCGACTATGATTTGACCGCACGTGAGCTCTTGGCGACCTGGGGAGGCCTCGGTTACCGTCATCCCTGCGGCTGCTTGGCGGTGGCGAGCTTCGTGGGCCACCGGGTCGGTCGGGGCGGCTTCGACGCCTGGGTCGGCTTCGATCTCGCGCCGTGAGCGCGGCCTCGGCGTTCTGACGGCACTTCGAGCGCTTTTGTGGCTTCGAGTTCGCCGCACCCGAGTGATTCTAGTAACCTCTTTAGCATCGTGCCGGACCGCGAAAAGCCGACCACGCCCAGCCGCGCACAGGGTTCGCTGCAGGGCTCGACCATCGTCGTCGCCGAAGACGATCGCATCACGCGCGAATTGCTCGCGGGCATGCTGCGCAAGCACGGCTTCAACGTGGAGACCGTGCCGGATGGTCAGGTCGCGGTGGAGCGCGTCGCCAAGGGCGGGGTAGATCTTGTGCTGCTCGACATCTTGATGCCGCGCCTTTCCGGGCTCGAAGCTTGTCGGCTGCTCAAAGGCATGACCAGCGACACGTTTTTGCCGGTGCTGCTGGTGACCGTCAAGACCGACAGCGCGAGCCGCGTCGAGGGCCTCAAGATCGGGGCCGACGACTACGTGTGCAAACCCTTCGACGAAGACGAGCTCTTGGCGCGCGTCGAAGCCATGTTGCGTATCAAGCGTTTGCACGACCACGTGGTGGAGGCACGCGCTCGGCTCGAACAGCTCAGCTTGCACGACGACCTCACCGGTCTATACAACTATCGCTACCTGCACACGCGGCTGAACGAGGAGTTCAAGCGTGCAGAGCGTTATCACGACCCTTTGGCGTGCCTCGTGATCGACATCGACCGCCTCCAGGCGCACAACGACGCAGGCGGGCGTGAAGCGGGCGATCGCGTGGTGATGTTCGTGGCCGATACGATTCGGCGCTCGGTGCGTGAGGTCGACGTCGTCGCGCGCTTTGGCGGAGATGAATTTTTGGTGGTGTTGCCCAGTACTCATTTTGCCGGCTCGGTGACCGTCGCCGAGCGGATTTTTCAGGATGCCAATCTGCGCACGGAGGGCTGGGAGCAGCGCTCGTCGTTGCCCGTGGCATTGTCGCTCGGGGTCGCGCTCTTTCCGTCGCGTGACGTTCGCACCAAAGACGCGCTGCTCCGCGGTGCGGACGCGGCGCTGCACGCCGCCAAGCGTGACGGAGGCAATCGCATCTGCGTCTTTCAGCAGCAAGGGCACATGTACACGCCGATCAGCGGCGCGAGCAGCAGCGACGCGCGCCCACGCTCCGAACGGCGCTCCGAACGCCCCACCGCCTCTCCGGCGGCCCCTGATTCGTCTGCCGCCGCGACGCAAAGCCTCACCGGCGCGGGACGCGAGCCCTCGGGGAGGAAGCCCGAGTGACGCTCTCTGCACGGCCGCGCAGCGGGGAAATCGGCCAGGTCAAACTCGAAGAAGCGCCGCCGCGGGTGCTCGTCGTCGACGACGAGCCCACCTTGCGCCGCACGCTCGCGCGGCTCTTGAATAGCCGCAACATGACCGTGCTCACGGCCGATGACGGCGAGCAGGCCATCGAGCTCTTGGCGCGTGAGCAGGTCGACGTCGTGCTCGTCGACTTGATGATGCCGAAGGTGGGCGGGCTGGAACTCCTGGACCACGTTCGCAAGAATCACACGGGCGTCGAGGTGATCATGATGACTGCGTTCGGTGACGTCGAGACGGCGGTCAAGGCGGTGCGCGCGGGGGCGTACCACTTCCTGACCAAGCCCTTTCGCTCGAACGACGAAGTCGTGCTTACCGTCACCAAGGCTGCGGAGCGCCGCCGGCTCGTCGATCGCGCATTGCTACTCGAGCGTCGACTCGAGCAGATGGAGAAGTTCGGCGAGTTGATCGGCAATTCGCCGGCCATGCAAGAGGTGTATCGGCTGGCGATTGGCGTCGCGCCCACGTCTTCTACGGTGCTCATTTTGGGCGAGAGCGGTACCGGCAAAGAGCTGACCGCGCGCGCCATCCACGGTCATTCACCGCGCGTGAGCAACCCGTTCGTGGCCGTCAATTGCTCGGCCATCCCCGTTGATTTGGTGGAGAGCGAGCTGTTCGGCCACGTGCGCGGTGCCTTCACCGGCGCCACCGCGACGCGCGCCGGTCTCTTCGAGTCAGCCGACCGCGGCACGCTGTTCCTCGACGAGGTGGGCGATCTGCCGCCTCTGGCGCAGGTCAAGCTGCTGCGAGCGTTGCAAGAGGGCGAGGTCAAACGCGTGGGGTCGAACGAAACGCGCATCGTCGATGTGCGCGTCGTGGCCGCCACCAACGTCGACCTGCGCAGCCGCATCGCGGCCGGGCGCTTTCGGGAAGATCTTTACTATCGCCTGAACGTCGTCCCCATCTCCTTGCCCGCTCTGCGCGAACGGCGTGAAGACATCCCGCTGCTCGCGTATCACTTCCTGCAAAAGTACGCGGCGCGCTCGAGTAGCCAAGTAAAGAAGATCTCGCCGGAGGCAATGCGGCTGCTCGCTGCGCACCACTGGCAGGGAAACGTGCGTGAGCTAGAGAATGCCATCGAGCACGCGGTGGTGTTCTGCCGCGACGACACCATGACCCCCGCGGAGCTCCCGTTCGGCCGGCCCAGCAACGGAGCGCCGCCTGACCCGAACCACTCGGCGAGCTCCGACCCGCTCGCCAACGGCCTCTCGGACCTGCCCTACAAGGAGGCCAAAGATCGCTCGATGGAAGCCTTCGAGGTCGCCTATTTCGAGGGCCTTTTGGCAAAAACTCAGGGCAACGTCTCCGAGGCCGCACGTCAGGCCGGCCTCGATCGGTCGAATTTTCGACGCGCGGTCCGGCGAGCTGGCGTAAGAGTCCGCGACGACGAATGACCCGTTGCTGGATTTTCGGCCGACCGAGGCCACGCGCCGCGGGCGCGCTGGCCCTGGGTTTGCTTACTGCGGGCTCCCTCGCGCGGCCCGCGCACGCGCAAGACTCTACCGAGGCGCTGAATGCGGCGGCCAACGCCATTCCCAAGACGCAGTCTGCCGCGCCGCGCCCGCGCGTGCTGTCGCTCAAGCGCTGCCTCGAGCTCGCCGTACTCAACTATCCCAAGGTGCAAGAAGCCCGCGCGCGGCTGGCGCAAAAGAGCGCGCAGCTCAATCAAGCCTATAGCGCGCCCTACAGCGACTTCACCATGACCGGCGGTCTGGGCCCGGCCCCCACCGTGCGCGGTACGTCGGTGTACAGCCCCGACACCGACAAGGCGCTCACGAATCGCATGGGTGTGGCTTGGCAGCTGAACGTGACCGGCGCCATCCCGCTCTGGACCTTCGGCAAAATCACGAACCTGTGGGAAGCGGCCAACGCCCAAGTGCGCGTCGGTGAAAACGAAGTCAAAAAAGAGCAGAACGACGTCAAGGTCAACGTGCGGCGCGCCTACTACGGCGTGCAACTCGCGCGTGACGCGCTGACACTCTTGCGCGAGGCCGGTAGTCGCATCGACAGCTACCTAGATCGCCTAGAAAAGAAGGTCAAAGATGGCGATGGTGACGACATCGAGCTGCTCAAGCTCAAGATGTATCGCGCCGAACTCGAGGCGCGTCAGAGTGAAGCCATGCGCCAAGAGGCGATCGCGCTCTCGGGCTTGCGCTTCTTGACCGGCGGCGGGGCCCAGGCGGACGTCGCAGACGAGCCACTCCATCAGAATAGCCATCGCCTCGGTCCAATCGCCCGCTACCTGTCGGCTGCTCGCCTGTATCGGCCGGAAGTGAACATGGCGCGCGCGGGCGTGATGGCACGCGAGGCGCAAGCTCGGATCGAGCGCGCCAAGTTTTTCCCGGACTTGGCGCTCGGTTTGAACTTCGGCTACTCCGCGGCGCCCCTGATCGAGGACCAGAAGAATCCCTTCGTCAAAGACAACGCCAACTACCTCAGCTACGGCGCCGCGCTGGTCTTCAAATACAAGCTCGATTTCTTGCCGCAATCAGCCCGGCTCGCTCAAGCCAACGCGCAGCTAGAGGAGCAACGCGCGACAGAACGCTACGCACTGGGCGGCGTCGGCACCGAGGTCGAGCAGGCCTTTCGCGAGGCCGAAGACGCCGGTCGCCGCCTCGATGCCTACACGCGCGCCGCGGGCTACGCCAAGCAGTGGTTGGTTCAAGTCCAACAGGGCATCGACATCGGCACCTTCGAGGACCAAGACATCGTAGACCCCGCGCGCGAATACGCCACCAAGCGCTTCCTACAGATGAACGCGACCTTCGACTACAACGTCGCGCTGGCCAAGCTCGCGCAAGCGACGGGCTGGGATCTCGTTACCGGCACCGACGAGTAACCCGCGAATCGCCAGGCGATGGGTGGCTCGCAGAGGCCTGCGCCGATGAATAGCCGGCGATTGGCGAGGGCGGCCGGCTCCCAGAAGGCCGCCAAGAACGCCAAGTTTACCAAGATCGCCAGAAGAGGGGATTGGGTTACGCGCAGCGCTGCCATCAGCGTCGCAACAACGGCCGGCACGCAGTGCGGCGTGCAAACCGGGCACATCGGTGACATGCGAGGGAAGTGGTGTGCCGTTCGTACGACGCCGAGCGCCGCACCGTCTGCACCGCCACGCGTGCTCTAGCCGCGCGGCGCTAGTACGTTCCCAGGGAAGCGGGGCGCTCGCGAGCCAGCAGCGCAGCTCGCGTTACGCTGCGTGCCGCACTCGGACGCCGAAGGCTGAGTTTGCGGCGCGGGGCGCCGCGTGACCATCAATAAAACTCAGTCGTCGTCGCCGGAGTCGCCGTCCGAGTCGTCGGAATCGGAGTCCGAGTCTTCCATCTCGGAGTCGAGATAGAGATCGGAGTCGTCATCACGGGCGGTGGCAGCGGCGACGATCGCGGAGGCCGGCTTTTCGGGCTTCTCCGGCTTTTCTTCGCCCGAGGTGGGCGGGGCGGACGAGCGCTGCTTGGTCGCGTCGTGATCTTCGATCTTCTTTTCGATGCTCAAGAGAGCATTCATGATCGATTCGCTGACCATCGAGACGATTACCGGCAGCTGACCCTTGAGAGCCTCATAGTAACGCTGGCGCTCGGTCGAGTGAATGATCGCGGGCGGGTGACCGGCGCGCATCAAGAGCACGTTCATCAGCAGGCGAGAGACCTTGCCGCTGTCTTGCGGGAAGGGGAACACGCGCAGCAGATCGTAGTGAACGCGAGCCGCGATGCGGATCGGGCTCTTCAGCTTCTTCGGCTCCGGGCCGTTCAGCCAATCGATGACTTGCCGGGCCTTGTAGGCGATCTTGTCGGGCGCGGCGTACTCGTGGAAGTACAGACGGTGCTGCGGAATGTCCTTCCGATACTTGACCGTCTTTACGTCACCCTCTTCAGGGTGGAGGATGCAGTAGATCTTTTTGATCGTGTCGACGTTGATCGGTACGCGCTTTTTCTCGGATAGCTCGCGTACGTATTCGATCGCTTGGCGATGCCGGCGGATCTCGTCACAGACCGGCTGCAGGCCGGAGTCGGCCACGACACTCATGTTCGGGTCGATCGCCGTCTTGAGCTCTTGGAAGGTGTAGACCACGCCCTCGAGCGCGCTGTCGTGATAGACCCACGACATCTCGAAGCTCTCGCGGTACTCGCGCTGGAACTGCTCGTCCATGCCGTTCAGGCGCTCGTTGATCACCGCCCAGCGCTCTTCGACCGAGAGGGCCGGGGGCGGGGGAGGCTGCGGCGGCCCCGCGGGCGGAGGCTGAGGGGCATGGGTGGCCCGCGGTGGATCGTTCAAGATTTCAGCCGGCAGGCGAACGCCGAGTAGGCGCTGATTCTCCTGATGCAGGCGCGTGGTCCCGGACTGATTGGGGATGGTATCCGGGCGGTACTGGCGGGTCGTTACCCCGCGGCCGATGCCGTCACCGCGTTGCGCGCGCTTGCTCGCTCGGGAGACTTTGCCTTCGAGGGCACGGCGCGCCGCTTCGCGCTCCGCGCGGATGCGCTCACGCTCGGCCTCTTTGGCCTTGCGGTACGCCTCACGCTCGGCGTCTTTCGCCTTCTTCTCTTCGTCTTTGAGGCGCTTGGCTTCGTCGCGAGCGGCGTCACGCTCGGCGATCTTTTGCAGGCGTTCTTCCTCTTTTTCGCGGCGGATGCGCTCTTTCTCGGCTTCTTTCGCCTTGAGCGCAGCGGCGCGTTCGGCCTTCAGCTCGGCCTCCTTGCGCGCCTTCTCCTTCTCGCGTTCTTTCAGGAGGCGCTCTTTCTCTTTCTCGCGCTCCTTCTTCTCACGCTCGGCGGCCTTGGCTTTGACGGCCTTCTCGCGCTCGGCCTCTTTGCGCGCGCGCTCGACCTCTTTGGCCTTTTGCTCGCGCTCTTTTTCTTTGGCCTTGAGCGCCTTCTCGCGTTCGGCGTCTTTCTTCGCCTTCTCGCGTTCGCGCTCTTTCTTCTCGCGCTCTTTTTCTTTGGCCTTGAGCGCTTTCTCGCGTTCGGCCTCTTTGCGCGCGGCAGCGGCGGCCGCCTTGGCCGGCTTCTTCTTCGCCGTGGGCGCTTTGGCAGCGGCCCGAGAAGGCTTCTTCTTCGCTGCGCGCGTCGGCTTCGCGGCCGGCTTCTTCTTGGCCGGCTTGCGTGCCTCCTTGCGACGGCTAAGAGGGGCCTTCGCTTTGGCGCGAGCTTTCTTCGGAGTAGCTTTCTTTCGGACGGACATCGCGGGAATCAGCGGAAGCGGGAAATGAGGTCAGACCGGTACCCAGCCCGTCCAAGCGAACACAGAGCGCTCCCTCGTACCGGGCACGCCTGCGAGCCGGAATCGAGTCGGAGGCAGCGGGACTGGAGTCCCTGGGGTAAGCCCTCGGCAACCTAATCGGCTCGCGTGCAATCCGTCAAGGACCACCTGCGAAAGGGTCAGAAGTCGTTCGACCGGCCCGTGATCACGTGAAGTAGTCGGGGAAGATTTCGCTGCTCGAAAGTGGGCGATTGCGCTCGGTCAGCACCTCGACGCCCGTCTCCGTCACCAGCACGGTATGCTCGAATTGAGCCGAAAGTGAGCCGTCAGAGGTGACTGCGGTCCAATCGTCGTCCAAAACATCGACTTCCCAACCGCCGATATTGACCATCGGCTCGATGGTGAAGGTCATTCCTGCTTTGAGCCGCTCGCCCTTGCCCCAGCGACCGTAGTGGGCAACCTTCGGTTCGTCGTGGAACTTCCGGCCGATGCCGTGGCCCACGAAGTCGCGCACGACCGAGCAGCCTTGTGCCTCGGCGAACTCCTGAATCGCGGCCCCCAGATCTCCCAAACGCGCGCCAGGCCGGACTTGGGCAATGCCGAGCGCCAGGCTCTTCCTGGCGACTTCCACCACGCGCTTCGCTTCTTCACTCACCTTGCCGACGTAGAAGGTGGCGGATGTGTCGCCGTGAAAGCCCTTGTACAGGTGGGTGACGTCGACATTGATGATGTCGCCGTCGCGCAACACTCGGTCACTCGGAATGCCGTGGCACACGACCTCGTTGATCGAGGTACAGACGCTCTTCGGAAAGCCTTTGTAATTGAGCGGGGCCGGACGCGCACCGAGCTTGAGCGTGTGCTCGTGAACGAAGGTGTTGATCTCGTCTGTCGTCAACCCTGGGCGTATTATCTCGCCGACAGCGGATAAGGTTTCACCCGCCAAGCGGGAAACCTCACGCATGGCGGCGATTTCACTGGGACCCTTGATTTCGACCGCTGAACTTCGGAAATGCATGTCCATCTATCTCGTTGCGCCACGCAGCCTATCACTTCTGTGGCGCGCGCGCCGCACGTTCTCGAGCCGCCGCCGCCTCGGCCGCCGCGCGAATCGCGGCGATTCGAGCGCGCAGGTCGGGGGTATTGGGCTCGCCGTGAAAGTGCATGACGGTGCGCTCGCCCACTCGGTAGTCGCGCACCATGAGCAAGATTTCGCGACCGACCCAAGCTCCGCCGACTCGATCGAGCCAGTGAAACGACGGGTCTTTCCCGGAAATCGTGAGTGAAACGTGAGCGGGCGGCGGATCACCCGCGAGGTGCTCGAGGGGGCGCAAGGTGAGCTCGTAGCGGCGACTCGTCCCCATGCTGCCCGCGCGCGACACGGTCGCGACCTTGACCGCCCAGATGCTCTGCGCGGCGCGCACGCGGTCTTCGAAGTGCGGGTCGCTGCCCGCCACACCAGGCACGAATGCGGTCTCGAATAGATGCCCGGAGAAGCCGTCATCGAGCAGTGAGGCGTCCTCCGCGCCGTATTCGGGCAGTCGCGACACGGCGGACGGCGGCGGCGGATTCGCGCAGGCAGCCCCGAACCATGCGGCCGCGCCCAGAGCGAGCGCTCGGCGCGCATTGCGGAAGACCCGCGGGCGTGGCAACGAATGCATTAACGAAGGCCGAGCTTTGACTTATTCGAGGGGTGGTCTCGTCGAACTGTTCGCTTGAGTGGCTCGACAATCAAGTGATACGCTCTTGCGCCGCTCCGCGGCGGGTACGCTCAAGGATTTCCGGAGGATAGCAATGAGGCCGAGACTGTTCGTCACGCTTTTCGCGCTGGGTATGGCATCGTCGGCGCTGGTCGTCGAGCCCCGAGTCGCCGAAGGCAAGGACAAGCCCGCAACTGGCGCGGGTCCCGCCGGCACGATCGAAAAAGCGGTCGGCCTGTCACCCAAAGGGTTGCATTGGGGCCTGACCCTCGAAGGCATCGCCCGCCTGTACGACAAGGTGTTCGAAGAAGAGTACCTGCCCCTGCTCAAGAAGGCTCAGCCCGGCAACGAGATGCTCGGCCTCGAAGACGAGCAGAAGAACAAGCAGGGCATCTTGCGCCGCGGCCGCGTCGAATTCGGCTCGATCCCCACGGGCGTCGATCAATCTCCGCTCAAGGGCGAGTACAGCTACAAGAACGCCGAGAGCATGGCCACCCTGCGTCTACGCAGCGGTACCGAGCGTCACTTCTTCTTCTTCAGCGACAAGCTGTGGAAGGTGTACGACGAGCACAAGCTGACCAAAGGCGGCACCCTCGGGGAGAACTTCGAGGAAGCCACCAAGATCCTGAGCAAGCGCTTTGGCGTCCCCGGCAAGCTGGTTCCGGCCGACTACGACAAGGGCCAACCGTACGACGAGATGCAATGGCGTGATCCCGAGAAGACGATCCGCGCCATCGACCGCGGCAACGTCTTGGGCATGGTCTACGCGGATCGCACGGTGGTCGACAACATCGGCCAATACCGCAAAAACAAGGCGGAAGACCTGCACGCGATGGATAAGGACGTCGCCGCCGCGACCGCCAATCCGCCGTCTTACGCCGGCAAGCCGCCCGAAAAAGACGAAAAGAAGCCGGCTCCCAAGGGCAAGAAGTAGCCCAGTCTCGTGGGGCTAGCCGCCTTGGCTGGCCCCCGAACGAGCGCCCCTAGCCCAAGCGCGCCGCGCCCACGGGGATCAACGGACCTGACGTCAGTGTCAGTATGATCCCGGGCACGACGGCCGCGAGCGGAGGCTCAAAAATTCGGCGGCGCACCAGGGTGTTGCCCGGGCAGCCGGCGAAATGCCCGGTGACGTGCAGCGAAACCCCCGTTTCCTCTATGGAAACCAGGTAAAGGTCGCCGCCGTCTGCTTGCACCAGGGGTGCCAGCACCTCTCGCGCGACCCGCAGTATCTCGTCTTTGCCCGCTACCATCCGAAGCGACAAGTTACCACGACGCTTGACCAGACCGCGAGGCTTACTCTAGGTTCCCGCCCGCTTCACGGTTTACCCGCTCCCTGGCGTGGTCGCGTCGTCCGCACCACTGACTGGCAGCTGGGCCGCCCGGTGCTAACGTTCTGTTCGCCCGGGCTTTCACGTAATAATCGAGGACAGTATGGCCGTTCACATTCGCCTTGCCCGCCACGGCACCAAAAAGGCTCCGTTTTTCCGCATCGTCGTTACCGATCATCGCAACCCGCGTGATGGCAGTCACCTCGAGAACATCGGCACGTTTCATCCTGCCAACGCAGGCATCTTGACTCTCGATCGCTCGCGCCTCGAATACTGGCGGTCGAAGGGCGCTCAGCCGTCGCACACGCTGAGCCAGCTCTTGAAGAAGAATCCGGCGCCGCCCGCTCAGCCCTGAGCGTGCGTCCTCGGTTCGAGGTGCTTTTCCCTCCGCTTTTTTTCCCACTCTCTGCACCTACTCGGGCGTTCAACCGCCCGACCGAAACCGGAGTCGCCGAGTCATGGCCCTCAAGGAATTGATTGCAACGATCGCCCAGGCTTTGGTCGACGACCCCGACAGCGTCGAGGTGACCGAAATCGAGGGAGATCACAATTCGCTGATCGAGCTCAAAGTCGCCAAGAACGACATTGGCAAGGTCATCGGCAAGGACGGGCGAACCGCTCAGTCCATGCGTACGATTTTGACCGCCGCTTCGACCAAAATCGGCCGTCGAGCTCATCTCGACATCGTCGATTAGCTCGGTGGCGACTTTCGTACTGTTTGCACATGTCGCGAGCGGGTGAGCCCTCGGAAGACTCGCCCGCCCTCGAAGTCGGGCGGGTCAGCAAAGCCCACGGGATCACCGGCGAGCTGCGCATCGTTCCACACTGGGAGTCGAGCGATGCGCTGGAGCGCGTGTCCGAGCTCTGGCTGACGCTGAAAGATCAGCGCGCAGTCTACGAGGTGGAGCGCGCACGCGCCGTGCCGCGGGCCTACCTCGTCAAGTTGCGCGGGGTCGATGACCGCAACGCCGCCGAGGCATTGCACGGCGCGACGGTCAGCGTCCCGCGTAGCGTGATGCCGCCGCTCGAGCCCGGTGAGTACTACCTGATCGATCTGGTCGGCGCGAAGGTGATCGGTCCCGAAGGCGAGGTGGGGGAGGTGAGCGCGGTCGTCTCGCACCCCACCGTCGACGTGATCGTGGTGCGCTTGCCCGACGGCAAGAGCGCCGAGCAGCCGCTGTCGGAGCCCTGGCTTTCGAGCGTCGACGTGAACGCGCGCCAGGTGATCTTGAGTTCGCTCGACGGGCTCATGTAGCTCGCGATGAAGATCGCGATCGTCACGCTGTTTCCCGAGCTGTTCGGCTCGTTCCTCGAGCTGAGCTTCGTGGGTCGCGCGGTCAACACGGGCGCCCTCTCGGTGCACCTGGAGCAGATGCGCAAACACGGCCTGGGCAAGCACCTGAGTGTCGACGACACGCCCTATGGCGGCGGTTCGGGCATGGTGATTCGACCGGACACGGCGGTGGCGGCGATCGAGTCCGCGGAGGCCGCACTGGCGTCGAGCACGCGCCCTCATCGCGTTCTGCTGACGCCCCAGGGTCAGCGCTTCGAGCAGGCCAAAGCGCGCTCCCTGGCCGCGCACGAGAGCTTGATCTTGATTTGCGGTCGCTACGAGGGCTTCGACGAACGCGTGCGTCAGTTCGTCGATGAAGAGCTGTCGCTCGGTGATTTCGTGCTCACCGGTGGTGAGGTGGCGGCCATGTGCGTGGTCGAGGCCTGCATTCGGCTGTTGCCCGGAGTGCTCGGCAACGCCGAGTCGACGAGCGAAGAGTCGTTCAGCGCCGAGTGCGGCGGCCTCCTCGAGTACCCGCAATACACTCGCCCGGTGAGCTTCCGCGAGCTCGAAGTGCCGGAGATCTTGCGCAGCGGCGATCACGAGAAGGTGCGCGCGTGGCGCAGCGCGGCCTCCGCCGAACGCACGCGGCAACGTCGCCCCGATTTGCTGACCAGCGGCTCGAAGCCTGCCGGTAAGGACGAAGCATGAGACGCATCGCGGCGGCCCTGGTTCATTACCCAGTGCATGATCGAGCGCGCGCCGTGGTCACGAGCGCGATCACCAATTTGGATTTGCACGATATCTCGCGCAGCTCGCTCACCTACGGGCTGAGTGATTTGTTCATCGTGCACCCGGTGGCGGCCCAGCGGCTCCTGGCTGACCGCGTGCGCGAACATTGGATCAGCGGCTCGGGTGCCCGGCGCATTCCGGATCGCACCCCGGCCATCAGCCTGCTGCGCGCAGTGCCCACTTTGGATGACGCCTTGGCCGAACTCGGCGAGGGCGCACGCCTGTGGGTCACGAGTGCCAAGGGGTCGGGCGATCTCTTGGACTTCCCAGCAGCTCGCGCCGAGCTAGCGCTCGAAGGACCGCCCATCTTGATCGTGTTTGGTACCGGCTGGGGCCTCGGTGATGCCATCACCCAACGCGCCCACGCGCGCCTGTCGTCGATCCTCGGCCGCAACGAGGGCGGCTACAATCACCTGAGTGTGCGCGCCGCCGCGGCCATTATTTTCGATCGCCTCCTGTCGCGCGAACGCTAGCCACGCGGCCCTCGATGACGCGAGCCAGCTCGGGCGAACGCACGCCCTGGGCCGACCACTCGAAAAGCGGTGGCAAAATGACCAAGCCACCCGGCTTGGCGCGCCGCAATTCGAGCAGGGCGATGCGCGCCGGACTGCTCGCGTCCGCGTGCACCAATTGCAGGCGCTTGGGGACGAGCTGAGCGCTCTCCGCAGTCTGCAAAAACCGGCTGAGTTCGCGCGCGGGGTAGACGAACGCGACTCGCGCGCGCGGGCCGTTGATCCCCGCGGCCGCCGCCGCGACGAACGGCGCGAGCGCGCCGAAACGCGCGCGGGTTTTTTCCGCGTGCGGACCCAAGCGCGCTTGGTGGGGATCGAAGAAGGGCGGATTCGAGACCACCAGATCCGCGGCTTGGCGCAGCGCATCAGGGAGGCCAAGGCTCAAATCGTGGCAAAACGGGAGATTCACCATGCCCGCGGCGCGCGCATTTTCCTCGGCCAATGCCAGCAGCCGCGCTTCACGCTCGACGAGGGCGAAGCGCGAGGCCGCGCCCAGATGGTGCAGGCCGAGCGCTACCGAGCCGACGCCCGCGCCCAAATCGAGCGCAAACTCCGCGGGCCGCCCCTGCGCCGCGAAGTCGGCCAAGAGCAGCGCGTCCACGTTCACGCGGTAGCCTTGGGCCGGCTGACGCAAGCTCACCGCACCGCCGTACAGAGAGTCGCTGGTCGTGGCCTCGGGCGCAGCCGGCATGCCACGACTGTCCTGTGTCCCGGGCAGTTTCTCAAGCGCTGGCCGCGAAAAAGATGGGTCAGGGCTTGCGGCAGCGCCTTCGGCATGACACGGGAACGTGCCAATTGGCTCGCGCCCTTCGCCCAGACAGCGCTTTCTTGCGGCGCCTCGCCTATGCGGGCGCTCGCTTTGGCCCTCGCTTCGTGATCGAACACAGTCCCAAATTCTTCGGCGCGGCCTTCGCTCTGGCATTGCCGGAGACGCGTCAGCGCGTGCTCCGCAATTTGCGCCGAGTGAAGGGCGAGCGCTCGTTCGTGAGTGAACAACGCGACGTCGTGCAAACGTTCACCAGCTACGCATCCTGCTTTGCGGAGTCGCTGGGCATGGAGCGCGCCGACGCTCGAAACACCGAACTGACCGTGCTGGGCGGTTCCCACCTGAGCGGCGCTCTGGACGCCGGTCGCGGCGTGATCTTGGTCACGGGCCACATTGGGCCTTGGGATTGCGCGGCTCGCCTATTGACCAAAGACTTCGATGCCGAAGTCGTGGTCGTCATGCTGGCCGAGCAAGACGAAGCGGCTCGTAAAATGCACGACGCAGTGCGCGAGCGCAGCGGCGTGCGCGTACTCCACGTGGGCAATCACCCGCTCGATTCGTTGCCACTGCTGCGCCACGTGCGGGGCGGGGGAGCCGTCGCCATTCAACTCGACCGCGCGGCGCCCGGTGGCCGCATGCTCGACGTGCAGTTGTTCGGCGAAAAAGAGGCGATGCCAGAGGGCCCCTTTCGCTTGGCCGCGCTGTCTGGCGCGCCAATCGTGCCCATTTTTGCGCATCGCTCGGGCTACTTCCGCTACGAGATTTCGATCGAAGAGCCGATCTGGGTCGAGCGGCAAGCAACGCTCGCCGACCTGAGCGCGGCCGCGGGCAGCGCGGCCGCAGCCATGCAGTCTTTCATCTCGCGCCACCCGACCGAGTGGTTCCACTTCGCCAACTAGGTTTTGGGCTCTTTCCCGAAACGATCACCTCAAGCAAATTTTCGAACTCGAAGCCATGCAATTATTCGTCGGACGACACAATCTCGAGGGTGATATTGCCCGCTACGCATCCCGCTTCAACATGCTCGAAGTGCGGGCGGACGCCACCAACCTGCCGCGCGGGGCAAAGCTCGCGGATTGGAAGAAGCGCGTGCCCCCAGCGTTCGCGTTCAGCGTCGTGCTGCCGCGCGCGGTGGGGAAGCTCGAGTCGAGCGCGCTCGACCTCGGTCGCACGCTGGAAATCGCCGAGGCCTTGTCGGCCAAATGGCTGCTCTTGCAGACGCCGTCGTCCGTCGGTCCGAGCGCGCGTATGCGCGAGCGTCTCGCCAAGCTGTTCGAAGCCGTGGACCACGACGATCGCCGGATCGCCTGGGAATCCCGCGGCGTGTGGGAAGACGATCAAATCGAGGTGTTTGCCGCCGAACACGGCGTGACCGTCGTGCGCGACGTGACGCAGTCCGTACCGCCGATCGGCGAATGCGTGTACACGCGGCTCTTGGCTCTGGGTGACGGCGTGCAGGTCCGTTCCAGCGCCGCGACCCACGTGGCAGAAGCGATCGCCGAGTGCGAAGAAGCGTTCGTCGTGATCGAAGGCCATGGCGCGGAGAACGCTGCCAAAGTGCTGCGCGGGGAGCTCGCGGAATGAGATCACGCGCGCTCGCCATCTCCAACGATCCGATCGCCGAAGAAGCCGCGATTGCGCAGCTCAGTCAAGGCGGCTCGGCCGTGGGCGCCGTGCTGGCCGGCTTCTTCGCCGCCGCCGGCGGCTACTCGGGCGTGCTGCTGTCACCGATGACAATCCTCGTCGCTGGCATCGGCACCGGCGGGCGCGCATTCGATGGCCGGCTCCGACAACCCGGCCTCGGCACCAAGCGCCCGCGCGGCTTTTTGCCGGAAGAAACCATTCCCCCCGCCGCGCGCATCGCCATTCCCGGGGCGGTGGCCGCCGCCGCCGTCGCCAACGCCTACGACGGCGCAAAGTCGCTCGGTTCATTGGTCAAGCACGGCATCCTGCGCGCGGAGCGCGCGGGCGCTGATGGCCGCGCGGAAGTCCTGGGCCGAGTTCGCTCCGCAGGCCAAGTCGCATTTTCCGAGCAAGCGTTCTCGCGCCCGTTCTTGCGCGTCGCGGGGCCGAGCGAGGGCGGGCTCGTCACGCTCTCCGATCTGGGCACCATCAACGACATCGATCACGCGGCCAGCACGCGCCGTGTGGCGGACTCGGACTACCTGGAAGCCCCATGGACCGAAACGTCAGCGACTCAACCACTGCCCGCCGAACTGGGCATCGGCGCGGTCGTGTGCGCGGTCGACGTACGCGGCGTGTTCGCGGCGGTCGCGTATTTCCGGCCCTCTGATGGCCTAGAAATCGACGATCTCGCGCTGCTTGCGCCGTACGTCGCGGTACCCACGCAGCGCGGTGTAACGCGCCAAGCACCGGGCAGCCCGCTACCCGCGCCCGCGCCCATCGCCGTGCGCTGCAATGCCGACGGAGTCCCCGTCGAAGTGTGCGCGGAGCCGGGCTCGCGCGCGCTCAACATCGGCAGCCCGCCGCGCCTCTCGATCCTTCGCGACCCTGTATCGCGTGAAGTGACCAGCCAACGCCGCTGAGCCGCGTTGGCCGTCGAGCACCGCTTGTCGCGCAGCAGAATTGGCCCACGGTCGCAGCAGAATTGGCCCACGGTGTAGTGATCGGCCCGCT
>Ga0247740_1000426_pt1 | contig 20889 bp, 20 predicted proteins | sample UWRJL148409B2_FD_180942 | JGI IMG/M metagenome (GOLD analysis project Ga0247740, IMG submission 180942) | Plant litter microbial communities from Arlington Agricultural Research Station in Wisconsin, United States - UWRJ-L148-409B-2 | ecosystem: Environmental > Terrestrial > Plant litter >...
GCAGCCGAGGTTATAAAACGGGCGGTGAGATAGGCGCGGGCGGCGCAAATTTCGGGGCCGCGAGCGCCTTCTCCATTGCGACAGTGATCGCCGGCGCCGCCTTCGTCTCGACGCGATAACGCCGCGCCCACCACGCGGTGAACCCGGCCGCCGCGACACACATGGCCATTGGCAACAGCATAAACGGCCCGCCAGCTCCGTCGCTCCGATCGATGCCCTCGTCGAGCTGACCAAACAGCACGGCAGGAATGAAGATGAGCACGTTGTTTGTCGCGTGGATGAGCATCGGCGCTTCGAGGCCGCCGGAGAAGCGGGCAGCGAGCGACATCGAGGCGCCGAACGTGAAGTAGTAAGCGATGAGCCACGGGTCACCCGCCGCGTGCGCGAGGCAGAACAGCGCGCCCGAGAGGATCGTCGAGACAACGAACGAGACTGTCGGGTTCCTGAACCAGGAGCCGGCGGAGCGCTGGATGAGTCCGCGAGCGCCGACCTCCTCACCCGCGGCCTGCAGGGGCGTTGTCAGAACAACGATCACGATGAGTGCGATGACCGAAGCGTCAATGCGTACTTCACCTGCGGGCTCGAGCACGAAACTCAGGCCGATGTAGAGCAGCCAAGCGGGCACGATAACGATCGCGAGCCGCGCCATCCACGCCCAACGAATGCGACCGGCCACGGACCACAGCGTGCGAAAACGCACACCGAACAGCCAACGCTGCAGGAGCATCGAGATGGGGATAAGTGACGCGAGGCCGAGGTTGTTGAAGAACATCACAGCTGGAGTGAATGCGATGGTGCCGCTGAGCAGGTCTTCCTGCGTCATTTCGCCTGTGGAGATGTCGATGACAATCGCGATGAGTCCGAAGAATGTCGAGGCGATGAAGTAACCAACGACGAGCAACACGATCGCGACGATGCCGCGCCACGGCCCACGAATTGCAACTAGCGCCTGGTCATAGGTGACTGGTTTCGGCGGAGCCTCGACGATGGGGGCGGGAAGAACGCTCATGCGCCAAGCCTACGGAGGATTGCTTGGCTATTGCCGAGATCGGCGTGGTCGCGATGGAGCGTCGGACGCCCATGCGACGATCACATTGTGCCCCTGAACTTCACCGCCATCGACTTCGAGACCGCCAACTCCTCGGCGGCGAGCGCGTGTTCGGTCGGTCTCGTCAAGGTGCGCGACGGGCGCGTTGTCGATGCGGCGAGCTGGTTCATTCGCCCGCCACTCGGGCACGACGTCTTCAATGAGTGGAACACGCGCATCCATGGAATCGAAGCGATGGATGTCGCGAACGCCGCCTCGTGGACGACGCAGTTGCCCGACCTCATCGCCTTCGCCGAGGGCGACCACCTCGTCGCCCACAACGCGGGCTTCGACATGGGAGTCATCGCTGCCGCGTGTGCGGCAACCTCCAACCCGGTGCCGAGCTTCGCTTACGCGTGCAGCCTGCAGGTCGCGCGCAAGACCTACCACCTCGACTCGTACCGGCTCCCGGTTGCCGCAATGGCCGCGGGCTTCGAAGACTTTCAGCACCACGACGCTCTCGCCGACGCTCGCGCTTGCGCCGCGATCATGGTGCACGCGGCCCGCCGCCATGACGCCCTCGACATCGAGCACCTCGCGCTGCTCACGGGCACCCGCATCGGGCACATCGGCGCGAGCCTCGTGGCCTAGTTCCAGGCCGCTCGCACAGCCTGCAGCGCCGCATCGAGGTCAAGCCCGGAATCCCGGGCAGCTGCGACGAACGCCTGCGCCTCCCGCAGCTGTGGTGCAGCGTCGACCCTTGCGATCACGCGCGTGCCCGCTCCGCGCTTCGACTCGATGAGACCCTGCGCCTCAAGCTCGGTGTAGGCGCGCGCGACGGTTCCGGGAGCGAGACGCAGGTCGGCCGCGAGCTGGCGCACGCTGGGCAGCCGATCGCCGTGCGCGAGTGTTCCGAGACTGATGAGAGAGGCTAGCTGCGCGCGGATCTGCTCGTACGGTGGCGTTGGGTTCGCGTCATCGACCGTGATCATGCGTCGACCATCTCGACCTCTGCGACGACCGTTGCCCAGCGCAGCGTCGATGTGACCGCAGCTAGCACGAGCAGCACGATGCTCACCGCGACAAGTGCGAGGCCACAGAAGGTCTCTGCAATGCCCAGCCCATACGTTGGCTGCACATAGCTCGGTAGATAGTCAGCGGAACTGACGCCATCGACATTGCTCTGCAGGTCGGACGACGTCGTCCACTGCGTGGCAGTGTTTGCGGTCACGGTTCCGGCCACGGCCGTCACTGCACCGAAGTAGAGGAGAAGCGCCGAGCTCGAGAGCAACATGATGAAGGCGGTCACCGAGCGGCGAAGTGCGTCATCCACCGAATAGAGCTCAGCAGCCGTGGGGCGCGGAGCCGAGGCGATCCTGTGAAGAACGAGAAGCACAACGAGTGCAAGCCCAAGAGTCGCAAACATCAGTGGCACACCGTAAAACCATCCGGGGTACGGGGTGCCCGAGCTTGAGCCGTCGGGCAAATCGATAGTGAAGGCGCGATAGAGCCCGACACCGTCGGCGCTCGACGTGAATCCCATAACAACTAGAACGGCGACGAGGATGCCTGCACTCGCGAGCGGCAGGGTGAATCCCCATCGCGGGCCGAAGCTTCCTCCGGTGCGCGGAGTGAGGTCAGCCGTGCGCACTCCCCCGGACTGCGGCCAGGCCACTACGGGCGATGCCGCAAGCAGCAGCCCCACCAGAATTGCCGCAATCGCGACGCCGAGCGCCTGTCCGAGGCCAAGCCAGCGCGCTGGCTGCAGGCGCAGCGGGTCGAGCGTGACGACGACCCCCACAGCGAGGTAGAGGCAGAGGGCGAGCGCCATGCGCCTGCGCGTGCCGCGCACCTGAGTCGCAACATCCGCCGCGTGTTTCGGTTCGAAAGTCGGCGCGGCGATGCGATCTCGCGAGCCGGAGCGCAGGGCCACGACAATGAGCACAGTGCCGCCGATGATGACGAGGGCGAGCAGGAAGAGCGCGAACACGATGACACCTAACGTCGACCAACTTGTATCAGTGAGCTAATACAAGTTGATCGACGCGAATGTGTCAAGTGATTGGTACAAGAAGTGCTAGTTCTGCGGGAACCCGAGGTTGATCCCACCGTGCGAGGGGTCGAGCCAGCGCGACGTGATCGCCTTCTGGCGCGTGAAGAAGTGCACGGCGTCGGGGCCATAGGCCTTGGTGTCGCCGAAGAGCGAGTCCTTCCAGCCTCCGAACGAGAAGTAACCGACCGGTACGGGTATCGGCACATTGATGCCGATCATTCCGACCTGCGCCTCGCGCTGGAACCGACGAGCCGCTCCCCCGTCATTTGTGAAGATCGCTGTGCCGTTGCCGTACTGCGACGAGTTGATGAGCGCGAGCCCCTCGTCGTACGACTCGACACGAACGACCGAGAGCACCGGGCCGAAGATCTCGTGCTTGTAGACGTCCGAGGTCGTGGCGACCTTGTCAATGAGCGTCGGGCCGAGCCAGAAGCCGTCGGCCTCACCGTCGACGGTGACCCCGCGGCCGTCGACAACAACGTCGGCACCGTCAGCGATAGCAACGTCGATGTAGCCAGCGACCTTGTCGCGGTGTTCCTTGGTGATGAGCGGGCCCATGTCGCAGCCGCGGGTTCCGTCACCGACCGTGAGGCCGGTCATGCGCTGCTTGATCTTGGCGATGAGCTCGTCGGCTACGGGCTCGACGGCGACGACGACCGAGATCGCCATGCAGCGCTCCCCGGCCGAGCCGAAGCCCGCGTTCACCGCGGAGTCTGCGACGAGGTCGAGATCGGCATCGGGAAGCACGAGCATGTGGTTCTTCGCGCCACCGAGCGCCTGAACGCGCTTGCCGTGCTTCGAGGCGGTTTCGTAAATGTACTTGGCGATCGGCGTGGAACCAACAAACGAGATGGATGCGACGTCTTTATGCTCGAGCAGGGCGTCGACCGACACCTTGTCGCCGTGAACAACGTTGAGAACGCCATCGGGGAGTCCAGCCTCCTTGAGCAGCTGCGCCATCCAAATCGCCGCACTGGGGTCTTTCTCGCTCGGCTTAAGCACCACCGTGTTGCCCGCGGCGATCGCAACCGGGAAGAACCAGAGCGGCACCATCGCCGGAAAGTTGAAGGGGCTGATGATTCCGACGACGCCGAGCGCCTGGCGGATGGAGTAGACGTCAACGCCGGTGCTCACATTCTCGGAGTACTCACCCTTGGCGAGGTGCGGAATTCCGGTCGCGAACTCGACGACCTCAATGCCACGCGCGATCTCGCCGAGCGCGTCTGAGGTGACCTTGCCGTGCTCGCTCGTGAGAATCGCGGCGAGCTCGCCCTTGCGTGCGTTGAGCAGCTCGCGGAATGTGAACATCACCCCCTGGCGCTTCGCCCAACTGGCGCTCGACCACTCGGGGAAGGCGGCCTTCGCGGACTGCACAGCCGCGTCGACATCCGTCGTGGTTGCAAGGCGAACCTCGCGCTGAACGGCGCCGGTCGCGGGGTTGTAAACGGGCGCTGTGCGGGTCGACTCACCCGTGAACGATTCGCCATTGAGCCAGTGTTCGAGGATTTCCATGGTGTCAGCCTAGATTGTCCGAGGCCGCTGTCACACTGAACTTATGGAGCTCACTATTGGTCTGATCGTTGGTCTCGTCATCGGCCTCCTTCTCGGCGCGCTCATCGGCATTCTCGTCGCTCGGTCGCGGCGCAGGTCAGCGATTTTAGAGATTCGGATGTCGGAGGCCACCGCTCGCTCGACCCTCGCCGCCGAGCTCGCCTCTGCCCAGGCCACCGCGGCAGGTTTGCGCGAGCAACTGGGGGCGCAGCAGCGGCAGAACACCGAGTCCATCGAACGCGAGCGTGTCGAAAGCAAGGTGCTTCAGGCGCTCACTCCCGTGCAAGAAACTCTGCGCACCATGCAGCAAAAGGTCACCGACCTCGAGCACCAGCGCGCGCTGCAACATGGCGAGCTGTCGGAACAGTTGCGCAGCGCGACTGAGAGCGAAGAGCGCTTGCGCAGCACCGCCGAGTCGCTCGCTTCTGCCCTGCGCTCGAACAGCACACGCGGGGTCTGGGGCGAGACGCAGTTGCGCAACGTCGTTCAGGCCGCGGGGCTCATCGAGCGCGTCGACTTCGACGTGCAGGCGTCGATCCACTCCGACGCCGGAGCCGGTCGACCCGACATGGTCATCCACCTCCCCGGCGGAAAGAACATCGCCGTCGACGCAAAGGTTCCCTTCGCCGCTTATCTCGAGGCATCCGCGATCGCCGTCACAGCGACGGGCGAAGAGGGTGCGCGCCGCGAGGCCTATCTCAAGCAGCACGTGCGTGCTGTTCGCGCTCACATCGACGCCCTCGCGAGCAAGGCCTACTGGGCCGGTTTGGATGCCTCGCCCGAACTTGTCATCGCATTCATCCCGAGCGAGTCTCTTGTCTCGTCGGCCATGGAGGCCGACCCCGGCATCATGGACTACGCCTTCTCCAAGAAGGTCGCCCTCGCATCGCCCGTGACACTGTGGTCCGTGCTCAAGACCGTCGCCTTCTCCTGGCAGCAAGACGTGCTCACCGACCAGGCGAAGAACCTCTTCGACCTCGGCAAAGACCTCTACTCGCGCCTCTCGACGCTCTCGGAGCACGCCGACAAGCTGCGCCGTTCTATCGACTCGACCGTGAACAGCTACAACCAGTTCGCGAACTCGCTTGAGACGCGCGTGCTCGTCACGGCCCGCAAGCTCAACGCGCTCGACGAGTCAAAGGTGCTCGGCCAGCCGGTGCTCCTCGAGAACACACCCAAGCAGCTGACCGCGGTCGAGCTGGAGTTGCCGCAACTGGATGTACCCGCCGAAGAGAAGAGCGCCTAGCGTCAGGCGATTACAGCCATTTCTCGGCAACATGATCTGCAACGACCCGGCGGATCGTTCCGGAACGGCCGCGCAGCACGATGCTCTCGGTGTGGATCACGGGGCCAGCACGGCGAACGCCGTCGACGAGCTGGCCGTCGGTGACGCCCGTAGCGACAAAGTAGGTGTTGTCGCTCGTGACGAGGTCGTTGATTTCGAGAACTCGCTCGACGTCGTGGCCCGCGTCGATTGCGCGCTGGCGCTCGTCGTCGTCTTTGGGAAGCAGGCGGCCCTGGATGAGTCCGCCGAGCGCCTTGAGGGCGCACGCCGTGATGATGCCCTCGGGGGTTCCACCGGTTCCGACGCACATGTCGATGCGTGTGCCATACATCGCGGCGTTGATACCGCCAGCGACATCGCCGTCGAGCATCAGGCGCGTGCCAGCCCCGGCCTCGCGAATGTCGGCAATGAGCTGCGCGTGACGCGGACGGTCGAGAACCGCGACGACCATGTCGGAGACGGGCTTGTTTTTGGCTTTGGCGAGCGCACGAAGGTTTTCACCGATGGGCTGGCGAAGGTCGACAACACCGTGGCCTTCGTGGCCCGTGACGATTTTCTCCATGTAGAAGACGGCACTCGGGTCGTACATCGATCCGCGGTCGGCGACGGCGATCATGCTGAGGGCGTTCTGGCGCCCGGCTGCAGTGAGCGAGGTGCCGTCGATCGGGTCGACGGCGATGTCGCAGGCCGGCCCGCGACCGTTGCCAACGTGCTCACCGTTGTAGAGCATCGGCGCGGCATCCTTTTCGCCCTCGCCGATGACGACTACACCGTCGAAGTTGACGGTTCCGAGGAACGTGCGCATCGCATCAACAGCGGCACCATCGGCGGCGTTCTTGTCACCCATGCCGATAAATGGCACGGCGCGAATTGCCGCGGCTTCTGTCGCTCGCACGAGCTCCATGCCGAGGTTGCGGTCGGGGTGCAGGTAGAGAGTGCCGGTATCGGTGTTCACCACGGGGTCCTTAAATCGTCGTTAATGAGAATTTTGGATGCGCCGTGGTGGGGCTCAGCAGAGCCGACGCAATTCCAAGTTTAGTAGAGGCTTGCACGGGTTTAAAGGCCGAGCGCGTCGAGCACCTTGACGAGAGCGTCGGGTTCGCCGACGTTGCCGGGTACGACGACGTACAGCCTCTCGCGGCCGTCGACAGCGACAAGTTTCCACACGGAAACTCCCGGAAGCACCTGGCCGAGAACGGCAGCGCGTGTTGCGCCAATGCCGATGCGGGCGACGTCGGCAGAGGTGATTCCTCCCTTGGAGACGACGACCTCGACGTTGGGCAGCAGCGTGCGCACCGAGGTTGTGAGGGCTTCCATAACGAGGCGACCGTGGTCGAGCGTGTTGTGCTCGGCGAGACGCTCGCGCTCGGTCGTGACAACAGTGAAGCCACGGTCGGCCAGCACTAGTGCCGCGGCTTCGGCAACTGCCGCCCCGGTCTCGGTTGGGTTCTCGAACGCGTTGGCCGTGGGGATGATGACGGGCGCGCCCCACTTTTCGGCAACGAGGTCAAGTTGCGCTGTTGCTCCCGCGGTGTGCGATCCGCACACGAGCAGGGTTGTGACCGGCGACGGCACGAGTGGCGTCGACAGAAGCCCATTGCTTTCGACTCCCGCGAGCGCTGCCGCAAGGGGCGAGGCGCTACGCACAACGATGTTGGCTCCACGGGCACGTGCCGCCTCGACGCCTCGGGCTATGAGACGAACGTCGTCGTTTGTCACGGCGTCAGGCACCACAACCGTGCCGGGAGCCGCCGAGAGAAGAGCGTGCTCAACGGCGCCGTCACGAACCGCATCGAGTGCGACAAGCGAAGCTGAGCGGCCGGACTTCTCGTGAACGTAGTTGACCATCACAGCGGTCGAGAACGGAAAGACCGGGTCTTCCGCGAACTCGGTGAGGTGGGCCGCGACACGCTCGGTGCCCTGGCGCACGTAGTGCACGCCGCCCTCGGTAGTGCGGCCACCATCGGGGAACGCGGGAACAAACAGGATGACCGACTCTTCGTCAGCGAAGACGAGGGTCTCTGTAAAAACGTGACCGCGGAGCGTCGAATCTCCACGAAGCACGAACTGAATGTCTTCACCGAGCGCAACGGCGGCGTCAGCGGCATCCACTCGAATCGATTTCATGAGCGCAATTGCTTCGTCTTCCGGAATGGCCCGGGAGTTGGTGAGCAGGTAGACGCTGTCTGCCTCGGTGAGGGCTTCCGCGATGAGCGTCGCGCTGCTTTCGAGAAGCACGATGACGTCGCTTGCCGACTGCGTGCCTGTGGGGTCGTCGTCGAGAACGATTGTCTTCATCGCAGGTTCCTAAGAGTTTGGGGTGTACCGGGGGCAGATCTCGCTGCCCCCGGCACAGGGTTTGATGCTTACTTACTTGCCTGACGCGATGATCGCGTCAACTTCTGCGCGCTGCTTCTTTCCCCAGGTCTCCTTGGTGAGGAGCGCCGCGATAAGGCCGATCGCGCCACACGCCATGTAGACGAGTGCGACGCCGCCGAAGCCGAGCGGGATGGCGACTGCGGTTGCGATGAGCGGGATAAATCCCGAGATTGCTGCGGAGAACTGGTAGCCGAGCGAGGCGCCCGAGTTGCGGGTTGCAACCGGGAAGAGTTCGGAGAACCATGCGCCCTGCGTGCCGGCGAGCATGTCGTGAACGACGGTGAGGCCGAAGATGTAGGCGAAGACAATGAGCATCGCGCTACCGGTGTTGACGAGTCCGAACAGCGGGAAGCCGAATGCGATGAGCAACAGCGTTCCGACGATGTAGACGGGCTTGCGGCCGATCTTGTCACCGAGGTGACCCCACAGGATGGTTGCCCCGACACCGAGTGCAGCCGCGATCACGAGACCGGTGAGAGCTACCGAACGTTCTGCGATCGGCTCATCACCGCTCGTCAGGTACGAGATGAGGTAGGTGACGATGACGTAGAAACCACCGGACTCCGCGAGACGCAGACCAATCGCGCGAAGCACGTTGCGCCAGTCGCTTCTGAGAACGGAGAGGATCGGGTTCTTCTCGAGGTCGCCAGCGGCCTTCGTCTCTTCGAACTCCGGCGACTCGCTGACCTTCAGACGGATGATGAGACCAGCAACGATGAGTACCGCCGAGAGAAGGAACGGCAGTCGCCATGCGAGCTCGGAGTCGAGTCCGACGGAGAAGAGGAATACGAGGTTGGCGAGCAGGAGTCCCAGCGGTACGCCGGCCTGCGGGATGCCGGTGTACTTTCCACGCTTCTTCCACGGTGCGTGTTCGAACGTCATAAGAATGGCGCCACCCCACTCCGCTCCGAAGGCGAGACCCTGGATGACGCGGATGAGCGTCAGCAGGATGGGAGCGAGGAGTCCGACCTGCGAGTACGTCGGCAGAACACCGATGAGTACTGTCGCGCCACCCATAACAAGAAGGGCCGTGACGAGAACCGGCTTGCGGCCGTACTTGTCACCGAGGAAGCCACCGATGATTCCGCCGAGGGGGCGCATCGCGAAGCCGATACCGAACGTCAGGAAGCCGAGAAGAACGCCGACCACGGGGTCTTCGGCGTGGAAGAACGCGTCACCGAAGTAGAGAGCAGCTGCCGTGCCGTAGGCAAGAAAGTCGTAGTTCTCGATGGTCGTTCCGACGGCGCTACCGATAGCTGTCTTGAGCTTGTCGGGCGAGCCGTCCTTGGCCCGTGAGGACGCCGAAGCCGGCGTCGTTGTCGTTGTGGTCATTTCGATCTATCTCCTTTGATAATCCGCGGTCGGTGCCGCTTCTTCTGGCCGACGACGGAAGGAGACCCGGAACTATCCGGGAGGGTACGTCCCTCCGACGTTGCCAATCTTGTAAAAGTCGTGAATGTGGTCGCTTACCAGTCGTGCCGCCTGGATCGCTTCCCGGTTTTTTACTGCTTCGAGGATTCCGCGGTGTTCGGCCCGAACGATCTCGGCCGTCTTGCGCCAGTCCTCAAGTCCCTCGTAGGCCTCGATCATCTGGCGGTTGATCGCAGTTCTGAGCGAGCCCATGAGGTGCGAAGTGAGTGCGTTCCCCGTCGATTCGGCGATTCGTACGTGGAATGCCGTGTCGAGCCGGTTGAACTCCTTCGCCTCGATGAGCGGGTCGTCCATCAAATTCAGGATGTCGGCCAACTCAAGGTGGTCAGTGTCGGTTGATCTATAGGCGGCCTCCGAACACGACCAGGTCTCGAGCGCTACTCGCGTGTCGAGAACATCCGTCGCACTGAAGTGACCGAGGGCCAGCTGCAGCTTGAGCAGGTTGACGAAGCCAGGACCAGGGGTTCCGACGAGCACTGCTCCGCCGTCCGCTCCCCCGCCGCGGCGAATGTCCACAACCCCGAGCGCCTCGAGCACTCGCAGCGACTCGCGCAGCGATGGCCGTGAGACTCCGAGCAGAACCGCAAGATCCCGCTCGCTCGGCAGGTGGTCGCCCGCCTTGAGTCGCCCATCGAGGATTCGCTCCTCGATCTGCGACATAACCTGTTCGTACGTTCGAAGTCGCTGGACGGGTTCCCATCCCTCTGCGGTTGTCACCGTTTATGCACCCCTTGGCCGGAACCGTGCGGGAGCGTTGTGCTCCCGCACGGATCATCCTAGGTTCCATGAGTGGTGGGAGTTCGCTAGACCGCGGCGTTGTGCTCGGCGCGGAATTCCGCTTCGAGCTCGCGACGGAACGTGACGGCGAGGAGGCTCTCGTCGAGCTCGACGTCGTTCCACGAGACCGTCTGGTCTTTGGGAACGTCGCGGATGAGCTTCGCGCCGTGAGCGAGGCCAAGGGGAAGGGCCTCTTTCTCGAGCGAGAGGTGAGCCGGTGCGAGCTTGCCGAAGACGGTGTATCCACCTTCTCCGTCGAGCGTGTCGCCGACCTTGAGGGCCTTCTTGGCTGTTGTTACAACGTCACCGCGGAAGCCCGAGGGCGTTCCGGTTGCCTCGTTGCGCAGCACGGCTGCGGCGATCGAGACATTCAGCTCGAGACCGATCATGTGGTATGGACGGTACAGCGAACCGTAGCGGCCAGAGTCGTCGGTCTTGACGCCGTACTCGGCGAAGCACTGCACCGCGTAGTCGGTCGTGGCCTCGAAAGTCACGTAGACACCCCAGCGAAGGTCGCGCTCGACCTCGGTGCCGTCGCGGTTCAGGCTCGAGATGAGTTCAACGGTTCCGCGACGCGAGAGCGTGCCACCCTTCGACTTCTCCTTGAGCATCTGCGGCAGGTCATCGACGCCGACGGGCGTGAAGTTGAGTCCCTCTTCCTGAGGAATAAGGCCCGTTCCGTTTGCGACCGCAGCCATCTCGATTGCCGACTTCGTTCCGTCGAGGAACGAGTTGAACATCTTGGGGTTGTAGTCACCCGACGAGAGCTGCTCGTCGGTGAAGCCGTAGTAGTCCCAGACGGTGTCGGGGGTCGAGTAGTTGTACTCGGGAAGGTACTTGGTGCCCTTACCGGCGGCGACGACGTCGAAGCCAACGGTGCGGCACCAGTCGACGAGCTCGCAGATGAGTGCGGGCTGGTCGCCGTAGGCCATCGCGTAGATAACGCCAGCAGCCTGGGCGCGACGCTGGAGCAGCGGGCCGACCATGCAGTCTGCCTCGACGTTGACCATGATGACGTGCTTGCCGTGATCGATTGCCTTGACAGCGTGGTAGGTGCCGATGAGCGGGTTGCCGGTGATCTCGAGGATGACCTCGATCTCGTCGAGCTCGATGAGTGCGTCTGAGCTCTCGGTGAGGTACGTGCCACCGTTGCGCAGCGCGTCTTCGAACGAGTCGGCCGAGTAACGCTCGATCGGCCAGCCGGTGCGGTTCATCGCTTCGCGTGCCTTGGGAAGGTTGATGTCGGCGACGCCCACGACGTGGATGCCCTTCGAGCCGACGGCCTGGGTGAGGAACATGGAGGCGAACTTGCCGGCTCCGATGACACCGACGCGGATGGGACCGGCTTCTTCGGTGCGCTTCTCCAGCAGGGAGAACAGGTTCATAGTGACTACTCCTTTGTAGGCGTATAGCGCCAAATCTTTTGCGTTAGATGGTCTGACCATCTGCTATTCGATAGTTTTGCCGCTCGAAAGGCCTTTGTCAAGCGCTCCGCATCCAGTCGCGCTGGCTAGACTTTCCCCGATACCCCGGCTCGTACCAAGGAGAAAATCTCAATGCCCGTCGCAACCCCAGATCAGTACGCAGAGATGCTCGACAAGGCGAAGACCAAGGGATTCGCCTATCCCGCAATCAATGCATCGTCATCGTCGACGATCAACGGAATCCTCAAGGGCCTCTCCGACGCGGGCTCGGATGGCATCATCCAGGTCACGACCGGCGGCGCAGACTACTTCGCCGGCCAGAGCGTCAAGGCGCGCGCATCGGGAGCCCTCGCGTTCGCCGCGTTCGCCACCGAGGTCGCCAAGAACTACCCGGTGACCATCGCTCTTCACACCGACCACTGCCCGCAGAACGCACTCGACGACTTTCTGCTTCCCCTCATCGCCGCATCAGAAGACGAGGTCAAGGCCGGTCGCAACCCGATCTTCCAGAGCCACATGTGGGACGGCTCGGCCGTGCCCCTCACCGAGAACCTCGAGATCGCGAAGCAGATCCTCCCCCGCATGAAGGCGATCAACTCGGTGCTCGAGGTTGAGATCGGTGTCGTCGGCGGAGAAGAAGACGGCGTCGCTCACGAGGGCTCGAACGACGCTCTCTACACGACCCTCGATGACGCGATCGCAACAGTCGAGGCCCTCGGCTTCGGCGAGCAGGGCCGCTACATGGCGGCACTCACGTTTGGCAACGTACACGGCGTCTACAAGCCCGGCGGAGTCAAGCTGCGCCCGGCGCTGCTCAAGGAGATCCAGGACGGCCTGCAGGCCAAGTACGGCACCGAGGCATTCCCCCTCGACCTCGTCTTCCATGGCGGATCGGGCTCGACTGACGCCGAGATCGCCGAGGCCGTCGCGAACGGTGTTGTAAAGATGAACATCGACACCGACACGCAGTACGCCTACAGCCGCTCGATCGCCGACACCGTTCTGCGCAACTACGACGGATTCCTCAAGGTTGACGGCGAAGTCGGCAACAAGAAGGTCTACGACCCGCGCGCATGGGGCAAGACCGCAGAGTCGGCACTCGCCACCCGCGTGGTCGAAGCCACGAAGCAGCTGGGATCGTTCGGCCACTCAGGCAAGTAGAAGTGTTTGCGGCGCAGCGGGCTAGTCCTGCTGCGCCGGAAACTGAAACTTCAGAAGTTCACGACTCGGGTCCCAGGTGAGATCCTGAACCGCGGTCTGCGGTGTCAGGTAGTACGGCGCGAGCATCATCGTGCGGCGCCCCTCCGGCAGGTCGACGTCGATGCTCAGTGCAACGGCGGTCGAGCCATCCATCTGCCCGCGGAGTTCGATGAAAAGCGAACCGTTTGTTGTCGGGTTCTTCATCACAGCAAGCAATAGTCCGCGCAGCGCCGAGCGCTGCACCGTGTTCATCGAGTCGGCGCGCCGGTCGGGATCGACAACGTACATCGAGCCGTACAGTGCGAGCGAGTCGAGCCAGCTGCGGTTGGCCTGGTTGACGAGATCCGCACGCAGAGTGCGCGCGAGTTGACCGGCGAGCGCGCGATCGCCCTCGTCAACGAGACCCGTCTCGGCGATACCCTGCAAAAACGGCGCGACACGCGTGCCGAGGCGCGCGAGCGTTCGACGCTCGACCTGTCGCGCGGCTTCGACGCTCGCCGTCTCCAGTGACTCCGATTCGTCAGACCCTCCTTTGGCGATCAACGACTGGGTGGTCGAGACGATAACGTACGAAAAAGTGCAGGTCGCGACGCCCGCGATGACTACCGCGGTGACGGCGATGAGTATCGTGCTCAGGGGCGGCCACACGGCCTGGGGCCCGATGAAACCAAACCACGAGCCACCCGCAATCGCGACGACGAAGACCCCGCTATACGCGATAAGTTGCCTCACCGACGAGTACGGCGCAAGCGCTCCAATGAGCGATCCAACACCGATCGGCACCCACCAGTGCTGAACGAGAAGCGACGATTCGCGCATGCTGAACGCCGAGAGGGCGATGGCCGCGATCGCGAGAACTATCGGCACGAGTGCGTGCGCTGTGGTGAACGACGGGCGCAGCGGACGTGTCCACAACTGCACAAGAATGCACGAGCTGAACAGCAGCGCGATAGCCACGAGCTCAATCCAGGGTTCGTTGAGCAGCGGCCAGGTGACAAAGGTCACGGAGATTCCGAACACCAGCATCATCACACCGAACACGAGCGGCACAATGGGTCGTGTAAACCAGCTCAGCGGGTCGGTCTGCTGCGGCGACAGTTTCCAGGTATCAGGAAGCATCGATCGTCTCCTCAGACACCGGCACGCTCAAGAGAACCGACGTGCCCTTTCCCTGTGTCGACCAGATGCGCACCGTGCCGCCGAGCGACTCGATGCGATGAATGATCGAGGTGCGAATGCCGAGGCGATCAGCGGCAACGCTTTCGGGGTCGAACCCCACACCGTTATCGACGACCATCGCCGTAACGAGCCCGGGCTGGGTCGAGAAGACAAGCTCGGCGTGCGAGGTACCCGCGTGCTGCAGAACATTCTCGAGGCACGCCGCCACGGCGCCCATCATGAGCGACTCTGCTTCTTGCGAGAGAAGAACGGGCATTTCGGTGTCTTGTGCAACATCCACGGTGAGTCCGCGCCACTGAAACTGGGTGACGAGGGAGATCATCGCGTTACGCACGCGCGCATCGGGAGACGAGATCGCCTGCTCAGGAGCCGACTCACGCAACCACGACGAGTCGGCGAGGGTAGCGACATCCATTCGCAGCCGCTCGCGCGCGCGATCGTCGAGGGTGCCGAGCGAATTCATCACGACCGAGAGGTCATTGAGCACGGTGTCGTGAACTATCGCGGCTGCGCGCTGCTCAAACTGATCTTCGAGGGCCATTCGGCGCGTATCCGACTCGAGCTTTGCGAGGTCGGGTACGTGGCGCGCCTGAACCGCCTGGATGACAAGGAGCGCGGCGTACGCGGTCGTGTAGATGAAGAGCACCATCGTCGGGCCCCAGCCGGGCGAGAAAGCAACGCCTGCCGTAACGGCCGTCGCGAGCCCGACCACGCAAGCAACGCAGTAGCCGAAGACCGCCCAGAGCAGGCCAAGGAGCGGCCTCCGGGTGCCGCCACCGACGAGTACGAGGATAAGTAGCGGTCGGTTGAGGAGAAATCCGCCATCGCCGTTGAGACTCGGGTCGGCATCGAGAAGCACGGCTCCGTAGAGATAGGAGAGGAGTCCACCGGCACCGAGAAAAATGATCCGCGTCGCATCATTCGGCCACTTGCCGATGACGATCAGCAAGGCGAGCATTCCGGCGAGCGCAAGGAGAGGCACAAAGATGCTTCCGGCAAGCCCACGCGCGACGAGCGAATCGACGAGAAGCGGAACGCTCAGGAGAAGCGTGACAACCGAAACACCCCACGCGCCACGCGAGACGGCGGTCGTGATGACACTAGAGGCGACCTCCCGCGGTAGCACGACGATGCGTGCCGGTTGCGGGGTCAACGAAGGCTTTCAGCCCAGGTGAGGTAGGCGGGGTCGGCAACCACGATCGGCATAAAGATCATCGCCATAACGACGGTTGCGAGAACTCCCGCGATGAGCGGGATAAAGAATGTGATCTTTCCGCTGCGCAGTCGTCGAACGGACAGCATGACAGCGATAACGAGAATGCCGAGCTCCACGATCGCCGATGTCAGAGCGACCTCATTGATCTGCGCAACCGAATCGAAGCCGGTGAACCCGACGCTTGCGAGCGACTGCTTGAGTGACTCCCCCGTTGAGTCGAGAGTGAGAAACCTCGTGAAGAGCGTGAAGGCGCCGTAGGCGAGAAACGCCGTGGTGATGACGCGATCCCAGCCACGCGGAGCCACAGCCTCGCCCAGCGGTGGAGCGACGCGAACCTGCGTGCCGGCAACGGGGGGCGGGAGTTGCTTGGCGAGCGATACGCCGCTCGCCTCGGACTGCTCTTCCGGGGTCGCGTACTCGCCATATTCGGGACGGGGACGATCGCTCACTGGTTTTGCCAATCGAGTTTGCGGGTGCGGCCACCGAGACCACGCTCGTCGGCATTGCCAAACTTATCGGTTCGCAGCTCTTTGGGAAGAGAGAACATCAGGTCTTCTTCGGCGGTCACAACCGTCGAGACGTCACCGTAGCCCGCATCGGCGAGGTCAGCGAGTACCTCTTGAACGAGAACCTCGGGTACAGAAGCGCCACTCGTGACGCCGACCGTCTCGACACCCTCGAGCCACTCCTGCTGGATCTCGCTCGCGTAGTCGACGCGGTACGCCGCCTTTGCACCGTACTCGAGCGCGACATCCACCAATCGCATGGTGTTCGAGCTGTTCGACGAGCCGACAACGATCACGAGGTCGGCATCTGCGGCGACCTTCTTGATTGCGACCTGGCGGTTGGTGGTCGCATAGCAAATGTCGTCGCTCGGCGGGTCTTGAAGATTCGGAAAACGGTCGCGCAGCATGTTGACGGTGAGCATCGTCTCGTCAACGCTCAACGTGGTCTGCGAGAGCCAGACGAGATTGTCGGGGTCGTCGACGACGAGAGTCGCGACATCCGCCGGGCTATTGATGAGTGTTGTGCTTTCGGGCGCGTGGCCCATCGTGCCCTCGACCTCTTCGTGGCCGGCGTGACCGATGAGAAGAATGTGCTTGTTCTGCTTTCCGAAGCGCACTGCCTCGCGGTGCACCTTTGTGACAAGGGGGCAAGTCGCGTCGATTGCATCGAGTTCGCGGTCTGCCGCGCCCTGAACGACTGCGGGCGAAACTCCGTGGGCGCTGAAGACGATGTGCGAACCGACCGGCACCTCTTCGACGTCATCGACAAAGATTGCGCCCTTGGCTTCGAGGGTCGACACAACGTGGATGTTGTGCACAATCTGCTTACGCACATACACGGGGGCGCCGAAGTGGTCGAGCGCCTTCTCCACAGCAATGACCGCGCGGTCGACTCCTGCACAGTAACCGCGAGGGGCTGCGAGGATCACCCGCTTGTGTCCGGCGACAGGGGTATTCTGTAGCCTGTTGCGCTGGGCCGGGACGCGCGGCATCTCAATGTGCACGCTTGCGTTTCCGTTGGTGATATTGCTCACTCGCTAATTCTACGGTGGAGCGCGGCCCGAAGACTGGGAGAGGGAGACATGACGATAGTGGATGCTCCGCCCACCGTTGATGCGCCGTGGCCCGTTGGGCTGCTCTCAGCCAAAATCAAGGGCTGGATCGATCGCCTCGGTACTGTCTGGGTAGAGGGCGAGATCACCCAATGGGGTGTGTCGGGCGGCAATGTCTACGGCAAGCTCAAAGACCTCGATGCCGACGCGACAGTGTCGTTCACGGTGTGGTCGTCGGTCAAGGCCAAGCTTCCCGCCGATCTCAAGCAGGGCGACCGCGTCGTTGCTCTCGTCAAACCCAACTATTGGGTCAAGGGCGGCACCCTCACGATGCAGGTCTTCGAGATGCGCCACGTGGGGCTTGGCGACCTTCTCGAGCGACTCGAGCGACTTCGCGCACTGCTGCGCAGCGAGGGGCTCTTTGACGCGTCGCGCAAGAAGCCGCTGCCGTTTTTGCCGAATGTCATCGGGCTCGTCACCGGGCGTGACAGCGACGCAGAGAAAGATGTGTTGCGCAACGCACAACTGCGTTGGCCGGCCGTGCAGTTTCGGGTCGTTCACGCGGCGGTGCAGGGCGAGCGGGCCGTCACAGAGGTGACGGCGGGCATTCGTCAGCTTGATGCCGACCCCGAGGTCGACGTCATCATCGTCGCGCGCGGTGGCGGCGACTTTCAGAACCTCCTCGTCTTCAGCGACGAGACCCTTGTGCGCGCCGCCGCGGCCTGCGTCACACCCCTCATCTCGGCAATCGGACACGAGGCCGACCGCCCGCTGCTCGACGACGTCGCCGACCTGCGCGCGTCGACCCCCACCGACGCCGCCAAACGCGTTGTGCCCGATGTGGCAGAGGAACTCGCTTTTGTCGCACAGTCGCGTGGTCGCATCCAAACCCGCATGACGGGCCTTGTGCGCATCGAGATCGACAGGCTCGAGCAGGTGCGCTCGCGGCCGGCTCTCGCGAACCCCGGCGCACTCATCGATGCGCGGGCAGAAGAACTCACGCGCTACGTCGCGCGCAGCCACGAACTCGTCGACCGGGTCGTTGAGCGCTCACTCAGCCAGATCGGCGAGCTACGCGGACACCTGCGCGCCCTTTCACCCCAGCGCACCCTCGACCGTGGTTACGCGATAGCCCAGCTGCCCGACGGCACCGCGTTGCGCGCGGCATCTGACGCACCCGAGGGAACCCTCCTCTCCCTCACACTCGCCGATGGCCGAATCGGTGCACGGGTCGAAGCGGGCGTTGTGCCGGCTGACAGCGCGGCTGGGTAGAATCTCATCGTGGCAAACGCGGAGAAGACATCGGTAGCTGACCTCAGCTACGAGCAGGCTCGTGACGAACTTATGAGAGTTGTGTCCGAGCTCGAGCAGGGGTCGTCGACTCTCGAAGAGTCACTCGCCCTGTGGGAACGCGGCGAGGCCCTCGCCCAGCGCTGCGAAGAGTGGCTGCTCGGCGCAAAGGCCCGGCTTGAGGCCGCTCGCACCGCCTCGGCCGCAACAGCCTCCACCGCGGAGTAGCCGTGTCCAACGACAGGCCCATCGTCGCCGACCTCGGCCGCCCCGAGACGCCCGAAGAGACCGCTGCGCGAAAGGCCGAGAGCTCGCGCCGCCACCGCGACAGCACAACGGTGCGCAATTTGCTCATCGCCCTCGGCGTCTCCCTTGGTCTCGTGCTTTTCACGGTGCTCGTCGTAGTGCGGCCCGACCAGCCGCCGCGCGAGTCCATCGACTACGCATCGATCGCCGCCGAGTCGACCGCTGACGCGCCACTCGCCGTGCCCTCACTCGGTTCCGATTGGACCGCCAACCGAGCGGTCGTCGAAACCGGCAGCGATGGCATCCAGGCGTGGAATATCGGCTTCATCACCCCGAAGAACCAGTTCATCGCCATGACGCAGGGCATCGACGCAAACCCCTCGTGGGTATCCGCGAAACTGGGCACCCTCGCAGCAACTGGTACCGACACGATCGCCGGCGTCGAGTGGACGATCTACGACAACCGCGAAGGCGACGACCCCGGCAATAACGCCTACGCAATGGTCGGCGAGATCGACGGCAGCACCTACGTGCTCAACGGAACAGCAGAAACGTCAGAATTCGAAACTCTCGCGGAGGCCCTGAACTAACATGCCCGACCAGATGCGTACACCCGCAAAAGCGTGGCAAGAGATGGTGCGCGGCAACGAGCGATTCGTTTCCGGCGAGCCGAAGCATCCACGTCAGAATGTCGAGCGGCGCGCAGAACTCGCTGAAAGCCAGGCGCCGCATGCTGCGCTGTTTGGATGCAGCGACTCACGTCTTGCCGCCGAGATCATCTTCGACAAGGGCATTGGCGACCTCTTTGTTGTGCGCAACGCCGGCCAGGTGATCTCAGACTCGGTCATCGGGTCGCTCGAGTACGCGGTGAGCGTGCTCGGCGTTCCGCTCATCGTTGTGCTCGGGCACGACGCGTGCGGTGCCGTCGCGGCTGCCATCGACTCGGTCAAGCCGGGCGCCACTCCCCTGCCTCCGCACATCGCCGGGCTGACCTCAAAGATCGTTCCTGCGGTGCGACGCGTGTCAGTCGTTGCCAATGGCGCGCCCGATCCGCTCGACGTCGGGCGCGAACACCTGCGCGACACAATCGCCGAGCTGCTTGCGGGCTCTGAGCTCATCACCGACGCAATCGCCGCCGGTACGCTGGCTGTCGTGGGTGCCAACTACAAGCTCCTCGAAGGTCGAGCGGCACGCGACATCCACGTCGGAATCATCTAGAACCACCAACGGAAGGCCCCACTGTCGTGACCACCAATATCGACCCTCGTTTCCGCGTAGAGCACGACACGATGGGCGAGGTTCTCGTTCCCGTCGACGCTCTCTACTCGGCGCAGACGCAGCGTGCCGTCGAGAACTTTCCGATCTCCGGCTCGGGCCTCGAGGCCGGCCAGATCGTTGCCCTCGCGCGCATCAAGAAGGCTGCTGCACAGGTCAACGGGTCGCTGGGCATCATCTCGTCTGACATCGCCGACGCGATCGCGTGGGCTGCCGACGAGCTCATTGGCGGAGCTCACCACGACCAGTTTCCCGTTGACACCTACCAGACCGGCAGTGGCACCTCGTCGAACATGAACATCAACGAGGTGCTGTCGTCGCTCGCGTCGACTCACCTCGGCTCGGCGGTTCACCCCAACGACCACGTCAACGCGTCGCAGTCGTCGAACGATGTCTTCCCGACCTCGGTGCACGTCGCCGTTACCGGTGCCCTCCTCGGTGATCTGGTCCCGTCGCTTGAGCATTTGGCCACAGCGCTCGACGCCAAGGCACTGCTCTGGAAAGACGCGGTCAAGGCCGGCCGCACGCACCTCATGGATGCGACGCCGGTCACCCTCGGCCAGGAGTTCGCGGGCTACGCTCGCCAGATCCGCCTCGGCATCGAGCGCGTGCAGTCGACGATCCCCCGCGTTGCCGAGGTGCCGCTCGGTGGCACTGCAGTCGGAACCGGAATCAACACTCCCGCGGGCTTTCCGCAGAAGGTCATCGCGCTTCTTGCCGCCGACTCGGGCCTGCCCATCACAGAGGCACTCGACCACTTCGAAGCTCAGGGCGCTCGCGACGCTCTCGTCGAGGCATCCGGCGCACTGCGCGTCATCGCCGTCTCACTCACCAAGATCTGCAACGACCTGCGCTGGATGGGCTCCGGCCCGAATACCGGTCTCGGCGAGCTGCACATCCCCGACCTGCAGCCCGGATCGTCGATTATGCCCGGCAAGGTCAACCCGGTCATTCCCGAGGCAGTGATCATGGTCGGAGCACGCGTGATCGGCAACGAC
>Ga0247740_1000428_pt1 | contig 20877 bp, 16 predicted proteins | sample UWRJL148409B2_FD_180942 | JGI IMG/M metagenome (GOLD analysis project Ga0247740, IMG submission 180942) | Plant litter microbial communities from Arlington Agricultural Research Station in Wisconsin, United States - UWRJ-L148-409B-2 | ecosystem: Environmental > Terrestrial > Plant litter >...
TCGATCATTATGGTTGAACGCGAAACTCAAAAAGGAATCATTATTGGACATAAAGGTGCGGCTTTGAAAAAAGTAGGAACCGATGCTCGTGCTGATTTAGAAAAGTTCTTCGGGAAACAAATACATATTGAACTGGTTGTAAAAGTGAATAAAAACTGGAGAAGCAATGCCAATATGCTGAAACGTTTTGGATATAATCAATAATTTTTTCTAAACGCCAGATCATAATTTATGCAAGTTTCAACGAAGTATTCAATACCAATATGTTTGGGACTTATAGTGATTGTGGGTGTGGCACGTCTTTTTGGTACAGAAGAGAAAGCAATTCCCTCTAAACCTGTAATCAAAAAAACGGAAACTATTGTAGAGAAAGATTCTGTAGCTTTAGATACAACGGCTTGTTCTGATAAAGAGGTGAGATTGTTTTTAAGCGAGTTCATAAAGCAATTCCAGACCAATAAGGCTTCGAATATTAATAAGTTCATTGATAAATCTAACGGATTGGCCATATTTGTGAAAGATGGCTATTATCCTATTTTGAGCTTTCCTAATAAAATTGATGACTGGATCGAATGGTTTGATTTTAAAATCTATGAGAATATAGAATTCGGAAAATTTCCTGAATATCTGGGAGATGGCGAATTTAAAAAGACAGGTTTTTATTATGTGAAATACCAAAATAAATTCCGTTTGGATGATTTTGAAGATACTTATAGTAATCGGTCAGATGAAGATAAAAAGCCATTTCGAAAGCTCGAAAAGTTGTGCAATTACAGAGCCGATGTAATGTCGATAGATAAAAGCAGGGTTTTGACATTGTATTTTAGTATTTCTAAAAATAATAAATATTTGGTTGGAATTACTCAGGATGCTGTAGATGATGTTTTGTACACAGCTCCGGAAAAAGAGTTTGTGCCAATAGATACAGAAAAGGAAGTCGAAGCGTTTTTATCAAATAACAGAAGATTTTGTGATGTAGAGAATAAGGCATATGTTGATTTTGATAAAAAAGAACTTATATACTGGGATTTTGGTGATGAACCTTTTCCGTTTAGTAATTATAAAATAGGTCCTTTAAAAGTTATTTCGGCAAAAATTAAAATTCGCGATATTACATTTTTTAATGTAAAGGAAGACGATGGACTAACTTTAAAATTATCAAATAAAGGTGATTTTAGTTCTTACAGAATGGGAGCAAGGCCGCAATATATTTATGAAAAGTGTAAATAATTTCAGAAATACTTGGTTGAAAATTAACAAATTAAAGTCTTTTTTAGAGGTTGTAAAATAGAATGTTAATACAAAACAATTATTAATTTTTGATGTTGACTGAATTTCTTAATCCCCCGAAACCCTAGCCCTGATAGAAGTGGAAATCCTCTTTCTGTCTGCTGCCAGCCAGGAAAAGATTGAAACGGATAGCAGGAAACAGCTCCCGAAAACAATCCTTAATAGTACAAGTATAACAATAAAAATCTTAGGTACTTAGAAACTTAGCGACTTAGTCACTTTTTTAACTACCTTTGCAAAAAATTAAAATTAAGCATTTTGGATTACAAGGGATTAGGTTTTTAGGGAACTAAAAATCTGAAGTCTAAAATCTAAAATCTAAAATTCAAAGAAATGAATAACATTGTTGCGATAGTAGGAAGACCTAATGTAGGGAAATCAACCCTTTTTAATAGGCTGATACAAAGAAGAGAAGCTATTGTAGATTCTGTATCTGGGGTTACCCGTGATAGAAACTATGGTAAAAGCGAGTGGAACGGAAAAGAGTTTTCTGTAATTGATACCGGTGGATACGTTCGCGGATCTGATGACGTATTTGAAGGTGAAATTCGTAAACAAGTGGAGCTTGCTATCGACGAAGCTGATGTTATTATTTTTGTAGTAGATGTTGAGGAAGGAATTACACCAATGGATGATGTTGTTGCGCGCTTATTGCGTAAAGTGACAAAACCAGTTTTATTGGCTGTAAACAAGGTAGATAACGCAATGCGTGAAAAAGATGCAATTGAGTTTTATAACCTTGGTTTAGGTGAATATTTTACGTTTGCAAGTATATCGGGAAGTGGAACAGGAGATTTATTAGATGCTTTAATTGACTCTTTTCCAGAAAAACCGGAACCAGTTCAGGAAGAAGTAGTTTTACCTCGTTTTGCTGTTGTAGGACGACCAAATGCTGGTAAATCAAGCTTTATCAATGCCTTAATTGGTAAAGAACGTTTTATGGTAACGGATATTGCAGGAACTACGCGTGATGCAATTGATACTAAATTTGACCGTTTTGGTTTTGAATTTAACTTGGTTGATACTGCGGGAATCCGTCGTAAAGCTAAAGTAAAAGAAGATTTGGAGTTTTATTCTGTAATGCGTTCTGTACGTGCGATTGAGCATGCAGATATTTGTATTTTGGTTATCGATGCAACCCGTGGATTTGAAGGTCAGGATCAAAGTATTTTTTGGCTGGCAGAGAAAAACCGTAAAGGTGTTGTAATCTTAGTGAACAAATGGGATTTGGTAGAGAAAGATACCATGTCGACTCGTGATTACGAAGAGAAAATCAAAAAAGAATTAATGCCTTTTACAGATGTGCCAATTTTGTTCGTTTCGGCTTTAACGAAACAACGTTTATTGAAAGCATTAGAAGCTACGGTTACAGTTTTTGAAAACAGAAAGCAAAGAATCCCAACTTCTAAATTCAACGAATTTATGTTGAAGGTAATCGAAGCTTATCCGCCGCCTGCAACAAAAGGTAAATACGTAAAAATTAAATATTGTATGCAGTTGCCAACTTTAACACCTCAGTTTGTGTTTTTTGCTAACATGCCACAATACGTTAAAGAACCGTATAAAAGATATCTTGAAAATAAAATTAGAGAGAATTGGGACTTTTCTGGAGTGCCGATCGATATTTATATTAGAGAAAAATAAAAGTAAAAGTCCTCAGAAATGGGGACTTTTTTTATGTCTGTATAGTACTCCAAGTATTTTTGTTGGGTTTAATGGCATACTGTTTGCGTAAATGTTGAACTTACAATTAAACCTTTTGACTCTATTTGGGTCTTACTATTTCTAACCAACCATTTTATGACCAAAATTTATTATTTTCTAATTTTCTCTCTTTTTTGTTATTCGGCAAGTGCCCAGAATGAAATTGTCCTTAAAGGAACCGTTGTTGATATTAATACGCAATTGCCGCTGGAATTAGCAACCGTTTATTTTACAACCGTAAAAGATTCTACTGTAATCGAATATGCTACAACCGATAAAAATGGAGCTTTTAGTATCAAAACTAAAAAATACGATAAGCCTATTTTTCTAAAGGTAAATTATATGGGTTATCAACCCTATTTTGAGGAAGAAAAAGGGCTTCTTGAGAGCAAAGACTTTGGTAAATTGTATTTATTGGAAGCTGCAAATGCTTTAGATAATGTGGTTATAAAAAGTGAAGCTCCGCCCATTACGATTAAAAAAGATACGCTGGAGTTTAATGCCGCTTCTTATAAAGTAAGACCGGATTCGAATGTAGAAACTTTACTGAAACAATTGCCTGGTTTTGATGTAGGTACAGATGGTAAGGTTACTGTAAACGGTCGCGAAGTAAATCAGGTTTTGGTAAACGGAAAAACATTTTTTGATAAAGATGGTGCCATTGCGTTGAAGAATTTACCTGCGGAAATTATCAAAAAAATTCAGGTTTCGGATTTTAAAACCAAGAAAGAAGAACTTTCTAAACAAGAATCAACTTCGGATTATTCGAGTATAAATATCACAATTGACGAAAAGAAAAATAAAGGTTATTTCGGGAAAATTCTTGGAGGATATGGCTCCGATGATCGTTATGAAAGCAGTCTTTTGCTGAATTATTTCAACAATAAGCAAAAGATAAGTGTTTTGGCTTCATCGAATAATATCAATTCGACAGGCTTTGCAATGGATGAGGTATTTGATAATATGGGAGGCGGCCGAAATGCGAAAGGCAACAGTGGAGGCGGCGGCAGTTCAGGAAGTGGTAAAGGTATCACGCAGTCGAATTTAGTTGGACTTAATTATTCTGATGACTGGTCAGAAAAATTGATGGCAATGGGAAGTTATAATTTTTCGAATTCGATTAACAATAACGATAGTAAATCTGATCAGGTTAGTTTTTTACCAACCGGAAATATTGCCACTTCATCTGATTCTAAAACAAGAAATGAAAATACAGGAAATAACGTCAATTTTGAATTAGAATATAAAATTGATCCCACAACGAGATTGGTTGTGGTGCCAAAATTCAATCAATCCCGTTCGAATAGTAATTCGACTTCGTCTAGTTTTTCTGAGGATGAAAACGGAGAAGCTTTGAATGAAAGTACCGCTAAATCATATTCAGAAAGTGACAATACTACTTTTGGCAACACGATCAACTTCAATAAAGCTTTTAAGAAAAAGGCCCGTAATTTTAGTGTTGTTTTTGATAATAATAATGCCAAAACAGATGCTGAGGCTTTGAATCTTTCTCAGACTATTTTTTATAAGGATGCTAAGCCAAATGATGATCGTAATCAGAAAAGTAATAACAAAAACACTACTGATAATTATTCTCTTGAACTTGAATATACAGAGCCTGTAACAGATTCATTGAGAATACGATTTGGGTCTGATTTTGACTGGAACAAAGATATGAAAGACGTAAAAACATTCGATTTTGATGCTGCATCGCAATCTTATTCTGCTCTAAATGATTCCTTGACGAATTATACGACTTCAAAGCAAAATTCTTTTAGTCCGAAAGTTGGAATTACCTGGCAAAAAAGTAAATATACGGTTAATTTGAATTCGAGAACTTCCATTGTAGAGTTTGATAATCATTCGTTATATCTTAATAACGCAACCGATTTAAACAAGAGATATGCATTGCCATACGGAGATTTTCAGGTTAGGTATAAGTTTAGCCGTTCAAAGAATTTATCATTCAAATACGATTATTCAAATGCACTTCCTTCAGCGGTTCAATTAATGCCGGTTTTAAATTTAACCAATCCATTAAATACCATTACTGGAAATCCTGATTTGAAGCCTATCGAAAAAAACAGCGCTAATTTTAGTTTTAGAAATTACGATTTCCGTACGCGTTCCGGTTACAGTTTGTATGTAAAAGGAGATTATTATAATAACGATGTGGTTTCGACTTCTATTTATGATGATAGCGGAAAAAGAACTACTACTTATGTAAATATTTCGGGAACTTATATGGCTTCGATTGGCGGAAACTGGAATCAATCAATAAAAAGAGATGCCCATGTTTTACGATATGGTTTTGGATTAAATGGGAGTTATTCCTTCGATAAAGGTTTTACCAATGCTATTTTATATAATGCAAAATCTACTGCAATAACGCCAAAAGTAAACCTTACTTATGAGTACGGAGAACTTCTTATTATTTCGCCATCGTATAGTTTGTCGTACAATCAGACTGATTATGAGAATTCTTCAAGAGATGCCAGTTCGAATGTAGTGCACAGAATCAATTTACAAACAACAAGTTACTGGCCGGAAAATTTAATTTTCGGAAATGACTTCGGATATACTTACAATTCCAGTATTTCGAGCAACTTCAAAAAAGATTTCTATTTGTGGAACACCAGTTTGTCTTATGGATTTTTTGATAAAAAAGTCTATGCTAAAGTAAAAGTTTACGATGTTTTAAATCAAAATCAAAGTGCTACCAGAACGATTTCGGCAACCTCTATCCGTGATGAAGAGAATACTGTACTGAAACGTTATGTAATGTTCTCTGTAAGTTATAAAATAGGAAATTTTGCAGGTGCTGAAAAAGGAGGGAAGAGAAGACAGAGAATGGATTAATAAAGGTTCAAAGTTATAAAGTGACAGAGGTTCAAAGGTTTTAACGTAGACGCACAGCAGTGCGTCTTTTTTTTGCCCAAAGATTTGCTTCGCCTGAGTTTTTTATTGGAATTTGGAATTTTTATATTGGAATTTTATTTTCTAAATCCTCGGTTTCCTATTTATTCTATGATAAACGGTAAATCTGATAATATCACGATCATAAAAATCAACACCACTGGAACGTCTTTGCAAACTTTTAAGATAGCCTACTTCCAAGCCAATATTTGGATCGAATTGATAACGTAATGCAGCATAAATTCGGTTTTGATCGAAAGTATTTCTTTTATTGTCTTTTCCAAAATTGAACATCACTTCATCAGAAATGGTTCCTTTTAAGCTTTGTTTTTCTTTTTTCCAAAGATCAAATGTTGCTTGTAATCTGTATCTAAATCGATATGCAAAAGAAAAATCATCCAGTAATTCGGTTTTGTTGGCTTTCTGAATAAAACGTTCTTCGAGCTGGAAACGGTTATGAAAAGTGATTTTGGCAATATCATTGATGAAAGTAGCATCTTGCTGAATTCGGTATTCAGGAACAGAATAATCAGGATCAATGTGAGGGTCTTGTGTGTTCACATTAAAATAAGCAAAACCGCCGCCTAAATCTATGTTTTTATGAATGCGATATCTTCCCTGAATTCTTAGAACAAATAAATTTTCATGAACAGGATTCAAAAAACTCCTGTTGTCAATCTCAGAATGTATGGCCCATTTTTCAGTAACAGGCAAAATATTGTAATATCTTATCCACGTTAAGGTTTGCTGATCTGTCTTTTTCAGACTTTGTGCTGATAAAAGAGGGCTTATTAATCCTGCTAAAAGTAGTAATTTTAGAACTTTCATTCAATCTATATAATTCGAGGTTGCGAATATATACAAATCAGAATAGATGTGTAGAAGAATAAAACTTGTTTTAAATGCAATTTTGTGATTTCATTTCATAAAAAAACGAGATAGATTTAAAAACCTATCTCGTTTCGTGTATGTAAAATTAACTAATTGTGTTACAATGAATATTTCAATGTTACGCCGTAAGTTCTTTGATCACCAATTACACCAGCATATTGTCCTGTGTTTCCACCCGCAGGTAATAATTGTTCGTAGTAATCTTTATTTAAAAGGTTACGTCCCCAGAATTGAACAGATAAACCTTGCGACGCACGGAAACCAATACGTGCATTAAAAATAGCATAACCTGGAACTACTAAAAATTTTGAAGCTGAAGGGCTTGATGAAAATTCAGAACGAGCGTAAGAATCTAAAGCGATGAAAGCTTTTCCTGCGTTTCCGAAGAATTTTGCTTGGTTAGAAAATTCACCACCCAAAGATCCTGCCCATCTTGAAGCACCAGGTAAATCAGTTCCTGAAACATCTTTGAAGGCTACAGGAGCTCCTGTTTCTTCTAAAGGAAGTGGTGCGTTTGTAAATTTAACATATGTACCTTCTGTATACGTAGCAGCACCATTTATAGTCCAATGTTGGTTGATAACAAAGCTTGCATCCAATTCAGCACCTCTTACACGTACTTTATCAGCATTGGCAAGGTATCCACGGTTTACTCCCAATTCAGCTGCCTGAACGTTGGTTTGAAAATCTTTGATCTCTGTATTAAAGAAAGCAAGGTTAAATACTGAATTTCTAAACGGTGAAGTTTTTACACCTATTTCGTAATGGTTTACTTTTTCCGGTTTAATCACGGCAAGATCTAATAAAGGATCACCTTTTGAATCAGTAGGAAGTCCCGCTACGTTTACACCAACCGGTTTATAACTTTTTGCATAAGTAGCGTAAGCATTGATTTTGTCCGAAGCTTTAAAAGTCAATGTTATGTTTCCAGAAAAGTCAGTGTTGTCAGTACTAGAATCAAATGCCTGATCAGAATAAACTAATTTTTTCAAAGCTAATAATGCCGGATCAGTAGTTTGCAAACCTCCGTATGTTGTACGTGAATAATGAGCGTCTTTTTTATCAAAGTTATATCTTAATCCTGGTAAAACATGCAGGCGATCTGTAATAGCCCAGTCAATTTGGCCAAATACTGCTGCACTTGATGCTCTTATGTTTGCATCAGTTTTAATTCCGTATCCTTCAAAAAGTCCCGGAGTTTTCCATAAAGCGCTGGTTGTACTTTGCGCAAATCTCCATTGTGCATTACCGGATTCTTCGGTACCATCTGTTTGAGAGGTTTGATCGATAAAAAACACCCCTACAACACCGCTAATTTTTTCTGTAAGCTGACCTGCGTAACGAACTTCTTGTGTAAATTGTGTTTGTCTTGTTGGATTTTGAGATAATGCCAATACTTGTAATCCTGTAAAATCCCTGTCATTTGATGGATCCCAGTTCCAAAATCTCCACGCTGTTGTTGAAGTAAGTGTTCCTGAACCAATTTTGGTATCGATGTTAAGGGAAATACCTCCCATATCCTGTCCTGAACGCCATGGCGTATCATGATCTATTTTACGGTCAAATGCATTTAAGCTTGGTAATTGGTAATTTAAATCTTTAATAATGGCATCAAACTGGCGATAAGCAGCTCTTTGAGTAGGCGCAACACCTGCAACAACTTGTGCGTATCCATCAGGACGTTGCGTTGTAATATCTGCAGCCAATATAATATTAGTATTTACTGTTGGAGTCCAAAGTAACTGACCTCTAATTCCCTGATTGTTTAAAGTGTTTGTAGGTCTTCCTGTAGCAACATTATCAATAAGACCGTCACGTTGTGTACCGGAGAAAGATAAACGACCTGCTACTTTTTTTCCTAAAGCTCCTGTAACAGACGCTTTAGCTTGAAGGAAATTATAGTTTCCGTAGCTTACTTCAAAATCAGCTCCTGAAGTAAAACTTGGTTTACGGGTTGTAATGTTAAATGCCCCTGATGTTGTATTTTTTCCAAACAAAGATCCTTGTGGTCCGCGTAGTACTTCAATTTGTTCTACATCGATAAAATCAAGAGTTGTCGCAGCCGGACGTGCATAATAAACACCATCGACATAAAAACCAACTCCAGGATCAATTCCGTCATTGGTAAGTCCAAAAGGAGAACCAAGACTACGAATGTTAATTCCGGTATTTCTAGGGTTAGAAGAATACAATTGTACTGAAGGAACCAATTCTTTAATACGGTTCACGTTAAAAGCTCCTGTTTGTTCTGCTTGTTTACCGGTGATAACAGAGATCGCAATGGGCACATCCTGAACTTTTTCTATTCTGCGTCGTGAAGAAACTACAACTTCTATAAGTTCATTTTCTTCTTTAAGTGTTATTTGTAATGGAGCAGTTGGTAAATCAGTAAGTTCTATTTCGGTAGTTTTGTAACCTACATATTGAACTAAAATTGTTATAGGAAGTTTTCCTTTGCTGTTGATTGTAAATCTTCCTTCGCTGTCTGTAGTGGTATTGGTTGTTGTTCCTTTAACAACAATGTTAACAGCTTCAAGTGGTGTGTTTTCGCTGGTTTTAACTACACCTTCAATGTTTTGTGCAAATGATATTGAGAAAATTAAAAAGGATAATAGGGTAAGTATATTTTTTATAGAATTTTTCATTTTATATTAAGTATATGTGATTAGTAGAATTTAAATTAAATTTTTTTTATCAGCACATACACATCATAGAAGAATTGTTTTTCACATTAGTGAATTGAATATTCTGGTTTCTTTGCAAAAGAATTTTTGATACACCTGATCGATTGTAATTTACTTTCATAGGGTTTAAAATTTGTAAATGGTTGTCGGTTTTTTTGCAAATATATGTAAATTCTATAGATTTACTAGGAATTAGAAAATATTTTTTTATTTCTTTACAAGTGAGGCGATTGTTATGCCTTGCATTGCCTTAAGAGTTTCATCCCGAATGATCATTAGACCATGTCTTAGACTGCAATCTTCCTCAGTTTTACAATCTGAGCATGGTTCGTAAAAGTTTAACGAAGCACATGGTAAGAGCGCAATTGCACCATCAAATAAACGGTGAATTTCTGCCAAAGTAATATCGTATTTGGAGCGTATCAAATAATATCCGCCAAATTTCCCTTGCTTACTACTCACAAAACGTCCTCGTTTTAGATCCAATAAAATTTGTTCTAAAAACTTTTTAGGAATATTGGCGCCATCAGCAATTTCTATTGTTCTAGAAATGTGATTTTCGTCTTGTTCTGCTAAATAAAGTAAGGCCTTAAGGGCGTATTTTGCTTTATGTGATAACATCTATATTGAATTATTAATTGTAAATTATAAATTTTTAAAACTGAAAACTGTCACTGCAAACTGTGACTTTGTTTTCTACCAGCCTCCGCTAGAACCTCCACCGGAGAATCCGCCGCCGCCAAAACCTCCGCCAAAGCCGCCACCGCCGCCAGATGAACCTCCGCCAAAGCCTCCAAAACCGCCTCCGCCACTTCTTCCAAGACTGCTTAAAAGAATTACATCCATCAGACTAGGGCCGCCGCCGCTATTATTGCCTGAATTTCCTCCACCGCCTTTATTTCGTGCCAGTAAAATTAATACAATTACAACAATAACAATGAATGGTAATATCGGAAAATCATTTCCTTTGGCTTGCTTACGTTCGCCTTTAAATTTTCCTTTAAAAACATCAATTATGGCATCTGTTCCTTTGTCAAGCCCATTATAAAAACTTCCGGCTTTAAATTCCGGGATAATAATATTTCTGATTATAGTTCCGCCAATTCCTGCAGTCAAACGATCTTCAACTCCGTATCCGGGATTAATGGCAATTTTTCTTTCGGCTTTAGCCAATAAAATAATGACACCATTATCATCTTGCTTTGTTCCTCCAATTCCCCAGGTTTGTCCCCATTTTGTAGCCAGCTGACTCACATCTTCGCCTTTTAAGCTTTCGATTGTAATGACTACGATTTGAGTTGTGGTAGAATCTGAGTAGCGAATTAACTTTTCTTCCAGTTGTGTTTTTTCAGAAGCGCTTAAAATATTCGCATAATCATAAACTGAAGTCTGCAAAGTTGGTTTTTCCGGAATTGTAAATTGTGCAAAAATACAATTGGTGGTAAAAAAAGCGATGAACAAAAAGGTAAACTGAAAAAGTCCTTTTGAATGAGATATTTTGTTTTTGGAAAATTTCATTATTTATCCTTTTGAGATTTCGTTTGATAATTCATTACTGTCGCCTTCAACCCAAGGAAAGTGTTTTTTTAATTGTTCACCGGCATTCAAAATACCATCAACAATACCTTGTTTAAAGTTTCCTAACTTAAATTGGCTGATCATGGCATCTTTGGTACAATCCCAAAAATCTGCTGCAACAAGATCGTTTATGCCTTTGTCTCCGCAAATAGCAAATGTTTTATCTGCTACGGCAAAGTAAAATAAAACCCCGTTTTGTTGCTGGGTTTCATTCATTTTTAATTCATGAAAAACTTCCAAAGCCCTGTCAAAAGGCACTTTGGAAGTTGTTTGTTCTATATGTACTCTAATTTCGCCAGAAGTATTTTTTTCAGCCACGCGAATAGCTTCAACTATGGTTAATTCTTCTTCTTTGGATAAAAAATCTTCTACTTTTGACATGGGAGTATTTTAGAGTTTAGATTGTTGATTTTAGATTTTTTGACTAAATCTTAGTTTCTAAGAAGTCTGTTAATCTTATAATCTGGTTTTTAGAATTTTACTTCAACTGGTTTCTCAGCTCCTGCAACAGCTTCAAAATATGGTTTCTCTTTGTAGCTTAAGAACCAGCTGTTTGGAATTGCAAGTACATAACCATTGTAATCTTGAACAGCTTCGTTAAAACGAGTTCTTGCTGTTAAAATTTGGTTTTCTGTACTAGCCAGTTCATCCTGTAATTTTAGGAAATTTTCATTTGCTTTTAGTGTTGGATATTGTTCAACAGAAACCAATAATCTTGATAATGATGAAGATACTCCACTTTGAGCCTGATTGTATTGAGCCAATTGCTCAGGAGTTACGTTGCTTGGATCAATAGTTACCGAAGTAGCTTTTGCACGAGCTTCGATTACAGCTGTCAAAGTTGATTTTTCAAAATCTGCCGCACCTTTTACCGTGTTTACTAAATTTCCAATAAGATCATTTCTTCTTTGGTAAGTTGTACTCACATTTCCCCATTCTTTATTAACGGCCTGATTTTTTTGCAAACCAGTATTTTTAATTCCAATTGACCAAAAAGCAATAATAGCAATTAGTACTACTATAATTCCTACGGGGATTAACCATTTTTTCATATTCGTTTTAATTTAAGTTTATTTCTATTTTTAATTACAATTCGTTTTTGATTTCGTTCAATTGTGTTTTTATGGTCTCTAATTTACGTATTATTTCGAATTTATCTAATGTTTTCTTTTGACCCTCTTTCAGGTGTGTTCTGGCGCCATCTAAGGTAAAACCTCTTTCTTTAACCAAATGATAAATCAGTTGCAGGTTGGTAATATCTTCGGGCGTAAACATTCTATTGCCTTTAGCGTTCTTTTTAGGTTTTAAAATATCGAATTCGCTATCCCAAAACCGTATCAATGATGCATTGACATTAAAGGCTTTGGCCACTTCGCCAATGCTATAATACCTTTTATCTTTTGAAAGCTCAATATGCATGTTTGTTTAATTTTCTATTTTAATTTCAAAAATACTACTTTTTCAAGGATTAATCTAATGACTGATTTTCCTGGTTGGCCATTTGCGAAATTGCAACGTATTCTGCAGCCGAAATATTTCCGTAATAAAAATTCAAAGGGTTCACGACTTTTCCGTCTTTATGCACTTCATAGTGACAATGTGGCCCTTCAGATCTTCCTGTACTTCCTACATATCCAATAACATCTCCACGTTTGACATGTTGTCCGGCTCTGCAATTGTATTTGCTTAAATGCGCATACAAACTTTCATATCCAAAACCATGCCTGATCACAACATGATTTCCAAACCCCGAAGCAGAGGCATCAGCTCTTTCTACAACGCCATCGCCTGTGGCATAAACGGGTGAGCCTGTATTGGCGGTGAAATCCATTCCGTTATGCATTTTTCGCACTTTCGTGAAAGGGTCAGTTCTGTAACCAAAACCGGAAGCCATTCGTTTTAAATTTTCATTCCTGACAGGCTGAATGGCAGGAATTGCCAATAATAAATTTCCTTTTGTACTCGCCAATTTCAAAATTTCATCTAATGATTTCGACTGAATGGCCAATTCTTTTGATAATCTGTCAATTCTTTTTGTGGTGTTTAATACCAGTTGCGAATTGTTATAACCTTCTAAATCTCTGTAACGTTTAGGATCTCTAAAACCTGCTTTCCTGATAGAATCCGGAATTTCGGTTTTATTAAAATAAACCCTGTATATATTGTTGTCCCTGTTTTCTAATGCCTCAGTTACATCATCAATTTCATCCATTTTTTTGTTTAAAATCGCATATTGCAATTTCAAATTCTCGATTTCACGTGCTTGCAAACGATCTTTTGGCGTTTCAAAATAAGGAGTATTAATTAAAAGTACAAAAACTAAAAAACCAAATAACGCGGAAGCCAGCAAAAACAGTAATGCGTAACCGATTTTGATTCTTTTTCTGGTTTTTATTTTCGTATAAGCCAGATTTTCTGAGTCGTAATAATATTTTACTTTCGCCATATTTTAAAATACCCTATTTTTGCAGCTTGTAAAATAAGTTAGTCGAACAAATTTAATAAATGTTTCATTTGTTCCCAGCTTTTTTTCAAGAATAAAATAGAATTAGATAATGTGTCAATTTGATAATTAGATAATGTTTTTAGCGTGGAATTTATTGTTTTGAGCGGTAAATTTCTAATTAAAAAACAACATTCACATATTTTCAGACGAAGTAAATTATCTAATTGATACATTATCAAATTATCACATTTCTAATTATAGCATGAAATCACAAGACGTACGTAAACAATTTTTAGACTTTTTTAAAAGCAACGGGCACTTAATCGTTCCTTCTGCTCCAATCGTTCTTAAGGACGATCCAACTCTTATGTTCAATAACTCGGGAATGGCCCAGTTTAAAGAATATTTTTTAGGAAACGGAACGCCAAAAAGTAAAAGAATAGCCGATACGCAAAAATGTCTACGTGTTTCAGGAAAACATAATGATCTTGAAGATGTAGGTTTTGATACTTATCATCATACTATGTTTGAGATGTTAGGAAACTGGTCTTTTGGAGATTATTTCAAAAAAGAGGCCATCAACTGGGCATGGCAATTATTGACAGAAGTGTATAAAATTCCAAAAGAAAATCTTTATGTTTCTGTTTTTGAAGGAAGCAAAGAAGATAATGTTCCTTTCGATCAGGAAGCGTGGGATATCTGGAAAACTTTAATCGACGAAGACCGAATTATCCTTGGAAACAAGAAAGATAATTTCTGGGAAATGGGAGATCAGGGACCATGCGGACCTTGTTCTGAAATTCACGTTGATTTACGTCCGGAAGCTGAAAAAGCTTTGGTTTCAGGAAAAAGTCTTGTAAATAATGATCACCCGCAAGTTGTTGAAATCTGGAATAATGTATTCATGGAATTCAACCGTAAAGCTGATGGATCTCTTGAAAAACTTCCTGCACAGCACGTTGATACCGGAATGGGATTTGAGCGTTTGTGTATGGCTTTGCAAGGAAAAACATCAAATTATGATACCGATGTTTTTACACCGCTTATCGAGAAAGTAGAACAAATTACAGGTTTAAAATATACCTCTGATGAAATTAAAAACATCAGTGAAGAACAAAATAAAACCAATATTGCGATTCGTGTTGTTGTGGATCACGTTCGTGCCGTTGCTTTTGCAATTGCTGACGGACAATTACCATCTAACACTGGAGCTGGTTATGTAATTCGTAGAATTTTACGTCGTGCCATTCGTTACGGTTTTACATTTTTAGGTACAAAAGAACCTTTTATTAATAAATTGGTAGAAGTGTTGGCAAACCAAATGGGAGAATTTTTCCCGGAAATCAAATCTCAGCAACAATTAGTTACCAATGTAATTCGCGAAGAAGAAGCTTCTTTCTTAAGAACTTTAGATCAGGGATTACAATTGTTAGATAATGTAATTGCACAAACTTCTGGTTCACAGGTTTCTGGGGCTAAGGTTTTTGAATTGTATGATACATTTGGTTTTCCAAAAGATTTGACAGCTCTAATTCTAAAAGAAAAAGGTTTCTCCTATAATGAAGAAGAATTTGAAGTTGAATTACAAAAACAAAAAACACGTTCTCGTGCTGCATCTGAAGTTTCTACAGAAGATTGGTCTGTTTTGATTCCTGGAAATGTGGAAACTTTCGTTGGCTATGATAAAACAGAAAACGAAGTAAAAATCACCAGAATTAGAAAAGTAGATTCTAAGAAAGACGGAATTCTATACCAAATCGTTTTAGATAATACGCCATTTTATCCTGAAGGCGGAGGACAAGTTGGTGATAAAGGAACTTTGGTTTCTGCAAATGAAACGATCGAGATCATCGACACTAAAAAAGAAAACAATTTGATTTTGCATTTTGCAAAACAATTGCCGGAAAATATTGAAGCTGGTTTTGTAGCGAAAGTAAATAACGATTTAAGAGGTTCAACTTCTAAAAATCACTCGGCTACGCATTTAATGCATTTGGCTTTAAGAAACCTTTTGGGAACTCACGTAGAGCAAAAAGGTTCATTAGTGAATCCGAACTATTTGCGTTTTGACTTTTCGCATTTTTCTAAAGTTTCAGAGGATGAATTACGTCAGGTTGAAGCAAGTGTAAATCAGCAAATTGAAGCACAATTGCAATTAGTAGAACACAGAAATATTCCGATTAAAGAAGCATTAGATAAAGGTGCAATGGCTTTATTTGGAGAAAAATATGGCGATAATGTCCGTATGATTGAATTTGGAGAAAGTAAAGAACTTTGCGGTGGAATTCACGTAAAAAACACGGCAGAAATCTGGCATTTCAAAATCATTTCTGAAGGTGCAGTAGCAGCTGGAATTCGTCGTATTGAGGCGATTACAGGTGACGCAGTAAAAGATTTCTATAAAAATCAGGAGAATACTTTATCTGAAATAAAAGACACATTAAAAAATCCACAGGATATTTTAAAATCAGTAGCTTCTTTACAAGATGATAATGCGAAACTGAAAAAACAGGTAGAGCAATTATTGAAAGAAAAAGTAGGCGCTTTAAAATCTGAATTAGAAAAAGATTTCCAAGAAATAAACGGTATAAATTTCCTTGCAAAACAAGTAGATTTAAGCATGGCATCAACTAAAGATTTAGCTTCTGCATTAGGAAGTTCAAAACCAGATTCATTTGTATTCTTAGGTTCTGTAGAAGATGGTTTGCCAAATATTCACTGTTATATCGCTAAAGAATTGGTTGCTTCGAAAAGCTTAAATGCAAATGCAGTGATCAAAGAATTAGGAAAATATATTGAAGGAAATGGAGGAGGGCAGCCTTTCTTCGCTTCTGGAAAAGGTAAAAATGCAAGTGGAATTGCAGAGGCTTTGGCTCACGCAATTGATTTTGTGAAATAAAGGTGTTAAGATGCTAAGGAACTAAGGTTCTAAGTTTTTATAATATTCAAAAGTAAAGCCGAAAGATTTTTAAGATCTTTCGGCTTTTGTATTTTTTGCCACAGCTTAAAGGATTAAAAATGATTCTTTCTCATTGTATGTCATTTCGACGAAGGAGAAATCCTCGCGAGAAGCTCGACAAAGATTGGATTTTGATTGCGGAGTTACTTGTGAGGATTTCTCCTTCGTCGAAATGACAAATATTACGTTTAATCAATTATTCTAATAAAAAAACTTAGCAACTTAGCGGCACAGTATCTTAGAATCTTCGTCTACTTACGCTCACCTATCTGTTGGCGCCACATAGCGTAATACAACCCTTTCTCCACGATCAAATCCTCATGTTTACCGGATTCGATAATTTTACCTTGTTCCAGTACAAATATTTTATCAGCATGCATTACAGTAGATAATCTGTGTGCGATTAAAACCGTGATTCTGTTTTGGTCCGATATATTTCTGATTGTAGCATTAATTTCTTCTTCGGTAATCGAATCCAGAGCAGAAGTAGCTTCATCAAAAATCAATAGATTCGGATTTCTTAAAATGGCTCTTGCGATAGACAAACGCTGTTTTTCTCCGCCCGAAACTTTAATTCCGCCTTCGCCAATTGTCGTATTCAAACCATCTTCAGCACGATTAAGAAGTTTTTCACAACTTGCTCTTTTTAAGGCATCGTATAGATCTTCGTCTGTTGCATTGGGTCTTACAAACAATAAGTTTTCACGAATCGTTCCTGAGAATAATTGCGCATCCTGAGTTACGAATCCCAATTGTTTTCTTAGATCAAGCAAGTCAATTTCAGTAGAATCAATTTCGTTATACAATACCTGACCTTCGGCTGGCGTATACAATCCCACTAATAATTTTACCAAAGTGGTTTTTCCGGATCCGGAAGGGCCAACAAAAGCTACAGTTTCACCTTGTTTAATTTCAAAATTAATATTTTCTACCGCTTTGAATTTCGCCGTTTTATGCTGAAAACTTACATTGCTAAAAAGCAAAGACTGAATAGCTCCAACATGTTTAGGCGTTTTTGGGCGAAATTCTTTTGGAGCACTTAATAAAGTTTTGAAGTTTTCCATCGAAACTTTCGTTTCATTCAAAGCAATAATAAAATTGCCTAATTCCTGCAAAGGTCCAAAAATGAAGAAAGTAAAAAATACCATCGTCAATAAATCACCAACAATTATTTTTTGTCCAAATAAGAAATAATACAAAGTAAAAACGACACAAGTTCTTAAAAAGTGAACCGTTGTGCCCTGAATAAAACTCAAACTTCTGATAAAACGAATTTTCTCGAGTTCAAGTTGCAGGATTTTAAAGGTGTTTAAATTTAAACGTTTTTCTTCCTGATACGTTAATCCAAGACTTTTTACCAATTCGATATTTCTTAAACTTTCAGTTGTAGAACCGGCTAAAGCATTGGTTTGATTGACAATTTTTCGGGAAACAATTTTTATTTTTTTACCCAAATACGAACTGATTAAAGCGATAATTGGTGCTGTAATCAAAAAGATGATCGAAATACGATAATCAATTCGGGCAACATAAACGATAACAAATATGAACCCGATAATAGTTTGAAAAATTAAAGAGATCGAAAGCGTAATCAATTTTTCAGAATCAGAACGTACTTTCGTTAATTTACTTAAAGTTTCTCCACTTCGCTGATCTTCGAATTCAGCATACGGCAAATCAAGAGATTTTTTGATTCCATCAGTATACATTTGTGCTCCGGTTCTCTGAATTACAACATTGGTAAAATAATCCTGAAAGTTTTTGGTGATTCTGGAAATCATGGCAGCACCAAGTGAAAGTCCCAGCCAGAAAGACAAAGATTTTAAAAACCCAATTTCGTTTCCTTCATATTTATGAAGGCCAACTCCGCAGTCCTGCATTAATTTACCGGTAATAATAGAGTCTGACAAGCTGAAACAGATGTTTATAGAGGCCATAATCAAAGCAAAAAGCAACAGCATTTTGTGTTTGATTATATAAGAATATAATAATTTCATATATAGAGAATGTTAAAAAATAGAAGATGCAAAAGTAGTGAATAGTTTGAGTTTGTGAAGTTGATTTTTGTTATTAAAAATGTAAATTTTATTTACAGCTGAGATTATCGGTATGTTTTTTTAGTCAAGAGTTCTTTAATTTTTTGAGGAATATATTTTTTAACACTTGAGTGCTACAAAAGAAGGAAAAAAGCTAATTATTGTTGTAGTGTTTTATTTTTGGCTAAATCTTTTGTTGTAATAATTACCTGTGTATGTTGTTTGTTTTTAGTGAGTTATTTGATTTTTGAGTTGTAATATGTGCTTTAAAATGTGGAATCCCGTAAGGTTTTGATTTTAGAGTGTATTACGTTTGCGGTAATAACAAATTTAACTTATCAAAAATGAAAAAACAATTATGCCTTTTTGTAGTAGCTGCTTTAACGCTTGCTTCGTGTTCAAATGATGATAACAATGCTGAAAACACAATTTTACCTAAAGTACTAAAGTATACAGACATAGATTATCCTTCTGATAATGCTACGTATAGCTCTACTTATAATGGAAACAAGATTGTAAGTGTAAAAGATGAAGCAGGAAGAACAGACTATACTTACGACGGAGATTTGATTGTTAAAGAAGTAAATTACGATACAGAAAGTGAAGTAGGGAAAGATGTAAAAAGTGATGAAGTAGTGTATACTTATGCTAATGGTAAATTAGTAGGAGAGCTTTCTTCAGAAGGTTTTTCAGCTGAATTTCCTGCTGGAGAATATAAAATTAGAAGAGTATACACTTATAATGCTGATGGCACAGTCAAAGCAGAAAAGTACAATACAAACTCTACAGGAGTCGAGCAAAAGAGTAATTATGTTGAAGTGCTAACATTTGCAAACGGAAATCTGGTAAAAAGCGTCGAAACAAATAGTGAGTTTGATTCTGTTTTTACAGCTGTTTACGAATATGATGCAAAAAATAATCCTTTGAAAAATATTCTGGGTTTCAACTTATTAATAGGTCATAGTGAAGGTGAAGGATCTGTAAGTTCTGTTAATAATGTAGTAAAATATACCGCCTCTTATAGTGTTAACACTGAATCAAATGTCTACAAAAGAGAATTAATTTACGATACAAACGGATTTCCAACAAAAATTACTTCTTATAAAAAAGACGGCACGACTATCGATCGCACAAACGAATACACATACTAATCTTTAGTAATTTAAAGATTGAATAAAAACCAAATACTTCTGTATTTGGTTTTTTTATTGGTGAAAATTCGTGAAATTCGTGTTTAAATAAAAAGCCATGCAATTCAGAACCCAAATACCCATTTCTAAAACCAATAATCCAATCGATTATAATTTGAAGATCATTTCTATTGGTTCCTGTTTTGCGGAAAATATGGCAGAGAAATTCGATTATTTTAAATTTCAAAACGAAACCAATCCGTTTGGGATCATTTTTAATTCTGTTTCGATCGAAAAAATAATCAGCAGAATCATTAAGAAAGAATTTTATACAGAAAAAGATGTTTTCTTTTATAACGAGCGCTGGCATAGTTATGAAGTACATTCGGATCTAAGCAATTCAGACCGACAAGAATTACTGGAAACGTTGAATAAAGCGATTTCGGAAACCTATAAAAACTTAAAAGAAGCCACCCACATTATCATTACTTACGGAACTTCCTGGATTTACAAAAACACAGAAAGTGATCAAATCGTGGCCAATTGTCATAAAGTACCTCAAAAACAATTCTCAAAAGAATTATTATCGATTGAAGTAATTCAAAAAAGCATTCAAAATACGATAGATTTAATTCAGGTTTTAAATCCAGACATCAACTTCATTTTTACGGTTTCGCCTGTACGACATGTAAAAGATGGTTTTGCAGAAAATCAATTGAGCAAATCGCATCTGTTTGCGGGACTTCATCAAGTTTTAAAAACTCATAACTCAGAATTCATAACTCATAACTATTTCCCTTCTTACGAAATTATGATGGATGAACTTCGTGATTATCGTTTTTATGCCGAGGATATGTTGCATCCTAATCAGGTAGCAATCGATTATATCTGGCATAAATTCAGTGAAAACTATATTTCAGAAGATAGTATTTCGACCATGCAGGAAGTTTCAGAAATACAAAAAAGCCTTCGCCATCGCAGCTTCAATCCAGACTCAGAACAACATCAGAAATTCTTAGCTAAACTACAAAAGAGGATAAGTATTATTCAGGAAAAATGGGCGCACATTAAATTTTAAAGTTAATTTTTCTTTGTGTCTTAGCGCCTTCGTGGCATATTCAAAAGTAAGAAAATAATTATTTGTGTGTAAAATTTTAGAATAATTGCGTGTAATTATGTAAATTGTTAAAGTTTAAAATTCTCATTTTTGTAAACTGTATAAATACAGCTTTATAATAACGCA